>Ga0255334_1000373_pt1 | contig 39345 bp, 39 predicted proteins | sample EtOH5_35cm_T3_12_FD_202080 | JGI IMG/M metagenome (GOLD analysis project Ga0255334, IMG submission 202080) | Sandy soil microbial communities from University of British Columbia, Vancouver, Canada - EtOH5_35cm_T3_129 | ecosystem: Engineered > Artificial ecosystem > Sand microcosm > Unclassified ... | reverse complement strand
ATGTCCATCAGCATCATCGTCACGCAACCGGCCAGTACCGGCATCACCGCGATCAGCAGGAACGCGGTAATCAGCCAGGTCCAGACGAACAGCGGCATTTTCATCAACGTCATGCCGGGGGCGCGCAGATTGAGAATGGTGGCGATCACGTTGATCGCGCCCATGATCGAACTGATCCCCATCAAGTGGATGGCGAAGATAAAGAAGGTCACGCTTTCCGGTGCGTAGGTCGTCGACAGCGGGGCGTAGAACGTCCAGCCGAAGTTCGGTCCACCGCCGGGGGTGAACAGGGTCGATACCAGCAGGATGAACGCCGCCGGCAATAGCCAGAAGCTGAAGTTGTTCATCCGTGGCAGGGCCATGTCCGGCGCGCCGATCATCAACGGGATCATCCAGTTGGCGAGGCCGACAAAGGCCGGCATCACCGCACCGAAGACCATCACCAGACCGTGCATGGTGGTCATCTGGTTGAAGAACTCCGGCTGGACGATTTGCAGCCCCGGCTGGAACAACTCGGCACGAATCACCATCGCGAACGAGCCGCCGAGCAAGAACATGGAGAACGCGAACCACAGGTACAGCGTGCCGATATCCTTGTGGTTGGTGGTCAGCACCCAGCGCATCAGGCCTTTGGCGGGGCCGTGGGCGTGGGCGGTGCCGGTATGAACATGGTCATCGACGACAGCAGTCATGTCCTGTCTCCTGCAAACAGATGGGCTGGGCAGGCCGGGGCGTGATGCCCCGACTGATTCCTTACGTGCGCAATAGACCGGGTCATTTGCTTTCCGCCTGTTTCAGCTCCAGCACTTCTTTAGGCGTGACCATGTCGCCTTTGTTGTTGCCCCAGGCGTTACGTTCGTAGGTCACGACTGCCGCGATGTCGACTTCCGAGAGCTGCTTGCCGAACGCCGCCATCGCGGTGCCAGGCTTGCCGTGGAAGACAAGACTCAGGTGGCCTTCTTTGGGGCCGGTAGCGATTTTCGAGCCCTTGAGCGCCGGGAACATCGGTGGCAGGCCCTGACCTTCGGCCTGGTGACAGGCGACGCAGGTGGTGTGATAGATCTTGTCGCCGCGCTCTTTGAGCTCGTCGAGGGTCCATTCCTTGCTGGTCAGCTCTTTAAGCTGCATGGCTTCGGCTTTACGTTCGGCCAGCCATTTTTCGTAATCGGCCTTTTCCTTGACCTCGACTACGATCGGCATGAAGCCGTGATCCTTGCCGCACAATTCGGCGCATTGACCGCGGTAGATGCCGGGCTTGTCGACGCGGGTCCAGGCTTCGTTGACGAACCCCGGAATCGCATCGCGCTTGACCGCAAAGGCCGGCACCCACCAGGAGTGGATGACGTCGGCGGAAGTCACCAGGAAGCGCACCTTGGCGCCGATCGGCAGCACCAAAGGCTTATCGACCTCAAGCAAGTAGTGCTCGCTCTTGGCTTCCTTGTTGTGGATCTGATCGGCGGGCGTGGTCAGGTTGCTGAAGAACTCAACGTCCTGGCCCAGGTATTTGTAGTGCCACTTCCACTGATAGCCGGTGACCTGGATATCGATATCCGGCTCACTGGCGTCGTACATTTTGATCAGGGTTGCGGTCGCGGGAACCGCCATGGCCACCAGGATCAGGAAGGGCACGATGGTCCAGAGGATTTCAACGGTGGTGCTTTCATGAAATTTTGCGGCCACCTGCCCGGTCGAGCGGCGGTGGAGAATCATCGACCAGAACATGGCGCCGAAGACGATGATGCCGATCACTACACAGATCCAGAAAATGGTCATGTGCAGGTCAAATACTGCGTGACTGATTTCAGTCGCTCCAGGCGCCATATTCACAGTCCAGGCCGCTTGTGCCTGACTGAAAATCGACCACAACAGGAGGCCCATCCAGACGTGTGGATGTCGCATCATTGCGGGTTCCCCTTATCGTTCTTTTTATCCCGCCGGCTTTCACCTGCGGCAAGGGAGCGGCTTTTTCAGACTACGAACTTGAATCGCCGAGCCTTGCTGCGTGTGCAGTCGGGTGTCATCAGCTAACTCCATTCCCACCCGAGTATAGACAGCGACTGCCACCTCGCAACGTGATGGCGTAAATGATCTGAAACAGCTGGGACTTGCGTTCCAGGGCACGAATGGAGAAGGATGCAGACGAGTGGTGGCAAATCGATATAACTTTGATGTCTCAAGGATGAAATAATTATGACAAATGCGTCTTAGCATTTTTCGTATGCCAGCTAAGTTATGTCTTCCCTATTTCATTGCCTTTGTTTCCTGGAGTTTTCATGAACACCGCCGCATTGCGCGAGCAGATCCAAAAAGCCCAACAACACGAAGCCGAAACCGGCCTGCTGACTCGTCAGCTGGAAACCCAACTGCCACACCTTCACTCCGCCATCCAATTGCCGGATGTCGACGCCAACGGCGTGATGACGCGTTTTGTGGCCGCGTATATAGAGCAAGTGCCGGACCTGCTGGATGCAGCCAATGAAGTCGCCAGGGAAGCGGGTATCGAATCACAGATCAAACCGGTGCTGAAAATCGCCGTGCAGTTCTTCCTTCAGCCGCCGGCGATCATGGCCGGTCACGTTGGTCTGGACAGCCTGCTGGACGAAGCCTATCTGGCGCATCGCCTGGTCGAAGAGGTCAATGACCTGTACATCAAGCATTTTGGCCAGCCACTGATCCCCTTGGACATGACTGTTGCCAACCTGATTGCCCACCAACTGATCGGCGAGGAGTTCGCCAATCAACTGGATGAGGCGGTGCATCACGCCGTGGACGAGATGCTCAACGAAGACAGTTTCGCGCTGGAATCGGTGGAAGCCTACCGCGAGAAACTCAACAGCCCGGACACCGGCGCTGCATGGAAGCGCTGGCCGTGCCTGTCGCGCCAACTGGGCGTCGGCCTGGAGCTGGATCAGCCAGCGGCTTGATCCATTGATCAACACAATCCCCTGTGGGAGCGGGCTTGCTCGCGAAAGCGGTCAATCATTCAACATTGATGTTGACTGACACGCCACTTTCGCGAGCAAGCCCGCTCCCACATTGTTATCTACGCGGCTGAACCTACGCCGGTAGTGGTCCGCAATCGCCCTTCCAGCCTGCGCTTCAACCCCCGCGCTTCAATCAACAGTTTTGATCCCTTGGCCGCATTGGCCCGCCCCCATTCCTCCAGCAACTCCAGACACGAGTGATCGATGTAGCTCAGGTTATTGAGCGGCACATGCACCGTCGCGCCTGCCGGAATGGTCCCCAGCACCTGGGTCAGCGCCGGCACTTTGAGAAAGGTCGCTGCACCTATCAATCGCAATTCCATTTCGCCGTCCTTGGGCAGATCGATCAGGCTGATTTTCAGCCGCGAAGCCTTCCAGGCCAGTTTGGCCAAGGTCAGGCCGAAGCCGATCAGCACGCCGGTCAGCAGGTCGGTGAAGATGATCGCCAGGGCTGTTGCCGCGTAAGTGAACATCGGCATCCGCCCATAACGGCCCAGACCGCGGAAGGCCTTGAGGTCGACCAGTTTGAAACCGGTGTAAACCAGAACGCCCGCCAGACTCGCCACCGGAATGCTTTGCAGCACGCTGGACAGCAGCAACACGAAAGCCAGCAGCCAAAGGCCGTGGAAGATCGTCGACATTCGCGTGGTGGCGCCGGCCTGGACGTTGGCTGAACTGCGCACGATCACGCCGGTCATTGGCAGCGCGCCGAGCAGACCGCAAAGCATGTTGCCGACGCCTTGAGCTGACAATTCCCGGTCGAAGTCTGAACGCTGGCCGCTGTGCATGCGGTCCACCGCGGCGGCCGAGAGCAGGGTTTCGGCGCTGGCGATAAACGCCACGGCAAACGCGGCAATGAGCAGCGTCGGGTCAGCCAGGTTGAGCAAGTCGGCGGGTTTCAGCCAGTCGATGGCTTCCGCCAGGTTGGCCGGGACTTCGACTCGTTTGACCTGCAACGCGAGCACCAGGCTGGCGACAGTCGCCAGGCCTACCCCAAGCAGTGCGCCGGGTACGAAGCGCAGGGAATGGGGGCGGAATTTCTCCCACAGCCACATCACCGCAATCGTCGACAGCCCGAGCAACCCGGCTTGCCAACCGAAGGAGGGCAAGGCCTGCACGACGGCAGCCGGGAAGGCTGCCAGGTTATCCAGCCCGGAAGGCTTGGGCACGGCGTCGAGCATCACATGCACCTGTGACAACACGATCAACACGCCAATCCCGGCGAGCATGCCGTAGACCACCGCTGGCGCCGTTACCCGGAACCAGCAGCCCAGCTTCAAACGCCCGGCCACCAGTTGCAGAAAACCGGCCAGCAGCAGGATGGGTCCGAGCATGTCGATACCATGCTGGCGCACCAGTTCGAACACCAGAACAGCCAAACCGGCCGCCGGGCCGCTGACTTGCAGTGGCGAACCGGCAATCCAGCCCACCACCAAGCCACCGATGATCCCGGTGATCAAGCCTTTGGATGGCGGCAGCCCGGAGGCGATGGCGATGCCCATGCACAAGGGCAGGGCGACGAGAAACACAACCACGGACGCCAGCAGCTCCCGTGGCAGAACAGCTTTAAGTTGAGCAGCACGCATGGTGACTCTCCCGAAGTTTTCTTCAGGCGTGGCGAAGCCAGGCTGCCTGATCGGCAGCCTCGGCTAAACCACACAATAATTTAGGAAGATTTAGAAGCGCGCTTTAGGCGTCGCCACCGGAATCGGATGGCTGCCATCGAGCGGCAGGAAACAACCCTTGTCCGCGTCGTAAGCTCTGATTTCGCTGGTTTCGATGTTGTAGATCCAACCATGGATAAACAGCTGACCATTGGCCATGCGCGAGGCTACCGACGGGTGCGTGCGCAAATGTTGCAGCTGGGCGATCACATTCTCCTCGGTGAGGACGTGCATGCTTTCGTTTTCGTCAGCGCAATGGCAGTTTTCCTGGACCATGGTTTTTGCCACTTCGGCATGACGCAACCAGGCTTTGACCGTCGGCATTTTTTCCAGGCTTTGCGGGTTGAGCACTGCGCGCATCGCGCCACAGTCGGAGTGCCCGCAAATGATGATGTGTTGCACGCCGAGGGCCAGAACGGCGTATTCGATTGCCGTGGAAACACCGCCGTTCATTTGCCCATAAGGCGGCACAACATTGCCAACGTTACGGGTCACGAACAGGTCGCCGGGGGCGCTTTGGGTGATCAACTCAGGAACAATGCGCGAATCGGCGCAGGCGATGAACATCGCTCTGGGGCTCTGGGCCGTGGCGAGTTTTTTGAAGAGTTCTTCCTGCTGTGGAAAAACTTCGTGATGAAAATGCAAAAAGCCGTCAACGATATGCTGCAGCGCTGCATCGGCGGTTTCCGCCTCCGGGTGGGCTGAAGCCGACGCAGCCAACGGCTGTTTATCCTTGTCACTCATGATTCATCCTCTTTGGCGGAGTCAGGGAATTTTCCCGTTTTGTCCGGTGTGAAGCCAGTGGCTGTTTAAAAAACATCCAGGCCGAGAATCTCGACCCATCAGTCACTCGATGAACAAGGTAGCGGCCGAAACTTAACTCAAACTGAATAAAACGCTCTAGAACGTGTGTTCCAGGTCACAAAAAACGTGACCGGAGTAGTGGCAAAGTGCATTTCACCCTACTGAACCATAGGCCAATTGTCCTCAAATCAACGACATTTGGCGACCTGGCGGACAGAAGGCTTCGCAGTCCAGATTGAAACCTTCCCGACGATTGAGCCCCAGGCGTTTGATGGTTTTGGCAAAGCGTTGCGCCAGCAGATCGGCAAACGGTCCTTCGCCACGCATCCGGGCACCGAAGCGACTGTCGTAGAGCTCGCCACCACGGGTCTGACGAATCAGGCTCAACACATGCGCGGCACGCTGAGGATAGTGGGCCGCCAGCCATTCTTCGAACAGCGGCGCCACTTCCAGCGGCAGGCGCAGCATCATGTAGGCCGCACTTTGCGCCCCCGCGGCATGAGCTTCGGTGAGCAGGCTTTCGAGTTCGCTGTCGTTGATCATCGGAATCATCGGCGAGCACAGAACACCCACCGGAATTCCCGCTTCACGCATCACGCGGATCGCTCGCAACCGAGCCTTGGGTGCCGCGGCGCGCGGTTCGAGGATGCGTTTGAGTTCGTCGTCCAGGGTGGTGAGGCTGATCATCACCGCCACCAGCCTTTGCTCGGCGAGTTCGGCCAGCAGGTCCAGATCCCGAAGAATCAGCGAGCCTTTGGTAATGATGGTCACCGGATGGCGATAACGCAGCAGCACTTCGAGGGTTTTTCGGGTGATTTTGTGTTCGCGTTCGATCGGCTGATAAGGGTCGGTATTGGAGCCCAGATTGATCGGCGCACATTGATAGCCGCGCTTGGACAGTTGTTCTTCCAGCACATCGGCGGCGTTGGTCTTGGCGATCAGTTTGGTTTCGAAATCCAGCCCTGGCGACATGTCCCAATAAGCGTGGCTGGGCCGCGCGTAGCAATAGATGCAACCGTGCTCGCAGCCGCGATAGGGATTGATCGAGCGATCGAAGGGCAAGTCCGGCGAGTTGTTGCGAGTGATGATGGTTTTCGCCGTTTCGATGCGCACCTCGGTGCCCTGGGTGATCGGCGCTTCCTGATACCAGCCGTCATCCTCGGCCACCGAGCGATTCGGCGCGAAACGGTTGTGCGGGTTGGTGGCGGTGCCGCGGCCGCGAGGTGGCAGGGGGGTAGGCATCGACAAGGTCCTTTAGCTGTATGTCTATACAGTATAGGGCCTCGGCACATTCGGCCAGTGCCGTTCGGCGCCTGTTAATTCTAAAAAAGCCTGGTTCTTTTGTATTTCTATCAATTGGTTAAAGCGTTCGTCACCATGAGATACATATAACGACTGGCATAGTTATAAGTGCTATTAGTAATATCCTTCTCACACGAAATTCTCGTGTTCAACTATTAAATGGAATTAATTAATGTCGAATTACAATCAGCGCGGTATTTTTTTGCAACTGATGCGCGCATCTGTTGTTAGTCCAAAAGAAGTTCGGGTTTCCATGCAGTTTGCACTCAAGGAAGAGGGCTACGATCCGGAAAACCGTGCTGTCACTTATGCTCTGCTGGACTCGAGCACCCGCGAGGCCGTATCGAACGACGGCGGCGTGACTTTCACCATGGGTACCGCCCCTGCCGATGTGGACGGTGATGGTGACATCGACGCACAAGACAAGGCCGTTCTGCTGGCCTTGGCGAGTGCCTATTCGAAGATCGTCAAACCGTAATCGCGATTGAACGCATGCAGTAGATAAATATTGAGTGCGCCGTAGGTTGTAGCTGAACCTAAAAAAGCGGTATGGAGTTTCCATATCGCTTTTTTATTTTATTTAATGAGTCGTCACTTGGCCAATGTCATCATTTGAAGTCGCTTTCATATCGTCTTCCCTTAACGCCATTACATCACTGGCTTTAACAGTGGCCCCTTTATTTCCCCAACTAGTGGTAATGAAACTCACCACATCCGCCACTTGCTGATCCGACAAGCGCCACGCGAACCCGGGCATCGTGAAGGTCGACGGCGCCGTGTGAGTCGCTGGCAAGGTGCCGCCCTTGAGCACGATGTGAATCAGCGACGTCGGATCCTGCGACTGCAACACCGGGTTGCCTGCCAGCGCCGGGAACACTTTGGTGTAGCCATGGCCATCGGTACGGTGACAGGCCGCGCAGTTGTCGATGTACACCGAAGCGCCGGGCTTGCTGTCGTCCCCGTTCCATAGCGCCTGTGCGATCTGTTTGTCGTACTGGTGCGGCTGATCATTGGAATCATTCGCCGGCAAGGACTTGAGGTAACGGGCAATCGCGGTCAGATCGTTGTCGGTCATGTACTGCATGCTGTGCGTCACCACATCACTCATGCCACCAAACACCGCGCTGCGATCGCTGCGACCGGTCTTGAGGAACTGCACCAGTTGTTGTTCGCTCCAGCTGCCGAGGCCGTCTTTATGATCGCCGCGCAGACTTTTCGCGATCCAGCCTTCCAGTGGCGCGCTACCTGACAGAAATGAGCTGCCTTCGCCTGCATTCAGGGCTTTTTCCTGCATGGTCAGGGCACGTGGCGTATGGCATGCGCCGCAATGTCCGAGGCCTTCCACCAGATAAGCCCCACGGCTGACCACCGCATCTTCGCCGGGTGCCGCTTTGTAGTCCGCCACAGCCGGGGCAAACATCCAGCGCCAACCCGCAAGCGGCCAGCGCATGCTCAAAGGCCAAGGGATGTCGCTGTCCTTGTTCTCCTGAGCGACCGGCGCCACACCGTGCATGAAGTAGGTGTACAAGGCGTTCATGTCGGTTTCGTTGACGCTGGCGTAGGACGGATAGGGCATGGCCGGGTACAACGTACTACCGTTTTTGGCGACGCCATGGCGCACGGCCTTGTCGAATTCTTCGAAGGTGTAGTTGCCCAGCCCGGTTTTATCCGGCGTGATATTGGTGGAGTAGATCGTTCCGATCGGCGTTTCCATCGGCAGGCCACCGGCGAACGGCTTGCCGTCCTTGGCGGTATGGCAGGCCACGCAGTCACCTGCTCGAGCGAGGTACTCACCTTGTTTGATCAGGTTTTGATCGATTTCTGCGGCGTTGACCGAGCCATAACCGAGCAGTGCCAGGGTCGCGATAACAAGTGCTTTCATGGTCATCGCTCCTTAAGCCTGAACCAGCGGGCCGGGGTTTTTCAGGTACTGCTCGCGGATCGCCCGGGCCGACCAGTAGGTCAACGCTGCCACCAGGCCGGTAGGGTTGTAGCCCAGACCTTGTGGGAAAGCTGACGCTCCGGGGACGAAAACGTTGTGTACGTCCCAGCTCTGCAAGTAACGGTTCAGGGCGCTGGTTTTCGGGTCGGTGCCCATGATCGCGCCACCGTTGAGGTGGGTGGTCTGGTAAGACGCGGTGTTGAAGTGATCGCCCACCTTCTTGCCCAGTACGGCGATGGCCTTGGGGCTCATCGCTTCGGCGATCTTGCCCATTTTCTCGACCATGAAGCGGTTCATCTTGATGTCGTTTTCCTGCCAGTCGAAGGTCATCCGTAACAGCGGCAAGCCGTAGGCATCGCGGTACACCGGGTCCAGATCGAGGTAGTTGCCACGGTAGGATTGATGCGCGCCGTGGGCATCCATCGACACTTGATGGGTGTAGTAATCGGCGGTGGCACGTTTCCAGGCACTGCCCCAGGCCGGGGTGCCCGGCGGGTTGGAGGTGCCTGCGATCGGTCGGCTGCCGGCCTGGTTGACCCACATCGGCGAGCCGCCGACGAAGCCATGGGGCCCGTGATCGAAGTTGTCGGCGTTGAAGTCGTCCACCGCCACGCCGTTACCGCCGGCACCAATAAAGTTATTGGTGTGGGTGTCTTTGTCGAAGTAGGCCTTGATGGTGGCCATGTTCTGGTAGGCGAAGTTCTTGCCGACCACGCCTTCGCCGCTGATCGGGTCATACGGCTTGCCGATGCCCGAAAGCAACATCAGCCGCACATTGTGGAACTGGAAGGCACCGAGGATCACCAGATCTGCCGGCTGCTCGATTTCCCGGCCCTGGCCATCGATGTAGGTGACGCCTGTCGCCTTGCTCTTGGTGCTGTCGAGATTGACCCGCAATACGTGGGAGTTGGGCCGCAGCTCGAAATTGGGCAGCGGTTTGAGCGCCGGCAGAATGTTTACGTTCGGCGATGCCTTGGAATACATGTAACAGACATAGCCGCTGCAAAAACCGCAGAAGTTGCACGGCCCCATCTGTGCGCCGTAAGGGTTGGTGTAGGGGCCTGATGTATTGGCAGAGGGCAGGTTGTAGGGTTTGTAACCCACTGCGGTGGCCGCTTTCTGAAACAGCTGTGCGGAAACAGTGTTCTTCTGCGATTCCAGCGGGAAATGATTCGAACGATCCGGCGCGTACGGGTTGCCGCCCTTGCCTTCGCCGACCAATTGACCCTTCACCGTCCAGGCTTGACCCGACGTACCGAAGACCTTCTCGGCGTAATCGAAAAACGGTTCCAGCTCTTCATAGCTGACGCCAAAGTCCTGGATAGTCATGTCCTTGGGGATGAAGCTTTTGCCGTAGCGTTCTTCATAGTGACTGCGCATGCGCAACTCGATCGGGTCGACCCGAAAGTGCACGCCGGACCAGTGCAAACCGGCGCCACCGACACCATTGCCGGGCAGGAAGGCGCCCAGTTGGCGGTTCGGCAGCGCGATGTCATTCACGCTATGGCGAATGGTCACGGTCTCCTTGGAAATGTCCTGGAAGAGTTTTTTCCGCACGCTGTAGGTGAGTTCGTCGATCACCTGTGGATAGTTGCCATCGGGGTAAGTGTCCTGCATCGGCCCGCGCTCCAGCGCCAGCACATTCAAGCCGGCTTCTGTCAGCTCCTTGGCCATGATCGCGCCCGTCCAGCCAAACCCGACGATCACTGCGTCGACCTTCTTCATTACCGTTGCCATGCTTACGCCCTCTCGCCGCGAATCGAAACTGCCGGGAAGGGGTATTGCTCGTTGCGTTCCACCCAATCCATGAAATCGGCGCGGGCGCCGGGGAAGCCGATCATGGTCCAGCCGACCATGCCTTTATTGCCGCCGTGAATCGGGTCGCAGAAGAACCCTTCTTTGGTGTTTTGCAGCAGCAGGTTGAAGAAAGTCTTCGCTGGGACGCTGTCGAACTGAGGTTTTCCGGCCTCGAGTTGCTTGAGCAAATCGTCTCGGGTAGCGCTGTCTTGCTCAGCAAATACTTTACCGTTGAGCGTTTTCGACCAAGCATCCGTCGCGGCGATGCCCAGGCGATAAATCTCTTTGGGCACCAATTTGCTCTGCCAGCCCATTTCCGGAGCGGCGTCTGCGTTGAACGGTCCCTGCATGAACCACAGCGCGCCGGCCGCGTAAGGCGTGTTCATCTGACGGTCGATGTATTCGGGCACACCGGCTTCCAGGGCGCCTGGCCCTTGGGCATCATTCGGAATCAGCTGCGCGACAGCCGCTTTGATGAACGTCCATTCTTCGGCGGTGAAGTAGCTGGGTTCATAGGTGCTGGTGGCGACCGGCGCTTTGCCGGAACTGGTCGGGGCTGCTTCGGGCGCGGCCATCAGGACCGTGCTGCCCAGACCGGTGCTGGCAACGGTGACCACCGGGATCAAGGTCAGGGATTTGCGCAAAAACTCACGCCGCGGGTTGTCTCGATCTTGATCGGACATAGGGGGGGCACCTCATCAGGCATAGCGGTTTTTCAGCCGTCTCGCAGGACGACTTTTCGTTTTGGCACCGATGAAGATCGCCAGCAAGCGGGGAGCAATAGGGCGCATCGGTAATATGGAGAAACAAATGGTAGCAGGCTAAGCATAAAGATGAACCGATTCAGCTAAAAAACCTCGGCTTTGCGACGAAAGCGATCGGCTGATTCACGATTCTTTGACAGACGGCTCACAGGCCTTTGACTGCTCGGAGGGGAAGCTCGGCATCATCTTCCCAACTCTCCTGAACGGTCACCCCGAGCATGTCTCTATCGCGTTGTATCCCAGCGATCTGCCTGTCGCTGGCCGCACTTTTAAACCTGACGGTGGCCCTTGCCGACGACAGTGCATTGCCCCGACCTGCGGAGTGGGCTCAATCGGTCGAGGTGCAGTACAACCTCTTTAAAATGTCCCCGACGCTCTATCGCAGTGCGTTGCCCGACAGAGGCGCTGTGCCGTTACTGGAAAAACTCAAGGTCGGGACGGTGATCACGTTCCTGCCCGAGTCGGATTCAAGCTGGTTATCGACGCCAGGAATCGCACAAATACAGCTGCCCTACCGTACCAACCATGTGGATGACGCGGATGTACTCAAAGCCCTTCGCGCGATCCAGACTGCCGAAGCCAAGGGACCGGTGCTGATGCACTGCAAGCATGGTTCGGACCGCACGGGCCTGATGGCGGCTATGTACCGGGTTGTGGTGCAGGGCTGGAGCAAGGAAGACGCCCTGAACGAAATGACTCAGGGCGGCTTTGGTGACAGCACTCATTTCAAGGACGGCATCCGTTACATGATGCAGGCCGATGTCGACAAGCTCCGCACCGCGCTGGCCAACGGCGATTGCAGCACGAGCCCGTTCGCCAGTTGTTCGATGAAGAGCTGGTTCAAATCAGCCCACGTCGAGTAAACCGTTGCCTCAGCGGGTAACGGTCTCTGACGAAAACGCGAACAGATCTTCGGCGATCGGCCGATCAAGAAATGCTTCCAGGGCGGTGAGCAAGGAGCGCGAATCGCCCGGAGAAAAAAACGCCTCGCGAAAGGCTCGCCCTGTTTGCGCGTTGAAGACCCAATCCTGACGGAATCGCTTGAAGGCTTCGATGGCCAGTACGCCTGACCACGTGTAGGCGTAAACGGAGGCTGCGTAACCGGTCACCATGTAGTCGAAGCTGTTTGCGAACCGACAATAAGACGGTAGTTGCACGTGGGGAACCTCCTGCTGAACGTCTTCGAATACTTGCTGGGTACTACGACCATCGCCTTGGCTGCGGTGCACTTCGAAATCGAACATTGCACCCGTCAGCAAGAGTGCGGCTTGTCGGCTGGTCTGGGTGTCGAGGGCTGCCAGTGCCGCGTCTACCCGCGCCTCGGTCAAGCGTTCACCGCTTTGGTGGTGGGCCCCCAGCCATAACAGAAACTCCCGTGACAGGCACCACTGCTCGAATACTTGCCCTGCGAACTCCGCCGTATCGCGCCCCAGTTGGGAAATGCCGGAAAGGTTGTGATGCGGCGAACTCGTCAGCACGTGTTGCAGGCAATGACCCCATTCATGAAAAAGCACCCGCAGATCCTGGTGCTCAAGCAGGCACGGATGGCCGTCGACCCCCGGCGTGAAGTTGCAGTGAAGATCGGCAATCGGTAGCGCTACGCGGCCTTCGGCGTTTCTTCGTCGGTTTCGCAGTGTGCCGGTCCAGGCGTAATCCGGGGCTTCCTTGCGGTGGTACGGGTCAAGATAAATATGCCCAATGGTCTGACCATGCTCGCTGATCTCAAATAGGCGCACGTCGTTATGCCAGCGACTGAACTCAGCCTGCTCGAGGATCCGGATCCCGAACAGGCGTTCGCAGAACAGGCAGAATCGTCGCAAGGTGCCGTCCAGGGGAAAATAGTCGCGCAGATTCTTCAGGGCGTCAGGGAAACGATGGTGGCGCAGTTGTTCAGCGAGAAATTCGTGGTCCCAGGCGTGTACTTCAGAGAGGCCCCGTTCGAGCGCAAACGCTTGTAGCTCCTTTGTATCCCGTGCAAGTGACGGTGTGTTCAATGTCACTTGCCGACGCAGAAAACGGCGAACTTGATCGGTGGACTCGGCCGCTGCGGTGGCCAGACGCAGTTGCGCGAAATTATCGAAACCTAGCAGTTCGGCTTTCTGGTGGCGCAGCGAAAGCAGCAACGTCAGTACAGGATCATTATCGAACTCGTCGGCATGCGGGCCTTGATCGGACGCGCGCGTGGAGTACGCCACGAAATACTCTTCTCGCAATGCCCGATTTTCGGCGTACTTCATGATTTGCTGGCAGGTGTTTTCATCCAGGGGAATCAGCCAGCCTTCATGTCCTGCTTCTTTGGCCAGGTGTCTCAGACGATTTTTTACGGTGGGGTATAAACCTTCCAGAACCGCAACGTCATCGACGTGCTTGGTCCAGGCAGCGTTGGCGCTTTTCAGATGGATGACAAACAGCTCTTCGAGCCGATCGATGTCGAGGTTCAACCGGGCCAGCTTTTCCCGTTGTGCCAGGGGCAATTCGATTCCCGCCAATTGAAATTTGCGCAGAATCTTGGCCAGCGCAGCCTTGCGCGGTTCATCGAAGTTGAGGGCGATCGAACTGTTCGCCAATCGCCGGTATGCCTCAAACAACGGGCGATTGCTCAATCTTTCGGAGCGGTACTGCGCCCCGGCGTCGTTGCATGCAGCAGCTGCCGTGTTCCAGGCCGTATCGTTGTGTTTCGCCATCGACAGGATCTGGATGATGCCCAAAGCCTCGTTCAGGCGCGCATCGATTTCATCGATGGCCAGAACCAGATCATCCCAATTGGGAAACACGGATTGGCTGAGGATGGTTTCGGCAATGACCTGCCGGTTGTCGGTAATGATGGCTGTGATTGCCGGCACGAGGTGTTCGGTGCGGACCTCCGACCAGGGCGGCAGGTCCCAGGCCTGCAAAAGCGGATTGGTGTCGGGCATGGCGTCTTCCTTGGGTAGAGGCTGAATGTGGTCAGCCTATAAAGGAAGCGCAGGGGAAAGGTGGTAGATAGATACCACCTTCCAAGCCGTTCAGGCGTGGAAGGTGGCGGTGACTCAGTGTTGCTCGTCAGGCTTTTTCTTCAGCTTCGGGTTCGGGAAAAACTGCACGGCCTGAACCTTGGCGTCCGGCACTTTCAGCGCCGAAGTGTTGACCCGCGTGCCCAATTCCTTGGGCACGGACAGGCCTTGTTCATTCAGCGTGTCGGAATAACCGCAGGCCACGCACTCACGATGTGGGACTTCGTCTTCGTTCCACATCATCAACTTGTCCGGCTCGCTGCAGGCCGGGCAGACTGCCCCGGCGATAAAGCGTTTTTTCGTGATCACAGGACCCTCGCTCATGCTGCCGCGACCTCACTCAGGCCGCTGTGGCGCAAGAGTGCGTCAATCGACGGCGGGCGTCCGCGGAAGTCGACGAACAGCACCATCGGTTCCTGGGAGCCACCGCGCGCCAGGATCGCTTCGCGGAAGGCGCGGCCGGTCTCGGCGTTGAGCACGCCTTCTTCTTCGAATTTCGAGAAGGCATCCGCCGACAGCACTTCAGCCCACTTGTAGCTGTAGTAGCCCGCTGCATAACCGCCAGCGAAAATGTGGGCGAAGCTGTTCGGAAAACGGTTGTAGGCAGGTGGACGCATGACCGACACCTCGTCCCGCACAGCTTCAAGTACCTGCGCCACGCTACGGCCGTCACCGTGGGTGGCGTGCAGGTCGAAGTCGAACAGCGAGAACTCCAGCTGACGGACCATCATCAGACCGGACTGGAAGTTTTTCGCGGCGAGCATTTTCTCCAGCAGGTCCTGAGGCAGCGGTTCGCCGGTTTCGTAGTGCCCGGAGATCAGCGCCAGACCTTCCGGCTCCCAGCACCAGTTCTCCATGAACTGGCTTGGCAGCTCGACCGCATCCCAGGCCACGCCGTTGATGCCGGATACGCCGGCGTGTTCAACGCGGGTCAACAGGTGATGCAAGCCGTGACCGAATTCGTGGAACAGGGTGGTCACTTCATCGTGGGTCAACAGCGCTGGCTTGCCGCTGTCGGCCGGGGTGAAGTTGCACACCAGGTTCGCCACCGGACTTTGCAATACGCCGCTGATCGTGCGGCGACGGTCGCGGGCGCCGTCCATCCAGGCACCGCCACGCTTGTTGGCGCGGGCGTAGAGGTCGAAGAAGAAACGGCCGACGTGCTGGCCGTTTTCCTTGATTTCGAACAGGCGAACATCCGGGTGCCAGGTGTCGAAGCCTTTCAGTTCGGCGATTTCGATGCCGTACAGGCGCTGAACGATAGCGAACAGACCGCCCAGCACTTTGTCGATCGGGAAGTAAGCGCGAAGGGCTTCCTGGGCGACGCTATAGCGCTGCTCGCGAAGCTTTTCACCGTAGAAACCGCTGTCCCAGCTTTGCAGGTCCGGACAGCCTTGTTCGGCGGCGTACGCCTTGAGCTGTTCCAGATCCTGGGCAGCGAACGGCTTGCTGCGCTTGGCCAGATCGCGCAGGAAACTCAGCACCTGATCGCTGGATTCGGCCATTTTGGTGGCCAGGCTCAGCTCCGAGAAACTAGCGAAACCGAGCAGCTTCGCCAGTTCCTGACGCAGGTCGAGGATTTCTTCCATGACCGGGCCGTTATCGTTCTGACCGGCATTCGGGCCTTGGTCCGACGCACGGGTGCAGTAGGCGGCGTAGACCTCTTCGCGCAGGGCGCGGTCCTGGGCGTAGGTCATCACCGCGTAGTAGCTCGGGAATTCCAGGGTGATCAGAAAGCCTTCCAGACCTTTGGCCTGTGCCGCCGCGGCCATTTGCGCCTTGGCCGAATCGGTCAGGCCGGCGAGGGTGGCTTCATCGGTAACATGCTTGGTCCAGGCCTGAGTGGCGTCGAGCAGTTGGTTGGAGAAGCGGCTGCCCAGCTCCGACAATTTGCTCTGTACTTCGGCGTAACGCTTTTGTTCGGCTTCCGGCAGGTCAATACCCGACAGACGGAAGTCGCGCAGGGAGTGTTCCAGGATAGTTTTCTGCGCCACTTCGAAACCGGCAGCTTCGGGACTGTTCGCCAGCGCTTCGAACGCCTCGAACAACTCGCGGTTCTGGCCCAATTCGGTGGAGTAGGCACTCAAGGCCGGCAGGCAGGACTCGTAGGCTTCGCGCAATTCGGCGCTATTGCACACGGCATTCAGGTGGCTGACCGGGCTCCAGGCGGCGCCCAGACGATCATTCAGTTCGTCCATCGCCAGCACCAGGCCGGCCCAGGTCGGTTGTTTGCCCTGGGTTTTGAGGATCTCGATAATGGCGGCGCGGTTGTCAGCCAGGATCTGTTCAATAGCCGGCTGCACGTGTTCGGCACGGATCGCCGAGAACGGCGGCAGGTCGTAGGACTGCAAAAGAGGGTTGTTCACGCTCACGGTTGGCACCTTGGCTGGAAGAAACATTGCGCCATCTTAATTACAATCGACGCTCACCGCAGCTATCAGCAAAAGAGAGAGAGCCTATCGTGACCCTTCGCAAGTATCAGAACCATACGCCGCTACTGGGCAAAGGCGCCTTTGTCGACGGTTCGGCGGTGGTGATCGGCGACGTTGAAATCGGCGAAGACAGCTCGGTCTGGCCGCTGACGGTGATTCGTGGCGACATGCACCGCATCCGTATCGGCGCGCGCACCAGCGTGCAGGACGGCTGTGTGCTGCACATCACCCACGCCGGGCCGTTCAATCCCGATGGTTTTCCGTTGCTGATCGGTGACGATGTGACCATCGCGCATAAAGTCATGCTCCACGGCTGCACCGTGGGCAGTCGGATTCTGATCGGCATGGGCAGCATCGTCATGGACGGTGCGGTGGTCGAGGACGATGTGATTATCGGTGCTGGGAGCCTGGTGCCGCCGGGCAAACGCCTGGAAAGCGGCTTCCTTTATGTGGGCAGCCCGGTGAAGCAGATTCGGCCGCTGACTGACAAGGAAAAAGCCTTTTTCACCTACAGCGCGGCGAACTACGTGAAGCTCAAGAACTTGCACTTGGCCGAAGGCTACGACCAGCTCTGACCCTGCGCCCTTATTCAGGATTCAACATGCATTACCAAACCGTATTGTTCGACCTCGATGGCACCCTGACCGATCCGCGCGAGGGCATCACCCGTTCGATCCAGTTCGCCTTGAGCAAACAGGGCATTGATGAGCCCGACCTGACCAAACTTGAACACTTCATCGGTCCGCCGTTGTTGCAGGCGTTCATGCAGTTCTACGACTTCGACGAGCCCAAGGCCTGGGAAGCGGTGAACTTCTATCGCGAACGCTTCAAGGTCACCGGCCTGTATGAGAACCGCGTATTCGACGGCGTCACACCATTGTTGGAAACCCTCGGCGGCCAAGGGCGACAGCTGTACATCGCGACGTCCAAACCGTGGATTTTTGCCCGGGAAATTGCCCGGCACTTCGACTTCGCCAAGCACTTCAAGGTGATATATGGCAGCGAACTGGATGGAACCCGGACCAACAAAGTCGAGCTGATCGCCCACTTGATGGCTGAAGAAGGCCTGGACCCGACCAGCACCCTGATGATCGGCGACCGTAAACACGACCTGATCGGTGCGCGCAGTAACGGGCTGGATGCAGCGGCTGTTGGTTATGGTTTTGGCAGCCGGGAAGAGTTGAGCGCAGAAGCCCCGACTTATCACTTCGAGACGCTGGAAGAGATGCATCAGGCGTTTTTGCAGCGCTAATGAAATTGCTTTCGCGGGCAAGCCCGTTCCCACAGGATCTGTGTCGTACACATTTTTCGTATACGACACGGATCCTGTGGGAGCGGGCTTGCCCGCGAAGGGGCTCGTTCAGCCACTGAAACTTTATGATCCCGCCAAAGCCTTCAACGCCACCTTGCGCTCACCCGCCGGCAACGCACCAAGCTTCTCGACTGCCGCATAAAACTTCACCCAATCCCCAGCCTCTTGTCTGAACAACGCCGCAAACGCCGGCACCCATTGGTCGTACAACCCAAATGGCAACAGCCGGGCATTGTTCATCGGCGCATTGATCCACGCGTCATAGCGTTTGTCCCCGGCCCATCGGCTGTCGCGCAGCTGGCGGTATTCACCGCGCAATCGTTCGAACTCGTCGGCTTTGCGCTGGCGCATCTGGTCGGCGGGCAGGGGCAGGGTGTACAGCCGTTCGAGTCGCGTGCGGGTATCCAGAACCAATTGAATGAACTGATCCCGTTGCTGCACCTGCGCGCCGCTGTCCGGTGCCAAGCCACGGAATGCACGCCATTGGCGGGTGCCCTCCTGTTCGACGAAGGTGGCGAAAGACTCATTGAACTCGGTGTCGTCCTTCACATAAAAGCGTTGATGCGCCAGCTCATGGAAGATCAGCGTGGCCAATCGTTCGTCACCCCAGGCCATCATCGAACTGATAATCGGATCGTTGAACCAGCCGAGCGTCGAATAAGCCTCGACGCCACCGATCGACACGTCCATACCTTGTAATCGTTGCAACGCAGCTTCACCGCGGGCCGCGCTCTGACTGTAATAACCGCGATAGGCGACGCAACCGGCGATCGGGAAGCAATGGTTCTGTGGTGTCAGGGAAAATTCCGGCGTGGCAAACACGTTCCAGACTACGAACGGCCGGCCAATGTCGGCGTACAAACGGTAACTCTGATTATCCGGCAGATGCAGCTGTTGGCTGGCGAACGTGCGAGCCTTTTGCGATTGAATCAGGTGCGCACGCAATAGTTGATCGCGACCGGGATCGGCAATCACTGTGGAAATCGGTTCGCGTGCCCGCAGCAATTGCAGCTGACCACTGGCCAATTGGCCGTAATAGCTGACGCTGGCGCAACCGTTGAGAAACAAAAACAGCAAACCCGGAAACAAAATGCGTAAAACGCGATCAAGTAACCCAAGGCTTGGAAGCGGCCTGATCAAAATGAATCATCCTTGGAGAGTCTGCCCGCAAGACTATCCCGCCTGACTGGAGCTCCGCTATGCGCACGTTGATGCTGACAGGAAGCCTGTTGATGCTGACAGGTTGTGCTGGATTCGGATTACCCCCCCATGATCCGGCTCAAGCGTGGATCGACCTGGATTCGAAGCAGGAAGACACGGCGCTGCAAGCGCTGGAAGTCGATGACAAGGCCGCCACCGACAAGCGCTATTTCGAGGTTCAGCCGGGTAGCCATCAGTTGACGGTCCGTTACCAATTCCCGGTCGCACCCACCAACATCGGACCAGACGCCGAGCCGCTATGGCGTGACTGCCAGCTAAACGTGAAATTCAACGACTTCAACGCCGGCGAGCGGTATCAGCTGAAAGCAGGAAATATCGGCTTTCGGCCGTGGGCAAAACTTTATGATCAGCAGCGAAAAGTGATTGGCCAAGGTGTACCGGCAGGCTGCCAACGCACCTGATCGGCGTTATTCTAAAAGGACGAGTCCTTGAGAAAATCATCATGCGCAGGTTCACGCTATTACTTGCTGCAAGCATCGTTGCTGGCTGTCAGAGCCCGTTGCCAGCGGTTAATCCGCAGATGGCCTGGGTCGAGTTTTCTACGCCATTCCCTAACGATAAATTGCTGATGGCCGAACGCCTGGACAATCAGCGGTTGCGCGACGGGCGTTTTTTCCAGGTCACCCCCGGTAGCCATGAGCTGATTGTTCGATTCGACTTTGAAGTGCCCGGTGGTGGTGGCTTGGGCATGATGAACACCCCCACAGAACGCTTGTGCTACCTGACCATCAATTATGATCATTTCGAAGCCGGCCAGCGTTATGTGCTGGAAGGTCGTTCGATAGCGTTCACCCCTGGCGCCCGGTTGTACAACGCCAAGCGGGAGATTGTCGCTGAAGATCGAGAGTCCTATTGCCTCATGTGAGGTGAATCAGCGGTCGTTCTTCTGGTAGATGATTTTCTTCGTGCCGCCTTCGCACGAACCGACGACCATGTTCTGGTCGTGTACTTCGTCGTTGGTGACGATTTCCAGCGTGTAGGACGAGACGTTATTGGCCTGGATCTTGGCTTCAATCTCGGCCTTGAGTTCTTCACAGGATTTCGTTGCCGCCAGGGCCGATGTGGCCAGCGCGCAACAGATAACCGCCAAGGCAAAACGTTTCATGGTTGAAGCTCCTTTGAGGCAGCGTGCAGAGTAATGTGCGTTAGCTGCTGTCATTTATTCGACCACAATTTCGCTAGCCCTGTTTGTTTCAGGGCAAAAAAGATCGCAGCCCGCTGAGGCTGCGATCTTTTATCGGGGATTGCGATAACCCGCTATCAGCTGACCAATGTTGCATCCAGACTGATTTTCGCATTCAGCACTTTGGAAACCGGGCAGCCTTCTTTGGCTTTATTGCTCAGTTCCTCAAATTGAGCCTGAGTCGCCCCAGGAATCTTCGCTTTGAGGATCAGTTTCACTGCTGTGATCGCGAATCCGCCGTCCACCTGGTCCAGGGTGACTTCGGCATGGGTATCGATGCTGTCAGCCTTGAGACCGGCATCGCCGAGAATCATCGAAAACGCCATGGAGAAGCAGCCCGCGTGCGCTGCGCCGATCAACTCTTCCGGATTGGTGCCCTTGCCGCCCTCGAAGCGAGCCTTGAAGCCGTAGGGTGCTTCTCTGAGGACACCGGTTTCCGTGGAAATCGAGCCGATGCCGGTTTTCAGATCACCTTCCCAATGAGCCGATGCTTTCTTTGTGATAGCCATGAATGCCTCCTCAAGATCCGGCGCGAAGCGTCGCGCCTTTGTGGTTTTCGGTTGCTAGGGTTCTGAGGATAGACCGCGCCGCAAAGTTCACCTCATCTGATCTTTCTTCAAATCAGGTAGGAATTTTGCCCCTGCTATTGAAACTCGGGTATATGCCCTCATTGCATGAATCACGCTTATAGATTCGGCAGGTTTTCGTTTGTAAGAAAAACCTGCGCCCTCAATTGGAGAAGCAGGCTTATGAAACGACTGTCCGATATCAAGTTCTCGACCCTCGATCTGGTGCCCGTGCGGGAGAACGGCAGCGCGGCCCAGTCGCTGCGCAATTCCCTGGACCTGGCGCAGCACGTCGAAAAATTCGGATACAACCGTTTCTGGGTTGCCGAACACCACAACATGGACGGCATTGCCAGTTCGGCGACTTCGGTACTGCTTGGCTACCTGGCGGGCGGCACCTCGACTATTCGTGTTGGCTCGGGCGGAGTGATGCTGCCAAACCACGCGCCGCTGGTGATCGCCGAGCAGTTCGGCACGCTCGAAAGTCTGTACCCGGGCCGGATCGACCTGGGCCTAGGCCGTGCCCCCGGTTCCGATCAGATGACCGCCCGCGCCTTGCGTCGTGAACGCTCCGGCAGCGCCGACGATTTCCCGGAAGACGTGGCGGAACTGATGCGCTACCTCGGCCCGCGCACCCCGGACCAACGGATCATCGCAATGCCAGGCACCGGCACCAATGTCCCAGTCTGGCTGCTGGGCTCCAGCTTGTTCAGTGCACAACTGGCGGGTGAACGCGGATTGCCCTACGCCTTCGCTTCACATTTCGCACCGCGCTTCATGCATGAGGCCATTCGCGTCTACCGCAATCACTTCAAGCCTTCAGCGGTTTTGGATAAGCCCTACGTGATGCTCGGTGTGCCGTTGGTGGCTGCAGACACCGATGAGCAGGCCGATTATCTGGCGACCTCGGTTTATCAGCGCATCCTGGCGTTGATGCGTGGCCAGAGCCTGGTGCAACGTCCGCCGGTAAAAACCATGGACGGCCTGTGGCTGCCTCATGAAAAAGAAGCCGTTGGCGATTTCCTTGGCCTGGCGATGGTTGGCAGTGCGCAGAAAATCCGCGCCAAACTGGAAGTGCTGATCGAGCAGACCCAGGCAGACGAGCTGATTTTTACCTGCGACCTGTACGAACATACCGATCGCGTGCACTCCTATGAGCTGCTGGCCCAGGTCATGAAGGGCTGACGCTCAAACCGCGAGCCCAAAAAAGCCGACGTCATTGCGTCGGTTTTTTCATTTTCGAGGGAGGTCAACCCTGCTTGTAGACGATTTGCTTGGAGCCTTTTTCACAGGTGCCGACGACTTTCCCACCGGCAGCAGTGCCTTTATCAACGATTTCCAGTGAATAATTAGAAATGCCCTTGGCATCAAGTTTCGCTGTGATTTCGGCTTTCAACTCTTCGCACGACTTGCCCTGAGCCAGGGCTGTTCCCGCAAAAATCAACAAACCTACCGCTAAAATAAAATGCTTCATCGGGTCGCATTCCCTGGTCGGATCAATAGGGGACACCCAGCAATCAGCCGGATGTAAATATGTAGCGCTTTGCCATTCCCTATGGCGCTCGGCCAGCGCGCAGGCTCAGAAGATTAGCCCAAACTCAGCTACTGGCAATCCGGAACCCGACTTTGAGCGTCACCTGAAAGTGCGCTGCCTTACCGTCCTTGATGTGCCCGCGGGTTTCGGTCACTTCAAACCATTCCATATATTTGAGGCTTTTGCTGGCCTCGGCCAGTGCATTGTTGATGGCGTCTTCAATGCTGCTGGTGGACGAACCGACGAGTTCGACTTTCTTGTAGGTGTGATGGTCAGTCATGGCGTTCTCCTCAGGGTGTGAAATACAGCCTAGCAGTGATTTTTCGTATTACTTCTGTCACCAATCCGAAGTGGACGTTCAGATTTACTGCACTTTCTCGAACCCTTGAAGTCCCAACCAACACACGCAACTCAATCAATGCAGGAGAGCCACCATGGCCAACACCTCTTTACGTAAAGCCTCATTGCAAAGCATGGAAGCCGAAATCGAGAGTCTGCTGAAGTCTTTGGAAAACCTGAAGGACGACGCCTCGGACGAGTCGCGTAAAACCCTTAAAGCCTTGAAAAGCAACGCCGAGAACGCGCTGAAGCATTCGCGCCACCTGCTCAGCGATGCGTACGAAGAAGTCAAAGTCAAAACCCGTGAAACCGGGATTGCCACGCGGGACTACGCCCAGGAACACCCTTGGACGACAGCGGGTGTGGCTGTCGGTGCATTGGGTCTGCTCGCGGCTTATCTGCTGTTCAAACGCGGTGACTAATCCGTCTGGCGCAGCTCGTTTTTGAGCCACTGCGCCAGTTGCCGAGCGCGCCCGTCCGCGGCGCGCTTGGGTAGCCACAACGCCAGTTGCGCCGGGGTTTCACTGAAGCCCCAAGGCGCAACCAGGCGACCAGCCTTCAAGTCCTCGGCCACCAGCGGCTCGGGCGCAATCGCCACACCCAGGCCGGCCACTGCGGCCTCCAGCAAATAATACAAATGCTCGAAACCCTGTCCGTACTTCAATGCTTTGGTGTCGAGGTTGCTTTGCTGTGCCCAGCTTGGCCAGGCCTGAGGGCGTGAGGTGGTGTGCAGCAATGACTCGCTCAGCAGCGCTGCGGGTGGTGCGTTTTGCAGACGTTCGTAGCCGGCGAATCGTGGGCTCATGACCGGGCCGATCCGTTCGCTCGCCAACTCATAGACTTGCATGTCCGCTGGCCACGGTGGCTCGGCAAACACCAGCAAGGCGTCCAGTCCCGGGCGACGTGGATCGAGATCACCCTCGCCAGCCGACAGGTGCAGGCGCAGGTCCGGCAGGTCGGTATTCAAGCGTCCCAACCTCGGAATAAACCAGCGTGCCAACAAGCTGCCCGAGCAACCCAGTACGAACGGTGCATCGGCGGTGCTTTGGGTCAGTTCTGCACAAACAGTCCGTAAACGCTCGAACGCCTCCCCGCTGGCATCGCGCAAACGAATGCCGGCATCTGTGAGTTTAAGGCCGCGTCCGTCCTTGATGAACAGGCTTACGCCCAAGTGTTCTTCAAGCACCTTGAGTTGCCGGCTGACCGCACCATGGGTGACGTGCAGCAGTTCGGCGGCCTTGCTGACGCTGTTCAGGCGGGCAGTCGCTTCGAAGGCCCGAAGGGCGTTCAACGGGGGAAGGTCATGGCTCATGATATCTGTGAGTTTTCCTGACAGGTTGTGGCGATCTTATCGGTTTTCAGGCTGCGGCGTCAGGGGTAGAGTTAGCCCACTCTCTCTTCAAAAGCCTCATTCCACGCATTCAACTGGAGCGACCCATGACCCAGACTAATCTGCGCAACGGCCCCGACGCCAACGGCCTGTTTGGCGCGTTCGGTGGCCGTTACGTCGCCGAAACCCTGATGCCGTTGATCCTCGATCTGGCCCGTGAATACGAATTGGCCAAGGATGATCCTGCATTCAAAGAAGAATTGGCCTACTTCCAGCGCGACTACGTGGGTCGTCCAAGCCCACTGTATTTTGCCGAACGTCTGACAGAGTTCTGCGGCGGCGCGAAGATTTACCTCAAGCGCGAAGAGCTGAACCACACCGGCGCGCACAAGATCAATAACTGCATCGGCCAGATCCTGCTGGCGCGACGCATGGGCAAGAAACGCATCATCGCCGAGACCGGCGCTGGCATGCACGGCGTGGCGACCGCCACCGTGGCTGCACGTTTCGGCCTTGATTGCGTGATCTACATGGGCACCACTGACATCGAACGTCAGCAGGCCAACGTATTTCGCATGAAGCTGCTGGGCGCCGAAGTGATCCCGGTCGTGGCCGGTACCGGCACCCTGAAAGACGCGATGAACGAAGCCCTGCGTGACTGGGTGACCAACGTCGACAGCACCTTCTACCTGATCGGCACTGTGGCCGGCCCGCACCCTTATCCGGCGATGGTTCGTGACTTCCAGTCCGTTATCGGCAAAGAAACCCGTACTCAATTGCAAGACCAGGAAGGCCGTCTGCCGGACAGCCTGGTGGCGTGCATCGGTGGTGGTTCCAACGCCATGGGCCTGTTTCACCCGTTCCTCGACGACAAGAGTGTCGAGATTATCGGCGTTGAAGCGGCAGGTTACGGCATCGAAACCGGTAAACACGCGGCCAGCCTGAACGGCGGCGTACCGGGCGTACTGCACGGCAACCGTACCTTCCTGCTGCAGGATGACGATGGCCAGATCATCGACGCTCACTCGATCTCTGCCGGCCTCGACTATCCAGGCATCGGCCCGGAACACGCCTGGTTGCATGACATCGGTCGCGTTCAATACACCTCGGTAACCGACGACGAAGCCCTCGACGCATTCCACAAATGCTGCCGCCTGGAAGGGATTATTCCTGCACTGGAAAGCGCCCATGCCCTGGCCGAAGTGTTCAAGCGCGCACCGACCCTGCCAAAAGATCACCTGATGGTGGTCAACCTGTCCGGTCGTGGCGACAAAGACATGCAAACCGTGATGCACCACATGGAACACTCTCAACAAGAGCAATCGAAGCAGGAGAAACACTGATGAGCCGCCTGCAAACGCGTTTTGCCGAACTCAAGGAACAGAATCGTGCCGCCCTGGTGACCTTCGTGACCGCTGGCGACCCGAGCTATGACACCTCGCTGGCGATTCTCAAAGGCTTGCCCGGTGCGGGTGCCGACGTGATCGAGTTGGGCATGCCCTTCACCGATCCAATGGCCGATGGCCCGGCAATCCAGTTGGCCAACATCCGCGCCCTCGGCGCCAAGCAGAACCTGGCGAAAACCCTGCAAATGGTTCGCGAGTTCCGTGAAGGCAATACCGAGACGCCGCTGGTGCTGATGGGTTACTTCAACCCGATTCACATGTATGGCGTGCCGCGTTTCATTGCTGACGCCAAAGAAGCCGGCGTTGACGGCTTGATCGTGGTCGACCTGCCGCCCGAGCATAATGGCGAACTGTGCGACCCGGCCCAGGCTGCCGGTCTGGACTTCATCCGTCTGACCACCCCGACGACCGATGATGTGCGCCTGCCGACCGTCCTGAACGGCAGCTCGGGCTTCGTCTATTACGTGTCTGTCGCCGGTGTGACCGGTGCGGGCGCGGCGACGCTGGAACACGTTGAAGAAGCGGTTGCGCGTCTGCGCCGCCACACCGATTTGCCGATCAGCATCGGTTTCGGCATTCGTACACCGGAGCAAGCGGCGTCCATCGCGCGTCTGGCTGATGGCGTGGTGGTGGGGTCGGCGTTGATCGATCACATCGCCAATGCGTCGACGCCGGATCAGGCAGTTGATGGCGTGTTGAGTCTTTGCTCGGCGCTGGCAGACGGCGTGCGTAAAGCCCGCGTCAGCTGAAGGTAAAGTTCCTGATACAGAGGAATTAGAGCCTCGCGGTACAGACTAAACAGCAAGACCGAGGGCTTCAGGACTGCGTTCTGAAGCCCTTTTTGCTGGCTGCGCCAGCTGCTACAAGTCCTGCGGAGTTTCTATCAGGGCAGCTCCAATCCACCCGACGCTTTGTGCAGCTTTCTCAGATGCTCGCCCACCTGTTTCACGTTGGCTTCATTGGCGGCTATCTCAGCCGCACGACTCGGTTCGAGCAGCGCTCTCACCTCTTTGTCCAGATCGCCTGTCAGTGCCTGAAGCTGTTTCTGCCGCAGGCTGCTTTCCGATTCCAGGCGCTGCCACTCACTCGGCTGCGGCAATCCATAACCACCGGTGCCGAGCAGCTCCGCCGGACGGCTGAGGAAGCCGCTGTTGGCAAGAATTTGCTGCAAAGTTGCGTTGGCCTTGTCCATGCTGCCGTTCTTCAATTCCCGGGCGCCCAGATAGCGCTGCTTTACTTCGTCCTGGGCCAGCACCAATTGTTGGCGGAAGGCTGCTTGCTCCAATAACAGCAAGGCTGCGCTGGTGCGCAAATCGGCTTGATCGATCCATTGCCGACGCTCTTCAGCTTTCAATGCGAGCCAGTCTTCGACCTTTTCCTGCTTGATCGGCAAGTGCTTCTTCAGCACTTCGAACATCGCTTGATAACGATCGCGGAAGGAGTCGAAACGATAACCCAGGCGAAGCGCTTCGCGGGGATCATCCAGCACGCTGGTGTCCGCCAGTCCGCGGCCCTTGAGCACTTCCAGCAAACCGTTGGGCATGATGCTGTCCAACCCGACCAGTTTTGTATTGTTGGTGCTGCTACGCAGTAACTTCAGGCCCTCTACAGCGCAGTTATTGGACAGGAAGAAGTAGTTGCCGTCGTAACTCCAGTGCATTTCGGCGGCATGTTCCACCACGTCTTCGATCTCGCTGCGCGACAAGTTTAGCGGCACCGAGGCCAGGCTGCGCAGTTCGGTCTTGGTGTACTCGTCGATCACCTGGGCCAGCGGCAGGACAAACAGGCGTGATGGATATTTGCCCACCAATCCGTCCCAGCTCGACAGTTGCACGTCACCGACGAAGGCGCGGTAGGACAACACCAGGTGCTGATCCAGGTCCAGTCGACAATCCGGCCCGCGGGGGCGGCCGGGTGCGCAGATCACCAACCGCAACATGCTGTGACCCCAGCGGCTGACCCAGTTCTGGTTGGCTTCTGCCAGCAGATAGTCGACGGCGTAGACCCGTTCCGGATCGACCTGGCCCAGTGGTGTTTTGGCGAAATCATTGCCAGCATTGAGGAAGGAGAAGGTTTTACCGCAGGTGTCTTTAGCGGCGGGCGCCCAGCCGAAATGTTCTTTGTAGTAGCGGTACAACGCAGGACGGCGACAGGCATAGGAGGGGTCGAGAAGGAAATATTCCATGTTGACCGCGACGAATTCTTTGGGGCTGCTCGTCTCGTAAATGTCCGGGCTGCGGGCAATTTGCCGGTTGTACTGTTCGCGTTCGCCACGACGGCCGACATACTGTGGCCAGCCGGCGAGGTCGAGCAGGTGCGGGTCGTCGCTGAGCGTAAAGCGTCGGTCGGACTGGCCGCGGCATTGATCCGGGATACCAACCAGCCCCGAGCTGCTGTTGCGCCGGGTGCAGCGTTGAATCAGCCTGCGCTCCGCGTCTGGCCAGAGGCGCGAGCGGTCATAAATGTGGGTGAGTTCGTGCAACACCGTGGCAAGCATTTCGCGGCGCACGGTGCCATGGGGACGATAAGTCTTCTTAGTCGCGGCGCTGCCGTCAGTGAGGCTGGCAAGCAGGTTGCGGTTCAGGTCGAGCTCGGACACCAGCGACGCCTGGCCGTAAGCATTGCTCGGCATGTCATCGGTCCAGCCGACGTCGATGCGTCGGTCGAGCTGCTCGATGAACCGCGGTGGCAGCGCCTGCATGGCTTCATCGAGCAGCGCCTGACTGGCCTGCTGTTGAGCGGGGCTGAGGCCTTCGGTTTTAAGCCTTAATTGCAAGTCAGCCTGGGCCGTGTTGCCGAGCAGCAACATGACCCCGGCCAACAGCCAGGCGCCTGGCGACCTCACAGTGCGAGGATGGCTTCGGCGAGAACCTGATCACTGGCGTCGCGGGCTTCCGGTACGCGGGTGCGCAACGTGTTGAAGGCCGCTTCCAGGTGCGCGCCACGAATATCGCCATCGCTGGCGACGAAACTGGCCGCATCGTCATGAGCTTCACGGACGATCTTCGAGTCACGGATGGACGTCGTGGTATCGGAAGTGAAATCAAGGGTGCGCCGGGTGGCGTTGATGAGAATGTTACTGGTGGCTACCAGGGTTTGCGCCTGGGCCACATCGGCCAGCAACAACAGGCCTAGGGTGGCAGCAATCAGTGGGCTACGCATGGAACGACTCCGCAAGAACAAGGATAACTATTGGACGAGAATTGCCTGCGCCAGTTCAAGGTCGCTTGCATGAAGTTTTGGCTGGGTGCGGCGCAGATAATTCAGGGCGGACTCCAATTGTGCTCCTCGCAGTTGGCCGTCACTGGCGATGAACGCCGCAGCGTCATCATGTGCCACGACTAGCAGCTTACGGTCGAAGGGGGCGGAGGTCACCATGCTTGTGGCGTAGCCGGTAGCCACGATGCCTTGTGTAGACAGATTGAAGGCGTCATAGGCATGGACCGAGCCCACCCAGCAGGCTGCCACGAAAAGCGGAGAGATCAGCAGACTTGAAAGAAAACGCATGAGACTCGATAGCTGAAGGCAAGTCGCAAGGCTAGCGCAACGCCCGGTCTAGAGCCAGCGCCGAAACATTGGGACACGACGGGCGTGTCCCACGTCAGTGATGACGCTTAGATAGTCAGTATGGCTTGCGCCAGTTGTGCGTCAGTCGCGTTCAGCTGAGGTGCCTGGTGACGAATATGGTCGAGTGCGCTTTCCAGTTTCACGCCGCGAATCGCGCCTTCACTGGCCACAAAGCTGGCGGCGTCGTCACGGGCGGCGCGTACGATTTTGTCATCACGAAAGGACGAAGTGACATCGGAGGTCGCATCGGACGTGGCCTTGAGCGCGTTGACGACGGTATCGGTGGTTACGATAAAGCTGGTGGCGTGGGAATTGGCGGCCACGGCAAGCAGGGCTGCAGCGCTGAGCAGACGAAGACGGGACATGGTGAAACTCCTTTGGAAACCGATTGAGAGGTGGCGCAGTGTCTGTTGAGTCAGACGCCTATCATGCAGCGTTCGCCACGTTTCATCTGGATATTAGGCCTATGAGTATCGGTTCGCACAGTCCCGTCTGTTCAAGCAGGAAGTTAACGCCAGAATGGTTTATCCATTTCGTTGAGACGATCCGCGTGGCTGATGTTCAGGTCCGAGAGTTGCCGGTCATCAAGTTGGCCCAGTAAACGCCGGGTTCGGGCCCTTTCCAGGTTGTTGGCAGCGCCCCTCAGCAATCTACGAAACCAAAGGAAACGAGGTGTTGATTGAGGCGTGGAAACGGAAACATCCAGTAAATGATTCATGGCGCGGTCCTTTTGCTGGCAGTTCGGGATTTCATGGTGATCCCGTCCGCTCTGCCGCAACAGACACACTGCATTGAAATTGTACTGGCTCAGTTTTGTAAATAGTAAAACTGTACCTGTTGCGCTGAGTCTCTACTGTATGACCCATGTTTAGGGTCCAAAACGACAAAGCCCGTCGTGGTTTCCCACGACGGGCTTTGTTTTTTCAATTTGGAGTGCTGGCGGTGGACCCGGTGGGTCAGAGCCAGCGACGCTAACTTAGCGCCAGAACGGCTTGCTCAGCTCTTCGTAGCGTTGTGCTTCGCTAATCCCTGCGTCAGCCAGCAGACGCGAATCCAGACGAGCCAGTTGATGGCGGCTGGAGATGCGGCGCTGCCACAGCATCAGGTTGGCGAGAACGCGAAAAGGCGTGGAAGCCTGGGTTTTTACAGCGTTGTCTTCGAAAAACAGCTCGGAACTGAGTGTACGTTCCATGGTTGACATCCTTCCGCTTATGGCGGGATTAGGTAGTGGTTTAACTGATGCCAATGATCCTCTCGTTTGGCCAGTCTCTCTAGATACAGTTCACCTGTATTGTGAGGTACCAGTTAACTGTTAAAGGGTGGTGTACTGGTCTAAATTGAGGCAACTGTACTTCTCTGCACCAATATCGTGCGTTTTTGCTTGATTGACTCGGAAAGGTAGGCAATTACGGTAGGAAAAGACCGGTACAGCAGTACAGTTTTATTCAGGATTTGATCTGGCAACGGCAAGCTGACGAAACTGTGTTTGCGTCAGCTGCCATCTGTACCAATTACACCGCGAGCATTCGCCCGGTTTCTTCCAGGTTGATGTGCCAGCTCAGGGCATCGCGCAGGATATGCGGCGTGTGACCGCCGAGAGCACAGGCGGCTGTGAAGTAGTCATCCAGGGCTTGGCGATAGTCCGGGTGCACGCAGTTATCGATGATGACCCGAGCACGCTCTCGCGGCGCCAGGCCCCGCAAGTCCGCCAGACCGATCTCGGTGACAAGGATGTCGACGTCATGCTCAGTGTGATCAACGTGGCTGACCATCGGCACCACACTGGAAATCGCACCGCCCTTGGCGATCGACTTGGTCACGAAGATCGCCAAATGCGCGTTGCGCGCAAAGTCGCCCGAGCCGCCGATGCCATTCATCATCCGCGTGCCGCAGATGTGGGTGGAGTTGACGTTGCCGTACAAGTCGAACTCAAGCGCCGTGTTGATGCCGATGATGCCGAGCCGGCGCACCACTTCCGGGTGGTTGGAAATTTCTTGTGGGCGCAGGACCAGTTTGTCCTTGTAGCGCTCAAGGTTGCCGAAAACATCGGTATTGCGACGGCTCGACAAGGTGATTGAACTGCCCGAAGCAAAGCTCAGCTTGCCGGCGTCGATCAGGTCGAAGGTCGAGTCCTGAAGCACTTCGGAGTACATCGTCAGGTCTTCGAACGGCGAGTCGATCAGACCGCACATCACCGAGTTGGCGATGTTGCCGATCCCGGCCTGCAGCGGGCCGAGCTTGTTGGTCATGCGCCCCGCAGCCACTTCCTGCTTGAAGAAGTCGATCAGGTGGTCGGCAATGGCCTGGGTATCAACGTCCGGCGGCAGCACGGTGGACGGCGAGTCAGACTGATTGGTGATCACGATAGCGACGATCTTTTCCGGCGGAATCGGGATGGCGGTGCTGCCAATGCGATCGTCGACCTTTACCAGCGGAATTGGTGTGCGGGTCGGCCGATAGGTCGGGATATAGATGTCGTGCAGACCTTCGAGATTTGGGTTGTGCGCGAGGTTGATCTCGACGATCACCTGTTTGGCAAAAATCGCGAAGCTGGCCGAGTTACCCACCGACGTGGTCGGCACGATATGGCCCTGCTCGGTGATCGCCACGGCTTCAATCACCGCGATGTCCGGCAGCTTGAGTTGCTGATTGCGCAGCGACTCCACGGTTTCCGACAGATGCTGGTCAATGAACATCACTTCGCCGGCATTAATAGCCTTGCGCAGGGTGCTGTCGACCTGGAAGGGCATGCGTCGTGACAATACGCCAGCTTCGGTGAGCTGTTTATCAAGGTCGTTGCCCAGGCTCGCGCCGGTCATCAGGGTGATTTTCAGCGGGGTGATTTTGGCGCGCTCGGCCAATGCGTGGGGCACGGCTTTGGCTTCGCCGGCGCGAGTGAAACCACTCATGCCGACGGTCATGCCGTCCTCAATCAGAGCGGCGGCGTCAGCAGCGCACATCACTTTATCCAACAACGAAGGCAAGCGAATACGGTCACGGTACATGGATTGTTATCTCGGGCAACGAAAGCAAGGAGTGCAGTCTAGTGATTTCAAAAAAAATCCTCCCGCTACCATGGTCGAATGCAGAGCCCTGATTTAGAGCCTTTGGTCGGTTTTTGGCGGGCAATAAAAAACCCCAGCCTACTAAAGGCTGAGGTTTTGGGTATTGCGCTGGAGCAGGTTTTACTCGACAGCTTTGACCATGTCTTCGATGACTTTCTTGGCGTCGCCGAAGACCATCATGGTTTTGTCGAGGTAGAACAGTTCGTTGTCCAGACCGGCATAGCCGCTGGCCATCGAGCGCTTGTTGACGATGATGGTCTTGGCCTTGAACGCTTCGAGAATCGGCATGCCGGCAATTGGCGATTTCGGATCGTTCTTCGCGGCCGGGTTGACCACGTCGTTGGCGCCCAATACCAGCACCACGTCGGCCTGGCCAAACTCGGAGTTGATGTCTTCCATCTCGAACACCTGGTCGTAAGGCACTTCGGCCTCGGCCAGCAATACGTTCATGTGGCCAGGCATACGACCGGCGACCGGGTGGATCGCGTACTTCACGGTCACGCCGCGATGGGTCAGCTTCTCGGTCAGCTCTTTCAGCGCGTGCTGCGCCCGCGCTACCGCCAGGCCGTAGCCCGGAACGATGATCACGGTGTCGGCGTTGGTCAGCAGGAAAGTCGCGTCATCAGCCGAACCGGATTTCACCGGGCGGGCTTCTTTCGAGCCAGCAGGGCCGGCCGCGTCCGCCGTATTGCCGAAACCGCCGAGCAGCACATTAAAGAAGGAGCGGTTCATCGCTTTGCACATGATGTACGAGAGGATCGCACCGCTTGAGCCCACCAGCGAACCGGCGATGATCAGCATCGAGTTGTTCAGCGAGAAGCCGATGCCCGCCGCTGCCCAGCCGGAGTAGCTGTTGAGCATCGACACAACTACTGGCATGTCTGCGCCGCCGATCGGGATGATGATCAGCACGCCCAGCACGAAGGCCAGGGCCAGCATCAGCGCGAAGGCGTTCAGGTTGCCGGTCAGCATGAAGGTCACGCCGAGGCCCAGTGTCGCCAGGCCCAGCAACAGGTTCAACTTGTGCTGACCGCTGAATTGTACGGGTGCGCCCTGGAACAGGCGGAACTTGTACTTGCCCGATAGCTTGCCGAAGGCGATCACCGAACCGGAGAAGGTGATTGCACCGATGGCCGCGCCGAGGAACAGCTCCAGGCGGTTACCGGCAGGAATGGAATCACCCAGTTGCTTGACGATGCCCAGCGATTGCGGTTCAACGACAGCAGCGATGGCAATGAACACCGCGGCCATACCGATCATGCTGTGCATGAAGGCGACCAGTTCCGGCATTTTGGTCATTTCAACGCGCTTGGCCATGATCGAGCCGGCGGTGCCGCCGACCAGCAGGCCAACGATGACGTAACCGATCCCGGCAGTCGCGAGCTCTGCGCCCAGCTTATAGACGAGGCCCACGGTGGTGAGGATCGCCAGCGCCATGCCGAGCATGCCGTACACATTGCCGCGCCGCGACGTGGTCGGGTGCGACAGGCCTTTCAGGGCCTGGATGAAGCAGATCGACGCGATCAAGTAGAGCGTCGTTACAAGATTCATGCTCATTACTTAGGCGCCTCTTCTTTTACTGCTTTTGGGGCTTTTTTCTTGAACATCTCAAGCATCCTGCGGGTCACCAGGAAGCCACCAAATACGTTCACCGCTGCCAGAGCTACCGCCAGGGTGCCCATGGTTTTGCCCAGAGGTGTGACGGTCAATGCTGCTGCCAGCATGGCGCCAACGATCACGATCGCCGAGATCGCGTTGGTCACCGCCATCAAAGGCGTGTGCAGTGCAGGTGTAACGTTCCAGACCACGTGATAACCGACATAAATCGCCAGCACGAAGATGATCAGGTTGTAGATACCGGGGGAGATAAGCTCTTCCATCGTCTGAATCCCTGCTTAGGCGTTTTTGCGGATGACTTGGCCGTCGCGGCACATCAGGCACGCGGCGACGATGTCGTCTTCGAGGTTGATCTCGAACTGGCCTTCTTTGTTGAAGACCAGCTTCAGGAAGTCCAGCAGGTTGCGTGCGTACAGTGCCGAAGCGTCTGCCGCGACTGCGCCGGCCAGGTTGGTCGGGCCGCAAATGATCACGCCATTCTCGACCACAACCTGGTCAGCCACGGTCAGCGGGCAGTTGCCGCCCTGGGCTGCCGCGAGGTCGATGACCACCGAGCCCGGCTTCATCTGCGCCACGGTTTCCGCGCTCAACAGCGTCGGTGCCTTGCGGCCCGGGATCAGTGCTGTGGTAATGACAATGTCAGCCTGTTTGGCGCGCTCGTGCACGGCCAGGGCCTGACGTTGCATCCAGCTGGCGGGCATTGGTCGTGCGTAACCGCCGACACCAACGGCGCATTCGCGCTCTTCATCGGTCTCGTAAGGCACGTCGACGAACTTGGCGCCGAGGGATTCGATCTGCTCTTTTACCGCAGGACGTACGTCAGACGCTTCGATCACTGCACCCAGACGTTTCGCCGTAGCGATCGCCTGCAAACCGGCCACGCCAGCCCCGAGAATCAGCACGCGCGCCGCTTTCACGGTACCCGCAGCGGTCATCAGCATCGGCATGAAGCGAGGATAGTGGTGAGCGGCCAGCAACACGGCTTTATAGCCGGCGATGTTGGCTTGGGAGGACAGCACATCCAGGCTCTGAGCACGGGAGGTACGCGGCGCGGCTTCCAGCGCAAACGCGGTAATGCCGCACTCAGCCAGCTTGGCAATGGTTTCATTGCTGAACGGGTTGAGCATGCCCACCACAACGGTGCCGCTCTTTATGAGCGTCAGCTCGCTGTCGCTGGGGGCGACTACCTTGAGAATCAGCTCGGCACCAAACGCATCGTTGGCGCTGCCAATAATTGCGCCTGCCGCTTCATAGGCACTGTCGACAACACTGGCGTTAATGCCGGCGCCGCTTTGCACAGTGACCTTATGCCCCTGGCCGATCAGCTTCTTGATGGTTTCCGGGGTTGCAGCAACCCGTGTTTCACCCGTCTGGGTTTCGAGAGGAACACCAATGTGCACGTCAAATCTCCTGCGTGATCTTATTGAGTAAACCCAGGCACTTCGGATGGTGCGGCTGGGGCGGCCGATCAGCACGATCCCGCCAAATCAGGGCGGGGCGCGGCATTTTGCAGGCGAACTTAGTGCCCTTCAAGGGTTTATGACGGGTGACGGAAAATTAACTACAAGTCACCCCGTGACCGAATGTCGCAACTGACCGGTTCAATCCCTTGCAGGCCGTGCCTTGTAAGGATTTTTATAAAAATTGGAGAATTTACGCATCGGTCAGGTGAATGAGTCGTTATTGCTCCGCAATAGAGGCTCAAGGCCACGTTTTCAGGCCCTTGTGGGACGTTTGTACTGCTTGTCGGTACAGTCTTCGAATATGCGACAAATACTTATATCTGTAGTGCTTTGATTTTACTGACTACTGGGTCAGTTAATGGCGTAAAGCCTTTATCCTTCTAGGCTGTAGCTCTGTGCCTGATTGACCAGCCAATCGCGAAACGCCCTTAAAGAGGCAGATTCGACTTTTCGCTCGGGAATCATCAAGTAATACGCCTTGATGCTTGATAGCGCCTGTGTGTTGGCAATGACCAGGCGCTTCTCGGCCAGTTCGCGTTGAATCAGGAACGGCGGAATCAGCGCTATTCCCATGTCGTGCATGGCGGCTTGAGCAAGCATGGAGAATAGCTCGTAGCGCGGCCCTGTCATGTCTCTCGGGATATTTAGGTTTTGAGAGTTGAACCACTGGCGCCAGGCATAAGGGCGGGTGGTCTGCTGCAGCAGGGGCAATTCGGCGATGTCGCCGGGAGACAGGGTTGTCTTTTTTCCCATGAGATTGGGGCTGCACACCGGCATCGGATTTTCGCCCATCAGCCTGTGGGATTCGGTACCTGACCAGTCCGCGTCGCCAAAATAGATCGCGGCGTCGAAGTCGGTATCGGCAAACAGGAAGGGGCGGGTTCGGTTGGTGAGGTTGACCGTCACTTCCGGGTGTTTTTGCTGGAAATCCTTGAGTCTTGGCAGCAGCCATTGAGTGCCGAAGGTTGGAACCACCGCCAGCTCGATCACGTTGGCACCTTGCTGACCCATCACTGACAAGGTGTCCCGCTCAACGGCATCGAGTTGAGTGGCCACCCGGCGGCTGTAGGAAAGACCGGCCTCCGTCAGCTTGACCCCACGTCGCGAGCGTCGGAACAGTTCTACGCTGAGGAACTCCTCAAGGCTGGCGATCTGTCGGCAAATGGCGCCTTGAGTGAGCGAAAGCTCCTGAGCCGCCTTGGTAAAGCTTTCGTGGCGAGCCGCCGCTTCAAAGCTGATCAGGGCCGTTGTGCTGGGGATTTTCCTGCGCATGTACGTCAACCTCACTAATGCATCGCATAAAAGCTATTTTGCGATGTTTCGGAGTGAGAAATTAGCACAACAGTATGCAAAATCCTCGTTTGCCGTAACGCGGAACCCGGCCTAGGATCAGCCCACGTTATTTGACCCGATTCGAGAGGACACACTCATGGGCGGTAAAGCTAGCTTCAACTGGATCGATCCCCTGCTGCTGGATCAACAGCTCACCGAAGAAGAACGCATGATCCGTGACACCGCTGAGCAATTCGCTCAACAGAAGCTCGCGCCGCGTGTTCTCGAAGCTTTCCGCCATGAAAAGACCGACCCGGCGATTTTTCGCGAGATGGGTGAAGTAGGTCTGTTGGGCGCGACTATCCCTGAGCAGTATGGTGGCAGCGGTCTGAATTACGTCAGCTACGGCCTGATCGCCCGTGAAGTCGAACGCGTCGACTCCGGCTATCGTTCGATGATGAGCGTGCAGTCCTCGCTGGTCATGGTGCCGATCAATGAATTCGGTACCGAAGCCCAGAAGCAAAAGTACCTGCCGAAACTGGCCTCGGGTGAATGGATCGGTTGCTTTGGTCTGACCGAACCTGACCACGGCTCCGACCCAGGCGCGATGATTACTCGCGCACGCAAAGTGGAAGGCGGTTACAGCCTGACCGGCAGCAAGATGTGGATCACCAACAGCCCGATCGCTGATGTGTTCGTCGTATGGGGCAAGGACGATGCGGGTGACATCCGTGGCTTCGTTCTGGAGAAGGGCTGGAAAGGCCTGAGCGCTCCGGCGATTCACGGCAAGGTCGGCTTGCGTGCATCCATCACCGGCGAGATCGTCATGGACAACGTGTTTGTCCCTGAAGAAAACATTTTCCCGGATGTGCGCGGTCTGAAAGGTCCGTTCACCTGCCTCAACTCCGCACGCTATGGCATCTCCTGGGGTGCGCTGGGTGCTGCCGAGTTCTGCTGGCATACTGCTCGCCAGTACACTTTGGATCGCAAGCAGTTCGGTCGCCCATTGGCCGCCACTCAGCTGATCCAGAAGAAGCTGGCCGACATGCAGACCGAGATCACCATGGCGCTGCAAGGCTGCCTGCGTCTGGGTCGTATGAAGGACGAGGGTACTGCGGCGGTCGAGATCACTTCGATGATGAAGCGCAACTCTTGCGGCAAGTCCCTGGATATTGCTCGCATGGCGCGCGACATGCTGGGTGGTAACGGTATTTCCGATGAGTTCGGTGTTGCTCGCCACTTGGTCAACCTGGAAGTGGTGAATACCTATGAAGGTACACACGACGTCCATGCGCTGATCCTCGGTCGTGCGCAGACTGGCATCCAGGCGTTCTATTAATAGGAGAACGGCCATGGGCGCGCTTTCGCATCTACGGGTACTGGATTTATCGCGGGTTCTGGCTGGGCCGTGGGCCGGGCAGATCCTTGCTGACCTTGGCGCCGAAGTGATCAAGGTCGAGCGCCCGGGTAATGGCGATGACACGCGCGCCTGGGGGCCTCCCTTCCTTAAAGACGCTTATGGCGAGAACACTAGCGAGGCTGCCTATTACTTGTCGGCCAATCGCAACAAGCAATCGGTCACCATCGACTTCACCCGGCCTGAAGGTCAAAAGCTGGTGCGCGATCTGGCGGCGAAGTCGGACATCCTGATCGAGAACTTCAAGGTCGGTGGGCTGGCGGCCTATGGTTTGGACTATGAGTCTCTAAAGGCGATCAATCCGAATCTGATCTATTGCTCGATTACCGGGTTTGGCCAGACAGGCCCTTACGCCAAGCGCGCGGGTTATGACTTCATGATCCAGGGACTGGGCGGCCTGATGAGTCTGACGGGGCGACCCGAAGGGGATGAAGGTGCCGGGCCGGTAAAAGTCGGCGTGGCGCTGACGGACATTTTGACCGGTCTCTATTCGACTGTGGCGATCCTTGCAGCGCTTGCGCACCGGGATCATGACGGTGGCGGTCAGCATATTGATATGGCGCTGCTGGATGTTCAGGTGGCATGTCTGGCTAACCAGGCAATGAATTACCTGACGACGGGCAATGCTCCGAAGCGCCTGGGTAATGCTCATCCGAATATCGTGCCTTATCAGGACTTTCCTACGGCGGATGGAGACTTCATCCTCACCGTTGGCAATGACGGGCAGTTTCGCAAGTTTGCTGAAGTGGCTGGTCAGCCGCAGTGGGCAGATGATCCACGCTTTGCGACCAACAAGTTGCGGGTGGCGAATCGTGCGGTGTTGATTCCGCTTATTCGCCAGGCGACTGTGTTCAAGACGACTGCTGAGTGGGTGCTGCAGCTGGAGCAAGCAGGTGTGCCGTGCGGGCCGATCAATGATCTGGCTCAGATGTTTGCGGATCCTCAGGTTAAGGCGCGCGGGTTGGCGATCGAGCTGCCCCATGCGCTGGCCGGGATGGTGCCGCAAGTGGCTAGTCCGATTCGCCTGTCCGAAACGCCTGTGGAGTATCGCAACGCACCTCCTCTATTAGGGGAGCATACGCTGGAGGTTTTGCAGCGGGTGTTGGGTCTGGATGCCGGCGTTGTGGCTGCATTCAAAGAGGCCGGGGTGCTCTGAGGTTTTCTTCTATATAGAGGGGAGTGGATTTACTCTCCTATATAGAGAAGAAACGGGCTGTTTTCCGGCGCTCTGCAAGTGTTTGATAGAAAAGCGTAATTAACGGTTGACGGCAGATTCTGGAAGTCTATAATTCGCCCCACTTCCGGCGCAGTCGAAACGGAAAACTCCTTGGTAAACAATGAGTTACGCAGTTTTCGACAGCGAGTTGCTTC
>Ga0255334_1000372_pt1 | contig 39354 bp, 45 predicted proteins | sample EtOH5_35cm_T3_12_FD_202080 | JGI IMG/M metagenome (GOLD analysis project Ga0255334, IMG submission 202080) | Sandy soil microbial communities from University of British Columbia, Vancouver, Canada - EtOH5_35cm_T3_129 | ecosystem: Engineered > Artificial ecosystem > Sand microcosm > Unclassified ... | reverse complement strand
TGGGGGTCGGTGTTTACTGCAACGAGGAGGGGCGAATTCCACTCCTGCGCGCCGTTGTCGAAGCCGAGACGATTCGCGTCGCTCAACACGCTTCCCGTGGCTACTTGCCGATCGACGGCATCGCTGCTTACGACCAGGCCGTTCAGAAACTGCTGTTCGGCAATGACTCGCCGCTGATCGCGGCTGGCCGTGTCATCACCACTCAAGCCGTTGGCGGTACTGGTGCACTGAAAATCGGTGCCGACTTCCTCAAGCAACTGCTGCCGAACGCCGTCGTGGCGATCAGCGACCCAAGCTGGGAAAACCACCGCGCGCTGTTCGAAACGGCCGGTTTCCCGGTGCAGAACTATCGTTACTACGACGCCGCCACCCACGACGTTAACCGTGTCGGCCTGCTGGAAGACCTGAACGCCCTGCCGTCCGGCTCGATCGTTGTGCTGCACGCGTGCTGCCACAACCCGACCGGCGTAGACCTCAGCCCGGCGGACTGGAAAAACGTTCTTGAAGTAGTCAAAGCGAAAAACCACGTGCCATTCCTCGACATGGCGTATCAAGGTTTCGGCGATGGCATCGACGAAGACGCCGCCGCCGTGCGTCTGTTCGCTGAATCGGGCCTGACCTTCTTCGTCTCCAGCTCGTTCTCCAAATCCTTCTCGCTGTACGGCGAGCGCGTTGGCGCCCTGTCGATCGTCAGTGAGTCGAAAGAAGAAAGCGCGCGCGTGCTGTCGCAAGTCAAACGCGTGATCCGCACCAACTACTCCAACCCGCCGACCCACGGTGCAAGCATCGTCGCCGCGGTGTTGAACAGCCCGGAACTGCGGGCCAAGTGGGAAGAAGAGCTGGCCGAAATGCGCCTGCGGATTCGCGGCATGCGCACCCAGATGGTTGACCTGTTGGCGAAAAACGCGCCACAGCGTGATTTCAGCTTTGTGGGTCGTCAGCGCGGCATGTTCTCTTACTCCGGCCTCACGGTTGAGCAAGTGACCCGTCTGCGCAGCGAGTTCGGCATCTACGCCCTGGACACCGGCCGCATCTGCGTTGCCGCGCTGAACCAGAGCAACATCGACGTCGTGACCAAGGCCATCGTTGCGGTGATCTGAGTCGTCGAGCACTAAACATAACGGGAAGCCATGAGGCTTCCCGTTTTTATTTGGCTCAGATAAATCCCAACCCCTCTAGACTGCACACATCTACCTTGTAGGAGCCGGCTTGCTGGCGATAGCGGTAGACCAGCCAACATCAATGTTGACTGTGATGGCCGCTTCGCCAGCAAGCCGGCTCCTACAACGTTTTATATACACCCGAGAATTCTGACGAGAGCCCAAATGAAAAACGATGACCTGCGCGCTGAGCGCGATGACCTGGATGACCTGAATGACTTCATCCCCCGCGTCCCGGCCAAACGCAGCAATAACCTGGTGCTGCAAGTGGCTGCGGGTGTGTTTCTCGGCGGACTGGCCTTGTGGCTGGTGCAACTGGGCACGACGCTGCTTTACGCCAAACTGATGCTCGCCACCGTGACGTTCGGCGGTTAAGCCAGTTCGGTCGCGCGTTGGCTGGCCGCATCGTCATAGGCGACGTACAGCGATTCGGCGATCTGGCTTTTGATGGCCTTGGTGCTTTCCAGGCCCAGGACAAAACCTTCGGCCTTGCCGCCAGCGCGGTTCAATTCGTCAGCGGTGCTGGCCTGAGTGATGGCGTCGAACAGTTTTTCGGCGTGGGGGCCAACCCCTTTGGGCAGGCTGATCTGTGCGATGCTCATGCGAACACCTCGTTGCGTCGGAATGCGAGGGCTGGGTAATTCATGGCGCGTACCTTTTCGGCGAATGGCCGGCAGCGCGTGTAACCACTTCCGGGCGGCCATGGTAGACCTCTGGCGCTGTTCTGGTAACCGCCAATCGCCGATAAACCACCGCCCGTCCCGATGAATCCCTCGCGTTGTTAACAGGTGCTTGACTTCTCTTTTTGAATCAGTAACATACACGCCATTCCGCGATAGCTCAGTTGGTAGAGCAAGTGACTGTTAATCACTGGGTCCCTGGTTCGAGTCCAGGTCGTGGAGCCAGACAGCAATAACGAAAAGCCTCTGAATCGAAAGGTTCAGGGGCTTTTTTGTGGCCGATGAAAAATTGGCTGATCCGCGAGCCTGTAGGAGCCGGCTTGCTGGCGATGGACGCAAGTGCGCTGCGGTGAACCTTGTTTCACGCGTTATCGTTAACGACCATCGCCAGCAAGCCGGCTCCTACAAGGGACCGTGCCCAAGTGGGCCTTGCCCCAGTAAAAGCCGCACGAAAAAGGCGTCCCGAAGGACGCCCTTTGAACTTGCGTCGGAGCGAGTGTCAACCTGTCACTCGCTCCGGCCTTTCCAGCCGTCAGACATGTTCACTGCTTTTCGCAGGCACCGCCCGCGGCTCTCCATGCCCATGTTCCACCTCCACCACCGGGATCTCTTTCCCGTCGCAGTCATGCAATTTACCTTCGCTGAAATAATCCCCCTCGCGCAACGCGGCCAGATCCTGATAACGCAGGACCCGTTCTGTACCCGCCGCAAACACCGATTGCTGATCCGAATTGCCGGCAGTGAGGTGGTTGAAGGTCAGGTTCAACACGATGGCCATGATTGCCGAGGAGCTGATACCCGAGTGGAAGATCGTCGCGAACCAGCTTGGGAACTGGTCGTAGAAATTTGGGGCGGCGATGGGAATCATGCCGAAACCGATGGAGGTGGCGACGATGATCAGGTTGACGTTGTTGCGGTAGTCGACCTTGGACAATGTACGAATACCGCTGGCCGCCACGGTACCGAACAGCACGATACCGGCACCACCCAGCACCGAAGTCGGCACGGCGGCGATGACCCGGCCCATGAAGGGCAACAAGCCCAGGATCACGAGGAACAAACCGCCGGTGGCCACCACGAAACGGCTCTTGATCCCGGTCACCGCCACCAACCCGACGTTCTGGGCGAACGCGCTTTGGGTGAAGGAGCCGAAAATCGGCGCGATCATGCTCGACAGCATGTCGGCGCGCAAGCCGTTGCCCAGGCGTTTGGAGTCGACCTTGGTGCCGATGATTTCACCGACGGCGAGGATGTCCGCCGAGGTTTCCACCAGCGTCACCATGACCACGATGCACATCGACAGGATCGCAGCAAAGTGGAAGGTCGGCATGCCGAAGTGGAACGGCGTCGGGAAGCCGAACATCGGGCCCTGGGTGACGGACGAGAAGTCTGCCATGCCGAGAAACACCGCGATGATGGTGCCGATGACCATCGCCAGCAGGATCGACAAACGGGAGATCGTCGCGCTGCCGACCTTGCTCAGCAACAGCACCAGCACCAGCGTCACCGCCGCCAGACCGATGTTCGCCATGCTGCCGAAATCCGCCGCATGGCTGTTACCGCCCATGGCCCAGCGCGCGGCCACCGGCATCAGCGTCAGGCCAATGGTTGTGATCACGATGCCCGTCACCAGCGGCGGGAAGAATTTGGTGATTCGCGAGAACACCGGTGTGATCAACAAACCGATTAGCGACGCGGCAATCACCGCCCCGAGAATCGACTGAAACCCGCCCTCCCCACCACTGCTGACAATCGCCACCATGGTCGCGACGCCGGAGAACGACACGCCTTGCACCAGCGGCAACTGGCAGCCGAAAAACGGTAAACCGAGGGTCTGCAGCAATGTCGCCAAGCCCCCCGCAAACAATGAAGCAGCAATCAACAAACCGATGTCCGCTGGCGAGAGCCCGGCCGCCTGGCCGATGATCAAAGGCACCGCGACGATACCGCCATACATGGTCAGAACATGTTGCAGGCCGTAAGCCATATTCGCGCCGACCCCGAGGTTTTCGTCCTCAGGCCGTTGGTGTGAAACATGGGGCGTTTTCATGGTTGGGGGGTTCCCTGGTTTTTGTTATGCGCACACTGTATGCAAGACCCAGGACAAATGTCTATAGAGTTGTATACAACTAATCAGTCAGATTATGGACATGTGTCCATCCACACCCACAGCATCGTTCAATAAACCCTGAAATATATCCGTCCCAGCCCCCCTCGTATCCCCCGCTAGTCTTTTGAGTTCCTGGCGACCATCGGTAGTGGTCGCCCTCTTTTTTATACGTATAAAGTATGCATAATGAAGCCATTCGAAATTCAGTATCACAAGGCAAAGAACGCGGCGAACAAACTGAAGCATCAAGGCATCAGCCTCGCAGAGACTGAGGCCGTGTTCCATGACGAACGAGCGCTGGCGCTCCAGGATGATCTTCATGACGAGCAACGATGGATCATCATGGGGCTGGACGCCAAAGCCCGCTTGCTGGTCGTCGCGTACGCCTACCGCGATCCGAATTTCGTTCGAATCATTTCTGCGCGCCTCGCCACAAAAAACGAGCGTCGCCAATATCTGGAGGCTTGAGAGATGAAAGATGAATACGACTTCAGCAATGCCAAGCGTGGGGCAGTTGCCCCCGGCAAAGGCAAAACCCGCATTACCATCATGCTGGATGAAGCGGTCATAGACGCCGCTCGTGCGCTCGCGGAAAACGAGGGATATGGGTACCAGACGGTGATCAACAACACACTGCGGCACGCGCTGCTCAGTGACAAAAACAAAACTGCAGAGACCGGGCAGCTCAAAAAAGGGATAACGCCCTCCGACCTGAAAAACCTGGAGAAAACGTTGCTGGACGCCGTCAGCGAAATCCATCGAGTGATGGAGCCTGACGCTCGCCCCTAATCCGGTTCGATCAACCGCCCAAGCACCTGCTTCAAATGTGCGTGTTCAGGCACTCGAATGCCGAACTCGCTCTCCAGCAACCGGACCAGATCAGCCACCGCCGTGATCTGCCGCCGCTCGCTCTCGCTGCCGATCCGGTGGATCGCAAAACTGCCGTTGTTCAGCGTGCGCCGCCAACCTTCCCCCGTCCGCGCCACCATCAGCTGTTTGGCAAAGGATGATTCAGGATGGGTTGAGACATACCAGTTGCCGACGGTGTAATCGATGTCTTCCTGGCGTTGCAGGTCAAAGATGTACATCGGTCGCCATTCACCGGCGACGTTGGCGCGCAGGGTGTAGCCGTCTGCGTGGTGTTCGATTCGATAGGGTTCGTGAGGGGTGAGTTGCTCGTCCGGAGTGTCGAGCAGCAGTGGCGCGGTCGGGACCATGCCGCCGAAGCCGACGTCGGTGATGTAGCGCACGCCCTCCAGGGTGACCAGGCTCAAGCGGTGCGTACGCGCGGTCCAGGCGCCCTCGGGCTGGCCCATGACCACGCGGCCGGAGATGCCGCGGGCGTCGAAGCCCAACGCCTGAAGCAGGGCCAGGAACAGGTTGTTGAGTTCGTAGCAGTAACCACCGCGGCCATCGTGCAGGACTTTTTGCTCGATGGACGGTAAATCGATGAGTACCGGCTCGCCAGACAGGGTGGTGAGGTTCTCGAATGGGAACACTCCGGTGTGACGAAACTGCAACTGACGCAGGGTTTCCAGGGTTGGCGCCGGTGGCGCGTCGAAACCCAGACGTTGCAGGTACAACGCAAGATTGTTCAGGCGTGGCTCGCTCATTGCTCGGTCCTTATGAACTGGGCCGCGGATCTTTCCGCCGATGGCCGCCATGTATAAGGGATAAAGCGGTTCGACCGACAATTGATTTCGCCAATCGCCACTCACGGACAATCAACGGCGCTTGCGCGAGCCCAGTTGAATCCACGCCGGTGCATGGTCGCTGGCATGCGGCTCGTTGCGCACCCAGGCGTCGACACCGGCCTCTTGCAGGTAGGGACTCAGTGCCGGGTTGAGCAACAGATGATCGATGCGCAGCCCGGAATTTTTCTGCCAGTGTTGTCGGAAGTAGTCCCAGAAGGTGTAAAGCCGAGCCTCCGGATACAGATGACGCAGGGAATCGGTCCACCCCTGATCCAGCAACCGTTGATAACACTCGCGGCTTTGCGGTTGCAGCAGCGCATCCTTGAGCCAGGACCTCGGGTTGTAGATGTCCAGGTCTGTCGGCACTACGTTGTAGTCGCCAGCCAGCACCACCGGGTGTTCGCTGCTCTGGAGATCCTTGGCGTAGGTGATCAGCCGCTCGAACCAGGCCAGCTTGTAATCGAACTTCGGCCCCGGCTGCGGATTGCCGTTCGGCAGATACAGGCAGCCCACAAGGACACCGTGCACGGCGGCCTCCAGATACCGACTGTGGGTATCACTGTCGTCGCCTGGCAAACCACGGCGACTCTCCAGTGGTTGCGCATCCCGCGCCAGAATCGCCACCCCGTTCCACGATGACTGCCCCTGCCATATCGCGCCGTAGCCGGCAGCCTCAAGTTCTGCGGCAGGAAATGCACTGTTCACCGACTTGAGTTCCTGCAGGCAGACGATGTCCGGTTTCTCCCGCTCCAGCCAGGCCAGCAGGTTCGGCAGCCGGGCGCGCATGCCATTGACGTTGAACGTTGCGATCCGCAGATTCTTCATGGGCCAGCGCTCCGGACATGTGTGTTCAGTGTGTGACATCCTGGCATTCCGGTGGTTGCGTCGGCTATCTCAAGTACGGCGTAATAGACGCCCGACGCCCACCCGATCTGCCGAGAAAACCGCTCTCATGGAAACCATGCTGAAAGGCCACGGAATCAGCCTGCGCCCGCTGCAACACCGAAGCCAAATACCTGATGCTGCGCTTTGCCTTCGACGTGCCGGACTGTGTGCGGGTGCAATTCACCACCGACGAAAACAACCATAAATCACGCAACGCAATCCTCAGGCCAGGGGCGCAGCAGGAAGGTATCGTGCGCCACGAACGGATCATGCCGGACGGTCGCAAGCGCAACTCGGTGCGGTTCAGCATCATCGATGATGAGTGGCCGCAAGTGCGGCAGAGGCTCGAACAGAAACTGGCGGCGAATACGCAGGGACGGCTCGTCACCTGAAATCAACGGTCACTTCCCCGAACCTCAAGCCACCTCAACGATCAGAGCGCATCAGTTCCCCGACACTACCGTCCATCGACAGCACCGCCGAACGGTTTCGCCCGGAATGCTTGGCCTGATACAACGCCGCGTCGGCGCGCTCGATGAACACTTCGGTGCTGTCCAGGCGCGTCGGTACGAAGGCATGACAACCGAGGCTGACCGTCAAGTAACCGCTGGGCGCACCGCTGTGGTTGATGTTGCAGGTCATGATGCTGCGGCGGATCTGCTCGGCAATGACCATCGCGCCATGAATATCCGTATTCGGCAGTAACACAGCAAACTCCTCACCGCCATAACGCACAGCCAGATCAGTGGCTCGATGGCAGCAACTTTTCACCACCCTTGCCACTTCGGCCAGGCAATGGTCACCCGCGACGTGGCCGTAAGCATCGTTGTAGCGCTTGAAGTAATCGATATCGAGCATGATCAGGCTCAACGAACTCGACTGTCGGATGCCACGGCCAAACTCGAGGTCCAGCGCCTGTTCGAACAGGCGGCGATTGGCCAGGCCGGTGAGACTGTCATGGGTCGCGATCAGCTTCAGCGCGTCCTTGGCCTTGCGCAAATCCTTCTCGACCCGTTCACCCAGGCGCACCTGGCGCACGAACACCCAACCGAACAGCCCCACGCCCAACACAACCAGCGCCACAATGACGCTGGATTTAAACGCCGTGTCATACCAACCCTTGAGAATCGAATCCCTGGATGAGGCCGCGGACACTACCAGCGGATAGGCGTCGAGTTGCCGGTAGCCATGCAAGCGAACGGTGCCATCGAGTAAAGAACCGATCATGGCGTTGCCGGACATTGAGCCCGCCAGGTACTTGCTGAAAATTTCCCCTTTGGCCAGTGACTGGCCAATCTGTGATTCCACAAACGGCCGTCGCGCCAGCAGCGTTCCGTCGGTCAGAGCCAGGAAAATGGAGCCGTCGTCATCGATGCTGAAGCTTTTGAAAAACTGATCGAAGTAGGACATTTTGATGCCGGCCAGCAAAACGCCATGAAAATGGCCGTCCTTGTCATTCACCCGCTTGGAAACCGGAATGATCCACTCGCCATTCACGCGACTGCGAATCGCGGGGCCGATGTGCGCCAGGGACGATACGTTCTGCTGATGAAACAGGAAGTAATCGCGGTCCGCCACGCCGGGACCACGGGGTAAATCCTCGAATGAGGTGACAACCCATTGCCCCTTTCGATCGAACAGGAAAATCCCGTGCAACTGACTGAGCGCCTGCACCCGTCGGGCAAACGTTTTTTGCAGACGCGGGATCTGCGCCGGCACGAACCCATCAACCTGAATCCAGTCCGCCAGGCTGGTCAGTACCAGGTCGGCTTTCATGAACGTGTCTTCAGCCTGCTGCGCCATGGCGCGCGTGAGGTTCGATGACGCCACTTCGGCCACCGCCAGATCGTGCCGGCGCGATTGCTCCAGTTGCAGATAAAGCAAACCACACAGGCACAGACACACCACCACAATAAACAGCACCGCCGCTTTGCGCAGGGGTAACCGTTTCAAAGTGACGCCACTGGCGTGGCGCGGGTCGTCATGGGAGATAGGCAAACGCTCGTCCTGCAAGGGTAAGGCATGGGCAAAGGCCCAAAACCCTTAATGTTTGCGAGCTTAGTCTACGGGATGGTGCGGGGCAATTGTCCTTTGGACAGGCGTCGCATCGCACTGCGCAAATGTGCTTGCGCACTGTCTGCATCGCCCAGGCGCATTTGTTCATAGGCACGTTGCGCAATGTCGGGGGGCACCGGCTTGAGATCGCGCTGGGTCGCCATCGCCATCAATTGCACCTGGGCGGCGCGCTCCAGGTAATACAGATCGTCCCAAGCTTCGGCGATGGTCGGCCCTGCGACGATCACGCCGTGGTTTTTCAGGAACAGGACGTCGGCATTGCCCATGACGCGGGCAATCCGGTCACCTTCGGACTCATCGAGGGCCAGGCCGTTGTCGTCCTCGTCCACCGCCGTACGCCCGTAGAATTTCAACGCTGTTTGCCCCAGCCACAATAACGGCGGGCCTTGCAGCAAACACAACGCCGTGGCGTGGGGCATGTGCGTGTGGAACGCCACTTTCACCCTCGGCAGCTGTTTATGCAGGCGCGCGTGGATGTAGAACGCGGTCGCCTCCGGTTGGCCTTCGCCGGCCACGACATTGCCGTGGAAGTCGCAGACCAGCAGGTTGTCTGCGGTGACCTCTGCAAACGCGTAGCCGTAGGGGTTCACGAAAAACAGATCATCGCGCCCCGGCACCATGGCGGAAAAGTGGTTGCAGATCCCCTCCTCCAGCCCATGCAGCGCCGCCAGTTGAAAGCACGCCGCCAGTTCCGTGCGCGCCGTGATGACAGCCGGCGAGTCCAGGTTCGGGTTGGTGTAACGCGCAGAACGGGAACCGCCTTCAAGGGTGTGTGCCATGGCAATGACTCCGGGGGTTACCAGCCAAGGGATTCGAACAGGGGCACGACTTGGTCCAGCGTGCTCAATATCGCATCGGGTTGATAGTCGGGCAGCAATTGACGACCGGTGCCGCGATCGATCCATACACAGCGAAAATGCATATCGCGCGCGGCGGTGTGGTCCAGCGTCGGGCTTGCGCAGATGTGCACCACCTGATCGCGACTGACGCCCAGTTGCGCGTGAGCGTAGTCGAACAGCTGCGGATTCGGCTTGTAGGCGCCGGCCTGCTGGGCGGTGATGACCCGATCGATGTGCCCGCCGAGTTGCGCAACGTTGCCGGCGATGATGTCGTCATCGGTGTTGGACACGATGCACAGCTTGAAACCCATCGTCTTGAGCCGGGCGAGCGTGTCGATCACCTCGGGAAACGGCGGCATCTTCGGGATAGCCGCCGCCAGCCGTTGACTGTCTTCGGCCGAACTCGCCAACCCCAACTCCTCCAGCGCCATGTGCAACCCAAGGGTGCTCAACTGACGGAACGAACGATGCGGCGGAGTCTGCTCCAGCCGGTGTTCGTGCCGGTCGTACACCTCGATCAGGCGATCGACATCGACAAGGTGATCACCCTTGTCGCGCAGGATCTGCGCGGCCACGGCTTTCAAACCTTCATCCCATTGAATCAGCGTGCCGTAGCAATCGAAGGTCAGCCACTGGGGGCGTGGAGAGTTTTTGAGTGTCATGGTCGTGTCCTCTGAAAGGTGATCTTCAGGTTACGAGCCAACAGTGATAGTGTGAAATTAAATTAATATCGACTTGTCAGTGACAAATCGAATATCAAGGAAGCCGCCATGCTCGATCTCGAACTGCTCAAGACCTTCGTCTGCGTGGTGGACGAAGGCAGCTTCACCCGCGCCGCCGAACGCGTACACCGCACCCAGTCCACCGTGAGCCAACAGGTTCGCAAACTGGAAGAACTGGTCGGCCATGCGCTGCTGCTTCGCGATCGCACCGGGCAGAACATCAGCGTCACCGAGCACGGCGAGATGCTGATTCACTATGCCCGGCGCCTGCTGGCCCTGTCTTCGGAGGCGGTGGAAGCCCTCGCCAGCGACCTCGACCTGGAGATCCTGCGTATTGGCGTACCGGAGGACTTTGACGCACGGCGCATGGCCGCGATCCTCGCCGGCTTCAACCGCAGCCGACCTGAAGCGCGGCTGGAAACCGTCAGCGGCATGAGTACCGATCTCAAACAGAAACTCGCAACGGGCGCCATCGACATTGCACTGGTCAAGCGTGAACCGGACAGCGGCCCCTGCTGGGCGGCGTGGCCGGAAGCGCTGGTGTGGGTCAAAGGTGCGGGGGTCGACTCCGCCCAGGGCGTTTTGCCATTGGCGCTGTTCCCCCAGGGGTGCATTTACCGGCGACGGGCGATCCGCCTGCTGGATGTGGCTCAGCGGCCGTGGCGGGTTGCGTTTGGCAGCCACAGCCTGACGGGGATTCAAGCGGCGGTGGCCTCCGGATTGGGCCTCTCGGTGCTGCCCGTTTCGGCGGTGCTGCCAGAGCACACCGTGTGCACCGATCTGCCCGAATTACCGCCGACGGAATTGGCGCTGATCAGTCGCGAAGGCGCACTGACTGGACTGCAGCGAGGGCTGGTGGAGTTTTTGCGGGAGGAGTTGGGCCGGGCTTGATCAGGAGGAATGGGCGCGCCATGAACGCCCCGCTCCCGGATTCGACCCTGTTACTGCCCCGTCCCCACCGAGGCCGTCGCCGCATGCAGATTCAACACCGGCATTTGCGCAGGTCGATTCAATGCCCGCAGCACGGGCTCATCGTAGCCATACACATCAGGTTTGAACGCCACCCGCCCGTCGCTGCCCAGATCGACTGTCCAATAGGCCAACAACACCGGCACTTTCACCGGCAGCCGAATGTTCTCGGTCTTGCCATTGGCCAACTGTTTCTGAATACCGGCGCTGTTCCACTTGACCGGGTCGTTGAACAACAACTCCACCAGTTGCAGCGGATTCTCCACCCGGATGCAGCCCGAACTGGTTGCGCGGACAGTCTTGGCAAACAACTCGCGATGCGGCGTGTCGTGCAGATAAATCGCATAGTCGTTGGGAAAGCGGATCACCACCTGACCCAGCGAACTCTCGGGCCCGGCATCCTGTCGCAAGCTGATGCCCCGCGGGTTGGTCCAGTCGACACCCGCAGGATCCAGCTCGTTGCCTTCGCGGTCGATCACGCGAATATGGTTGGCGGCCAGGTAACCGGGATTGCTCTTGATCTTCGGCAGCACGTCTTCCTTGAGGATCGTCGGCGGTACTGTCCAGGTCGGATTAAACGTGATGTAGGTAATCTGCGCCTGAAAGATCGGTGTATTGCGCGCCGCTTTACCGACCTGCACCCGAGAGCGCCAGATCGGTTGACCATCGCGGTACATCGCCACTTTATAACCGGCGATATCGACGATCACGAACGTGCCTTGAAGTTTATAAAGCAGCCAACGCGCCCGCTCCATGTTGACCCGCACCTGGTCGATGCGTGCGTCAACCGGCACATTCAACGCCGCCAGCGTGGTCGCCCCCGCCATGCCATCCACACCGAGGTATTGTTCGTTCTGATATTTTTTCACCGCAGCGGTGACGGCGCCGTCGTACTTTGTGCCGTGGATCAATCGCGGATCGAGAAAACCTGCCGCGACCAACCTCGCGCGCAACTGCGCGACAGCCGGTTCGTCCATGCCAGGTTTGAGCGAATGGTCCACAACCACCTTCGGCCAGCCGCCCCGATCGCGAATACCGCGCAATTGCGCCAGCGCCTGACGCAAGCCCCCGTACACCGCTTCTTGCGGCGGAGCCAGGGCAAAAGCCTTTGCTACATCGTGTTGGTCGAGCGCAGCGAAGAACGCATTGACGTCGTCGCGCGGGTCGACGCCATTGGCGTCAAAATTCCAATGAATATCGAGCCGCGACGGATCGACCTTGCCCCGCCGCAACTGCAGCAGCGCAGTAATAAAGGTATGCGTCGTCGCCAGATCAAAGGCCGCCCGTTGCTCGGGCGTGACCGGCGTGCTCTGCATCGTGGCCTGGGATCGGACCAGCTCATCAATATGAAAATCCGCCGGGTTCAAACCATCGGCGTCAGTCGCGCTCAGGCTGGCGATCAATTGTGCGACGTCGCGGTCATCCGTCCACGCTGCGCGATAAGCGCGATGGGTATAGAAATCCATGACCAGACGACTGACATCCACCCGACGATGACGCGGCGCGGTCAGCAACGGTGGAAACGCGGTTTTCAGCGGCTCAAGCGATGCCTGAATCGCTTGTCCGACGTTATCTTCCACTGCAGCGTCGATAACGGAGCTAGGCGCAATTGTCGGCTCAATCGGCGAAGTTTCTGCTAGCACTGTGCCGCTGATCAGAAAGCCCATAAAAAATATGCGGCTTATGACGAATAACCTTGTTAAAAGCACCATGGATAATCCTTAATCTCCCGCATTCAACGCCTGGCTTTCAAAGCACTGCTAGACTCGAACTTAACATGATGAGACATCTATATGGCGCCACTACGTATTGGCTATCTGCTGCCGGCCCTGCTTTTGACTGCAATGTCCGTACCGTTAGCCTACGCCGATTCGCTCGCGGCCGCCCTCATCAAAGCGGCCCCGAAAGCCAACGCCAAGGTCATCAACCTCGCCGTTCGTGCCTCGCAATGCAGCATCGCGCAAGGTGCTGCTCCTGTCCAAAGACTTGCGGTGATCGATTATTCCCTGCCTTCGACCGAACAGCGTCTGTGGGTGTTCGATTTAAAGAAGCGCAAGTTGCTGTTTCATGAACTGGTCGCCCATGGTCGCAACAGCGGCGAAAACATGGCCGTCAACTTCTCCAATCAAAATGAAAGCTTTGCCACCAGCCTCGGCTTGTATCGCACGCAGCAGAGCTATGTCGGGCAAAACGGTTATTCGCTGCGCATGGAAGGCCTGGAGCCGGGTTTCAACGACAATGCGTTTGACCGGGCAATCGTGATTCATGGCGCGCCTTATGTCAGCCCGGTGCTGGCGCGGGCGAACGGGCGGATTGGTCGAAGCCTGGGCTGCCCGGCCGTGCGACCGGCGATTGCGCACAAGCTGATTGATTCGATGAAAGGCGGGCAGTTGTTGTTTTCGTACTACCCGGATCAGCGCTGGTTGAAGAAATCTTCGTTTATCAACTGTGGCAGTGGGACCGTGGCCACGGCTTCGAAATCCACGAGCAACCGCTGAATACAACATGAACCTGTCAAAACTGTAATCCGCGCCTCAGTCTGCTGAAAGGCATCGCTCGCTAGACTCGTCGTCAAGTTGTCTCCCAACTGACGGACCGGGAATAAAAACAGCATGCACTCCACCACTTCAAGACGCACCTTCGTGAAAGGGCTCGCTGCGGGCGGGCTGCTCGGCGGCCTCGGTTTATGGCGCACGCCTGTGTGGGCGATCACCAGCCCTGGCGAACCGCAGGTGTTGGCCGGCACCGATTTCGACCTGTTCATCGGCGAAACCCCGGTCAACATCACCGGCAATCCGCGCACCGCGATAACCATCAACGGCGGTATCCCCGGCCCATTGCTGCGCTGGCGTGAAGGCGACACGGTCACGCTGCGGGTGAAAAACAGACTCAAGGAAAACACCTCCATTCACTGGCACGGCATTTTGCTGCCAGCCAACATGGACGGCGTGCCGGGGCTGAGCTTTCACGGCATCGAACCCGGCGGCGTGTACGTTTACACATTCCAGCTCCGGCAGAACGGCACCTATTGGTATCACAGCCATTCGGGTCTTCAGGAACAGTCGGGCGTTTATGGTCCGCTGGTGATCGACGCCAAGGAGCCGGAGCCTTTCCAGTACGACCGCGATTACGTGGTGATGCTGACCGACTGGACCGACGAAGACGCGGCCAGCTTGATGAACACCCTGAAAAAGCAGTCCGATTACTACAACTACAACAAGCGCACCGTGGGCGATTTCATCCACGACGTCAGCGAGAAAGGTTGGGCTTCCACGGTCGCCGATCGAAAGATGTGGGCCGAAATGAAGATGAATCCCACAGACCTCGCCGACGTCAGCGGTGCCACCTACACCTACTTGATGAACGGCCAGGCGCCGGACTCGAACTGGACAGGCGTGTTCCGGCCGGGCGAAAAGTTGCGCCTGCGCTTCATCAACGGCTCCGCCATGACGTATTTCGACGTGCGCATTCCGGGGCTGAAGATGACGGTGGTCGCTGCGGATGGGCTGCACGTCAAACCGGTGAGTGTCGATGAGTTTCGCATTGCGGTGGCGGAGACCTTCGATGTGATTGTCGAGCCGACCGAAGCGGCTTACACCTTGTTCGCCCAGTCAATGGATCGGACTGGCTTTGCACGCGGCACGCTTGCAGCGAAGGCTGGTTTATCCGCGCCGATACCACCGCTGGACCCTCGACCGCTGGTGACCATGGATGACATGGGCATGGGTGGGATGGACCACGGCAGCATGGCGGGCATGGATCACAGCGCCATGGCCATGCCCGGTATGCAGTCTCATCCAGAGACAGAAAAAGACAACCCGCTGGTGGACATGCAAGCCATGACCACCGCCCCCAAACTCGACGATCCCGGCCTCGGCCTGCGCAACAACGGCCGCCGCGTCCTGACCTATTCCGACCTTCGTAGCACCTTCGAAGACCCGGACGGCCGCGACCCGAGCCGCACGATTGAACTGCACCTTACCGGCCACATGGAAAAATTTGCCTGGTCGTTCAACGGTGTGAAGTTCTCCGACGCCGAACCTCTGCGCCTCAAATATGGCGAGCGGGTTCGGGTGGTGCTGGTCAACGACACGATGATGACCCACCCGATCCATCTGCATGGCATGTGGAGCGACCTCGAAGACGAGAACGGTCAGTTCATGGTGCGCAAACACACCATCGACATGCCCCCCGGCTCCCGGCGCAGCTATCGGGTAACCGCCGATGCGCTCGGCCGCTGGGCCTATCACTGCCATCTCCTGTACCACATGGAAATGGGCATGTTCCGTGAAGTTCGCGTGGAAGAATGAGACGCCTACCCATGACCAGACTCACCCCCCTCTCTTTGGCACTCGTGACCGCGAGCCTGACCCTTTCTTCGGCGATGGCCGCCACCGACGACATGCAGAACATGGATCACAGCCAGATGCAGGGCATGGACCATAGTCAGATGCAGGGCATGGACCACAGCCAGATGCAGGGCATGGACCATAGCCAAATGCAAAGCATGGACGACGGCCAGATGCAGCCCGCCGCGCCGACCGAAAGCCGTACGCCGATCCCGGCGCTAACCGATGCCGACCGGGCCGCCGTGTATGCCAGCCCGACTGGCCACGGTGTGCATGACACCGCGCTCAACTATTATTTCCTCGCCGACAAACTCGAATGGCAGGACGCTGACAACGGCAGCACTCTGGCCTGGGATCTCTCCGGCTGGATCGGCGGCGACATCGACCGCCTGTGGCTGCGCTCCGAAGGCGAACGCACCAACGGCAAAACCGAAGACGCCGAAATCCAGGCCCTATGGGGGCATGCAATCTCCCCATGGTGGGACGTGGTAACCGGCGTGCGCCAGGATTTCAAACCCGGCGCCCCACAGACATGGGCCGCGTTCGGCGTGCAAGGCATGGCGTTGTACAACTTTGAAACCGAGGCCACGGCATTCATCGGCGAAGGCGGCCAGACCGCCTTGCGGCTGGAAGGTGACTACGACATCCTGCTGACCAATCGGCTGATCCTGCAGCCGACCGCCGAGCTCAATGTCTATGGCAAAAACGATCCGCAACGGGGTATCGGTTCCGGGCTGTCCAACACCGAAGCCGGGCTGCGGTTGCGCTATGAAATTCGCCGGGAGATCGCGCCCTATATCGGCGTGACCTGGAACCGCACCTACGGTAAAACCGCCGACTACGCCAACGATGAAGGTGAGGATCGCAGCGAAGCACGCCTGGTCCTCGGTGTTCGCTTGTGGTTCTGAACGCACTCACTCAACAACCAAAAAAACAACCGCTTGAAGCGGTAAGAGGCCTCGCATGCGCATGATTAAAACGACCGCTGTTGCCATTGGACTGCTCATGAGCGCACTCGCTCAAGCGCACCCAAAACTGCTTTCCTCCACTCCGGCAGAAGGTGCGAATGGCGCAGCACCCGGCAAAATTGAACTGCACTTTTCCGAAAGCCTCATGACCCAGTTTTCCGGCGCGAAACTGGTCATGACCGAAATGCCCGGCATGGTGCACTCCCCCATGCCCATGAAAGCCAAAGTGTCCGGTGGCAGCGACCCGAAAACCATGGTCATCACACCGCTTTCGCCACTGCCTGCCGGCACCTACAAAGTCGAATGGCGCGCGGTGTCGTCGGACACTCACCCGATCACCGGCAACGTTACGTTCAAAGTGAAGTGATTGATGAGCGACTCGGTCAGCATTGCACTGCGCTTTGGGTTGTATGTGGATTTGATGTTGCTGTTTGGCTTGGCGCTGTTTGGGCTCTATAGCCTGAAAGAACAGGAATGGGTGTCAGGGGCGGCGCTGCCGTTTCGGTCGATGTTGACGGGGGCAGCGTTGCTGGGCGTGCTGTTTTCCGTCGCCAGCATGGTGATGATGGCCAGCGCCATGAGTGGCGAGTCGGATTTTGCCGAGCTGCGTCCGCATATCGAGATGATGGTGTTTGAGACAGACGTGGGACTGGCTTGGACGGTTCGCGTTGTCGCGCTGGTTGTCGGCGGCTTGGCGGTTATGTTCAACCAACGAGCCCCCGGCGTCAGTCTGCTGATCGCGTCCGCTGCTGGAGGCATCGCCCTCGCCAGCCTGGCCTGGAACGGTCATGGCGCGATGGATGAAGGAAGCCTGCGGTATTGGCATTTCATCACCGACATCTTGCATCTGCTGGCGGCGGGGGCGTGGCTGGGTGGGTTGATCGCATTTGCCTTGTTAGCGAGGATCAACTCACTGCAAAGCGAAGCGCGCATCCGACTGCTCGTCCGTGCTGTCAAACGGTTTGAATGGGTGGGCGCGGTGATTGTTGTCGTACTCACCGTAACGGGAATCGTGAACTACCTGTTCATCGTCGGCCCTGAACTGGACGAGGTGTTTCTCAGTACCTACGGGATTTTGCTATTTATCAAAGTAGTGTTATTTGCCGGGATGCTGGTGCTGGCCGCGTTGAATCGGTTTCAACTCGGGCCACTTTTGGAACGGTCGCTGCGGGACAGGCAATACCGGGTAGCGGCGAATGCATTGCGACGCAGTGTGGTCGTGGAGTTGGTGGCGGCGGTGTTGATTGTAGGGTTGGTGGCCTGGCTGGGGACATTGAGTCCAGAGATGGAAATGAGCGCGGAATAACGTAAAGGGGCTCCAGTTGATATGGATCAACGATTGCCTCTTGCTCGGGACTAAGCTCAAAAAACTCCCTCGGATCGGGTACACACTATGCTCTGGTTGCGCACTCACCTACCGCTGCTGATCCGCCAAGTACTCGCACCTTGGCCGCCAGTACGCCTGCGCTTCGTTCGTTTCAACAATTAAAACAATCCTCCGAGCGTCCGGAATTCCGGACGCTCCCTGTGGCTTCGCCTCTTAAGCTCAGCTCAATTCCTGTACGTCCCTGACTCACTGGAGATTGCCATGCATACGCACCTCAAAGCACTCGTCGCCGCACTGCTCATCAGTAGCCCATTGGTTGCTCTGGCCGTCGAGGAACATCACCCCGACACACCGTCAACCGCACCGACCACCGCCGCCGCAACCCCCGCCCCCGCCGCTGCGACACAAGACAAGGCCATGAGCGAACAGATGAAAAAAATGCAGGCGGCCCACGAAAAAATGATCGCCGCCAAAACCCCGGCCGAACGCCGGGCCGCCATGCAAGAAGGCTTGGCCACGATGAAGGATAGCCTGGGCATGATGCACAACCACTGCCAAGGCATGGGAATGGGAATGGGCAAAGGCATGTCCGACGGCAAGGATCGCTCGGACCAGATGATGGGCATGATGATGAAAATGATGGATGAGCAGTCGAGCATGATGAAGATGCCGATGAGCAACTAACGCCCTCAAAGACGCGCTTCGCCTTGCCATCGCGGCAAGGTCAACGATCGACTCACGCCACCTGCCACTCACAGTAAAAGAGGCTTACACAATGAACAGCACTGAACTGCAAGTCGAAGGCATGAACTGCGGGAGCTGCGTCAAACACATTAACGCCGCGCTGCAGCCGCTCGCCGGGGTGGGTGAAGTGACTGTCGATCTGGCGTCCAGTCGGGTCAAGGTGGCTGGAGATGCCGAGAGCGAAGTTCTGCTATCGGCATTGAAGGAGGCAGGGTATCCAGCCAGCGTACTGACAGAAGACAAACATCAAGGCGTAAAGAAGACATCTGGCTGCGGCGGGTCAAGTTGCTGCTGTCACTGAGTCCATCCCGGCGAGGATGAAGTTGAGCGGTGCGGCAGAAAGTAGGTACTCTCAGCCCCACTCCATCATGGAAGCCGGATAACAATGAAAAACATAAAAAGCGCAATGATGCTCGGTGGCCTGCTCGCTCTATCGTTTGCCGCTCAGGCAGAGCAATCGCATTTGGACAACGTCATCCAGCAAGGCCAACTGCGCGTGTGCACCACGGGTGATTACAAGCCCTACACGTTTAAAGCCGAGGACGGCGAATACTCGGGCATCGACATCGCCATGGCCCGCTCACTGGCCGACAGCCTGGGCGTCAAGGTCGAATGGGTGCAGACCACCTGGAAAACCCTGATGCCCGACATGCTGGCGGGCAAATGCGACATCGGCATGGGCGGGATTTCGGTCACGCTTGAGCGGCAGAAAAAAGCCTTCTTCAGCACCACGCTGGATGTCGACGGCAAAGTCCCCCTCGTGCGCTGCGAGGATCAGGCGCTGTATCAGACCGTCGAGCAAATCAACCGGCCTTCGGTTCGTTTGGTCGAACCGGCCGGCGGCACCAATGAAGCCTTTGTTCACGCCTTCCTGCCCAAAGCGCAATTGAGCCTTCACGACAACGTGACCATCTTTCAGGAGCTGCTGGACAAGAAGGCGGACGTGATGATCACGGATGCGTCGGAAGCGTTGTATCAGCAGAAGCTTAAACCCGGGTTGTGCGCAGTGAATCCGGGTCAGTTCATGCAGTATGGGGAGAAGGCTTACCTGTTGCCGCGTGATGATATGACTTGGAAGTTGTATGTGGATCAGTGGCTGCACCTGGCCAAGGTGACGGGGAAGTACCAGAAGGTCTTGGGTGAGTGGATTGCTACGCCTGAGACGAAATAACCGTACACACTGCGCAGTAGTAGTAGTAGTAGTAGTAGTAGTCGCCCCTCGGAGCACACGCAACGGCAGGAATTCCTTGCCGTTGTGTCACACCTTATTAGTCGTCGTGCAACAACCCCGAGCTGTACTCGCCGAAGCTGTTACCTAGCGCACTGCCATGGAAATTCAACTGACTGTGATTATTGGTAGGGCCCGGGCCAAAGCCGGCAGACGGCAGCGTGGCTTCCGAATATTCGCTATGAGTGCTCGCGCCCGAACAGGCGCTCAATAGCAACGCACCGGCGACCAGCAAGACTTTGAAGAGGTTTGAGATCATTTTTTCGGTTTCCCTGTGGGCTGGGGGCGTGGTGATGCGGGCTCTAATCGTCATCGTAGGCCGGGAAGCCACGGGGGATTATGAAACTTCGCAGGACGACAGCCTTGGTTCAGCTACTGCGGTTTCTTGATGCTAGAAAAGCGTGCCCCTTGAAAAACTGTCAAAAGAGCAAAGTCCTACACGACACTCGGAATGGTCCGTACGTCTGGCCATTGCTACGTTTTTCTCATGAAGCCTATAGTCCAACCAACGCCAAAATGGCGTGCGGGTTTGGCGACTCGTTGCAATTGGAGTGATAGATCCCTTGAATTAACGGAGCTTCACTTATGAACGAATATATGGCTTTAACCAGCAACGCCGACGACCTTCCCTCGCTGTATGTAAACACCACCCAACCGCTGCATTCACTGCTTAGCACCGCACGCTACCGAATTGGCGCGGTAACGCAGATCCTGGAAAACCTCGCAATGCGCGGCGACATCACTACGGATTCGGTGATACTCAGCGATTTCGCGATGCTTTGCTGCATACCGTTGCGTGATGGTTGTGATGTGCTGGATGTCGTTGCGCGACGTATGGATGCTGAGCGGTCCTGACGTTACAACGGGGCGTCCTCCTCGGACGCCCCTTCGGACTCATGAAAGCTGGCAGCAAAAAGAAGTTCCGCGTAAATGCCCCTAATCACCGCCACACCCGCGCAGCTTCTCCGTAGCCCCAATGATGGATTGGAACGATTAACGACAGGAGTCTTTAATACAAAGGCTTACAGCAACATCTCATTTGTCCCGTACCATTTCTGTACCACCGCGCGCGCTCAACTGATCACGCGCTGCGTTCGCATCCGGCAGAGAACGGCCATAAGCCGTCATTCGTAAAATGGGGGCTGCTGATATCGCCCACACTTTAACCTACTGAGTATCAATGCTCAGCGGTCGCCACATAGCGTGTCATCGCTATTTGCTAATGTCCTAACCAACAAGACGAGGTCCAGGGGCAAATCAAAGAGTGGGATCAAGCACAATGACACCTTGCACTTCCCTACGCGCAAGTAATGCATGCGCCAGGGGAGCTTCGCTCAACGGCAGTTTTGCGCCGATCACGGGTCGGATTGAGCCACTTGAAACGCCTTGGGCGAGGAACTCCAAAGCCTGGCGTATCAGTGCTGGCCGTTGGAAGAATGTCGGCAGGTAAACGCCGGCCAAAGTTTGAGCCTTGGCCATCAACTGACGAGGCGCCAATGGCTGGCCGGGCCCACGTGTCGATCCCGCCACCACACAACGCCCCAACATGGCGAGGCACTCAAAGTTCTGGTCGAACACCTCTGCGCCAATTGTCTCGAGGATCACATCGACCCCACGTCCACCCGTCAGGTCCAAAACTTGCTGGGGCCACTGGGGCGTGTCGTAAGAAATGGCATGATCTGCGCCAAGGCTTTTGACGAATGCACGTCGACTTTCAGTGCTGGCCGTACCAAAAACCGACCGCGCACCCAACGCTTTGGCGATCTGGACAGCCAGGCTCCCAACACCGCCGGCGGCTCCATGGATCAATACGTCTTCGCCAACTTGCAGATGTGCACATATGCGTAGCGCGAGGTACGCGGTCACCCCCTGACAAGGCAAGCTAGCCATTGCGACATCATTGGCCGTTTCATCCAGCATGACCAACATGTCCGCGCGTGCGACAGCCTGCTGTGCGTAGGCACCTTTGGACATCAATGCCATGACTTTTCGACCGACGACCCCAGAGTCAACGCCCTCTCCTGTTTGGGATATACGCCCGACGACCTGAAGTCCAGTGATGTGCGGAAGCGTCACACCACCGACGCGCGTTTCTGGCCGGTTATACGTGCCTAAACGCTCGCGAACATCTGGAAAATTCACTCCGATGGCGGAGGTGTCTATCAGTACCTCTGCGGGCCCAGGCACGGGAGTTGGCAGATTGACGTACTCGAGAACTTCGGGATCTCCGAAGCTACGGAACTGAATCGCTTTCATATCTGTGATCCTGATTTTTAGTCGTGAGACCTGGCTTACAGGCTAATCTGGCGAGCAATGGATGGTGAGCAATGCCCTGGCGAGCACGTCGCCAGCGCAGTTCGATTCACTTCACCCCATTGAGAAACAACGTGGCGTGTTTCAAAAACAGGTCGGGATATTGATAGATCGCGCCATGGTTCGAATCCGGGTAAATCACCAATTGAGAATCGGGTAGCGCCTGCTGCAAGGTGACGTCATTGACTGTATAGAACACGATGTCACGACTGCCGGCGACCACCAGCGTGGGTTGCTTGATGCCTTTGAGGTAATCGCTCGAGTTGTCTGTCGGCGCTCCCCAACCTGCGATGGCCGCCGCCTGTGCTGGTGCGGTCTTGCTATCGACCTCCAAATCACGATTGATCTTGCGTGCACGTAGGCGGGTAAGAAACTTGCGCCCAGCGGTCTGGCTCTCGGCGGTCTGGGTGAAAAACACATCCAACAGCAGTTCATCCGGTACATCGCGTTTTTTCGCCAAGTAGCCTTGGAATTCGGGCGTTAGAGAAGACATGCCCACACCACCACGGGGTGATGAGCCCACCAGAATCAGGCGACGTACCAGTTCTGGATGATCAAGCGTTACTTGCTGGGCGATGAGGCTACCCATGGAAAAACCCAGCAAATCAGCCTTCGCCACACCCAGCCGTTGGAGTAACCCAGCGGTATATTTGGCCATGCCCTCAATAGTTTTGGGTACTTCACCGCTTGAGCTGGCGACGCCGGCGTTGTCAAACAGGATGACTTCACGATCACGGGCAAAACCGTCGATGACCTTCGGGTCCCAACTGTCGAGGTTGCCAACAAAATGCTGGAGAAACACCAGCGGTACTCCACCGGCTTTACCGAAGCGGCGGTACGCCAGGCGGGCGCCGTCAACTTCGACAAATCGAGTTGGCGCGGTTTGGTGCGTGTAGCTGGAAGCCACTTTGGGCTCTGTAACGCTGGCGCTCGCCTGAACCGATATTATCGAACAGGCAATCGCCAGTACGACGAGGGTAAAGGTAGGGCGCAATGCCCAGCGGGTGTTGGAAACGGCCATAGGGATGTACCTGATCAAAACTGGAGGGTGTGGGGCCCGCCCCAAAGCGAGTGTCGATGGGGCGGTGCAGGATCAAGCGGGATTTTTCACGCTCGGACGTTGCTGAACTTTTGTTTGCCAAGCCGAGAGCGCAGTGCACTCAACGGGGATGTCGATGGAAGCGAAACCAGCAAACAGGAGCCCCGCAAAGACGGTGATATCAGCCATGGAAAACGCATCCCCGGCGATATAGGGTTGGTTGCGCAGGAGATGATCGAAATACTTCATGCCGTCGATTGCCCTCTCGCGTTGACGATTACCCCAATCGACACGGCCTTCCCAGTCGGGACTTTTGTAGGGCTGCAATGCAGCGCCCAATCCTGGCGTAGCGTGGTGAAAGTAGATTCCAACCGGATCTGCCAGCTCGGATTCGGCGCGTTTCTGCATCATGTGGATGACGGCCTTCTCCTTTGGTGTTGAACCCGTGAGAATCGGATTGCCGTCCAGGTTATCCAGATACTCGGTGATGGCCGTGCACTCAGAAATATTAGTGCCGTCCTCCAACTGAAGAACGGGAACGGTACCCAGCGGATTGAGCGCCAAGAACGCAGGCTGCTTATGTTCTGCTGCCGGCAAGTCCACCTTGATAAACTCCACTTGAGCGTTCATCCGCTTTTCAGCCAGGACAATTCGCACACGCAGAGGGTTTGGGAAACCAGGGATGTCAAAAATTTTCATATTGCTCGCTGCCTATCTATCTACCTATCGATAGGTATAAACTACGACGAGGCGATTTTGACTGTCAACATCTATCTATCGATAGGGAGGTAAATTTGTGACGACGGATACTCGGGAAACGATCATGCAGGTCGCCCGCACGATGGTGCAGACCCGTGGCTATAACGGTTTGAGCTTTCGCGAACTGGCGAAGGAGGTAGGCATCAAGAGTGCGAGCATTCACTACCATTTCCCAACCAAAGGCGACTTGGGTGCCGCGCTTGCCAAGCGTTACACCGAGGATGGTTTGGCTTATCTGGAGGGTTTGCGCACAGGTTCCGATGACCTTCGCGTGTGGATGCAGGGGTATACCGACATCTTTCGCCAGGCGCTGGTGAACGACAACCGCATGTGCCTGTGCGGAATCATGTCTGCCGAATTTGACGACTTGCCGCTGGAGGTCAGGACAGAAGTCGAAGCTTTTAACGCCCTCAACGTCCGTTGGTTGACGCAGGTACTAACTGTCTGCCGCCCGCAGTTGAGCGAGGAAGAACGGCAGCAGCAGGCACTGGCGATTTATGCGGCTGTGGAAGGTGCTCAGTTGATTGCACGTGGGCGTGACGATATCCAGGTGTACGATCAAACGATCCAGACCTATCGCTCAGTAGGCCTGCTGCCATAGCTTGCGAGCTCACTCATCGCGGGTGACAGCGTCAAAACCACGTCCCCCGCCTCCCCTTGACCCCAAACTTCCTGATACCCACCGCAGAATGATTTTTCGTTAAGTCAAACAACACGTTGACAATCATTATGGTCATCATCTAACAATATTATTGTCGTAATATTGAATGCTTTCACCTCCACATTCATTTCAAAAAAGAGAGAAGATCGATGACCAGCCCCACCATTCTCATCACTGGCGCGACCGGTTTTACCGGCCGTAGAACCGTTGAACTGTTGCTGGAAAACAAGCACACCGTACGTGCGTTGGTCCGCGCGGACGATCGGAGAGCCGCTCAGCTACGCGAATTGGGTGCCGAAGTTGTGGTCGGTGACCTTTTGGATCTGAACACCGTTCGGGCAGCACTCGAAGGTATAGAGCGAGCTTACTTCGTGTATCCGATCGCACCTGGGCTGATCGAGGCGACAGCGCTTTTCGCTCTGGCGGCAAAAGAAGCAGGAGTAGCGTCCGTGGTGAACATGTCACAGATATCAGCACGTCGCGTGGCAAAGAGTCATGCTGCCCTTAGCCACTACACTGCGGAGCGAGTATTTGACTGGTCGGGTCTTGATGTAACGCACTTGCGACCTACTTATTTCGCCCAATGGCTTATCTATCCGCACTGGCGCAAACACATTGTAAAGCACGGAGAAATTCGATTGCCGTTTGGCTCTGGTCGCCATGCCCCCATCGCGGCAGAAGATCAGGCTCGATTGATCACGGCCATCCTGGAAAACCCACAGCCTCACAAAGGCAAAACCTATCCACTCCACGGTCCGGTTCAAATGAACCAACAGGCTATAGCGGACGAAGTCGGCAAAGTCTTGGGTCAGGAGATCAAATATGTGGCGATTACACTGGATGATTACCGTCAAGAGTTGGAGAAAGATGGCCTCCCATCTTTCCTCATCCAGCATCTGCTAGAAGTTGCGAAGGATTACCAGAATGGGGTGTTCGAGGGTGAGGATTCCATCATCGCGCAGGTCACCGGTCAACCACCCATGACGGTTCAGGCCTTCGTCACGTTGTACAAAGGTCTATTCACGAGCTGAACCGATGTCCGTGTCGGTCAACTCGCCAAGGTACGTCTCACCGATGGCATTGAGTGTCGCACGCTTGGTCTTGCCCAGGGGCGGGCTTTCTCGACCTCGATCAGGTAGCGATTGGTCATCTCTTTGAGCGTGGCGCCCTTGCGGCTCGCCCGCTCAATAGCGCCTGGCTCATCCAGCTCCGTTTCGCGCTTACGCGTCCAAGCCTGGGCGGCCTGTTTTCGGGCGAAGGTCTGGCTCTCTTGGTAGACTTGCACTCCGTCGCGCTTGATGCGGATTTGAGCCGTGTAGCTCACAGTCCCATCTGCCAGTTTTCTTGCCCTGATAGTCGCCAAATCGAAAGTGGTACGCGTCAGTTTTGGAGTGGTACATCGTACCACCGAGACTTGAAAAACGCCTGAAAACGCCCCAAAACACGCCGAAAACACGTTGAGTAAAATGATTCAAAAACAGAGCTTTAGTCCAGCAGAATCAAGCCCCGCACTGTCTCGGCGCTTTAGCGTTGCGCCGATGATGGATTGGACTGACCGCCACTGCCGTTTCTTCCTGCGCCTGCTTTCCAAGCACGCCCTCCTCTACACCGAAATGGTCACCACCGGCGCGCTGCTCAACGGCGATCACGACCGCTTCCTGCGTCACAACGAAGCCGAACACCCGCTCGCCCTGCAACTCGGCGGCAGCGTCCCGCTGGACCTGGCCGCTTGCGCGCGCATGGCGCAGGAGCATGGTTACGACGAGGTGAATCTGAATGTCGGCTGCCCGAGTGATCGGGTGCAGAACAATATGATTGGCGCAGTGTTGATGGGGCATCCGCAGTTGGTCGCTGATTGTGTGAAGGCGATGCGCGATGCGGTGTCGATTCCTGTGACCGTGAAGCACCGGATCGGGATCAACGGGCGGGACAGTTACCAGGAGTTGTGTGATTTCGTCGGCACGGTTCGCGATGCCGGGTGCACCAGTTTTACGGTGCATGCGCGGATCGCGATTCTGGAGGGGTTGTCGCCTAAGGAGAACCGCGACATCCCGCCCCTTCGCTATGACGTGGCGGCGCAGTTGAAGAAGGATTTTCCGGAGCTGGAGATTATTCTCAACGGCGGGATCAAGACGCTGGAGGCCTGTCACGAGCATTTGCAGACGTTTGATGGCGTGATGCTCGGTCGTGAGGCGTATCACAATCCTTATGTGATGGCTGAGGTGGATCAGCAACTGTTCGGCAGCACGTCGCCGGTGATTACTCGGGCCGAGGCGCTGGCGCAGCTGCGGCCTTATATAGCGGCGCATATTGATGCAGGCGGCTCGATGCACCACATCACTCGGCATGTGCTGGGGCTGGGTACCGGGTTTCCGGGGGCGCGCAAGTTTCGGCAGTTGTTGTCGGTGGATATTCATAAGGCTAAAGAGCCTTTGGTGTTGCTGGATCAGGCGGCGGAGTTGCTTGAAGGACGCTAACGGTCACCCCGGTTGAACCTGCGCCCGGATTTGGCATCGTATTTACGGACACCGCGCCCCGCCATTCAAACAGCCGTTTTCAGGTTGTTGCCGCTGGGGACTTCGATACGTACATGCGCCCTTGAGTGGCTGTCAGCGCTCGGGTAATGTCATTAGACCCATAGGACAGAGCACGCCCATGACTTCCAAGCTGGAACAACTCAAACAGATGACCACCGTGGTTGCCGACACCGGCGACTTCGAAGCAATCGCTCGCGTAAAACCGGTGGACGCTACCACCAACCCTTCCCTGCTGCTCAAAGCGGCGGCCATCCCTGGTTATGCCGAGTTGCTGAACGCTTGCGTCAGCGACTGCAAGGGCGATGTGGGCCTGGCCAGCGACCGCTTTGGCGTCGCGGTAGGGCAAGAGATCCTGAAAGTGATTCCGGGCCGTATTTCCACTGAAGTGGATGCGCGCCTGTCGTTCGACACTGACGCCGTATTGAAGCGTGCACACCGTCTGATCGAGCTGTACGACAAGGCCGGCATTGGTCGCGACCGCGTACTGATCAAGATCGCTTCCACCTGGGAAGGCATCCGCGCTGCCGAGATTCTGGAAAAAGAAGGCATCCAGACCAACCTGACGTTGCTGTTCTCGTTCGCGCAAGCGGCGGCGTGTGCCGATGCGGGTGTGTTCCTGATTTCGCCGTTCGTGGGCCGGATCTACGACTGGTACAAGAAGGCCAATGGCAACGACTACACCGGCTCAGATGATCCGGGCGTGCAGTCGGTGACACGCATTTACAACTACTACAAGGCCAATGACTACAAGACCGTGGTCATGGGCGCGAGCTTCCGTAATCTGAATCAGATCGAGCAGTTGGCTGGTTGCGACCGCTTGACCATCAGCCCGGACTTGATCGATAAGCTGGCGGCGGACACGGGTAAACTGGAGCGTAAACTCGCTCCGGGGCATACCGGTGAGGCGCGTTTGAGCCTGAATGAAGCGCAGTTCCGTTGGTTGTCGAACGAAGATGCGATGGCGACAGAGAAACTGGCTGAGGGGATTCGTCAGTTTGCTCGCGACCAGGAGAAGCTTGAGGCGCTGCTGCAGGCCAAGCTGTGATCTAAGCAGCGCAAAAAGGGCGAACCTTGATGGGTTCGCCCTTTTTTGTGTGCGTGTGTTTGGTGTTGGCTTCGCACTTGGGAGTTTGGGGGGGCTATAAGGCCGCCATCGCCAGCAAGCCGGCTCCTACACGTGATGGTTCGGCGAAGGCATTGTTGGGGCGGCTTGCTGGCGATGAGGCCAGAGATGCGATGGCGACCCAGAAACTGGCTGAGGGGATTCGTCAGTTTGCTCGCGACCAGGAGAAGCTCGAGGCGCTGCTGCAGGCCAAGCTGTGATCTAGTTCAAAGCAGCGCAAAAAGGGCGAACCTTGATGGGTTCGCCCTTTTTTGTGTGCGTGTGTTTGGTGTTGGCTTCGCGCTTGGGAATTGGGGGGGGGGCTATAAGGCCGTCATCGCCAGCAAGCCGGCTCCTACACGTGATGGTTCGGCGAAGGAATTGCTGGGGCGGCTTGCTGGGGATGAGGCCAGAGATGCGATGGCGACCGAGAAACTGGCTGAGGGGATTCGTCAGTTTGCTCGCGACCAGGAGAAGCTTGAGGCGCTGCTGCAGGCCAAGCTGTGATCTAGTTCAAAGCAGCGCAAAAAGGGCGAACCTTGATGGGTTCACCCTTTTTTGTGTGCGTGTGTTTGGTGTTGGCTTCGTGCTGGGGAATTGGGGGCTATAAGGCCGCCATCGCCAGCAAGCCGGCTCCTACACGTGATGGTTCGGCGAAGGCATTGTTGGGGCGGCTTGCTGGCGATGAGGCCAGAGATGCGATGGCGACCCAGAAACTGGCTGAATTCGTCAGTTTGTTCGCGACCAGGAGAAGCTTGAGGCGCTGCTGCAGGCCAAGCTGTGATCTAGTTCAAAGCAGCGCAAAAAGGGCGAACCTTGATGGGTTCGCCCTTTTTTGTGTGCGTGTGTTTGGTGTTGGCTTCGTGCTGGGGAATTGGGGGCTATAAGGCCGCCATCGCCAGCAAGCCGGCTCCTACAATTTCTCCACCGAATTATCACGTGTAGGAGCCGGCTTGCTGGCGATGAGGCCAGTGCAGCCACATCATCAATTCCAGGGAATCAGTGCCGCTCCAGCGCATTCACCAGATCATGGAACGCTTCACGATTCGAATCGTTCAGCCCCATCAGGATTTTGTGCGCTTCAAGCACTTTGATCCGCACCACTTCCTCGGACTGATCCTGGTCTGGCAGGTCGGTCAGGCACTCAGGGCACGGGATCGGGCGGTCAACGATGTTGAACACCTGCTCGAAGCCCATGGACTGCAGCAGACGGGTGATGTCTTCGTGGGTGGTGACGACGGTCGGCAGCAGGCCGACCTTTTGCCGCGACAGGATCGACAGTTTGGCCAGCAGGCCAAGGGTGGTGCTGTCGATGCTGCGGGTTTCGGTCAGGTCGATCACGATCGCGTTGAAGTTCAACGCCGTGAAGATCCGCTCAATAGTCGCATCCAACGCCGAACACAAAGTCAGGCGAACTTCACCGACGAACTTCAGGACGAAGGTCCCGTCCTGCTCGGCGAACTGGATTCTACCGGTACTCATCAAAGATTCCTGCTCAACACCAACAGGGCGATATCATCCGGCATCTCCCCTAGCGTGGCCAATCCAAAAACCTGCCGCAACCCATCCAGGGTGCCGCCCGCTGCCTTGACCCGTTGGGGCAAAGCCGCTTCTTTTTCTTTGAGTGTAGGTTCTGGCAAAAGGTCCAGAATGCCATCAGACATCAGCGTCAGGCTGAACGTCGGCGGCAGTTCCAGCACGTGGTCTTCGTAGGTGGCTTCATTGAAGAGACCCACCGGCAGGCCACGCCCTTCCAGATAACGGACACTGTCTGGCGTGTACAACACAGGCAACGGCAAATGACCGCCGATGCTATAGGTCAACAAACCTGTCTCCTCGTCGATGACTCCACCGACCATTGTGACGTGTTTACCCAGCTTACAACTGATCAGCCCCCGGTTGATATGACCAAGGACCTCCGAAGGCTTGAATTCCGGCAAGGTGCCGTTGCGCTTGGATTCGAACAGCAAGCGCGTGGTCATGAATTTCAGCAGCACGGTAACGAAGGCTGAAGAGGCGCCATGACCGGAAACGTCCGCCAGGTAGAACGCTACCCGACGCTCGTCGACCCGAAAATAGTCGACAAAATCACCCGACAGGTACAGCGACGGGATGATCTGGTGAGCAAACTGGAACTCGTCGATGGTCCACGGGCTGACCGGCAGCATGTTCATCTGCACCTGGCGACCGGCGTTCTGGTCTTCCTGGAGCAGGTTCAGGCTGGCTTCGAGCTCGCGATTGGCCTTTTCCAGCTTCTCGCGGTAGCGCTGGTTTTCCAGCAGCAGGCGCGCGCGATCCAGGGCCCGGCGCACGGAGTGCTCGAGCACAGCCAGATCTTCGAGAGGCTTGATCAGGTAATCCGCTGCGCCCAGGCGCAAGGCCTCGACCGCGTCGTTCATCACGCCGGCACCCGACACCACAATCACAGGGGTTTGCGGTGATCGCTCGGTGACCTGGCGGATGAGTTCGAGTCCGCCCATCTGCGGCATGCGCAGATCGCAGATGACCAAGTCGGGCTTGTCTTGCTCGAATACCTGAAGACCCTGCTGGCCATTGCTGGCCTGCAAGACGCTGAAACCACTGTCTTCCAAATAGGCGGCGAGGCTCGCGCGCACTACTTCGTCATCATCGATTATCAGCAGCGTGGCACTGGTTTTTGGCATGTGGGCAAACGGCGCCAGAATTAGGTTGGCGTAGCAGGCTGGGCAATTGACCCCGCACACACTACTGGATTCGCTTTCTAGCCTCCCTGCTGCACCGCTTTCGGGCATTCACCTTACTTGCAGGCACACCAGAGGTGCCCTTCTAAGGCGCAGACGGTACTCCCATCCGCGGGGCGTTTCAAGCTCACGCCGATGGTCGCTTGACGTCTTTACTTGTCAAATCACCGGGAGTTATAAGAACAGGCAAAACCGTAACCCAATGGAAGGATCAAGGCCATGAGTCAAACCGATCGGGACTACAGCGAAAAGCGTGATTTCATCCGCATGCGGGTTGATGCCGATGTAGCGCTGATTCACGAAGGAGACGAGGTTGCAGCCGTCTGTATCGACCTTTCCAGCAGTGGCATGCAGGTTGAGGCACCTCGTTTGTTCAGGGTCGGTGACCGCCTTAGCGTACGGATCGATTCCGATCACGCAGCACTCAAAGGCCTCGAGGCCGACACTGAAGTGGTGTGGGTGAAAGAACAGGACGGCGGCAGTCAGAAACTCGGCCTTACAATCCTGAAGATGAAATAACCCGGATCCAAAACCAAAGAAGGCGGCCAACTGGCCGCCTTCTTCGTTTTATCGGTCGATATCAGAAATCGTCTTCGACCTGACCGTCTTTGACTTTGAATTCGCGGTTCTGCAAGTACGCATTGCGGATGAAGGTGTACTTGTCGCCAGTGATGAGTTTCTCGGCGGACAGCAGGCTGGCGCGGGTGTCGACGATATTCAGGCCGAAGATCGAGTTACGCACCGGCACATCGTGAATGTACGGGTATGGGCCGGTGTAGCCATCAATGTACTTCGCCGGAGCATCACGCAGAGTGCTCGGGCCCAGAAACGGCAACATCACGTACGGACCGCTTCCTACGCCCCAGTAACCCAGCGTCTGACCGAAGTCTTCGTCGCTACGGTTCAGGCCCATTTTAGTGCCCACGTCGAAGAAGCCCAACAAGCCGAAGGTGGTGTTGAAGATCAGGCGCGCGGTATCGACCCCGGCGGCGGCCGGTTTGGCCTGCAAGATGTTGTTGGCAAGGTTGGTGACATCACCGACGTTGCGGAACATGTTGTGGATGCCGTCTTCGAGAAACTGCGGGGTGACGAACTGGTAGCCCTGCGCCAAAGGCTTCAGCGCATAGGTGTCGACCACATCGTTGAATTTGTAGATCGGACGGTTGATGCTTTCCCAAGGGTCGTCTTCCGAAGCTGCCTGAGCAACGAACGGAGCCAGTAACACACTGGCGCACACAAAAAGCTGAGCGAGATGATTGCTCCAGCGCATAGAAAACTCCTTGGTTTGTACTGGCGCGGGCGTCTTGGCCCGGGCATTAAGCTCGCTAGTATAAGGTGGAAAAGCAGCTTTAGGCAGTAGCATGCGTGATGGCCTACGGATGATTCTCCCTGACTGTGAGCGATTCACATCAATGTCATCCAACTGTCACCGGCAACGCATAGCCTTGTCGCTATTTCAGGGACGTTGACATGCCACACGCCGAAGCCTTGCCCCTCACCGCACCCAGCCTGACCGCCGTCCTGTTCGGCCTCAGCGGTTGCCTGGTGGATTTCGGCGCACGCACGCGCCGGCACGACGCTCATTCTGCCGAGCACGCCGAGGTCACGCCGGGGGCTCTGGACAGTTTGCACAGCTTGCAGCGCCAGCAGATTCCCTGCGCCTGGCTCGACGAACTCGCCCCTGCCCTTTGCCATTCCCTGGCCACCGCTTTGCCGGAATGGATCAAACCTTCGCAACACCCCGCAACAATCAACCCCTGGCCCGCGCCGAATGCGTGCTGGCAAGCCTTGATGGCGCTGAATGTCGAGCGCCTGGATGGCTGCGTGCTGGTCAGCGGCGAACCGCGATTGCTGCAGTCGGGCCTGAATGCCGGGCTGTGGACGATTGGCCTGGCCTCCTGCGGCTCACTCTGCGGGCTGGCGCCCAGCGAATGGCAAGCCTTGAGCCAAAAGGAACGCGAACACCTGCGCGGCAAGGCAACGGTGCAACTGTTCAGCCTGGGCGTGCACTCGGTGATCGATCACCTCGGCGAGCTCGACACCTGTCTGGCCGACATCAGCCTTCGTCGCCTCAAGGGTGAAAAGCCCTGACCCGGATCATGCAGGTTTCGCGCGAGTGGATTAATCTAAAGGTCAGCCATAGACCTTTGGCGCGCTGCTACGGTCTATGCCAGTGCCTATCGATAAAAGGAAGAACGCCATGCCTGCCCGCGAACTGCAAGAACAGCTCAATACTCTGCGCGAGCAACTGGAACAGAATCCGCCGCTGACGGAAGCCGAGCGCGAAGACCTGCATGCATTGATGCAACAGATCGAACTCGAAATCGAGCTCGAAACCAAAACCCAGGACTCCAGCCTCTCCGACAATGTGAATCTGGCCGTAGAGCGCTTCGAAATTGAGCACCCTACCCTCGCCGGCACACTGCGCAACATCGTGCAGGCCTTGGGCAATATGGGAATCTGAACCCACCGGATACAGAAAAGCCCCGCTAGTGATAGCGGGGCTTTTTCATATCTGCGGTTTGCAACGCAATCCCTTGTGGGAGCGGGCTTGCTCGCGAATGCGGTTTATCAGGCACCATCAATGCTGACTGATCAATCGCATTCGCGAGCAAGCCCGCTCCCACATTGGATCTTCATTGGCGGACCAGGCGGTGGTTCGGCAATTGAACGGTTTCAGTGCTGCGATACGGGTTGATGTCCAACCCGCCACGCCGCACGTAGCGCGCATATACCGTCAGCTTCTCCGGTTTCAGCAAGCGTTGCAGGTCGAGAAAAATCCGCTCCACGCACTGCTCATGGAAGTCCGAGTGCTGGCGGAAACTCACGATGTATTCCAGCAAACTCGCATGATCCAGCGCCGCGCCACGGTATTCCACCGCTACGCTGCCCCAGTCCGGCTGACTGGTGACCGGGCAATTGGACTTGAGCAAATGACTGTGCACGCTCTCCTCGACGATGCGCGACTCGTCGCAACGCAGCAGCTCCGGCCGCGGATGCTCATAGTTGCTGACGCTGATCTCCAGATCATCGATGCAAACGCCCGGCAACGCCACGACGCCTTCGGCTTCAACGTCTTTCAGGCTGCGAATCCGCACGCCAACCGGTTTGCCAGCCGCAGCCGACAGGTCTTTCACCAGCGTCGCTTCAAGGCTCGCGGTGTCGGAAAACGGCGTCTGGTTCAGCGAGTTCAGGTACAGCTTGAACGACTTGGATTCGATGATGTTCGGCGAATCCGCCGGGATGCTGAATTCGCCGATCGCCACCACGGGTTTGCCGGACGGCAACAGCCACGACAGCTCGAAGCAGTTCCAGAAGTCCACGCCCTTGTACGGCAGGGTTTCTGCCGTCAGGCCCAGCTCGGCCCATTTCGCGGTGCGCGGGATCGGGAACAGCAAGGACGGCGTGTATGTGGCGATGTATTCGCTGGATTTGCCCAGCGGCGAGTGTTCGGCTGCGGGATGCATGGTGGAAACCTGACTGAAGAATCAGCGGATTCTACCAGCCTTTGTGCCCGCCTTTGAGTGCTTCGTGTCCGGCGGGGCTTTTGCGCCCCTTTAAAAGATCGCAGCCTCGTTTCACTCGACAGCGCCTACGGTCAACTTGCCGACCATCCCAGCCTGATAGTGGCCTGGAATATTGCAGGCAAACTCCAGGCTGGTAGCCTTGGTGAAGGTCCAGGTCAATTCGGCGGTTTTGCCCGGTTCAACGAGGACGCTATTGGGGTCGTCGTGCTTCATCATTCCGTGATCCATGCCAGCCATCGACCCGTGGTCCATTTCCTTCATGCCTGTAGGCGTAAGCATGCCGCTCTGCTGCATCTTCAACATTTCCTGCTGATGTTTTGCATGCATCGCCGCGTCGCCGAGGTTGAGTTCGTGCAGCAACTGGCCTTTATTCACCAGCACAAAGCGAACCGTCTCACCCGCCTTGATATCGAGGGCCTTGGGGGTGAACGACATGTCGCCCATCACCACTTCGATGCTGCGATCAGCCTTGTCGGCCGTGGCCGGTTGACCGAAGTCGAAGGTCTGTGCCGGCGATGCCCACGCCGGAGAGTTCAGCGCCAGCAGGCACGCGGCCAGCAGCAGAGGTTTGCGCAAAAACATAGTCGTACTCCAACAAGATAAGGTTCAGCCTGTGAAAAACTTTAAACTAAAGGCACTGCCCCCAACCTGACGACCAGATTACAACTTTGTCAGGCTGGCCTGTACTGACGCTGTCCACGGTATAAAGCGTTCGTTCCAACAACCTCGAGTCGCCCATGAAACTGCTGATCGTCGAAGACCAACCGAAAACCGGCCAATACTTGCGCCAAGGCCTGGCCGAGGCCGGGTTCAACACCGATCTGGTGGCCGACGGCAGCACCGGCCAACAATTGGCGCTGAGTGGTGAATATGCGCTGCTGATCCTCGATGTGATGCTGCCGGGGCGCGATGGCTGGCAAATCCTGCAAGCCGTGCGTAGCGCCGGCCTCGATACGCCGGTACTTTTTCTGACAGCGCGAGATGCGGTGGAGGACAGGGTCCACGGACTCGAACTCGGCGCCGACGATTACCTGGTCAAGCCGTTCGCCTTCTCCGAACTGTTGGCCCGGGTCCGAAGCCTGTTGCGCCGTGGCAGCGCCTCGACTCAGGAAACCAGCCTGCAACTGGCCGATTTGCGCCTGGATCTGATCCGCCGCCGCGTCGAACGCAGCGGTCAGCGCATCGACCTGACCGCCAAGGAATTCGCCCTGTTGGAAATGCTCCTGCGACGTCAGGGCGAAGTGCTGCCCAAGTCGCTGATCGCTTCCCAGGTCTGGGACATGAATTTCGACAGCGACACCAATGTCATCGAAGTTGCCATCCGCCGGCTGCGCCTGAAGATCGACGACGAGTTCCCAAACAAGTTGATCCACACCGTGCGCGGCATGGGTTATGTCCTTGAAGAGCGGCCTGCCTGATGCGCCGACTGTCCTTGAGCAGCCGCCTGGCGCTGCTCTTTGCCGCCTGCACCGCCGTGGTTTCGCTGTTTGCGGGCGTATTGTTCAGTCGGGCCAGCGAGGCGCACTTCGTTGAGCTGGACCAGCAATTGCTGAACGGCAAGTTGATTGGCTTGCGTCGAGCGCTTCACGATCTTCAATCCAGCGAAAGCGAAGTCAGACTGGCGGATGAATTGAACCGTCAGGCTGATTTGTCCTTGCGCATTTCTGGTAGCGACGGCAAGCGCTGGTACGACAGCACCGCGAGCCTGCCCGATAAACTTCCGCAAAAACCGGGTTTATCGACCCTCAATGACAACGACACCGACTACCGCGTCCTGAATGCGCCGTTGTTTGTGGACAAACCTGACTCACCGCAATTGACCCTGCTGCTGGACATCACCCATCACCAGCATTTTCTGCAACGCATGCAACACCTGATCTGGCTCACCGTGGGGTTGTCCGCCCTGGCCACGGCACTGCTCGGTGCCTGGGCGGCGCGTAGCGGGTTGCGTCCATTGCGCCGCATGAGTGCGGTCGCCTGCGGTGTTTCGGCGCAATCGCTCAACGCTCGCCTGCCCGAAGACGACATGCCGCCAGAACTCGCGGAAATGGCCCACCACTTCAACGCCATGCTTGGACGCCTCGACGACTCGTTTCAGCGGCTCTCGGCGTTTTCCGCCGACATCGCCCATGAACTGCGCACGCCGCTGTCGAACCTGCTGACCCACACCCAGGTCACCCTCACCCGCCCAAGGCCCATCGAGGATTACCGCGAAACGCTGCACAGCAACCTCGAAGAACTGCAATGGATGGCGCAATTGGTCAACGACATGTTGTACCTGGCCAAAGCTGACCATGGCTTGTTGATGCCAAAGAGAGAACCGCTGGAACTGGCGGACGAAGTGAATGTGTTGCTGGAGTTTTTTGCGCCACTGGCCGAAGACGCTCGGGTGACGTTGAGTCGCGAAGGTCATGCGCGCATGGAGGGTGACCGGAGCATGTTGCGGCGAGCGCTTTCGAATTTGCTGGATAACGCGTTGCGATTTACACCGGCCGAGGGCGAGGTACGGGTGCGGATTATCGAGCAGTCTGGAGGTTTGAGTCTGACGATTGAGAACAGCGGCGAAGGCATTGACGGGGCATTGCTGCCGCGCTTGTTTGATCGCTTCTACCGGGCGGATCCGGCCCGACAGGAAGGCAGCAGTGAACATGCGGGGTTGGGATTGGCGATTACCCAGTCGATCGTTCGTGCCCATGGTGGGCAGATTCGTTGCGAATCGGAGAGTGGGTGGACGCGGTTTGTGATTGAGTTGCCGAAAGGGGATTGAGGCCAGCAGGTTCGACCCCTTCGCGAGCAAGCCCGCTCCCACATTGGATCTGGGTCGATCACAATATTTGTGACCGTCACAGATCCAATGTGGGAGCGGGCTTGCTCGCGAACGCGGTATCAGGACCTACGAATACCGCAACGCGTGAGCCGGTTCGATCTTCGCCGCACGCCAAGCCGGGTAAACCGTGGCAAGGAAGCTCAACACAAACCCCGCCGAGCAGATCAACAACACATCTGCGCCCTGCAATTCCGAAGGCAGGTTGCTGACGAAATACACATCGGAACTGAAGATGTGCTGCCCGCTCACCCGCTCCACCCAGCCGACCAGCTCACTGACGTTCAGCGCGGCAATCACGCCGAGCACGCCGCCGATCAACGTGCCGACCACCCCGATCACCGTGCCCTGGACCATGAAGATCGCCATGATCTGGCGCGGCGTGGCGCCGATGGTGCGCAGGATCGCGATGTCCGCGCCCTTGTCATTCACCACCATGATCAGGGTGGCGATGATGTTGAACGCCGCCACCGCAACGATCATCAGCAACAATAGGCCGATCATGGTTTTTTCCATTTTCATCGCGCTGAACAGACTGCCCTGGGTGTGGGTCCAGTCGTCAGCCTTGTAAGCCGCGCCCAAGCCGCCAGCAATGTCGCTGGAAACCTGCGGCGCCGCATACAGATCCTTCACCGCCAGGCGCACGCTCTGCACCTGATTCGGCTCCCAATGTTGCATTTGCGCAGCATCGGCAACATGGATCAGCGCCATCGAGCCATCCAGCTCGGCACCCACCTTGAACACACCCACCACGTTCAGTCGCTGCATGCGCGGGGTAATTCCGCCCGGCGCGTTGCTGACTTCCGGCACGATCAGGGTGATCTTGTCGCCGACATTCAAGCGGAAACGCCGCGCCGTGATCTCGCCGATCACTACGCCGAACTCGCCCGGCTTCAAGGCATCGAGACGCCCCTGAACGATGTGCTGGGCAACGATCGAGACCTTGCCTTCCAGCGCCGGATCGACGCCGCTGACCTGAATCGGCTGCATCGTGCCTTTATAGGAGAGCATGCCTTCCATCTCGGTGAAGGGCACGGCCGCGGTCACTTCCGGGTTTTTCATCGCGGCGGCGGCCACCGGCTGCCAATCGTCGATCGGGTTGACGCCGACGATGGTCGCGTGGGGCACCATGCCGAGGATGCGCGAGCTCATTTCGCGCTGGAACCCGTTCATCACCGACAACACCACGATCATCGCCAGGACACCGAGGGCGAGGCCGATCATCGAGGTCATCGAGATGAACGAAACAAAGCGATTGCGGCGCTTGGCGCGGGTATAGCGCGTGCCGATAAAGATCGATAACGGTCTGAACATTCGCAGGGGCACCGTATAAAAACAAAAAGACCCGACGTCTTTTCAGACATCGGGTTTCGACCAATCAGATAGGCGTCAGGCAACCTTCCTGCAAATGCAGGACGCGATCCATCTGGCGAGCCAGGTTCATGTCGTGGGTCACCACCAGGAACGCCGTGCGCATCGAGGTGCTGAGTTCCAGCATCAAATCCTGAATGCCCTGAGCGGTGTGGGAGTCGAGGTTACCGGTCGGCTCGTCGAGCATCACCAGGCCAGGCTTGTTCACCAGGGCGCGGGCGATGGCCACACGCTGGCGCTCGCCTCCGGACAATTCCGCCGGTTTGTGTTCTAGGCGATGGCCCAGCCCTACCCGCTCAAGCAATGCCGTCGCACGCTGGCGCGCTTCCGGGATTGCGGTCTTACCGATCAGCAGTGGCATGCAGACGTTTTCCAGCGCGGTGAACTCCGGCAGCAAGTGGTGGAACTGGTAAACGAAACCCAGCGACCGGTTGCGCAGCAGGCCACGATTCTTCTCGCTCAATGCCGACAGCTCTTCGCCGTCAAGCCAGACGCTGCCCTTGGTTGGCGTATCGAGACCACCCAACAGGTTGAGCAAGGTACTTTTGCCCGACCCCGAGGTGCCGACAATCGCTACGCGCTCACCCGGATGCAGCTCCAGCTGCAGACCGGCCAACACTTCAACCGACTCCGGGCCTTCCTCGTAGGATTTGCCCAGGTTGCGGCAGCTCAAGATTGCTTTATCACTCATGCCCGACTCACTCATAACGTAGCGCCTCCGCAGGCTGGGTGCGCGCGGCACGCCAGGCT
>Ga0255334_1000371_pt1 | contig 39386 bp, 41 predicted proteins | sample EtOH5_35cm_T3_12_FD_202080 | JGI IMG/M metagenome (GOLD analysis project Ga0255334, IMG submission 202080) | Sandy soil microbial communities from University of British Columbia, Vancouver, Canada - EtOH5_35cm_T3_129 | ecosystem: Engineered > Artificial ecosystem > Sand microcosm > Unclassified ... | reverse complement strand
TTGGGGGCAGCGTGGCCCGCACGGCTCCGCCATGTCAAACGCGGAAGCGGACAACAGGAGCCTCCCTTATGCCGCAGACCATCGCCGCCGCCGCCGAGGCGCTTGCCGCCGGCCGTACCTCGGCCCGCGCCTTGACCGAGGCGGCCCTGGCCCGCATCGCTGATCCGTCCGGGCAGGGATCGCTGGCCTTCGTCGCGGTGCAGGCGGAGGCCGCGCGCGCCGCCGCGGATGCGATGGATGCGTTGCGGGCGGCAGGCCGGGCACCCTCCCCTTTCGCCGGCATCCCGATCAGCGTGAAGGATCTGTTCGACCAGGAAGGCCAAGTGACGACCGCGGGCAGCACCGCCCTGGCCGGCACCAAGCCGGCGACCGCGACGGCGCCGGTGGTGGCGCGGCTGGAACGGCTCGGCTTTGTCGTGCTCGGCCGCACCAACATGGTGGAATTCGCCTTCAGCGGCCTCGGCGTAAACCCGCATTTCGGCACGCCGCTGTCGCCTTGGGACCGCGCGACCGGGCGTTGCCCGGGGGGATCTTCTTCCGGCGCCGCTGTCGCCGTTGCCGATGGGATGGGGTTTGCCGGGCTGGGGTCGGATACCGGCGGATCGTGCCGGGTGCCGGCGGCGCTTTGCGGGGTCGTCGGCTACAAGCCGACCGCGGAGGTGGTGCCGACGACAGGCGTCTTCCCGCTGTCGCAGAGCCTTGATTCCATCGGCCCGCTGGCGCGCTCCGTCGCCTGCTGCGCCCTGATCCATGCGGCCATGGCGGGTGATGAGCAGCCGGTCGTGCCGGTGGCCCTGCCGCTGGCGGGGCTGCGGCTCGGGCTCCCCAGGGGCACCTATCTGACGGAGGGCATGGACGCGATCGTGGCCACAGGTTTCGATGCGGCGCTGGCGCGGCTTGCCGCGGCGGGGGCGGTGGTGGTGCCCTTCGACCTGCCGGAGCTTGCCGATGTCCCCGCGGCCAACGCGACCGGCGGCTTCGCGGCCAGCGAGGCCTGGGCGCTGCATCGCGACCTCATCGCGACCAAGGGCAGGCTCTACGACCCGCGCATCCTGGCCCGCATCCTGCGTGGCGAGGCCATGAGCGCTGCCGACTACATCACGCTGGTGGCGGCACGCCAAAAGATCATCGCGGCAATCGCGCCGCGCACCGCGCCCTTCGATGCGGTGGTGATGCCGACCTGCCCGATCATCCCGCCGGCGGTCGCCGAGGTGGAGCCGGAGGCCGCCTACAACCGCATCAACATGCTGCTGCTGCGGAACACCTCCGCGGGCAATTTCCTGGACCGTTGCGCGATCTCCCTGCCCTGCCACCGGCCGGGCGAGGCTCCCGTGGGGCTGATGCTGATGGGCGAGCATGGCGGCGACCGGCGGTTGTTCGCGGTCGCGGCGGCGGTCGAAGCGGCGCTCGGCTGATGGCGGCCGCCGCACCTCGCCGGCTCTCGTTCCTGGACCGCTGGCTGACGGTCTGGATTTTCGTGGCCATGGCGCTGGGGGCGGCGGCGGGTGTCCTGGTGCCGGGGCTGCCGGGGGCCATCGACCGGCTTTCGGTCGGCGGCACAAACCTGCCCATCGCCGTCGGGCTGATCCTGATGATGATTCCGCCGCTCGCCCGCGTCCGCTATGAGGCGCTGCCCGAGGTGTTCCGCGACCGCCGCGTCCTGGCGCTGTCGCTGGCGCAGAACTGGGTGATCGGGCCGCTGTTGATGTTCACCCTGGCGGTGATCTTCCTTGCGGACCGGCCGGAGTACATGACCGGGCTGATCCTGATCGGCCTCGCGCGCTGCATCGCCATGGTGCTGGTCTGGAACCAGCTGGCGCGCGGCGACAACCAGTACGTGGCGGGGCTGGTCGCCTTCAACAGCCTGTTCCAACTGCTGTTCTTCGGGGCCTATGCCTGGATTTTCCTGTCGGTCCTGCCGCCCTTGCTGGGCTTGCAGGGGCGGGTGGTGGAGGTCGGCTTCGCCACCGTTTCGGGCGCGGTGCTGGTCTATCTGGGGCTGCCCTTCGCCATCGGCTTCGTAACACGACGGGTGCTGATCGCTCGGCGAGGCGAGGACTGGTATCGCAGCGCCTTCCTGCCGCGCATCGCGCCGGTGACCCTGGCGGCGCTGCTGTTCACCATCACCGTGATGTTCGCGTTGAAGGGCGGCGATGTGGTCCGCCTGCCGCTGGACGCGCTGCGGATCGCGGTGCCGCTGGCGATCTACTTCCTGGTGATGTTCCTGGTGTCCTTCGCCATGGGGCGCTGGATCGGCGCGGATTACCCGCGCACCACGGCCATCGCCTTTACCGCGGCGTCCAACAATTTTGAGCTGGCGATCGCCGTGGCTATCGCCGCCTTCGGGCTTGGCTCGCAGGTCGCCTTCGCCACGGTGATCGGCCCGCTGGTGGAGGTGCCGGTGCTGGTGCTGCTGGTCCGCGTGGCCCTGCGGCTGCGGCCGGCTTGGTTCCCGGGCGACGCCAGCGAGGCCGTCACGGAAGTTTCACGTCGCTGACTTCCACAATTCGACTATCATCAAATTATGGAAACCGACCAAGCCGCCCTGGGCTTCACCGCCCTCGGCCAGACCACACGGCTCGAATTGCTGCGTCTCCTGCTTTCGGTCGGGCCGAATGGCTTGGCTGCGGGTGAGGTTGCGCAGCGCTTGGGCGTGCCGCCCTCCAGCCTCTCCTTCCATCTGCGCAGCCTGGAACAGGCGGGGCTGATCGCGCCGACCCGTCAGGGGCGGACCTTGGTCTATGCCGCGCAGATCCACCGGCTGCGTGGGCTGATCGGCTTCCTGGCGGATGCGTGCTGCGGCGGCGATCCCGCGCGTTGCGGCGACATCGCCCTTCTCCTCGACCCATCGCGCAGGGAGTTTGCCATGTCACCGGCCTTCAACGTGCTGTTCCTCTGCACCCATAACTCCGCCCGCTCGATCCTGGCCGAGGCGCTGCTGACCCAGATCGGGCAGGGGCGGTTCCATGCCTATTCGGCCGGGTCCGATCCTTCCCCCAGCGGCCCGATGCCGGAGGTGATTTCCCAGCTCAGCGCGCTCGGCCATGACGTCTCGGCCCTGCGCAGCAAGAGCTGGGACGAGTTCACCGGCCCTGACGCGCCGCGGATGGATTTCGTCATCACCCTCTGCGACACCATGATCGGCCAGACCTGCCCCGATTTCGGCGGCACCGAGGTCACCGGCGCCTGGCCGCTGCCGGACCCCCAAAAGTTCACCGGCAATGCCGCCGAGCGCGCGACCCTGCTGAACGAGCTCTACGCGGCCCTGCGTCGCCGCATCGAGATCTTCGTGAACCTGCCGCTGGCCAGCCTGGATCGCATCGCCCTGAAGGCGCGGCTGGACGAGTTGGCGCGCCCGGCCGCGGTCCGGGCATGAGGGTCGGCATTTCTGGCATGGGCCGCATCGGGCGGCTCGCGCTGCGTGCTGCCATGGGGGCCGCCGAACGCCAGCCGGAGGATCCGCGCGCGCAGCACCGTCTGGAGGTCGTGCACCTCAACGAGATCAAGGGCGGTGCAGCGGCCTGCGCGCATCTTCTGGAATTCGATAGCGTGCAGGGCCGCTGGCGCACGCCGATCGAAGCGGTCGGCGCCGCGGCGCTCCGCATCGGCGGGGCGTCGCTGTCGTTCTCGGAACACGTAAAGCCGGCGGATATTCCCTGGGGCGATCTCGGCGTCGATCTGGTGCTGGAATGCACCGGAAAATTTTTGACGCCCGAGGTGCTGCAAGGTCATCTCGACCGTGGCGCCAAGCGGGTGATCGTGGCCGCCCCGGTGAAATTCGAGAGCGTGCTGAATGTGGTCATCGGGGTGAACGAGGACCTTTACGAGCCCGCGCGGCATCCGATCGTCACCGCCGCCTCCTGCACCACCAACTGCCTCGCCCCGGTGGTGAAGGTGGTGCATGAGGCCATCGGCATCCGTCATGGCCAGATCACCACCATCCATGACCCCACCAACACCAATGTCGTGGTCGATGCGCCGCACAAGGATCTGCGGCGCGCCCGTTCGGCCATGCTGTCGTTGCAGCCGACCACGACCGGCAGCGCCACGGCGATCGCGCTGATCTACCCGGAGCTGAAGGGCAAGCTGAACGGCCATGCGGTGCGGGCCCCGGTGCTGAATGCCTCGCTGACCGATTGCGTCTTCGAGATGCGGCGCGAAACCAGCGTCGAGGAGGTCAACGCCCTCTTCGCCGCCGCCGCCGCGGGGCCGCTCGCGGGGATACTCGGCTATGAGACCCGGCCGCTAGTTTCGGCCGACTATGCCCGCGACACCCGCAGCAGCATCGTCGATGCGCCGAGCACCATGGTGACCGACGGCACGCTGCTGAAGATCTACGCCTGGTACGACAATGAGATGGGCTATGCCTGCCGCATGGTCGATCTCGCCTGCCACATGGAGCGCGTCGGGATATGAATGCCGGCACCCGCAACTACGCCATCGTCACCGCCGCCTATTGGGGCTTCACGCTGACCGATGGCGCGCTGCGGATGCTGGTGCTGCTGCATTTCTTCCGGCTCGGCTACAGCCCCTTTACCCTCGCCTTCCTGTTCCTGCTGTATGAGGCGGCGGGGATCGGGGCGAATCTGATCGGCGGCTGGCTGGCGACGCGCTTCGGCATCGCGCGGATGCTGGCGGCGGGGCTGTCGACGCAGATCCTGGGGTTCCTCCTGCTGTCGGCGATGTCGCCGGGTTGGAGCGCCACGCTGTCGGTGGTCTGGGTGCTGATTGCGCAAGGCATCTGCGGCGTCGCCAAGGATCTGACCAAGACCGCAAGCAAATCCGCGATCAAGCTGACGGCGGGCGCGGCCTCGGGCCGGCTGTTCGCCTGGGTCGCCTTCTTCACCGGCAGCAAGAACGCCATGAAGGGCGTGGGCTTCTTCCTTGGCGGTGTGCTGCTGGAGGCCCTGGGGTTTCGCGGCGCGCTCTGGGCCATGGCGGTGATGCTCGGGGTGGTCCTGGCCGGTGTGGTGCTGGCGCTGCCGCCATTGATGGGCCGGGCCCGCGCCTCGGCCACGGCGCGCGAGCTTTTCGCCAAATCCACCGGGGTAAATCTGTTGGCGGCGGCACGGGTGTTCCTGTTCGGCGCGCGCGATGTCTGGTTTGTGGTCGGGTTGCCGGTGTTCCTCTATGCCGCCGGCTGGAGTTTTTCGGCGGTCGGCGGGTTCTTGGCGATCTGGACCATCGGCTATGGCGCGATCCAGGCGGCCGCGCCTGCGCTGGTGCGCCGCAGCCCCGATGGGCTTTCGGCCGAGGTTCCGGCCGCCCGCCACTGGTCGCTGACCCTTGCCCTCGTGCCGGCGGCGCTGGTGCCGCTGGTGGGCACGCCGGGGGCAAGCTGGATCATCCCCGTCGGGCTCTGCGTCTTCGGCCTGGTCTTCGCGGTGAATTCCTCGGTGCATTCCTATCTGGTGCTGGCCTATGCCGGCAGCGAGAAGGCAGCGGAGGATGTCGGCTTCTACTATGCCGCCAATGCTGCCGGGCGGTTCGCCGGCACGCTGCTGTCGGGGTTGCTCTATGGCTGGGGTGGGCTTGCTGCCTGCCTCGTGGGATCGGCGTTGATGCTCGCGGCCTGCTGGCTCATCACCCTGGCGCTGCCGCTGCGGGCCGGAACGGCGGTGCCTGTCGGCCAGCCCTGACTGGCCCCATCTTTCAGTCTCGTGCTGCGGCGGATGCTGGCGGCCAAGCCTCAGGCCGCTATGCCGAACAGCGGCCGCAGCCGCACCCCCAGCCATTTCCCCGGCAACGCCGCCGCGAACCAGACCAGCCCGTGCAGGCTGCCGGAGGAAACCCCGCCGACAAAGGCGCCGACATTGCAGCCGAAGAGGACAGCCGCGCCCCCACCCCCATCAGCACCCCCGCCCAGCGCCGCAGCCGCCGCCCCCTGCCATCCGATCGCCGTGCCATGCCGTAGCCGCCCCTCCAGCGCCGCCCTGGCCCAATCCACGGTCCAGAATTCGGTGCCCGCCAGGGTTCAGCCGAGGCTTTGCGCGCGCTTCGCGCCCCAGAGGGTGAGCCCCATGGTCACGCCCCAGGGTGGGCGAGGCCGGCGATCTGGTTGCCTCCTAACGGGTCGGCCGGCGCGGCGTCGCGATGGAGCCGGGCGACCTTTGGGGCGCGCATGCGGTGGCCCATGCCATGGGTGCTCTCGGCGCGCGCGGGAGGGCATCGCCTGGATCAACCGGCTGGAGCCCCATATGGCCGGCGGCAGCAATTTCTGCCGCCATCTGCACTGGCATCGGGCGCTCTTCCACCTGGGGGGTGAACGAACCGGAGGCGGCGCTCGCGCCCTATGATCGGCGCGTCCGCGATGCGCCGACCGAGGATGTGCGGGACATCTTGAACGCGGCCTCGCTGCTGTGGCGCCTTGCGGATGCCGGGGTGCCGCCGGGCCTGGCGCGATGGGAGGAATTGGCCGATATCGCCGCCGCCCGCATCGGCGATCATGCCTAGGCCTTCGCCGATCTGCATTAATGTGCTTTGCTTGGCCGCGGCCGGCTGCAAGGCCGAGGTCGCGGCGATGCTGGGCTCCATCCGCGGCCGCCTGATGCATGCGACCGACAGCCAAGCCCAGGTTCATGCCGAGGTCGGGCTGTCGGCCCGGGCGGTCGCCGCCTCGATCCAAGGCGACGAGGCCGAGGCTGCGGTGCTGCTGGGGGTGGTCAGGCCCCAGTTGAGTTGGCGCGCCTTGGTGGCAGTGTGGCGCAGCGCGACCTGCTGCGGAGGATCGAGGCGAGGGTGGCGCATGCCTTCGGCCCGATGCCCATCTGCTGGACCGCGCCCTGACGCCAGGGCGGCCGCCGCGTGTCCTGCGAGCGGCGCTGATCCGGTCGTGTTGGTCCTCGGCCGGTCGGTCGGCGCCTGCGGCATGGCTGGCGCGAAGGTGGTGTCGCGCCAGCCACGCTGGCGCTATGGACGTCGCGGCCGAGGCACTGTCGCTTGAGGTGATTGACCCGCCCGGCGGATTGGCCTGCCGATCTGGTGCCGGGTCTGGCCGAGCGCCTCATCGCCAGGCTTTGCTGCCGACCACTGGAGGTCCTTCGCCATGCTGCTGAACGCCTTCGACATGGCCTGCGTTGGCCACATCCAGCAGGGGCTGTGGACGCATCCTCGCGACCACTCCACCGACTATCTGAGCCTGGAGCATTGGCTCGCCCTGGCCCGGCGGCTGGAACGGGGGCTGTTCGACGGGCTGTTCCTGGCCGATGTGGTGGGCATCTATGACGTTCATGGCGGCAGCCCCGATGCCGCGATCCGCAATGCCGTGCAGGTGCCGCTGCTGGACCCGATGCTGCTGGTTTCCGGGATGGCGGCGGTCACGCGGCACCTGGGCTTCGGCATCACCTGCAACCTGGCCTATGAGGCGCCGTACCTCCTGGCGCGACGATTTTCGACGCTGGACCACCTAACCCGCGGGCGGATCGGCTGGAACATCGTGACCGGCTACCTCGACAGTGCCGCCCGGGCCATGGGGCTGGCGGCGCAGGATGCGCATGACGACCGCTATGACCGTGCCGAGGCGTTTCTGGACGTTGCCTACGCGCTTTGGGAAAAAAGCTGGGAGGATGGCGCCGTGCAGGCTGACCGTGCCGGCCACGTCTACGCCGATCCGGCCAAGGTGCACGCGATCCGGCGGGACGGGCCGCGGTACCAGCTGGACGCGGTGCATCTCGTGGAGCCGTCGCCGCAGCGAACGCCGGTGCTGTATCAGGCAGGCGCCTCGGATCGTGGGCGGGATTTTGCCGGGCGCCACGCGGAGTGCGTCTTCCTGAACGGTGGACCCAGGCCGCTGGTGGCGGCCCAGATCGCCGATTTGCGGGCCCGCGCGGCGCCGCGGGAGATGAAAATCTTCCTGGGCGCCACCGTCATCCTGGGCCGCACCACCGCCGAGGCACGCGATCGCTTCGCCGATTACCGCCGCCATGTCAGCATCGAGGGCGCGCTGGCCCATGCCTCGGCCAGCATGGGCATCGACCTTGCCCGCTTCGCGCCGGACCAGCCCATCGAAGGCAGCGGCAACGCCGTCCAGTCCAATGTCGCGACCCAGCGGCAGATCGCCGGCGGCGCGCTGACGCGGCGAAAGCTGGAAGCGCAATTCCTGCTGGGCAGCCGCCAACCGCCGATCCTGGGCACGGCGGCCGAGGTCGCCGACGTGCTGGCCGGCTGGGTGACGGAGGCCGGGGTCGACGGTTTCAACCTGTCGCGGACCGTGATCCCCGAATGCCTGGAGGATGTGGTCGACCTGCTGGTGCCGGAACTGCAGTCGCGCGGATTGTACAAGACTGCCTATGCCGAGGGCACGCTGCGCCAGAAGCTGTTCGGTGCGGGGCCGCGGCTGGCGGCCCCGCACCCGGCGGCGATCAGAATGCCGATGTCAGCACATTGACCAGACGCGCGGCGATCATCTCGCGCGAGGCCGCGCCATAGGCGACCATGTGCGGGGAGGCGGCATGGGCCTTCAGCGCATCCAGGCTCGCCCATTTCTCGATGACCATGAAGGTGTCGGCGCCGAGCGGCGTGCCCATACCGCCGGCATCGATCGCCGGTCCGTATTCGATGCAGCCCTCCTCGGCCAGGACCGCGGGCACATTGGCGCGAAACAACTCCAGGACCGCCTCGCGCTGTCCTGGCTTGGCGGTGATGGTGGCGACGACGTGGATCATGCGAGTCCCTCCGGCTTGACCGGGACAGATTAACCCGGGATCGGCTATCGTCGATGACCCGGCGGCAGGCAGGTCCCCGCGGGGAATGCCCAAGACTGCGGCAGAAGCGGTCGGATTGTGCCATCGGAGCGACGACCCTCCGATTGTCACGGGTGATCAGGTGCGGAAGCTGGCGGCTTCCACCGCGGAAGGTCGACCCATGCTGTTCGTCGCGCAAGCCGGCCTGGCCATCCTGCGGCGGTGTGTCGAAGTGGCGCTGATCCTTCTTCTCACGGTCATGATCGTGGCGGTGCTCGCGCAGGTGCTGGGGCGCTATGTCTTCAACTTCTCGATTGCCGGCGCCACCGAGGTCGCGACCTTCGCGCAGATCTGGATGGTGCTGCTGGGCACCGGCTACGCGATGCGCATGCGGCTGCATGTGTCGATCGAGACGGTGGTCGAGATGCTGCCCCGGACCCTCGCGCGCGCGATCATGGTGCCGGTGGCGGGGCTGTGCCTGTGGTTCCTCTGGGTGGTGTTCGACGGCGGGCTGCTGCTGATGGATATCGGCGGGATGCAGACCTCGGCGGCGCTGCAGATCTCGATGCAGATCCCCTATGTCGCGCTGCCGCTCAGCGCCGCCTATTTCGCGCTGGAGGTCGCCTTGCGCTTCGGCGCCATCATCCTAGGCCGCGACGACGTCGCGACCGGCGGCGGCGCGCAGGTGGAGTGAGGCGATGATCCTCTCCTTCGGGTCTTTCCTGGCGCTGCTGATCGCGGGCGCGCCCATGGTCTTCGTGCTGGGGGTGGCGGGGGCGCTGACCCTGGCGATCACCGGGGCGACACCTTTGGTGGTGGTGGCGCAGCGGCTGTACAATGGGCTCGACAGCTTTCCACTGATGGCGATCCCGTTCTTCGTGGCTGCCGGCATCATCATGGAACAGGGCGGCATTGCGCGGGCGATGGTCGGGCTTGCGACTGCGCTGGTCGGCTGGATCCGCGGCAGCCTGTTCATGGTGGCGACGGTGACGGCGACCGGGCTCGCGGCGATCTCGGGCTCGGGCAGCGCCGATACGGCGGCGATCTCCTCCATCCTGCTGCCGGAGATGCGCAGGCGCGGCTACGACATCGACTACGCGGCGGCGGTGGTTGCCTCGGCCGGTGTGCTCGGGCCGATCATCCCGCCATCGATCATCATGGTGGTGCTGGCCATGATCTCGGACCTGTCGGTGGGCACGATGTTCTTGGGCGGCATCGTGCCGGGGCTGATCGCGGCGATCGGGCTGATGCTGGGCCATTGGCTCTTTGCCCGGCGGGAACCGGCGCGCTACGCCGATGCCGAACCGTTCTCGGTGCCAAGGCTGGGCAAGGCCTTCGTCGCCGCCCTGCCGGCGCTGGCGATGCCGGTGATCGTGGTCTTCGGCATCGTCGGCGGCATCGTCACCCCGACCGAGGCCGCGGTGCTGGCCGTGGTCGCGGGCTTGATCATCGGGCTGTTCATCTATCGGGAGATCGCGATCAAGGACCTGCCGGCGATGATGCTGCGCGCCGCGGGGCTGTCCTCGGCGGTGATGATCATCATCGGCACCGCCTCCATCTTCTCCTGGCTCGTCGCGGTACAGGATGTGCCGCAGCTGGCCGCGGCCTGGTTGCAGACCAATGCCGGCAGCCCGGCGGCCTTTCTGCTCGCGGCCAACATCCTGCTGCTCGTGGTCGGCATGTTCATGGAGAGCATTTCGGCCCTGCTGATCCTGATGCCGGTGCTGATGCCGGTCGCGATCCAGCTTGGCATCGATCCCGTGCACTTCGGCGTCGTGGTCGCGATCAACCTGTCGATCGGGCTGATCACCCCGCCTTATGGGATCTGTCTTTTCGTGGCCTCCACCGTCGCCAGGCGATCGGTGATGCAGGTGAGCCGAGTGATCTGGATCCCGCTCATTCCCCTGGTGCTGATGCTGCTGCTCAGCACCTATGTCCCGCAGGTGGTGCTGTGGCTGCCGCGAACCCTGATGCAAGGAGCCGTTCCATGACGAAGCATACCTTGGCCCGCCGCGGGCTGCTTGCCACTGCGCTGACCTCCGCCGTCGTGCTGCGGCATCCTTTGGCGCAGGCGCCGATCATCCTGCGCGCCGCCCATACCAACGCGGTCGGGGAGGTCCAGGACGAGGGGCTCAAAATCATGGACCGCCGTCTGCGCGAGCTCACCGGCGGTCGCGCCGGGCTGCAGATCTTCGCCAATGGCCAGCTTGGCAATGAATTGCCGATGATCGAGGGCGTGGCGCTCGGCACCATCGATCTCGCGGTGCCCTCGCATGCGGCGCTGGCCAATTTCGTCAAGGAGTTCCAGATCTTCGACATGCCTTTCCTGATCCGCGACTACGCGCATCTGGACCGGGTGGCGGCGAGTCCGGTGATTGCCGACCTTGCCGAGGCCTGCAAGGCCCGCAACTTCCGTTTTCTCAGCCTCTATTCCTCCGGCATCCGGCATCTGATGACGCGCGAGCCGGTCACGAGCATGGCCGATCTGCATGGCCGCAAGGTCCGCACCCAGCAGAACCCCGCCCATGTTGCGGCCTTCCAGGCCTTTGGTGCCAATGCGACGCCGCTCGCCTATGGCGAGTTGTATGGCGCGATCCAGACTGGCGTCGTGGATGGCGCCGAGGCGGCCTATACCAATTACGTCGGCCAGAAGTTCTACGAGGTGGCGAAGAACTGGGCGCCGATCGGCTGGCTGGCGCTGACCGCGCCGGTGGTCATGAGCGAGCGCAAGCATGCCGCGCTGCCGGCCGACATCCAGGCGGCGATCGCCCAGGCGGCCATGGAGTCCGCCGCCTTCGAACGCAATCTGGTGGTCGAGAGCGAGGGTCGGCTGCATGCTCAGGTTCTTGCCCGTGGCGCCCACATCACTCAGCCCGATCGCGCTCCGTTCCAGCAGGCGGCGCTGCCGCTCTATGACCGCTTCCTGACGACAGAGGCCGACAAGCGACGGCTGCGGTTGATCCAGGCGGCCGCGGCGTAATGGGCGGGGGGTCGGGTTGCTGGCGCGCGGCGGCGGCCGAGGCCGGGCTCGGCGTCCGCGATCTGGCCCCGGCCATCGGGGTCGAGGTTTCGGGCGTCGACCTGGCTGCGCCCGAAGACCCTGCGATCACCGCGATCCTGCGCGCGGCCTGCGTCGAGCGCACCCTGCTGCTGGTGCGTGACCAGGGGCATCTGACCCCCGGCGGCCATGTCGATTTTGCGCGGCGGTTCGGATCGGACCTCGATCTGCACAGCCGGCGGGACCTCTGCCATCCCGACCAGCATGCGATCTTCGTCGTGGGCAATGTGATCGAGAACGGCCGCGCAGCGGGGGCGGCCAAGGTCGGGCTGAACTGGCACACTGACCACTATCACCTGCAGCATCCGGCGCTCTTCACCTTCCTGCACGCCATCACGGTCCCGCCGAGCGCCGGCGAGACACGCTATGCCAATGGCATTGCGGCCTATGAGGCGCTGCCGGCAGCGCTGCGTGCGAGCATCCTGGGCATGCGGGTGCGGCACAGCCGGGCCCGGTTGTTCCGCGAACTCTTCCCTGACGCCACCGAGGAACAATGCGCGGCCGAGGCCGCGCGCTTTCCCGATGTGGTGCATCCCCTGGTTCGCACCCATGCCGAATCCGGTCGCCTTGGGCTGTACCTCGGGGGCGAATGGGGCTCGGTCATCGAAGGCCTGCCCGAGGCGGAAGCGCAGGCCCTTTTCATCACGCTGCTGGGCCATATGACGCGGCCGGAATTCGTGCATGCGCATCATTGGCGCCCTGGCGATGTGCTGATAAGCGACAACCGCTGCAGCCTGCACCGCGCCACCGAATGGGATGAGGCGCGGCACCAGCGGCGCCTGCACCGCCTGATCCTGCTGGACAACGTCGGCCCAGTCTGAACGGCTGCTGGCCGCCGGGCCGTTCTACGCGGACCCGGCGATCTTGGAGGACCAGGTTAGCGCCCCCGATGCGGCATGGGCGGTTCCTCGGTGGCGCCCAGGCCGGGGCAATCCACCGACCGCAGATCCAGGGGGCGCCATTGCGCTCGACATGGCTGAGGCCGGGCAGGGAAAGCACGGCCAGATCCTGCTGCATCCAGACGCCAGCCAGGGTGGTCACGTCTTCCGCGCTGAGAAAGTAGCGGGCCGCCGCTTCCTCGTCGGTTACGGCGCGGCAACGGGCAAGGGGCAGCAGGCTCCGCCAGATGCCCTTGCAGGCCTGGAGGAACGCCCGAGTAGCCGAGGCCGCGTCTCGTTGGCGTCTTGGCTGGTGCGGCAGCGGGGCGCAGATCCATCACCGAGGCGATGCGGGACACCGCGCCTGTTCGTGACAGAGCCGAAGGCGCCTCACCGGGCCTCCCGGAGGCAGCCTTCCTGCACCGGGCGCCGAGCATCGGCCTGCAGCGGCGCTGATGGTGAGGCACCCCGGCCCGGATGGTCGATGTATGATATTGCGAATCACTTGCAACTAGTGCATCAGCCGTGTATCCGACTGTCATATGTTCAAGGGGGGCGCAGGTGCCGACCGAGGCCGATTCGACGCCGCAGGACACATCCCGCACGGAAGCGGCTGCGAGCCCGCCCCCGCGCGTGGTCCGGAGCGCTGATCTGTTTGGCGAAGCGCGCGAAATCATCATTCGCCACCGCGACGAGACCTACCGACTCCGCCTGACCAGCAGCAATAAGCTGATCCTGACCAAGTAACCCACCAACCCTTTTCGCCAAGCCAGCACGCCGCCAGCCAGGCCACTTCCGATCGAGAAGAGAACCGGCATGGCCCAAGTGCTTTCCCTGCGACGACTGCTGCTGCTGAGCACCTGCTGGGCGTTGGCCACGCCATCGGCCGAAGCGCAAACCGCGCCGGAGGCGACCGCCCTCGCCCCGGTCGCGGTCACCGCGACCCGCGGCGCGCAGTCGATCGACACCGTGCCGGCGACGGTCAGCGTGATCACCGCTGACCAACTGGACCGTCAGAACGCCGTCCGGCCACAGGATGCGATCCGCTATGAGCCGGGCGTCTCCTTCGGCAACCAGCCGAGCCGGGCCGGCGGCACCAGCTTCGTCATCCGCGGCATCGGCGACAATCGGGTTCGCGTCCAGGTCGATGGCGTGCGCCTGCCGGATTTCCCCGGCTCCAACATCGGCGCCGGCACCTATACGCGCGACTTTGTCGACCTGGAATCGGTGCGGCGGATCGAGATCGTCCGTGGTCCGGCTTCGGCGCTCTATGGGTCGGACGCCATCGGCGGTGTCGTCGCCTATATCCTCAAGGACCCTTCCGACTATCTGGCGGGGCGTGAGGGCAATACCTATTTCAGCACGCGCTTCGGCTACAATGGTGCCGACAACAGCTATTCCGAAACCCTGACCGGCGCCGCCCGCGCCGACAATGTCGAGGCGCTGCTGCTCTATACCCGCCGTGACGGCCGGGAGGTGCGGCCCCACGGATCGCTGCGCGCCAATCCGCAGGACTACGACGTCAACAACGTCCTCGGCCGTATCGTGGTGCGGGGCGGGAGGCCGATGCGCTGCGCCTGACCGGCGAGTTCTTCCAGCGCGACACCACGACGGATCTTGTAAGCGAGCTCAGCGCTTCGCCGGGCGCCGCCGTGCTCGACAGCCGCGGCGACGACCGGTCCCAGCGTTGGCGTGTGACGGCGGACTATACCCGGGACTCCCCGATCGGCTTCGCCGACCGGCTGGAGGCCCGTGCCTGGTTCATGCGTCTCGAGCGGACGGAAAACACGGTCCAGATCCGCGGCACCTCGGCCGCCGATCCGACGCTGGCGACCCGGCGCCGGGTTTCCGACTTTGAATTCGACCAGGACATCGTCGGCGGCGAGGTGCAACTCGGCAACCGCTTCTCGGGCCTTGGCTTCGAGCATGGGCTGACCTACGGTGCGACGCTCGAACGCGTCGCGAGCACCCGCCCGCGTGACCGGACCGAGACCAATCTGCAGACCGGCACTGTCGCCACGACGATCGCCGGCGAGAGCTATCCGAACAAGAATTTCCCCGATACCGCGACGCTGCAGGGCGGGCTCTACGTACAGGATGAGATGGTGGCGGGGCGCTACACGATCACCCCTGGCCTCCGGCTCGACTACTACAATCTTCGGCCGGATGCGGATGACGACTTCCGCCGCTCGGCGCAGACATCCCAGGCCCAGGATGTGCGTCCGATGGACAAGCTCGCGCTCTCGCCGAAGCTTGGCGCCGTGGTGCGGTTGGACGAGCTGTTTTCGCTCTATGGCCAATACGCGCATGGCTTCCGCGCCCCGGCCTATGACAACGTGAATTTCGGCTTCACCAACCGCATCTATGGCTACCAGATCCTGCCGGCCGACAACCTGCAGCCCGAGACCAGCGATGGCGTCGAGATCGGCCTGCGCGGGCGCAGCGCGGATGGGAGCAATTTCCAGATTGCCGGCTTCTACAACCACTATTCGGATTTCATCGAAACGGCAGTGGTCGGCAACAGCGGCGGGCTGACCCAGTTCCAGTACCGCAACCTGTCTTCGGTGACGATCTATGGTGCCGAGGCACGCGGCGAATATCGCTTCAACCCGCGATGGTCGGTGCGCGGCAGCACCGCCTATGCCCATGGCGAAGACAATGACACCAACCAGCCGATCGACAGCGTGGATCCCTGGCGGTTTGTCGGCGGAATCGCCTGGCAGCACGAAAACGGCCTGCGGGCCGAGGCCAATGTCACGCATTCGCTGCGCAATGACCGCACCAGCAGCGATACGGCGTTCCATGCGCCGAGCTATACGGTGCTCGACCTCGCGGTGTCCTACGACCACCGGCCGAACCTCACGGTCAACGCCGGGCTGTTCAACGTCACGGACGAGAAATACTTCAATTCGCAGGATGTCATCGGGTTGGCGGCGAACAGCCAGCAGCGCGACCTTTACGCGCAGCCCGGCCGCTACGCTGCGGTCAACGTGACCTACCGCTGGTGAGCGCCTCGGCCGCCTCTCTGCCCATGTCGCGCTCGGTGCCGCGGCCGTCGCGGTGTGCCGCGCGTGACCGGCGATTCAAGGTGGCGTCGACCCTGTCGGCCGCGCTGCATGTCGGGGTCCTGCTGGCGGTGGCGCTGCCATCGCCATGGCGGCAGCAGCAGGGCATGCCTGCCGGAAGGTGGGAGACAGCGGTTGAACTGGCGGCAGGGCCAGTGGCCCCGGACCCGGCGGCCCTGACGGTGCCGACCGGGGTGGCGAGTCCGCCTGAGCCGCCAATGCCGCCGCCGCCGGCTCCTTCCGCACTCGGTGCGCCGCCTTTGGCGGTAACCGCGCCGCCAAGGCCTCCACGGACTGCGGAGCCGGCGGCCCTTCCGGCGCCCCCACCCTCGCTGCCGCCGGCGCCGCTGTCGGCACCCTTGCCTGCCCAGCCTGCGCCGGCCACCGCCCCGTTTGCGCGTGCGGATATTGTGCCGCCGCCGACCGTGCCGGCGAGTCCGACGGCGCCATCCGGGCCGCTTCCCGCCGTGACACCGCCGCCGCCGCCAGAGGCTGTCGAGGCCCGAGCCATGGCCGCGGCAGCCCCTCCGCCCAGACGCAACCTGCCTGCCCCGACTTCCGCGGCCCCCCGGCCGCCTCCCTCCACTGTGGCTTCCGGCCCTCGCCCCTCAGCGCCGGCCGCCGGGGCTGCCGAGGTGAGCCCAGTTACCGTCGCACCCAGCCTCAGCGCGCCTCCAGTCATTACCAACCCTCGCTTCCGCAGGCCGCCGGCCCCTCCCCAATACCCCCAGCGCGCCGTCGACCTGGGCCAGAGCGGGGTCGTTATCATCCGCGCCCTGGTCACGCCCGATGGCGACACCCGCGAAACCCGCGTTTGGCGCTCGTCCGGCTATGCGCTGCTCGACGCCGCGGCCATCGCGGCCGTGCGGCGCTGGGCCTTCGAGCCCGCCACCCGGGACAATCGCGGCATTGAAGCCTGGGTCGAAGTCCCGGTCGATTTCCGCCTACGCTGATCCCCCGAAGGAGAGTCCGTCATGACGCTTGCCGACCGCTATGCCGAACTGCGCAGCGCCGAGCCGCAACTGCGCATCCGCGACGCCGCCACGCGCCTTGGCACGACCGAGGCGGCGCTCGTTGCCCTAGATCCGGCCGCAACCTCGCTGCGCCCGGATTGGGCGGCGCTGATCGCCGCGATGCCGAGGGTCGGGCGGATCATGGCGCTGACCCGAAATGAGCATGCGGTGCATGAGCGCCACGGGCATTTCATCGACGTCAGCGCCGGGCCGGGCCATATCCTGGTGCTTGGGCCGGATATCGACCTGCGGCTCTTCCCGGGTCGCTGGGCCTATGGCTTTGCACTTTGGGGGACCAGGCCGTCCATCCAGATCTTCGATCACGACGGGGAGGCGGCGCACAAGATCTTCGCCGTCGAGGCGACTGATCATGCCGCCTGGGCGGCGGTGGTCGCAGAATTCGCCATGCCTGTCACCGCCGCGCCGCCGCAAATCCCCTCCCTCCTCGAGCCGCCGGTCGAGGGGTGGGTCGATGGCACGGCCTTACGGCAGGATTGGTTGGCGCTGCGCGACACGCATGACTTCGTCACCCTGCTGCGGCGGCACAAGGCGACCCGCCGCCAGGCCCTGGCATTGGGGGGCGACGACCTGGCCCGTCGCCTTTCGCCGGATGCGGCGGCTGCGGTGTTGCGCGCGGCCGCCGGTATCGGGCTGCCGATCATGGTGTTCGTGGGCAGCCGCAGCGCCATCCAGATCCACACCGGGCCGGTAAAGCGTCTGTTGGCCTCGCCCGGCGGCTGGTTCAACATTATGGATCCCGACTTCAACCTGCATCTGCGCGAAGCCGGGATCGCCGAGGCCTGGCGCGTGGTGAAGCCGACCGACGACGGTCCGGTGAGCAGCATCGAATTGCTGGACGCGGCGGGATCGGTGATCGGCCAGCTGTTTGGCGCGCGCAAGCCGGGCATCCCGGAGCTGACCGGCTGGCGGGCCATCGTCGATGCGATCGCGGAAGACCACGCGCTGCTGCCGGCATGAACCTGTCCCGCCGCGGCCTGCTGGCAACGCCTCTGTTGGTCCCGGCTGGGCTGAGGGCCGATGGGCGGATCGTTTCGGTCGGCGGGGCGGTGACGGAGATCGCCTTCGCGCTTGGCGCGGGGCCGCAGGTCGTGGCTGTCGATACCACCAGCCGGTTCCCGGCGGCGGCCGAAGCGCTGCCGCGCATCGGCTACATGCGCGCCTTGCCGACCGAGGGGTTGCTCGCGCTCTCGCCGGATCTGCTGCTGCTGTCGGACGAGGCGGGGCCACCGGGCGTGATCCAGGTACTGCGGGGTGCCGGTCTGTTACTGGCCATGATCCCCGATCGGGCGGGGGGCGCCGCCCTCCCGGCCAAGATCGGCGCGGTGGCCACGGCGCTTCGGGTGGATGGGGCAGGCCTTGCGGCGATGGTTGCCGCCGATTGGGCCGCGCTCGACATGCTGGGGTCGGTACGGCCGGTCAAGGCGCTGTTTGTGCTTTCGGTCGCCCGCGGCGCGCCCCTTGTTTCGGGTCGGGGAACCCACGCCGACGCGATGCTGGCGGCGGCGGGGGCCCGCAACGTCATGGCGGAGATGTCGGGTTACCGCCCGCTTTCGGCCGAAGCGGCCGTGGTCGCGGCACCGGAGGTGGTCGTCATGATGGCGCATGTGGTCGAGGAAGCCGGCGGCGCCGCCGAAGTCCTGCGCACACCCGCCTTGGCGGTAACCCCCGCGGCGATGGCGGGGCGGCTGGTGACGATGGATGGCTCCTACGCGCTCGGCTTTGGGCCAAGGGCGGCGCATGCGCGACGGGATCTTGCGGCGCTGCTGCATCCTGGGCTCGCGCTGCCGCCGCTGCCGGACCGGCCATGGGTCCACGCTTGACACGCTGGATGCCGGGGCTCGGGGAGTCGAGGTTGGCACTGCCGTCGTTTCGGCTCCCTGGGCTGGCGATCGCCGGACTACTGGCAGCGGCGGCGGCGGGGCTGCTGCTGGGGCCGGTGCCGGTGACGCCGGCCGGGTTGTGGGCCGTTCTGGCGGATATGCTGGGGCTGGCGCCGCTGCCCGCCGAGTATCGCCGCGACGCCGTGGTGTTGGGGGTGATCCGCGGGCCGCGGGTGGTGCTCGGCCTCCTCGTCGGAGGAGGGCTGGCCGCGGCCGGTACCGCAATGCAGGGCCTGTTCCGCAATCCCCTGGCCGATCCGGGGCTGATCGGTGTTTCGGCCGGTGCCGCCCTGGCAGCGGTGGCCGCGATCGTGCTGGCCGGGAAGCTGGTGGGGGAGGGGGCCGGCCTCTGGCTGCTGCCGCTTGCGGCCTTTGCGGGCGGGCTGGGGGCGACGCTGGCGATCGCGCGCCTGGGGCGGCGGGATGGCGCGACGGCGGTCGGCACCCTGCTTTTGGCCGGGGTCGCGGTCAATGCGCTCTGCGGCGCGTTGACCGGCTTGCTGATCTTCATGGCGGACGATCGCCAGGTGCGGGACATCACCTTCTGGATGTTCGGCAGCCTTGCCGGCGCGCGCTGGGTGCAGGTGCCAGTGGCGCTGCTGCTGGTGGGACTGCCGGTGCTGGGGCTGCTGGCGCTGGCGCACCCACTGAATGCGCTGGTGCTTGGCGAGGCAGAGGCCTTCCACCTCGGCATCCGGGTCGAGCGGGTGAAGCAGTTGGCGGTGGCGCTGGCGGCGGTCGCGGTTTCGACGGGGGTCGCCTTCACCGGGCTGATCGGTTTTGTCGGGCTGGTGGTGCCGCATCTGGTGCGGTTGGCGCTGGGCGGATCGGATCACCGGCTGGTGCTGCCGATCGCCGCCAGCCTGGGCGGCGCGCTGCTGGTGACGGCGGATCTGGCGGCGCGCAGCTTGGCGGCCCCGGCCGAAGTGCCCATCGGGATCGTCACCGCGTTGTTGGGCGCGCCGTTCTTCCTGTGGATGCTGCGGCGCTACGTCGCATGATGGCGGCCCGCGACATCACGCTGAGGCGCGGCGGGCATCTCTTGCTGGATGCCGTGTCGCTCTCCGTGCGCCCAGGCGCTGTCGTGGCGCTGGTCGGACCCAATGGCGCCGGCAAATCCACGCTGCTGCGGGTGATGACCGGCGAATGGCGACCTGACGCGGGCATGGCGGCCTTCGCTGGCCGCGCCCTGGCCGAATGGGCGCCGCTGGCACTGGCGCGGAGGCGTGCCGTGGTCGGCCAGCAGGCGCGCATCGTCTTTCCCATGACGGTTACCGAGATCGTGGCCTTGGGCCGGTTGCCCTGGCATGGCACGCCGCAGGGCGCCGCGACTAGCGAGCCGGCTTTGGTGGCCGCGGCTCTGCTTGGTGCCGGCGTACCGCGCATGCTGTGGCAGCGGCGCTACGATACTCTGTCGGGCGGTGAGCAGCAGCGCGTCCAGATGGCCCGCGCCCTGGCGCAGATCGAGGCCGCGCCCGGCCCGGTCGCGCTGCTGCTGGACGAACCCACGGCCAGCCTCGACCCCGGCCATGCGGCGGCCTTGCTGCGGTGTCTGCGGGCGCTGGCGCATGGCCGGGGCGCGGCGGTGCTGGTGGTGCTGCATGATCTGAACCAGGCGGGCTTTGTCGCGGACCGGGTGGCGCTGTTGCACGATGGCCGGGTGATGGCGGAGGGGCCGCCCGCAGATGTGCTTTCGGCCGAGCGCCTTGAGGCCCTGTATGGGGTGCAATTCCGCACCGCCGGGGGGCTGCTGGCGCCGGATTTCGCGGGATGACGGGGCTTTCGCCGAGGGCGCGGCTGAGCTAGAGGTGCGCAACGGGACCCGTAGCTCAGCTGGATAGAGCGCTGCCCTCCGAAGGCAGAGGTCGAAGGTTCGAATCCTTTCGGGTCCGCCAATTATTCAAAGGGTTAGCCGGTGGCTGACCCGGAACAAAATAGGCCGGGGTCACACCGGGGTCATGGCGGGGCGCTGTTGGCACCCCGCCCGTTCCCGGTTCGGTCTTAAGGGCCTGTGACGCGGTAGACCGTGTAGGACCCGCGGCTCCCCGCGCGATTCGGGCCGACTTGGCGAATTCGTTCGGCCACCTCGACCGTGATCCCCTTCTTTTTCAGGCCGGCGAAGAAGCCGCGCACGGTGTCTCTGCCCCAGCCGATGGCTTCGCCGACCTGCGCGACGGTGGCGCCCTCGGGGCGGCGCAGCATGGCCAGCACCGCCATCAGCTTCGTGCCCTCGCGGGGGCGGGGCGGTGAACCCGGCTCGCGCATGGGTCGGCCGGGCTTGCGGGCCAGGGCGTCGCGCAGGGGCCTGCATCGGCGCGTCGAGGGTGCCGATCATGTCGCCCTCGCGGTGGGCCTCGTCGTCCCAGGCGGCCAGCACCGCTGCTGCCGCGTCGCGCAGGCTGGTCCGCGGCGTAGCTGTGCGCGCCGCCAGGGCCTGGTCGAGCATGGCGATCTCCTCGGTCATCGCCCGCAGATGCATCCCGAAGGCAATGGCGCAGATGACGCGGACCAGCAGCCCCTTGCCGGTGCCGGCGCCAGAGAAGGCCGGCGCGTGGATCAGGACGCCAGGGGCGAGGCGCAGCGAGGGGCGGCAGACGGCGGTGAGCAGCGCGACCAGCGCGGCGCTCTCATCCACGCCGGGCGGCTGGTCGATGTCCACCACCGGCACGCTCTGCCCTGGCAGCGTGGTGCGCTTCGCGTCGGCGAAGGCGAAGGTGCGGACCACCCGGCGCAGGCGACGGAGAGAGACCTCGGCATCCTGGCGGGTCGGGGCGGCAGGGACCTCCACCACGGGCATGTGCTCGCACCACATGCGGGTGAGCGGGTCATACCCATCGGCGACGCGCAGGCTGCCATCCTCAGCGAGCAGCGGCGCGGAGGCGATGCCGTCCAGCGGCTTGAAGCCGGCGTCGCTGGCCATGGCGAACATCAGATGCGCCTCGCGCTCGGGCAACGTGATCGGCTCTGGCGTCAGCGTGCCGTCGCTCTGGGCCCGCTGGATATAGGGGCGCGCGATGGCGTGAAGCTCGCTGACGACAGCGTGCACACTGAGGGTCTCGACCACGAGACCGTTGCGCTGTGCGTCGTAGACGAGACGCACGAGGCCACCGCGGTACATGGTGCGCTCGCGGGTGGTGAGCCTTGGCGGCGGCGAAGGCGCAGCCGGGCTAGCGAGTTACCTCCATGAGCAAGGACACCCGGTCGGCTTTCAGTTATGCCACCTTGGCGATCTGCTCCTCGACCCACGCGCGGCGCTGGGCGGTGGTCTGATGCCCTCGAACGGTGGTCGGCAGGGCGTACGTTGACCCGTTCGCATAGGCGGAGGCCACGTTGATGGGCACTCCCTTCCCCGCATGCTGGCCGCCAAGGAACTCGACGATCTGCTTGATCACCCGTCCCGTGCCGGTCTTTGTCATGTCGTCAAGGACGGCGAGGCCGAGAACCGGGATCAGGTATCGGTCCAGGGCTGGATGGGGGGGGCGAGAAGGAGCGGCGTCGATCGCGCCTAGGAGGGCGCATATCGCCCCTGTGGATTCGATCGCGGCAATGGCACGCTGACCAGCAGCGCTGCGGGCCCAACCGGCGGCCGGCCCGAGGGCCGCGTAGTCCAGTGCAAAATTAGCCAGGGCGGGGTGGCGAGCGGCGATAGAGGACATGTTGCACTCCGGTCTTTAGGAGGCAAATACGCCTCCCTACACGGACCCATATACGCGTCACTTTGGGCAATACAAGACCTCTCATATGCCTCCTTTGCGTGGACTGATGGGGGCTGGCTGGGGAAGGAGGAGGGGGACGTCGAAACAATCTGGACAGCGGCGGCCTTCCACATCGGCTGCCGAAGGGGCGTCAGATATGGCTGCCGTTCGCCACCGCCCACCGGCCGGGAGGCTTATGCCTCGAACGGGTTCAATACCTCGACACCCATGGGCACGAAGTCGCGGGTGTTGCGCGTCGCCACCACCAACCCCCGCGCACGCGCGATGCAGGCCACCGTCAGGTCCGCGAAGCCGGGCGTCACCCCCCGCAGGCGGGCCTCGTGTTGGAGGTGCCGCGCCTGCAGCGCCGCCTCGGTGTCGAAGGGCAGCACGCGGTCCGGATAGTTCGCCAGTACCGCTGCCAACCACTCGGCCAGATCCCGCGCGTGCCGGCTGGCGCCGCTTGCCTCGCGCTCGCCGATGCCGGCGGCAATCTCGGCCACAGCAGTGACGGGAAGGAACAGGCTCGACTGCCGCGCGATGATCCATGCCCGGGCAGCCGCCTTCTCCGGCGGCAACACGTCACGCCGATCCGGTGCGGTCGCGGAGATCAGGTTGGTGTCGAGAAGGTAGCCCGCCATCACAGCCCAAGATCGCGGGCGGGCGTGCGATCGCGCTGGAGGTCACCGCCCTCGGGGAAAGCGAGCAGCAGATCGGCCAGGCTCGGCCTTGCACCACTGAGCCGCTGCCATTCGTCGTAACCGAGGACCACGGCCACAGGGGCGCCATGCCGCGTGACGACCGTGCATTCGCCCTTGGCCGCCTGATCGACCACCGCCGAGAAGCTGGCCTTGGCATCGCGCAACTGAACCTCGCGCATGGCGCGATACTCCCGTGTGACTACAGTGGTCATATAAGACGACACGGGGCACACTGCCAGTTCTATGCGCGAGGGCAGGATGCCCTTCAGTTCACCGCCGCTGCCGAGGTATCAGAGCCGCCATCGTCTCCACGCAGATCGCCAAGGCCAGAGTCCATGCCAATCCCGCCACCCCAAGCTGAGGCATCCGTCATCGACGCGTGGCTGCGCTTCCTGGCGCGCGACATGCAGGACAATCCGCGGCGCATGGCCTCCCTCGACGAAGCGGAAGCATTGGCCCTCGCGGATCTCGTCAAGGGCGTGAGGGTCCGCGACGACGAGGTGCTCCCGGACGAGGTAACCTTCTGAGCGGCGCCAATCGTCCCTGTGACCCCTATGCTACCCGCGACCTGGGCGGCGCTTGAGGCCAAAATGCGAGCAGCGTCGGTCGGCAGCTGATCCCATCACGCCACCTCCTGCTGCACCCCCGGCCCCGCCACCACCTCCGCGCTGCCCTCGCCCGCCATCTTCCGCAGCGTCGCCGCGCCCACCCGATCCGCGACCACCAAGCAGCACATCATCCGCCGCATGGGTGTAGCGCGCCGTCACGCTGCCGCTGCGGTGACCAAGCAGCGCAGCGATCGCCAGTTCCGAGCAGCCCAGATCGGCCGCCAGGCTGGCGAAGGAATGCCGCAGGATGTGCGGCGTCACGTCCTTCGGCAGCCCGCCTGCCTTGGTGATACGCTCGAACAGCGTCGGGAAGCCGCTCATGATCCCGTCCCCGCGTCACCCTTGTTCGGGTCGATGCCGATGGCGCGCAGTCCCTCGTCGGTGATGCGCGCCACGATCCAGGTGCCGTCCTCGTCCTGGCGCCAGCCCAGCCCGACATGCTCCCGCGGGGCGTTGATCTCGGTGAGCAGGTTGTTCTTGATCAGGCTGCGGAACACCGCGTTGCGGGCCGCGGTCGGCAGGGTCTTCGGCGCGCGGGCGAGGCCCATCTCGTGCTGCGCGGCGGCGCTGAGGATCACGCGCTGCGTCTCGGAAAGCTTCGGCATGGGGGTCATTGGGGTCTCCGGGTCCAGCACCCGACCACCCGGGTGCTACGACCCCGAGCCCCGCAGGCCTGGCCTGCTGGGGCGGGCACGGCGCCGGGTGGCGCTGGCTACGCCGCGTATTCGCCGCGGCGGAAATGCGCGTCGGCGACTTCCTTCAGCTTCGCGGTGGCGTCGGTCGTCCGTGCAGCGGAACTCGACATCCCCGGCAACGATTCTTGGCCCATCGCCAACGAAGAGATCTGACATCGGACGCGGGTTTCATCGACGGAACAGGTCGAGAAGGGTGGCGCGCTGTGCCGGCGAGATACTGCCGTACTGCACATGCCCCTGCAGGCCTCCGATATCGAAGGTATCGAGCTCGATGTCTGCCCGCAGGTTCGCTGCGTTGGTGGCCGACCTAACCGTGCATTTCCAACGCCCCCCTGCAATCTTCTCGACACGATAGTGCAACCCGTACGCGTCGTGTGTTTGTGGCAAGTTAGGTCCGCGCCTCTTCGCGCGGTGCTCGCGCGGGAAGTCCATGTAGGCGAGCACGTCGTGCTCGGCGGCGTCCATCAGTTCGGCCAGCTTGGGCACTTTCGGGCGGAGTTGGTCGGCGACGCGGCGCCACTGGGCATGGGCAGCGGGCGCATCCGCCTCGGCGAAGGCAGTCCCTATCCAGGCAGAGACCAGGCGGCGCTGGGTCTTGCCCGCGTGTGCGGTGGCATTGCGCATGAAATGCACGCGGCATCGCTGCCAAGTTGCCCGCAGGACCTTGGTCACGGCGGCCTTCAGCCCCTCATGGGCATCCGAGATCACCAGCTTGACGCCGCGCAGGCCGCGGCGGGTCATGGAGCGGAGGAAGTCGAGCCAGAAGGTCTCGGCCACCGAGGCGCCAATGGCCATGCCGAGCACCTCGCGCCGGCCATCGCTGTTGACGCCGACGGCAATGGTCACGGCGACGGGGACGATGCGACCTGCCTCGCGGACCTTCACATAGGTGGCGTCGAGCCAGAGGTATGGCCAGTCGCCCTCGATGGGCCGGGTCAGGAAGTCCCGCAGGGTAGCCGTTGCGCTGGTTGATGCGGGTGCCGCTGCGCTCGCCGTGGCCAGCACCCGTCAGGCCGCCAACTTCCAGTGCCATCAGGCATTCGGCGGCGAAGCCGATCATCTCGCGCAGCAGCTCGGCACCGGAGGACTTCTCCAGAAGGCCGCGCAGGGCCATCGTGTCGTCGGTCATCGTGGGGTTTCCCTGGTCCCAGGTTGAAGGTCTCGACAACCCAACCCTACCAAGGATCACCGCGGTGACCGCCCGCCCGGGGCGCTCCGCTACGCTTCGCCAGGGGCTTCGCTACGCGCCCGGGCTCTGTCGGCTCCTACACCACCAGCTGGGACGCGCCTCTCGTCGCGCGTCTCGCCGGCCCGGTCGGGGAAGGTGAAGCGAAAGCCGTGCAGCACCGCCGCCCGCCCCGCATCGCGCGGTTGACAATGCCTCGCCAACCCTCTCCGCTATCGCTGCACAAACACCGACAACGCGACCCAGCGAAAGGCCACCCAGGATGGACGAGAAGCGAGCCACGGACATTGAGGCCGCCTCCGGTACCCCCTCCGGGGCCAGCACCGTACGGCGTGGCCTGCTCGGCGTTGGTGCCGCCCTGGGCGGCGCCGCGGCCCTGTTCACCCCGCGCATCGCCTCGGCCCAGACCGCCGGCCGGAGCAAGCTGCAGACCATCAAGGACCGTGGCAAGCTGATCGTCGGCACCGGCAGCACGAATCCGCCCTGGCATTTCGAGGATGCCTCCGGCCAACTGGTCGGCATGGACATCGACCTCGCGCGTCTGCTGGCGAAGTCGCTGTTCGACGACCCCACCAAGGTGGAATTCGTGCTGCAGGGTTCGGATGCCCGCATCCCCTCGCTGATCACCGACAAGGTGGACATCGTGGTGCAGTGGATGACGGTCACGCCGGGCCGCGCGCAGCAGGTGGAATTCACCATCCCCTATTACCGCGAGGGCGTCGGGCTGATGATGCTGGCCCGCGGCGGCCGCTTCACCACCTTCGAGCAGGTCAGGGCCGCGGGCGCCGATGCCAAGGTCGGCGGCATGCAGAACGTGTTCCTGGAGGAGTGGATCCACAAGGCGCTGCCCCAGGCCACCGTCGATGCCTTCGAAAGCCCCGACGCCACCCTGCAGGCGCTGAACGCCCGCCGCGTCGATGCCTATATGGCCGACCAGTCGGCGATGCGCTGGCTGATGGCCCAGGCCCCCGGCCGCTTTGTCGATGGCGGCTATGGCTGGATGCCGAATTCCTATGCCTCGGCGGTGAAGCCTGGCGATCCGGTTTGGCTGAACTGGATCAATACCGTCTACAAGGAAGCCATGATGGGGGTGGATTTTGACACCTTCGCCGCCTCCTACAAGAAGTGGTTCGGCATCGAACTGGCAACGCCCAAGGTCGGCTTCCCGGCCGAATTCTCCTGACCTCGCGGGACCGGGAGGGACACCGCCCCTCCCCTCCACCGAGCGCCGCGGTCGCATGATCGACTATCATTTCGACTGGACCGTCATCACCCGCAACGCGGACAAGTTCGTGGCCGCCCTCGGCCTCGGCCTCGGCCTCGCGCTGGTCTCGCTTGCGATCGGCTGCGTGATCGGGCTGGCCGCCGCCTACGCCCGCGTATCGGGCCGCAAATGGCTGTCCGCGCCAGTCTGGGCCTATGTCGAGGTGATCCGCTGCACGCCGCTGCTGCTGCTGATCTTCTTCGTCTATTTCGGCCTGCCGGAATTCGGCATCTACTTCCTCGACAAGACACAGAGCTTGATCCTGACACTGTCGCTCTACGCCGGCGCCTATATGAGCGAAGTGTTTCGCGCAGGGCTGGCGTCGATCCCGAAGCAGTACATCGAGGCCGCCAAGGCGATCGGCATGCGCCCCTGGCAGCGCCAGCGCTGGGTGGTGCTGCCGGTGATGTTCCGCATCACGCTGCCCTCGGTCGGGAACAACCTCATCTCGCTGTTCAAGGACACATCCCTGGCCGCGGCGATCGCGATCCCGGAGCTGACTTTTACGGCGCGCCAGATCAACGCCAACACCTTCCGGGTGATGGAGGTCTGGCTGGCGGCGAGTGCCATGTACCTGGCCACGGCCTATCTGATGGCGATGGGGCTGCGGCTGCTCGAACGCCGCTACGCCTCGATCCGCTGAGGGCAACGCGATGGGATTCACCATACCCGGCACCTTCGGCTTCGAACTCTGGCAGGCGCGCTACTCGCTGCTGCGGGGCATCTCCACGACGCTGTTCGCCTCGGGGCTGACCATCGTGCTGGCGACGCTGCTCGGCATCCTGGTCGGCACCGTGCTCGCCTATGGCTGGTGGCCGCTGCGGCTGCTGGCGCGCGCCTATGTCGATATCCTGCGCGGCATTCCGGTGCTGGTGCTGATCCTCTTCACCTACTACGGGCTCGCGCTGTTCGGCATCAACGTGCCGGCATTCTGGGCGGGGGTGATCGCGCTGTCCGCCTTCGCCACCGCGCATGTCGCGGAAAACCTGCGAGGGGCGGTGCAATCGGTGCCGACGGGGCAGATGGAGGCGGCCAAGGCGATCGGGCTGCGCTTCCCGCAGCGCCTGCGCTACGTCATCCTGCCCCAGGCCATCCGCCGCATGCTGCCGCCCTGGGTGAACACGGGGCTGGAGGTGGTGAAGGGCACCACCCTGCTCTCGGTCATCGGCGTGGTCGAACTGCTGCTGTCCACGCAGCAGATCGTCGCGCGCAACTACATGATCATCGATTTCTACCTCGTCGCCGGGCTGCTGTACCTGATCATCAACTTCTCGATCGCCCAGCTCGGCGCGGCACTGGAACGGCGCTTCTCCTATCTGCGCTACTGAGGGAACCGGCATGGGCGAACAGATCTTGCTGCGGGCCCGTGGCGTCCGCAAAAGCTTCGGCGCTTTGGAGGTGCTGAAAGGCATCGACCTGGAAGTGCGGCAGGGCCAGGTGGTGTCGCTGATCGGAGCCTCCGGCTCCGGCAAGACCACCTTCCTGCGCTGCGTGAACATGCTGGAGGAACACGACAACGGCGACATTCTGCTGGATGGCGAGCCGATTGGCTATCGCATGGAGGGCGCGCGCCGTCGGCGCCTCAGCGAGGCCCGCGTCTCGGCCCAGCGCGCCCGGCTCGGCATGGTGTTCCAGAGCTTCAACCTCTTCCCGCATCTGACCGCGGAGGAGAATGTGACCCTCGGCCTGACCAAGGTGCTCGGCAAGACCAGGGCGGAGGCGCGCGACATCGCCGGGCACTGGCTCGGCAAGGTCGGGCTGGAGGCGCGGCGCAAGCACTACCCCTATCAGCTCTCCGGCGGGCAGCAGCAGCGGGTCGCGATCGCCCGCGCCGTGGCCATGGAACCCCGCCTGCTGCTGTTCGACGAGGTGACCTCGGCGCTGGACCCCGAGCTGGTAGCCGAGGTGCTGGGGGTGATGAAGGACCTGGCCGAGACCGGCATGACCATGCTGGTGGTCAGCCACGAAATGCTGTTCGTGCGCGAGGTCTCGCACCATGTCGTCTTCATGGACCAGGGCAAGGTCGCCCAGGCGGGCAGCCCGTCCGAAGTCTTCGACCGCCCCGACAGCGAGCGGCTGCAGAAATTCCTGGGCCGCTTCCATGGGATTTTTTCGGGCGGCGGCTGAAGCCTTCGCCGCCGCCTATTGGCCCAGCAGCCTGCGGATATCGGGCTCCAGCCCCGCCGACAGGATGCCGTAGCCGACCCAGGTCAGATGCAGGTGGTCATAGGCGATCTCGGCCGAGAGCCGGCCGGCCGCATCGGTGATCATGCCGCCGGCGGTGGTGAAGAACACCGTCCGGCTGTCGGCGCACTGCGTGATCAGGGCGTTGATCCGTTCGTTCACCGCGCGCAGCGGATCCTCCGCCGTCGGGCCGCGTGGCAGCAGCCCGACCAGCAGGATACGGCTGCTGGGCGAGCGGCTCAGGATATGGCGCACCGTTTCGGCGATGCCGATGGCGGTATCCTCCGGCCGGCTGCCCCGCGCGGTATTGTTGGTGCCGATCAGCAGCACCACCAGCTTCGGCCGCAGCCGGGTGCCGAGCGGCATACGCGCGAGCCGCCACAGCAGGCTCTGGGTATAATCGCCGGAGACGCCGAGGTTCAGCGCATGCCGGCCGCCATAGAAGGTGGTGAAGATCGGCTCCGCCCAGGACTGGACAAGGGAATCGCCCAGGAACAGCAGCTCCGTGCCCGCGGCTTCGGGGCGCGCCCAGGCTTGCTCCGTCGCGGCCAGCGCCGCCTGCCAGTACTGGTCCTGCGGGTGTTCCGGCAGGGCTTCGGCGGCCGGCGGCTGCCGGTTCGGCAGCCGGGCGCAGGCCTCGGCGGCGAGGGCCCCGGAGGCCACGAAGCCCGACATGGCAAGGAACAGGACCAGTGCCAGCAGCGATCCCGATGGAAAGGCGCGGCCGGCCCCCATGGTGCGACGGCCGGCACAACGCGGCGGCGGAACCGCCCTCACTGGAGGGTCGACCGCCAGGGGGGCAGCGTCGCCGAGGCCCCTCCCCGGCTGAGCGTGGTGTCGTAGAGGAGGACCTTGCCCTGCGACCGCAGCTCCGTCGCCCGCATCTGCGCCGCGGTGTTCAGCAGCCGCTCGGCGCGACGCATGTCGCCGCGCATCCGTGCCAGCCGGGCCTCGGCCATGACCAGCTGGACATCGGCGGGGTGCAGGCGCTTGCCGTCCGACAGCAATTGCTCGGCCCGAGGGAAGTCGCGCCGGCTGGTGGCAAGATCGGCCAGGGTGATGCGCGCCTCGAGGTGGTGGGGGTCCCGCGCCAGCAGCCTCGCGGCGATGATGCGCGCATCCTCGGGCTGCTGGTTGGCAACATAGAGCCGCATCAGCGCGGCGTTCAACAGCGGATCATCCGGTCGTTGCCGCAAGGCGGGCACGAGGGCGCGATAGGCCCCGGCCACGTCGCCCCGCTCCGACAGCCGGCCGGCGCGGGTTGCGGTCGCGCTGGCCGTCAGGGTCGCGAGTTGCCGGCGGTCCCGCTCGGATAGTCGGGCGTCCTCGGCCAGCGGCGCCAGCATCCGCTCCGCCTCCTCCGTCTGCCCGGTGCCGATCAGGCTGCCGGCCAGCGCCAGACGCAGCTCGGCATTGCCAGCGGGATTGGCCATCATTGCCCGCTGGGCTGCCAGAACCGCATTCTGCCCGTCATCCAGGCGGCCGAAGGCCGCCACGACTTCGGCCCCGGCACTGCCTGAAGGGTCGCGGGCCGAGGCCATTTCGAGCAGCCGCCCCCGCGCCTGCGATCCCGCCGCCGTCCGCGCCTGCCGTTCCAGATCCAGGACCGCCACTGCGCGCCTGCTGCGGCCAAGCAGCTGGTTCATCTCCGAGGTCCGGAGCCGCGCTGGGACCGCCTCCAGCAGCCTCACGGCGTCGCGCGGCCGGTCGTCGGTGGTGGCGAGCCAGGCTGCGGCCGACACGCCATCGGGGCTGGTGTCCCGGTCGAGCTGGGCCTCGATCTCTTGGGCCTCGGCGGTGGCGCCGGTTTGCCGCAGGGCCCGGACCAGATCGGAGCGTATCCAAGGGGCGGATGGCGCGATCAGCAGTGCCTCGCGCAGCAGCCGGATCTTGGCGGCGGGGTCATCCTCGCCCGCCGCCTGCTCCTGAAGGGCATTGGCGCGGATGGAAACCGATTGGGACGGCGTAAAGCTGGTCTCCCGCCGGAAGGCATCGGCTTCCTCCAGGCGGCCCTGGCCCTGGAGGGTTTCATAGAGCCCGGCCTGTGCCGTCGCCAGCCGGCGCCGCACCGCCAGGGCGGCACGGAAATGGACCTCCGCACCGGTCAGGTCGTGGCGCCGCAACGCGATCTGGCCAAGCACCACCTCGCCCTGCGCCCGCTCATCGCCGGGAACGCGGATGGCCCGCCGGGCATAGGTCTCGGCGCGGTCCAGGTCACCGCCGGTAAGGCTGCGCCAGGCCGCCGTGGCGTTGCTGAACGGTGCCGCTCCGCCGCCGCTTGGCCCACCCGCCACCGTGCCTGCGCCGGAGCCCATCATGCGCAGGAATTCGTCGCGGCGTCCGGGCATCATCACGAGGGCGCGGTCACGCAGTTCGCGCGCCTCTCGCAACCGTCCCTGCGCCTGCCGCAGCACTGCCATCCCGATCACGGCCTCGGCGTCGTTCGGGTCGTCGGCTATCGCCAGGGCGAACTGGCGCTCGGCCTCGCCGCGATCCGATTGCAGGTTGGCCCAACCAAGCAGCCGCGCCTGGCCGCCGGGCGCGATCATGCTGCTGCGGGCCTCGGTCAGCAGCGCCGTCAGCTCCTGATCGGGTGGGTTGGTCTGCAGATAGGTCTCGATCCCATCGACCGCGGCAGGATCGGGGCCGAGGTAGAGCAAAGCCTGACGCCAGGCGGTTCGCGCCGCATTGGCTACCGAGGGCACCCGCGCCAGCCGTTTCAGCCGCTCGATCCCATCCATGCGGGTGTCTTCGCGATAGGTTTCCAGCTGCGCATAGGCCAGCTGCACGCGCGTGTCGGTCGGGAGGCGCTGCGCCATGGCGCCGAGCTGGGTCCGCGCTTCCAGATAGCCTGCGTCCGAAACCCCGGCGAGCACCTCGTAATACTCCACGGCCAACGATGCGGGCGGCCGGGAACCGGAGAACAGAGCGCGATAGCGTTGGATCGCCTCGGCATGCCGGCCGGCCCTGGCGGCCGTCCGCGCATCCGCGAGGGCCGCGGCATCGGGGGCGGGTTCGCTGAGCGCGCGCTCCGCCTGCCGGACCCGGGGGTCATTCGGCGCAATGCCGCGAAGCTCGTCGAGATAGGTGGTGGCATCTGCCGAACCCATCCGGGCCGCGGCCTGATGCGCGAGCAGCAGCACCTCCACATTGCGTGGTTCGATCAGCAGCGCCCGACGCAGCGCGGAGAGGGCGGACTCGGGGTTGTTCTGCGACAGCCAGAAATTAGCTTGGTCGCGCAGCGCCATGACCCTGGGCTGCTCGCGCGGCGCGAAAAGGTCATCGGCAGGCTGAGCGGGCGTGGCCATTTCGGGGGAGACGGGCTCAGCCGCGCCCGGTGTCGGCTGCGCCCATGCCTGGGCCGACAGCAGCAGCGGGGCAGCCAGCAACACGACGGCCAGGGCCATCCTTCGCGCCAAATACGCCCCCAAGCGGCCTGACCCTGGCCAGTGGGATCCTGAGCAGCCCGGGATCAGTCGCATTGTGATCACCGCTGCCAACGGGCGGTCGTATCGCGACCAAAAAACGCTATCGGCTGCTGCCCGTCGGGCTGCATCAGCCAGACGCTGTATGTGCCGCCCGGTTCCAACCCCTCCAGCGCGAAGGTCGTGGCCGGCCGGCCGCCGCATTCCGCCACCAGCTGCGCGCTTACCGGGGTGACGCTGCGCGTCTTGGCTGTGCCGGGGGCGACATCGGTGAAGACCGCGCCGCCTTGCCGCAGCCGAAGCGAGGCAGGGCCGCAGCCCGAGGTGGCGTTGTAGAAGCTGAGCCTGGCCCGCACCTGGTTAAACTCCGTGTGGTCGACCAGCGGGGTGGCCACAAGGCCGCCATCGGCAGCGCCACTGAGGATCAGCGTGACGAAACTGCCCGGTGCCGCCTGCAGCGTGACCTGCGTGCTGCCGCGCGGCGTGCTGGCTTCCAGCATCAGATTGCGCCCCGCGACGTGTTCGACCACCGCATAGGAGGCCACACGCTGCGCCGCCTCCGTGCCCAGGCGCTGCGGCGGAAGGAAATCGGACCGCACCAATACCTCGGCCCCTGCCGCGTTCACGAAGCGAAGGAAGGCCGAGCCCGGCGGCGGCTGCGGATCATAGACCAGCGCCTGCCCCGATGCCGCGGACTGCGCCGCCGCCGGCAGCGCCAGGCCGGCAAGGCCAATGAACAGGCTCGCGGCCAGACATGCTGTCCGACTGGCGGCACGCATCGGCCTGGAAGCCGGTCGGCGCATGCGCATCATCCGACCGCGCGCCGCATTTCGGAGAGGAAGGTCTGTGGCGGCATGGCGTTCTGCCCCAAGCTGCTGCTGTTCGCCATGTTCTGCATGTCGAACTCAAGGTGGACCCAGACCAGCGCCTTGGGTCGCTGCCGTCGGAACAGCTCGCTCTTCAGATACTCCAGCATCGTGAAATAGGCCCCGAAGTTGTTTGGGCGCCAAGCAAGGCCGACCGGCCGTCCGAGCTGGTTGGAAAGGATGGTCTGGAAAGCGTAGCGCGGCTGCACGAAGCTGTTCCCGATCACGACCACATCGGCGGTGTCGTCTTCGACCAGGGCGCCGGCGTCGCTGGCCTCGACGGCGCGACGGACCGCGAAGGTCTCGGCGGAATATTTCGACCTTTCGGCGCGCGGCAGGAGGCCCACAAGGTCGCCCATGGGGTTCACCTCCATCACAGGCGGGGCCAGCCCCTCCCCGGGCTTGCTGCTGGGGGGCAGGCGCAGGTTCTGCTTCATGGCGCCGGCGACCTCGACAGCCGCGATCGCGGAGCCCACCGCGGTCCAATGGGTGTCGGTCTTGAAGTACAGCGGCTGGTTCGGCTGGCTGATGCGAATCCCGCGGAACGCCGTGTCCAGATCCGGCACCAGGGCGCCGGCGCGGCTCAGCTCGGTCGCGGCGGCCGGATAGCGGCGGTCGATATTGTCGGCCAACCGGACGGTATTCGGCAGGTACTGGCGGTAGGCGCGGGACTTTGCCGGGGCCATCACCATCACGAGCTCGATACCGCCGCGCCGGAGAATAGCGGTCGCCTCGCCCAGGACCTGGGTCACCTCATGCTGCTGCCGCTCGTCGAACCGCGACATCACATCCCAGAGCGGGAAGAGCCAGCCTTCCTTGCCGATGACGACCAGCCCGGATGTCTGCGCCTCGGCCGGGCGGCGCGGGATGCCCAGCGCCAGCGCGCCGGATCCTGCCAGCAGGCTGCGGCGGCCAAAAGCAGAAGACTGCTCCCGGGCGTGATTTTTCACCATTCCTCAAATTCCACAGGTTCCCCAACCATTCTGGTTTTTATGAGATTTCTCAATTCAAGAGAAGCCATAAAAATTCTCTACGTCAGCCGTTACAGCCGAGGTGATGGTTACAGCGGCAATATGTTTCCACAAACGCGGCAGGGACGAGGCCCAAGGCCTGACGGGCCAAAGCCCGGCGCCGATCCGGTCAGTTCACGGAAACATTCCCGGCCTTGACCACCTCCGCCCAACGTTTCGTCTCGGCCGCGACGAAGGGCGCGAATTCGGCGGGCGAGGTCGCCTCGATGATGAAGCCTTGGGCGGCGAAGCTGTCGCGGATGTCGGGCGAGAGCATCGCCGCCTTCACCTCGGTATGGAGCTTCTGGACGATCTCCAGCGGCGTGCCGGCGGGGGCGAAGAGCCCCTGCCAGGAGGTCGCTTCGAAGCCCGGCAGACCGGCCTCGTCCATCGTCGGCACCTGCGGCAGCAGCGGGTGGCGGGTCAGCGAGGTGACGGCCAGCGGGCGGATGGTGCCGGCGCGGTTCTGCGGCAGCATCACCAGGAAGTCGCCGAAGCTGGAGACCACCTGCCCCGCCATCAGATCGGTCAGCGCCTGGGCCGAACCGCGATAGGGCACATGCAGCAGGCTGACCGCCGCCTTCTGTTCGAACAGTACCCCGGTCAGGTGCATGGAGGTACCATTGCCCGGCGTCGCGTAGCTGATGCTGCCGGGGACGCCCTTGGCCACGGCGATGTAGCCGGCCAGATCCTGCGCCGGCATCGACGGATTGACCACCAGGATCAGCGGCGAAGAGACCAGCCGCGAGATCGGCGCGAAGGAGGTCACGGGATCATAGCCGAGGTTGCGGAACAGGCTGCCAGCGATGGCATTGCTGCCGGTCACGCCCATCAGCAGGGTCAGCCCGTCCGGCGCCGATTTGGCGACGTAATCCGCCCCGGTGGTGCCGCCGGCGCCCGGCTTGTTGTCCACCAGCACGGTCTGGCCGAGGGTGGTGCTCATCCGGTCCGCCAGGCGCCGCGCCAGCGTATCGGTGCTGCCGCCGGGCGGAAACGGCACCACGATATGGATGGGCCGCGCCGGCCAGGTCTGCGCCAGCGCCGGGGCGGCAAGCCCGAGGGTGGCCAAGCCGGCGCCAAGCGCGCGACGGGTGAGGACATGCGTCATTTGGGTTCTCCTTCGGAAGATCGGGGACGGCCCAACCGCCGCCTCCCGCGGTTTCGATGATGAAGACCTCGCCCGCTTGCCAAGGGATTGGGGCCTTGGACGGCAAGTGCCGCACGCCGCCATCGGCGGCGATAATGCGGGCCGCGGCCGGGGCGCCGGCACCGCCGCCCTGCGCCCCCGGTGCGCCCGAGAGATGCCGCTCGCCGCGATAGGAGATTTCGGCGCTGCCGGAGAACAGGCGATAGGCGCGGCGCACCTCCTCCCCGCCCGGGTTCAGCCCGCTGCCGCCGGAGCCGGCGCGACGAGAAATCTCCTGGCCGGTCCATCGGCAGTTCCCCCGAACGGCTCCACCTCCTCCCCTGCCGGCCCGATGCGCCGCGCAGCCTCGATCCGCCGGCCGCGCGGCGACAGCCAGGCGGGCGTCGGCGGCGGCGGGTCGAGCGCGTCCGAGTCCCGCCGCGATTGCCGGCCGAGGTCCGGCACATTGGCAAATCCGCGCATGGCGACCAGCGCCACGACATCGACAAAACTGCCCCCCGCGTCGCAGGCGATGTCATAGCCGACCGACATGCCTAGAACCGCGTCGGCGCGAAGGCGGCAAGGTCGATCTGCGGCGCGCGGCCGGCGACGAGGTTGGCGATCTCCCGCCCCGTGCTGGCCGCACCGCACATGCCGATATGGCCATGGCCGAAGGCGAACCAGGCATTGTCCACCCGCGGCGCAGCACCGATCACCGGCAGGCTGTCGGGCAGGCAGGGGCGATGGCCCATCCATTCCGTGGTGCGCGAGACATCCAGATGCGGGAACATCGCCTTGCCATGCTGCAACAGCACCTGCGCGCGCCGATAATCCGGCGCCGCGCGCAGCCCGGCGAATTCCACCGATCCGGCCAGTCGCAGCCCCATGCTCATGGGATTCACCATCAGGTTGTGCTCGACCGCCATCACGGTGTGGCGCAGCGCCAGATTGTTGCTCTGCACGGTGACATGGTAGCCGCGCTGGGTTTCCAGCGGGATCGAGGGCCCCAGCTCCCCCGCGATCCGCGCCGACCAGGCGCCGCCGGCCAGCACGACGCCGTCGCAGTCCAGCGTCTCGCCATTGTCCAGCACCACGCCGGTGACGCTGCCGCCCGCCTTGCGAAAGCCGGTGACACGTTGGCGCACCACCGTCGCGCCATCGCCTTCGCATTGCGCGAAGATGGCCCGCGTCAGCGCCGCGGGATCGAGGGTGGAGCCATTCTCCGGCGCCAATATGCCGAAGCGGAACTGGCCCTTCAGGTCGGGTTCCAGCGCGACCAGCTCATCCTCAGCCACATCGCGCATGGTGACGCCGAGCGAGCGGCGCAGCCCCATGCCCCAGGCCCATTGCTGCGCCGCCTCCTGCCCCGAATAGACATAGAGGCAGCCGCTGCGCCTCATCAGCGAGGTCGCGCCGGCGCGTTGCAGGATCGGTTCGTAGCACTCGAAGATCGGCGCCAGCAGGCCACGCAAGGCGGTGGCGATGCGCACCACCTCCTCACGCGAGGAATGCTTCAGAAACCGCAGCAGCCAGGGTGCCGCCACCGGCGCGTACCACCAGCGCACCGCCAAGGGCCCGAGCGGGTCCAGCAGCCATTGCGGCACCTTCTTCCACATCCCCGGCATGCCGACCGGCAGGCAGGCGGAGGGCGAGAGCGAGCCGGCATTGCCGAAGGAGGTTGCCTCGGCCGGGCCGAGTGGATCGACGAAGGTGACCCGGTGCCCATCGCGCTGCAGCCAGGCGGCGGTGACGGTGCCGACGATGCCATTGCCGATGACCGCGACGTGCTTTCCGCGCACCGCCTCACTCATCATGCTGGCGCCCCAGCGCGAACCACCAATGAATGACGCGGCGTTCCATCATCAGGAAAGCGCGGTTCAGCAGATAACCGAGCACCGCCAGCACCACGACCGTCGCATACATCTCCGGCGCGCGACCGGCGAATTGCATCATCACGAGGTAATGGCCGACGCCCTGTTCGCCGGCGATCATCTCCGCGACCACCGTCACCACCAGCGCCAGCGCCAGCGAGACGCGGAACCCCGCCAGGATATAGGGCAGCACCGCCGGCAAAGTGATGTGCAGCGCCCGCCGCAGGGGGCCGATGCCGAAGGTTCGGCCCATGGCCAATGTATCGGCCTCGACCGCGCCGACGCCTTGCATGGTGTTTGTCAGCACCGGGAAGAACACGGTCAGCGCCACCACCGTGACCTTCATGGTGTTGTCCAACCCCAAAAACAGCACCAGCGGCGGGATCACCGCCGGGATCGGGATCGGGCGGATCAACTCGACAGTCGGGCCGAACAGCCGCGCGGTCAGCGGCAGGGCCGCGAAGACCATCCCCACCGCGACCCCCACGACGCCGCCCGCCGCAAGCCCCGCCGCCATGCGCCACAGGGTGCCGCCGACCAGCAGCGGGATCTCGCCGGTCAGCGTGTCGCGCAGCAGCGCCGCCAGCACATGCGTCAGCGGCGGCCAGTTCGGCGTATGCATCCAGTCGAGCCGGGCCGAAACCTCCCACAGCACCAGCAGGCCCGCCACCAGGACAAGACCGGAGGAAGGCCGTGCGGAAAACCGCATCAGACCGCGGCGGAGCGGAAGATCAGCGAGGCTGGCGCGGGGTAGCTGCCGGTCATCCCGAAATGCTTCATGCTGGCCAGCAACTCGTCGAGTTCGGCCGGCGTGACGCCCTTGGGATAGGCCGGCAGCGCGACCTGGCGCAGGCGCTCCACCGGCACACGGGAAAAGCCTGCGATCAGCTCCAGCAGCGCCGGATCGGTCAGCCGTGCATTCACCCAGTCGACGCCGCGATGCAGCGCGCGGCCGAAGCGGTCGAAGATCTCGCCATTGGCGTCGAGGTCTTCCTTCATCCCCACATATTGCGCATTGGTGCCGCCCGGCGCGGTTTCGCTGATGGGCCAGCCGATCCGCTCCAGCGTATCACCATGGGTCGCCAGCGCGCCGGCAACGAAGGGCTCGCTCAAGATCGCCGCATCGACCCGCCCGCCGGCCAGGGCATCGGCCATCTGCGGGAAAGGCACCTCGACGGTGGTGACCTTGTTCCAGTCGCCACCGGTCTTCTCGACCCAGGCCATGCCGCGCAGCCAGACGATGTTGTTGCGGGTGTTGGAAGCGATGCGCTTGCCTTCCAGATCCTTGCCCGAACGGATGCCGGAGCCCTTCTTGGCAAGCACGGCTAAGATGTCGGGCGGTGTCATGGTACCGCGCGAGGCCCCGGAGATGAAGCGGAAATCCAGCCCCTCCCGCACGCCGAGCAGGATGGAGACGGCGTTGGAGAAGGTCGCGCGGAACTGCCCCGCAACCAGCCCCGGCAGGCCCGTCGCTCCGCCCGTGGTGGTGGAGGTGTCGATTTCCAGCCCCTCGGCAGCGAAATAGCCTTCGCGGATCGCCGCATGCAGCGGGGCGACATCCAGAACCGGGATGACGCTGACGCGCATCTTGGTCAGCGACTGCCCCAGCAGCGGCGGCGCCGCCAGCGGCAGGGCCGCGAGGGAGAGCGCGAGGCGACGGGTGATTTCGGTCATGGACGTTGTCTCCGCAGGGTGTTTCAGGAGCGAAGCGCGGGCTGCCAATGCAGCGCCCGACGTTCGATGAGCAGGAACAGGCCGTTCAGCGCGAGCCCGACCACGGCCAGGATCACCAGCCAGGCATACATCTGGCGGATGAGGAAGCTGCGCTGCATGTCGAGGATGAGGAAGCCGAGTCCCCCCTGCCCTGTCAGCATTTCCGCCAGCACCGCCAGCACCAGCGCCAGCCCGAGGCTGATGCGCATCCCCGCCAGGATGAAGGGCAGCGCCGAAGGCAGCACCAGATGCAGCAGCGTATGCGCCGAGCCCCAGCCATGGGTGCGCGCCGCATCCAGCATGACGCGATCCACGCCGCGCACCCCCTGCAGCGTATTGACCAGCACCGGGAACAGCACCGCCAGCGCGACCGAGGTGATCTTCATCGTCTCCCCGAGACCGAGGAAGAGCATCAGCGGCGGCACCAGCGCGGCCTTGGGGATGGG
>Ga0255334_1000370_pt1 | contig 39407 bp, 31 predicted proteins | sample EtOH5_35cm_T3_12_FD_202080 | JGI IMG/M metagenome (GOLD analysis project Ga0255334, IMG submission 202080) | Sandy soil microbial communities from University of British Columbia, Vancouver, Canada - EtOH5_35cm_T3_129 | ecosystem: Engineered > Artificial ecosystem > Sand microcosm > Unclassified ... | reverse complement strand
CTCTTTCACGACCTGGGCCACGCGACCCGGATCTTCTGCCACCAGACTCTTGATTGCGTTCAACTGTGCGTCATAGCCTTCGCTCGGGCTCGGCAGCAGAATGCTGGTCGGGCCACCGAGACTGACGCGGTCGTTGGCCAGTTCTCCGTCCAGGCCGCCCATGCCACCCAACTCGACGTCGCTGCCGATGCCCAGCTGTTTGTCTTTGCCGCCGCCGGTGATGTTGTTGAGCACCGGACGCAGCACACCGAACACCAGCACCAGGATGAACAAGACACCCAGCACTTGCTTGACGATGTCCCAGAACCAAGGCTGGGAGTAGAACGGAATTTCGGCAATCACTTCACCGCGCTCGGCGGAGAACGGCATGTTGATCACGCTGACGCTGTCGCCACGGCTGGCGTCGAACCCGACGGCGTCCTGTACCAGGCGAGTGAAGCGCGCCAATTCATCGGCGGTCCACGGCGCACGGGTGGTTTCACCGTTGGCCGCGTTGATCTTGACCTGGTCATCCACCACCACCGACACCGAGAGGCGATTCAAACGGCCCTGCTGTTGTTTGGTGTGGCTGATGGAACGGTCGAGTTCGAAGTTCTTGGTGGACTGTTGACGCTTGTCCGCCGGGTACGGTGCGAGCATAGGCTGGCCGGTGGCCGGGTCCATGATTTGCTGACCGTTGGCATCCAGCAGTGGCTGGCCTGGCTGCACCATGCCGGCCGACGCGGTAGCGCCACCGGTGGTTTGCGGTGCGGAGGCAGGCGACGGCGGCTGGTTGCTCAGGGCACCCGGCACACCTTGTGGGCCATTGCTGGCGGTGCGTTGTTCGTTGACCGACTGCTCGCTGCGCAACGCCGGCTGGTCCGGGTTGAACTGCTCGGAGGTCGACTCGACAGCGCTGAAATCCACATCGGCCGAGACTTCGGCTTTATAGCGATCATTGCCCAGCACCGGTTGCAGAATGTTGTGCACGCGCTGAGTCAGCATGCTTTCCATGCGACGGCTGTAATCGAATTGCTTGCCGGCCATGGTCAGCTCGGAATTTTCCGCCTGATCCGACAGCAGGTTGCCCTTCTGGTCGACAACAGTGATCTGGGATTTGCTGAGTTCGGGAACGCTGGTGGCCACCAGGTTGATGATTGCCAGCACCTGACCCGGCTCCAGCGAGCGGCCGGCGTACAGTTCCACCAGAATCGAAGCGCTCGGCTTGCGCTCATCGCGCACGAACACCGAACTTTTCGGAATCGCCAGGTGCACGCGAGCACCCTTGACGTTGTTCAGGCTGGAGATGGTGCGAGCCAGTTCGCCTTCGAGACCGCGACGATAACGGGTCGCTTCCATGAACTGGCTGGTGCCCAGGCCCTGGTCCTTGTCGAGGATTTCAAAACCGATGTTGCCATCGCTGGGAGTGACACCAGCGCCCGCGAGTTTGATTCGCGCACGGGACAGGTCATCGGCCTTGACCAGCAAGGCACCGGAGTTCGGTTCAACGGTATAGGGAATGTCGGCTGCGGCCAGGGTATCCATGACCTGTTTGGCGTCCATACCGGCAAGGCTGCCATACAGAGGCCGGTAGTCCGGCTGCTGGGACCACAACACCACGGCAAAGCCAATCGCCACGCTCGCAGCCAGGCCGACCAACAGGCCCACCTGACGCAACATGGTCATCTCGGAGAGGTTTTCCAGGAAGGACAACCCGAACAGCGGCGGCTTGCCGTCTATTGGAGTGGCCTTGGCCGGAACATTATCGGCGACTGCTTCTGCCATGACTCAATCTCGTCCTTAAACCGGCATCTGCATGATGTCTTGGTATGCCTGAACCAGCTTGTTGCGTACTTGGGTCAACGCTTGAAAAGACACGCTGGCCTTCTGCGAGGAAATCATCACGTCCGTCAGGTCGACGCCGCTCTTGCCGATCTCGAAGGCACTGGCCAACTGATTGGACGCCTGTTGGGTGTCGTTCACTTTATTGACGGCCTGACCGAGCATGTCGGAAAAGCTGCTGCCACCCATTTCAGGAACAGCGGCAGTCGATTTCGACGCAGACATGGCATCCATTTGCATGGAGCGCATGTCCAACATCAATCGATTGAATTCAATACCTTGGCTCATGGTCTACTCTCTCTGGCGACCCGCAATTTTTTGACACTCACTCGGCGGGTAGTGAGGTGTTAGCAACAAGGGTGCCAGCTCCGTGGCCGCTCTAAACAAAAGCCTTCCCGGGCTTTGCATGGCTAACGAATCATGTGGCGAACAAATAAGCTTCCACGTCCATTCCGGCATCACGCATCTGCGCCAGCTTGTAACGCAGGGTGCGCGGGCTGATGCCCAAGCGCTCGGCGGCCTCTTTGCGACGGCCGCGTTCGGAGCGCAAGGTGTCGATGATCATCTGGAACTCACGGCGACGCAGGTCATCACCCAGCGCCCCGGCCGACTCGGATTCGACCTCCACGGTTCGCACGGACGCTGGCGCCAAGGCTGGCAACGGCGCACAGGCGACGGGCCCGGCCAGACAGAAATCCTCAGGCTGTATCAATCCGCCCTGCTGCAGGATCAGCGCCCGCTGAATCGCGTTATCCAGCTCCCGCACATTACCCGGCCACGGATAACCGATCAGGCACGCCTGAGCCTCGGGCGACAACCTTGCCGCGGCATGCTTCATTTTATTGACGTACTTGCCCAGAAGACGCTCAGCCAATGGCAGGATGTCGGCGGTACGTTCGCGCAACGGACGCCAGGCCAGCGGAAACACCGACAGGCGATAGTAAAGGTCTTCACGAAAACGCCCCGCTGCCACTTCAGCGGCCAGGTCACGGTTGGTGGTCGCCACGACTCGAATATCCAGCGTGATCGGCTTGCGAGCGCCGACTCGCTCGACTTCGCGCTCCTGCAATACCCGCAGTAACTTGGCCTGAAGGCCCAGGGGCATTTCGGAGATTTCATCGAGCAGGATCGTGCCGCCATCGGCTTGCTCGAACTTGCCGGCCTGCGCTGCGATGGCGCCGGTGAACGAACCCTTTTCGTGACCGAACAAGGTGGCTTCGAGCATGTTGTCCGGGATCGCTGCACAGTTGATCGCAATGAACGGCTGACTGGCGCGGCGAGAGTGCTGATGGATGTAACGCGCCAGCACTTCCTTGCCGGTCCCGGACTCACCGGAAATCAACACCGTGGAATCACTGCGCGCCACCCGTGCGGCCAATTCCAGCAATTGCGCACTGGCCGGCTCGAACGCTACCGGCCCCTCGCCCTCGGTCGCACCGAGACAGCCCAGCGCATGTCGCGCCACCAGATCGAGCAAGGCTTTGGGCTCGAATGGCTTGACCAGGTAATCCGCTGCGCCCTGACGCATCGCATCGACCGCCCGCTCGACAGCACCGTGAGCGGTCATCAGCAACACCGGCAGCTGCGGCTGACGAGTGCGCAGCAATCCGAGCAGTTGATGGCCGTCCATGCCCGGCATGTTGACGTCACTCAGCACCAGGTTGAACGCCTCGGCACCGACCGCCCCCAGCGCTTCTTCGGCCGAGCCTACGGCTTTGAAATCGTGGCCGGCGAGCAACAGCGTATCGGCCAGTGCTTCGCGTAGCGCGCGGTCATCCTCGACCAGTAAAACCTTGATTGCCATGTCCTTCACTCCGCGCCTTGAGCGCTGGGCTTTTCACCCGAAAAAAGTGGCAGGATCACCTGCGCACACGTGCCGCGACCAAGCCGCGAGCGCAGCTGCAATTCTCCTTGATGAGCACGCGTCACTGCCTTGACCACGGTCAGGCCGAGGCCGGTTCCGGTGGTTTTAGTGGTAAAGAAGGGTTCACCCAGACGCGCCAGTACTTTCGTATCGATGCCACTACCGCTGTCGCTGACCGCTACATGCAGGTTGTTGTCACGGGTATAGAAATGGACTTTCAAACGCACATCGCCGGCGCTGGCCTGAATGGCGTTCTCGATCAGGTTCAGGATCGCCCCGACCAGCGTGTCGCGATTGCACAACAACTCGCCCGAATGACAGTCGCACTGCCAACGAATCGGCAGATCCTGCACATGGGTCAGTGCTGCCGCCTGCAGCGACTGCATCAGCACTTTGGGCGTGACGCGATCGGTCAGCGGCAGCTCGCCGCGCGCAAACACCAGCATGTCGCGAACCTGATGTTCCAACTCATGCAGACGCTCTTTCAGGCGCCCGGCAAAACGTTGCTGGGTCTCGACCGGCAACGCTTGCTCAGTCAAATGACTGGCGTAGAGCAAGGCGGCGGACAAGGGGGTACGAATCTGATGAGCAAGCGAAGCGACCATTCGGCCGAGGGATGACAGACGCTCGTGGCGGGCCAACTGATCTTGCAGATGACGGGTTTCAGTCAGGTCGTTGAGCAACACCAACTGACCGGGCTCGGCATCCAGCGAGCGCGTTGAGATCGACAAGCGCCGACCGTCCTTGAGCGAGATTTCGTGACCGTCGTCTTCACGGGGCGCAAAGCAGCGGGCAATGACATGACGCCACAGCTCGCCTTCGAGGGGCAGACCGAGCAGTTCGCAGGCAGCGGGGTTGGCTTCGCGCACGATGCCTTGAGCATCGATGACGATGACGCCGCCGGGCAACAGATCGAGGAGGTTTTGCAGCCGGTTGGCCAAGCGTTCTTTTTCCGCCAGCTCCTGCATGCGCTGAGCACTGACTACCGCCAGCTCACCCTTGAGCTCGGTGACCCGGGCTTCGAGCATGCTGTAGGAATCGGTCAATTGGCTCGACATCTGGCTAAACAGTGCAAACGCCTGCTCGAGGCCAAGCCGGCTCGCCTGCTCTACGGACGACGGTTGCCCCGAAGCGTCAGGGACAGGAGACATCTGGGCGGCTTGGGGCATCGTGCTCTCTCGCTTGGCTGACCGTCAGTGAAACGGAACGTTGCGAGGGACGTAGCAATACCCGTGCCTAAAAAAAACCGCCTACAAATGAAGGACTTGAAAAACAGGCGTCAATCATCTGCCTGTTCATCACCGTCACGACGGCTCATACCGTACTTGCGCATCTTTTCCACCAGCGTGGTGCGACGAATACGCAGCCGCTCTGCCGCGCGCGCCACGATGCCATTGGCATCATCCAGCGCCTGCTGAATCAGCCCTTGCTCCAGACCACCGAGGTAGTCCTTCAGGTCCAGACCTTCCGGTGGCAGCATGGCGCCGGCAGAGAAGTCCGGAGTATGACCGTTGATGGCCACGCGCTCTTCAAGATCGCTGCGAAAGCTGTCGACCAGTTGCTCATCTTCGTCGTCGACGTAACGGAATTTCTTCGGCAGCTCGACCACGCCGATCACCCCGTACGGATGCATGATCGCCATGCGCTCCACCAGGTTGGCGAGTTCGCGGACGTTGCCCGGCCAGCCGTGGCGACACAGCGACATGATCGCCGCGGAATTGAAACGGATCGACCCACGCTTCTCGTGCTCCATGCGCGAGATCAACTCGTTCATCAGCAGCGGAATGTCTTCGACACGCTCGCGCAGTGGCGCCATTTCGATCGGGAACACGTTCAGGCGGTAGTACAAGTCTTCGCGGAAGGTACCGATCTCGATCATGCTTTCGAGATTCTTGTGGGTTGCCGCGATGATCCGCACATCGACGCTCTGGGTCTTGTTGCTGCCCACGCGCTCGAAGGTGCGCTCCTGCAATACGCGCAGCAACTTGACCTGCATCGGCAACGGCATGTCACCGATTTCATCGAGGAACAGCGTGCCGCCATTGGCCAGTTCGAAACGCCCGGCGCGGCTGGTGATTGCCCCGGTGAAGGCGCCCTTCTCGTGGCCAAACAGTTCGCTTTCCAGCAACTCGGCCGGGATCGCGCCGCAGTTGACCGGTACGAACGGCGCGTCACGACGCTTGGAGTGATAGTGCAGGTTGCGCGCGACCACTTCCTTGCCGGTCCCGGACTCACCGAGGATCAGCACACTGGCGTCGGTGTCGGCGACTTGCTGCATCATCTGACGGACGTGTTGAATCGCCCGGCTGGTGCCGACAAGGCTGCGGAAAAGATTGGGCTCACGGTGACGGCCGCGCTCGCGGGCCTGGTCGTACATCTCGCGATAGACCTGGGCACGGTGCAGGGAGTCGAGCAATTTGCTGTAGCTGGGTGGCATCTCGAGGGTCGAAAGCACTCGGCGGCGCTGGTCTTCAGGCAAGTCAACGGAAGAATTATCGCCCATTAACAAAACCGGAAGGAACTCATCCCAGGTCGAGAGTGTCTTTAACAGGCCCACGAGTGCGCCAGGAGCATTGACCGTCCCGATGAGGACACAGATTACTTCACGACTTGATGACAATGAGCCGACAGCCTGCTGCCAGTCATGGCTACCGCAGGGTAAATTTTCTTCGCCAAGAAAATTTAAAATCACCGCCAGGTCGCGGCGGCGGACGCTATCGTCATCAATCAGCAGAATTTTGGTTTCACGCCACATGCAATAGCAACTTCCCTAGTCAACTCAATGCCCAAAATGATGGGGCAAGCTAGACGCTTGCAGACACGTTATGCCTGTAGACGCCTGAAATCTGGAACCAGCCACTAGTTAAGTCAAAAAACCGTGCACAGTCAAATTTATGGCGCACTATGTTTGGATTAACCGAGGATTAATTAACCAAACAGATGGTAAACCTTTGCAGCGTTCTGTGCTTGATGGATCTGCGACATCTCATCAACTATTGCTTGTCGCTCCCCTGTCGCCGCCTCCAGAAGCTGCTTGTACACCCCCAACAACTCCTCAAGATTGTCGCGCAAGGCGGCCTCGTCTACCGAAGCTTCACTCAAGACGTCTTCCATGCAGGAACGACAAGCCAGATCCAACTCACCAATGGCTTCCCAGTTTCGCTCGGCCAGGGCACCGACCAGGCCTTCACGGGTTTCTTCGATTCGCTGCAAAACAAGACTCATGGTGATCTCCTTAAAACTGCGGACCCGGCGCAGCGATAGCATCCCAGCCGTCCTTGACGGTGCGAAGCAGATCGGCGACTTCGTCGAGAATCTTTGGATCGGTTTTGACGTTGGCTTCTGTCAGGCGCTTCATCATGTAGGTGTACAGCTTGTCCAACTCACCCACGGACTCGACAGAATTCTCCAGGTCCAGACCTTCACGCAAGCCGCCGATGATGCCGATGGCCTTGCCGATGAAAATCCCTTTGTTGGGGATATCCTTGCGCTCCATGGCACCCTTGGCCTGAGCGATGCGATCCAGACCGCCCTCCATAAGCATTTGCACCAAGCGATGGGGGCTGGCTTCGGAAGTCTGGGCCTGAGCGCCAATCTTCTGGTACTGCCGAAGGGCTAACATCGGGTTCATGTTCTACCTCATCCAAACTTTGTGATTCGTATAGCCAGTGTATCGACACGGCGTCAAAAAACTTTAGATTGAAACAAAAAAAGCCCGACAGGCGGAATCCGCTGCCGGGCTTTTGGCGCTTGCGCGTTACGAGGCGTTTTTCTGCGCGTTCATTGCCTCGAACATCGAGGTAATGTTGTTCCCCGTGGCCTTGAGCTTGCCGACCAGGAGATCCATGTCGTTATACTTTTTGGTCAGCACGGCTGTCAGCGTCTCGATCCGACGATCCAGTGCCTCCTGCTGGCTGGCCAGGTTTGTTTTGACCTTGGCCAAGTTAGTGGAGCGCGCATCAAGGATGCCATCGCTGCCAGTGACGGTATAAGGCGTAAGCGCCGTATTCATCCGTTCCAGCAGCCCTTTGGCCGCATCACCGGTTGCCGTCGGGTCACCCAGGAACAGAGTCTGAATTTCACCACCCAGCTTCTGTGTGGTCATCGCCGTAGTGAACTTGGTACTGTCGAAATCAAGCGCGCCGGTTTTCTGGTTGGTAGTAATACCCAACTGCGAAAGAACGGTCAGCTTGTCGCCTGCACCGATGCTGGCCAACGGTTCACGGATCGACGCCATGATACCCCGAGCCAGCGGGTCACCGGTCAATGCCGCGGGAATGGTTGGCTTGCCATCTTTATCCAGGGAGGGCTTGGTCAGCGTATTGACGGTGGTGACAACCTGGTTGTATGCGTCGACAAAAGCCTGGATCGATTTTTTCAAGCCGTCACTATTCGGCCCGACCGTCACAGTGGATGTCGCTCCACCACCGGCTACCAAATTCAGTGTCAAACCGGAAATGGCGCCATCCACGGTGTTGGATTTGCTGCTGATTGCCAGTCCGTCAACCGTGAACTTGGCGTCCACAGCGAGTTCGCCGATGGCACCGGCCGAAGTCGCCGTAGGTGTAGCGCCCATTTTCTGGCCTGCGGTGATCTCCAAGCCAGCAACACCACTGAGCGTGATATCGGAACCTGCACCGGTAACAGTGGACCCCATGACCAAACGAGAGCCGAAGGAGTCAGTGACAATGTTGGCACTGAAACCATTAACGCCTTGCTGGGTGTTGATCGCATCCCGTACCGATTGCAGCGTGGCGCCGGCAGGAATGTCGACAGGACGGGAAATGCCATTTTGAGTGATAGTGAGCGTACCACTCGGAATGGCACTGCTGGCACCACCGGCAAACGCAGCAGTCGCCACTTTCGACGAGGTCGCAAGGTTGTCGACCTTGATGACATAAGTACCGTTGACCGCCGAGTTGCTGGCGACAGAGGTCAGCACTTTGGGATCGGAACTCGTCGCGGTATAACCCAGGAACTGCGGGGTCGTGGTACTACCGAGGTTCTTGATCGCGGTCTGGAAATTCGCGAGGACACTCTTGAGGGTCCCGATACCGGAAATCTGCGAAGTATTGGTCGTCGTCTGTCGGTTGATCTGACTCTGCTTGGCCGCTTTGTCAGCATCGACCAAGGCTTTGACGATAGCACCGGTGTCAAGCCCGGAGCCTAACCCCAGACCCGGTAGAATTGGACTTGCCATGTGGGACTCCCTTCAGTGTGTCGCCGGCCTTTTGACCATTACAACGCCCAAAAGAACATAGCAACAAAATTCGTGCCAGCTGTCAGACTTTAGCGCTGAACAACAGGCTGCTTGCATCATTCAAACTATTAGCCAGCTTGAGGACTTCTTCGTTGGGGATCTGGCGAACCACTTCACCCGAGTCGCTGGCAATCACTCTGACAATGACCTTACCTGAAGGCTCGTCGATCGAGAACTCCAGATTGCGCTTGACCGATTGAACGAACTTTTCAATTTCCTGAACGGCCATCTTCAGTTTGTCCTGCTCGGTTACCGCGTCTTTTGGCTCATCCTTGACCGTTGCCACTTTGGCAGCATCGGCTCGAGGCTTCTCCACCGAATGGTCAGCAACAGTCGTCGCCGGCTTCGCGGCTGGATAAGACAAGTTCAGCTTCACGCTCATATCCATGTCCATCACCTCTCAAACTGAAAAAGCGAGAGAGCGCGCGTGCGCACTCCCCCGCCAAAACCTACTCAGCTATTACTGAAGCAGTTTCAGTACAGCGGATGGCAGTTGGTTGGCCTGAGCCAGAACTGCGGTGGAAGCTTGTTGCAGAGTTTGTTGCTTGGTCAGCTGTGCAGTTTCAGCAGCGAAGTCGGTATCTTGTACGCGGCTACGTGCAGCTTCAGCGTTTTCGTTGATGTTCTGCAAGTTGGAGATGGTGGTGGAGAAACGGTTTTGAGCAGCACCGAGGTCAGCACGAGTGGCGTTGATGTTCGCCAGTGCCAGGTCGATAGCCGAGACAGCCGACAGTACTGCCGAGTGGTTGGCTGCGTTGGAAGTACCGGAAATGGTAGTACCGGTCATGCCCAGGGCGCTGGCGTCGAAGCTGGTCGACAGGGTCAGGGTGATCTGGTTGTCGGAAGTAGTACCCGCACCTACCTGGAATTCCATCGCGCCAGCAGTACCGTCGATCAGCGCCTTGCCGTTCAGGTTGGTGGACTTGGCAATACGGGTCAGTTCGTCGATGGACTGTTTGTATTCTTTGTCCAGAGCGGTACGGTCAGCAGTACCGTTCGAGTCGTTTCGCGATTGCAGTGCGATTTCACGCATACGCTGCAGAATGTTGGACGACTCTTGCAGAGCGCCTTCAGCGGTCTGAGCGATCGAAACACCGTCGTTGGCGTTTTTGATAGCCATGGTCTGACCACGGATCTGCGAAGTCATACGGGTAGCGATCTGCAGGCCGGCGGCGTCATCTTTGGCGCTGTTGATTTTCAGGCCGGAAGACAGGCGAGTCATCGAAGTCGACAGAGCGTCGGAAGCACGGTTCAGGTTCTTCTGAACGTTCAGCGAAGTAGTGTTGGTGTTTACTGTCAAAGCCATGACGAATTCCTCGTTGGTTGGGTACTGCGGCTTCCGGCCCTGGCAACCGCCGGGTATGGCCTAGAGAACCTTCGTAATAGTTATCGTCGCCAATGCAGGTTGCTTTAGGGGATTTTGAAATTTTTTTGCCATCACCCTGCCACCCCCTTTAAAACAAAGGCCTAGCGACGACCCAACCACCAAAAAATGACGCCAGAGAACTGCCGAAAAACCTCCTTACAACCCCGCTCCCGCTGATCTCCTATGGATTACGCGGAATTGACAGCCAGCAACAAATCGACCAGTTCGTATTCAAGGTAGTCCGCCAGCGCCAACCAGTCCTGTCGTTCCTGACTATCAAGCAGGCAGGTCAGCAATGCCATCCACCGGGCCGCAATCTGGCTGTCTGCCCCGCCGACCCGCGACTGCACTCGCTCCGCTACCTCGACCATGACCAGCGCAGCCTCGACATCCCTTCCCAGGCGAAACAATGCTGAACATTGTCGGGCCTGATCAACGAGTAACACTTCGCTCATTGACTGAACTCCGGATGAAATGTCGTGCCGGCAATCATCGCCCCGGCTCGACTGCTGTTGTAGAAGGCTACGTGTGGATGCGCAGCGATATAGCGCTCCAGCTCACACAGGTAGCTGCGGAAGTTGAGCTGGGTTTTGATTCGTTGTCCGAGACCGTCGAGCACCCAGTGTTTGGCCGCCCCCAGTTGTGGCCCCAGGTCGCCATCGTCCCAGCACGCATGGGTCTTGTCGTTTGGAAAGGCAAAGTCGGCACCGAACAGGGTGATCTGCACCGCGCCCATCTTCACCGCCAGGTCCACCGCCGGATGAATCACGCTGCCACCGACATACAGCTCGCCTCTCGGTAACTGCTGCCGCATGTGTTGATAAATTGGACTGGCGGAGTAACCGACATACCGCACCCCCTGCCAGGCTTTCAGCACTTGTGGATCGACCATGGGCATGTATGCCAGGGCAATGTCCGTCGTTCCTTCAGGCGGCAGGTGCCGGGTCGAGATGCGTTGATCGATACTGACGACGATGTCGGGACGGATGCCGTGATCAAGCAACGGCCGGTAAGCGGTATCGACACAAATGAACAACGGTCGCACCGCCTGCTCGCGGATCGCCCGCAAGCGATCGAAGTGCAACTCCAGGCTCGGCCCGGTGGCGATCACGAACACTTCCTGCCCTGGCCTCGTACCGAACAGCCGGGCGACATCATCATCGGCCTGGACCAGGCTCAGACTCGCCTGTAAGCGCTCGACGATGTCAGGAGCCTGAGGATCAAACTCACTGTTATTGAACATCAAGTGGGTTTCGCTGATCAGGCGATCGCGGATCTTGGCATTGAAGTCATCCGCCAATACCAGCTCGGACGGCAAGGCGAAAAACGGCAGCTGGATTTCCGCCAGATCGCCGGCGTACATCAGCTCGACCCGCGGATCGCTGAGCCACTGCTGCTGATCCAGCAGTTGCAGCACCAGCGCAAACACTGCGCCGTTGAGGATGTGCACATACAAGTGTTCAAGCCCGGCGCGCGCCAGCAACTCCATTTGCAGATCGCCAAGCCCGGCGCCGTAGACATGCACCACGGGGCTGTCGATCGGCAGGCTGTCGGCCTGAAGCCTGGCCTCGCGGGTGCGGTCATGGCGGCTGGTCAGTTGAATGCCATCGATGCTCAGCGTCGAGCCCAGGCCTTCCACCAGTTCAGCCTGCAACAAGCTTGTGTTCTCAACCAGCAAGCGCGCAGACAACATCGGCCAGCGGCGCTGTATGACGTCGACGTTGCGCTCAAAGAACTCGCTCATGGAGCCTCGCTTTTCATTCGGGCAAAAAAATAGCGCTCAAGGTTACACCTTGAACGCTTTTTTTGTGCCTGGCTTTTGAAAGATCAAGGGCGATAGATGATCGCCGAACCCCACGACAAACCAACGCCAAAACCGCTCAACGCGACACGCTTCCAGGCGGAGTCCATGACATGTTTTTCCAACAGCAACGGAATGCTTGAGGACACCGTGTTGCCGGTCTCGACCATGTCCTTGATGAACTTCTCCGGATCACCTTCAAAGCGTCGTGCCACCGCGTCGACAATCGCGGCACTGCCTTGGTGAATGCAGAATGCGTCGATATCGTCTGCCGTCAGGCCCGAGTCGCCCAGCAGCTCATGCAAATGCGCCGGCACTTTGAGCAGCGCGAAGTTGAACACCTGCCGGCCGTTCATGAAGAACACCCCATCTGTCACCTTCAGGTGCGGCGCGCCGGAACCGTCAGTGCCGAACTTGGCCTTGCCCAATTGCCATGGCGCGTTTTCACCCATCCAGGTTGCGGTGGCGGCATCGCCAAACAGCATGGTGGTATTGCGGTCTTCCGGGTCGACGATCTTCGAGTAAGGATCAGCGGTGATCAGCAGGCCATTCTTCAAGCCTGCGGCTTCCATGAAGCCCTTGATGGCGTAGATGCCGTAGACGTAGCCGGAGCAGCCCAGGGAAATATCGAACGCGGCCACGGTAGTCGGCAGGCCCAGTTTGTCCTGAACAATGGCAGCGGTGTGCGGCAGGCCTTCTTCGTCGCCGTTCTGCGTGACAACGATCAGCACATCGATGTCATCACGTTTCAAGTCAGGATTGTTGGCGAACAGCGCATTGGCTGCTTCGACACACAGGTCCGAGGTTTCCTGCCCGGCGTCTTTGCGCGGCAGGAAGGCCGAACCGATTTTGCCCAGGATGAATTCTTCATCCTTTTCGAATTTTGCACCCTGTGCGTAATTGTCCACGCCGGCTACAGGAACGTAGCTCGCAATGCTTTTTATGCCAATCATTACGGCTTCCCAATAATAAACAGCCCAATACCACCGCTCGTAATGATTCGAGGGGCGCCGACAAACGGATAAAAACGTCGCCTCACCGAGGCGACGGCGGGAAGAATATAAGGCTATCACCGGGTCAAAAAGACACCAGGCGCCACCTCCCCGATTTATACAATACAGTGAAGATGCGCGTTATGACTCGCAGGTCACTCTATTTTGCCGAATCAGCGCCACAAGGGGTTATTCGACCAACGACCAGTCCAGCGGCGTTCCGCGTGGGATGGCCAGACGGGCACGGCGGCCCAGAAGCGTTTCCGTGTGTTTGGGAGCCAACCCCAGCCCCGGACGAATGGCTCGCAGATTAGCGACAGTAAAGGGTTCGCCGGCAGCCATGTCCTGAGTCACGTAGAGCGAGCGGCGGTACACCAGGGACTTGCGCTCGGCGTCCGTCACACCGTAATGCACATGGCCCATGGCCTGCCACGCGCGTTCGGTTTCTATCACAAGACAGGCGAGCTCCGCCGGTTCCAGCGAAAAACTGGCATCCACACCACCGGCGGAACGGTCGAGGGTGAAATGTTTTTCCACCACCGTCGCCCCCAGCGCCACCGCGGCGACAGACACTCCAACACCCATGGAGTGATCGGACAGGCCAACTTCGCAGCCAAACAATTCACGCAAGTGAGGAATCGTCCGCACGTTGCTGTTGGCAGGCGTCGCGGGGTAAGTACTGGTGCACTTGAGCAACACCAGATCCTTGCAACCGGCCTCGCGGGCGGCACGTACGGTTTCATCGAGTTCAGCGATGCTGGCCATGCCGGTAGAAATGATCAATGGCTTGCCGGTCGCAGCGACCCGACGAATCAATGGCAGGTCGGTATTTTCAAAGCTGGCGATCTTGTAGGCCGGTACGTCGAGGCTTTCGAGGAAGTCCACCGCGGTGTCATCGAACGGTGTGGAGAACGCGAGCATGCCCAGTTCTTTGGCCCGGGCGAAAATCGGCGCGTGCCATTCCCACGGTGTATGGGCCTTCTCGTACAACGCGTACAGCGAAGAACCGGCCCAGAGGCTGTTAGGGTCCTTGATGAAGAACTCACCTTCGGACAGGTCCAGGGTCATGGTCTCGGCGGTGTAGGTTTGCAGCTTCAGGGCATGCGCTCCGGCCTTGGCCGCGGCTTCGACGATCTGCAGCGCCACATCAAGGGACTGGTTATGGTTGCCACTCATCTCGGCGATGATGAACGGCGGCGCATCGGCACCGATGGAACGATTGCCAATCTTGAAGCTAGTCATTGCGGTGATCCTTCAATATGCGCGTGAACACGCAAGCACGCTGGGTGAATCCTGCTTCGCGAAACTGCTTCAGCGACGGCTGATTCGCCGGCAACACTTGAGCGGTGATGGCCTGCAGTTGCGGCCAGTGGGTGGTCACGAAGGCTTCGCCCCGCGCCAACAGCGCCCTGCCCCACCCTAGACCGAGGCGGTCTTCAAGCAGGTAAATCGAGACTTCGGCTTCAAGTCCGTCCAGGTCATAACGCAGTACCCCGACCGGGCCATCATCCGCCTCGGCGATCAACAGTAATCGCCCCGGGTTACTCAAGCTCGCCGCCAGCCAGTCTTGATGCCGTTGCCAATCGATGACCTGCGTGTCCAGCGACCAGTGCCGCACCGACTCGGCATTGCGCCCCTCGAACAGCAGCTGCGCATCGTCCAGAGACGCCTTGCGAACCTGCAGTACCGCACCGGCGAGCGCTGCCGCAACCCGCTGCGCACCCCGCCCATCGACCAACTGACGCGAGTGTTCGGCCAGACTTTGGCGTAACCCCTGATTGCCCGCGAGAAAAGCAATGGCCTGACGCAACTGCTCGACACTGACGTGCTCGCCGGGGCCCAGATACACATGGGAACCTGAGGTCGCCATGCTTTCGCCGTTGGCCTGCTGATTATTCGAGACCGCGATGCAGATCGTCGGCAGCCCCATGGCCGCCCGCTCCCAACTGGTGCCACCGCCGGCACCGACAAACAGGTCGGCCTCGGTCATCAGTCGGTAAAAGTCGCTGACAAAACTGTGCAAGCGCCAGTTCGGTCGACTCTGCGCCAAGGCCTGCATCTGTGCCCAGGCCGGGTTGTCGGCACCGGCGACGAAATCGACTTCGAGCTCATTCAACTCCGCCATTGCCAACATCGCGTGATGGGTTTGCATCGCCGCATCGAAGCCACCGAAATTCACCAGCACCCTTTTGGCCTTGGGTTTGATTTCGATTGCCGGGCAACAGAACTCATCGCGCAGCAGGGCAAAACGCGGTCCGAGCAAAGTCTGGCAGCCAGGTGCTAGCAGCGAAGCATAGGCTTGTGGCGTACCCGATAAGTTCTGGTTGAGCAGCAAATCAACGCTGTAGGTGCGCGTGGCGAGGTCGTCCACAGCCGCAATCCTTGGCGCCCAGCGGCGGGCCGCGGTCTGCCAATGATGGTCGAGGCCGTAGTGGTCGACGATGACCCAATCGAAGGCCGGATGATTGCTCAGCGCGTGCCCAAGCGCGGCGATGTCCGCCTGCCAAGGCAGCAAGGATTCGATTGCCTGTTGCGGGTCTTCATCAGGGTAACAAGCCGCCAGGGCGAAGACTTCAAAGCCCTCGGCTTGCAGTGCATCCAGTCGATGGCCCGGCAACAGGCGGCAAGCGAAGGCCACCTGCGCACCTTGCTTGCGTAAAACTCTGGCCAGGGTCAAACAGCGAGCAATGTGGCCGCTGCCAATGGTCGGCGACGCATCGGCGCGGATCAGCACTCTCATTGCAGCTCTCCGCCAGCTTTCAATGCGGCATAGAGGTATTCGGCACGCTTCCAGTCTTCAAGGGTGTCGATGTCCTGCACCAGATGCCGCGGCAGAATCACCGGAAGGCTCGCCGGAGAAAACAGCACATCACCGCGCAACCAGGCCTCTGTGCGCCCCCAATAGAACTGGCCGGCATCCTGATAGGCTTCAGGTAAATCCTGGGAACGGGTATTGCGAAACTCCGGGTAGAGCGAGGTCAAGGCACCCTGCTCGTCGAGGGTCAAGGCACGTTGCACCGGGAAGCCGAAACCGGTCACGGAAAAAGCGAAGGACTTGTGCGGATGCTGCACCAGTAATTCATGCCCCTGACGCAGATACTTCGCCTGCAACAGCGGCGCGGTAGCGTAGATGCAGCAGACGTAGTCGAAGATCGGCAATTGGCTCAGGGCATGCACGATCACCGCCGCTGTCCCGGTGAAATCATCAGCCAGTTCGACCGGCCGCACGAACGGCACCTGCGCGCCATGAGCCTGGGCGACGTTGGCAATTTCTTCGTCATCCGTACTGACGACGACTTGATCGAACAACCCGCAATCGAGCGCCGTACGGATCGAACGGACGATCATCGGTACACCGTCGAACGGTTTAAGGTTCTTGCGCGGGATTCGCTTGCTGCCACCGCGGGCCGGAATGATTGCAACGCAGCTCAAGTGTCACTACTCCTCAAGAACCAGCCGACGCAGTTGCTCGACCACGAAGTCCTGTTGTTCATCGCTCAGCAAAGGAAACATCGGCAGGCTGATGGCCTCGGCGTAATAACGCTCGGCCTGCGGGAAGTCACCTTCGGCAAATCCCAGCTCGCGATAGTACGGCTGCAAATGCAGCGGAATATAGTGCAGGTTCACTCCGATCCCGGCTGCCCGCAACCCTTCGAACACCTGCCGATGGCTGAGGTTGATCCGATCAGGTTGCAACCGCACCACGTACAGATGCCACGCCGACTCGGCTTCGGGCTGCGCACTGGGCAAGGTCAGCGGCAGGTACGCCAGCAATCGGTCATACCGCGCCGCCAGTTCACGACGACGCTCGATGAAGCCATCGAGCTTGTTCAGTTGTGACAAACCGAGCGCCGCTTGCAGATCGGTGATCCGGTAGTTGAAGCCCAATTCCACTTGCTGGTAGTACCAGGGACCGTGACTGGGTTCAGTCATCTGCTGCGGATCGCGGGTCATGCCGTGGCTGCGCAAGCGTTGCAGGCGCCCGGCCAATTCCGGGCGATTGGTCAGGACCATGCCGCCCTCGGCACTGGTGATGATCTTCACCGGGTGAAAACTGAACACCGTCATCGCCGCAAATTCGCCGCAGCCCACCGGACGCCCGGCATAGGATGCGCCGACCGCGTGGGACGCGTCCTCGATCACCGTAAAGCCATAGCGTTCGGCCAACTCGGCGATCATGCGCATGTCGCAGCTCTGACCGGAAAACGCCACGGCCACCAGAACCTTCGGCAGCGTGCCGTCACGCTCGGCAGCTTCAAGCTTCGCCGCCAGCGTGTAGGCGTCGAGATTCCAGGTCAGCGGATCGATGTCGACGAAGTCCACTTCGGCGCCGCAATAGCGACCACAATTGGCCGAAGCCAAAAAGGTGTTCGGCGTGGTCCACAACCGGTCTCCCGGGCCGAGCCCGGCAGCTAGACAGGCAATGTGCAACGCGGCGGTGGCATTGCACACCGCCACCGCGAAATCAGCCTGACAACGCTCGGCCATGGCCTGTTCGAAGCGTTCAATGGTCGGCCCTTGTGTCAGCCAGTCGGACTGCAACACGGCGACCACCGCATCGATGTCTGCCTGATCGAGGCTTTGCCGACCGTAGGGAATCATGCCGACAGCTCCGCGTGCAGATCTGCGATCTGGCCGACCGACAGGAAGTGCGGGTTGGTGTCGGAGCGGTACTCAAAATCCTCGCTCACAGGCGTGCCCTGCTCGCCCAGTTTGTCGACAGCAAAATCCACGTCGACGCTGGTGAAACGAATCGACGGTTGAATCGTGTAGTGATCATCGAACTCCAGGGTCATGCGCGCGTCGTCCAGCGGGACCATCAGCTCATGAAGTTTTTCTCCCGGACGAATGCCGACGTTCCTGTGCGGCAAATGTTCAGCCATGCCCAACGCCAGATCGACGATACGAATCGACGGGATCTTCGGCACAAACACTTCACCACCGTGCATGCGCGCAAAGCTGTCGAGCACAAACTGCACACCGTGATCGAGGGTGATCCAGAAACGCGTCATGCGTTCATCGGTGATCGGCAGCTCCGTGGCGCCCTCGGCAATCAGCTTGCTGAAAAACGGCACCACCGACCCCCGCGAGCCGGCGACGTTGCCGTAACGAACCACCGAAAAACGGGTGTTCTGGTCACCGGCAATGTTGTTCGCGGCGACGAACAATTTGTCCGACAACAGCTTGGTCGCGCCGTATAGGTTGATGGGGCTGGCCGCCTTGTCGGTGGACAGCGCGACGACCTTTTTCACGCCGTTATCGATGGCTGCGGCAATGATGTTTTCCGCACCGTTGACGTTGGTACGAATGCATTCGGTGGGGTTGTATTCTGCCGCCGGCACTTGTTTCAGTGCCGCGGCATGCACCACGTAATCGATACCGCGCATGGCCTGACGCAAACGCTCGGCATCACGCACATCGCCGAGGAAGTAACGCATGCACGGCGCGTTGAAGGTCTGTTGCATCTCGTACTGCTTGAGCTCATCGCGGGAGAACACCACCACACGCTTGGGCTGATATTGCTCCAGCAACCGGCGGATGAAATTGCGCCCGAACGAGCCGGTGCCGCCAGAGATGAAAATCGATTTACCGTTGAACATGCCTTGAGTCCTTTTACCTGTCAGTCAGGCTTATGCGAGCAACTGCGCCCAGTTGACACTGGCAGCGTCGCCAAGAGTAAAGCCCTTGCCGGTCAGGGAAAGATTCGGGTTGTAGGCCGCGTCCTGAGCGAAGCGCGCCTGCCACTTGTCACGCAGGGCAGCTGCCGCCTGCGGGTCATCCGGCAAAGTGCCGGGGTGGGCGATTTGCACTTGCGGCGTCCATACGGTCAGCAACCCGGCATCGGCGACTTTCAGGCAAAAGTCGACATCGGCATACGCTTGCTCGAAATGCTCTTCATCCAGCCCGCCCAGTGCGTCGAACACCTCCTTGCGCACCATCAGACAAGCGTCGGAAACTGCCGAATAATTCTGCTCGACCAGCAGTCGATGCATATGACCCGGTGCGTCTTTTTTCTCGCCAATGAACGCAGAAGCCACGCCATCTTCCAGTCCCAGAATCAGACCGGCGCCGGTCACGCTGCCCTCGTGATCAACCAGTTTGGCCCCCACCACACCCACTTCAGGACGCTGAGCCTGATTGAGCAAGGCTTCGACCCAATTGGCATTGACCACCTCGGCGTCTTCTGCGAGCAGTATCAGATACTCACCTTGCGCCTGCGCGACGGCCTGGTTGAGCAGTGCCGACGAGCTCACGCGCCGCTCGTTCTTGATCAGGCGAATCCGCCCGCCGCCGTTTTGCTCCAGACTGTCGAGCCACGTCAGCAGATCGGCTGACTGACTGTGATTGTCAGCGATGATAATTTCGTTGTTCTGATAGCGCGTGCGCTGCAATACGCTCACCAGGCAGCGCTGCAATTGCTCCTGACAGCCTTCGCTGCGTACGATGATCGACACCTTCGGACGCCCGGCGTGGCGGTAGTCGATCCGCAAGCCACCAAATACCTCAGCGCTCACCTGTGCCTGATAGCCACGGGTTGCCAGGTGGCGCACCAGAGTCTGACGTTGGTGCTCGTTCGGTGCCATCTCCACTGCCGGGGTGATGAGCAATGGTTCGGCCAAATGCGCCAGACCCGCCAGCCCGCCAGTTTCGATCAGGCGCAGCAGCAGGTCGAATTCCAGGGCATCGCTGAACTCGCGGGCATAACCGCCGACATCCACCAGCACCTCGCGTCGGAACAGCCAATGCCGGGCGGTCAACGCCGGCAGACTTTGCAGCAGGTCGAGGTTGAAGTCCGGACGGAAAACTTCGGTCAATGTGCCGTTGCTACGGCGATGAATCTCATCCATCGCCACCGCACGGCAACCTTCGGCGTTCTGCAACTCAAGGCTGGCACGCAGGAAGCCGGCAGACGTGAACTCATCGCCGGCCTCGGCCAACAGCAGCCAGTCCGACGTCGAGCGCTGGGCAATCTGGTTCAGTCTATCGACATAGTTGCTTGCACTGACCTTTACAAAATGCACAGTATTTTGTTCGGTGGTGACCTGGGGCAAATCACCGGTGGTGAAGACCACCACCTTAAAGGCGCGGAAAGCGCTTTCCATCAGGCTGTCAAAGGTGGTCTGCAACTTGTCCATGTCGGCTTCAAGATCCAGCAGCAGAATGCCGAACTGAGGCCCGCCCTTATTGGCCGCCAGATGTTGATTGATTTTCCGTACTGCCGTGTCGTTCGGCTGGCGAGCCTGCAACCAGTTCAACAGCCGGCCGGAGGGCATACCGTCCAGCAACTGACGGCTGTCGTAGGTCGGTACGCTGTCGAGGCGGGCAATCCAGTCCGTCAATATTTTCGCATCGGTGCTCTCGCCCATGTCCAACAGTTGCTGCACCAGTTTTTGCACAACCCTACGGTTGAATGCGCCCAACTGTACGGCATGCAGCAAACGGTTCTGGATGGTCTCGGACGTGTCATTGGAATAGATCCGCTGCAACGTGTGCTGCTGAAGTAACGCACCTTCCATTTCTTCCAGCTGCAAGCGTCCGGCAGGCATCGCATGGAGCAGGAATTCGCACTCGGTCAGTTGATCGAAAAACGCCTGGTTGTAGAACGGCATCTCGACATACTGATGAGGCCCGAATGCGCACTTCGGGCCGATGGTGGGGTCTTTCCAGTAGGACTCGAAAATCGGCTCGATCGTCAATGCATTGCGCGCGGCCAGGCTGTCGGCCAGCGCCTGGAAACTTTGCAGGGCGAACTCTACGGTCTGCACCTGGTTCAGGTCGCTGATGCCGGTCGGCAGCGTGGCGAGGAAACCGGCAAAGCGCTCACGCTCGGCGACGGAGCGGGCGTCTTTGAAACTCAGGACGTGAATGATTTCGGTATTGTGATCCGAACGGCCATAGTTGACCTCCCGCACCACATAAGGCATCGGCAGAATCCGCGCCTTGGCCCGCGCGAGCATGTAGTACACGTGACCGATTTCCTGCCACTCGAAAATCGTGCCCTCCGGCATGGCCGCGTACCAGTCCTGCAACAGCGAAGTACGGTGCACCGCATAGAACGGCGGAATGTACTGGCCCATGTAGTCGAGCACACGATCCTGCGCGCGATCGGCGCTGTAATCCTCTTTCACCTTCTTGTCGCGACGGTAGTACTGCACATAATTGGAGTGCGTCAGGTACATCAGGCAGTAGCCGTGGCACATGCCGTAATCGGGATTGGCCTCGAGGAAGTTCACAGACTCGGTCAATGCATCGTGCAGCAGGAAGTCATCGTCGGCGGCCAGCACCATGTACGGTGTGGTGACCTGGCTGGCGCCATACGCAAGCTTTTGTTGAAAACCCGTGTAGGTGAACTGAGGCAAATGGCGATAGTCGACCGACGGGAAGTCGGCCGCGAGGCGCTCATCGCCCTGCACGGACGAATCCAGCACCAGCACCTTGGCGGAGTAGCTGCTGTAGTACTGCAAGGCACGTCGCAGGAACGCACTGCGGTTGTGGGTGATAACCACCACCGTGAACAGCTCGTTCAGCGGTGTCACGTTGGTTTGAGTGTTGCTTTGAACCTGCATTTTCCTATCCCCACAACCGGCCAATCGCCAAGAACCTGAAACCACTTTTGATTAACGAACGCGACGTAGGTAGCCGTCCGGCGCCACGGTGATCAGCAGCTTGTTTTGCAGTGGCTGGTCAATTTCGAAGTCCTTGTTCTCTTCCAGGTACTTCCATACCGCAGTCTTCGGGTTGTCGCCCGGGCCCCATGGACGATCCGGGAAGAAGTCGGCCGGCATGTCTTCAACCACGGTGTCCATCACCACGCAGTAGCTGTCCACCGAAACCAGTGGCGCATAGAGACGCAATTCTTCAAGCACGTGGTCGTGGGTGTGGTTGGAGTCCAGCACCAGAATGACTTTCTTGCCTTCGGCCGCAGCGCGCACTTTGGCGGCGATGGCCGGGTCGATGCTCGAACCCTCGATCATCGAAATGCGCTTGCTCATCGGGTGGCTCTCGATGGCTTCGCGGTTGTGCGCACGAATGTCGAGATCGATGCCCAGCACTTCGCCGTGGCCTTGCAGCTCCAGCAACGATGCGTAGTAGATGATCGAACCGCCATGGGCGATACCGCATTCGATCACCAGGTCCGGTTTGACCTGCCAGATGATCTCTTGCATGGCCATCATGTCTTGCGGCAACTGGATGATCGGACGGCCCATCCACGAGAAGTGGTAGCTGTATTTGTGCCTGGCCGATTCATTGAAAAAATCCCGGGCCAGGCCGGTGAGTTTCTGGTCATCGCCCTGACGCGCGATTTCTGCCTGGCATTCGGCTTCGAAGGCTTTGTTGATGCTGTTGTCGGTCATTTCAAAATTCTCAATGGTCACTGGAACGAAGCGTTGTCGACGGCGTGATAGACGTAGCGTCCACCAGTCATCCGCTTGATCTCTTCGAGGTAGTTGGAGTTCATCACAAACAGATTGGCGCCTTCGGGCAGAGCCTCCATGGCCTCTTGTGGAGAGGACACCCGCACACCGCTCAGCGGCAGATAACGGCCCTGCTTGGCCGGATTGATATCCACCACGCGGTCCACTGCCACACCGGCCCGTTGCAGGAACAGTGAATAGATCACGCCTTTGGACGATGCCCCCCAGATCGCCGAACCTTGTTCGGGGTCGGCCTGAATAATCTGCACCGCACGTTCAAGGCTACGGGTGAAACCTTCGGGCAGGTCCAGGCGCGGCACCGGGTGTTCCGGGGTCAGGCGCAAGGTCGAAAGATCCGCAACGATGTACAGGTATTGGCCACCGAACAGGTGACCGGCCTCCTGCACGGTGCCGAACATCCGGCGCAGGTCATCGAGGCGGAAGTAATTGACGTGCTCGTAGAACAGGTCGAACCAGGCGCGGTGCTCGATAATCCAGTCGAAGCACGGCACTTCGATGTAGATCTGCCCGCCCTGATTGGCCTCGGCGATCTCGGCAAGAAAGCTCACCGGATCCTGAATGTGTTCGAGCACATGACGCAGCACGATGGCGTCCGCCGCCAGACCCAGCCCGCGCGTGAACGGGGCCTTGATCACGTCGACATTGTCGCCTTCGTAGGCCGGGTCGATGCCGGTGATGGCATAGCCCTGACCTTTCAGGAGTTCGAGAAAGTAGCCTTTGCCGCAGCCGACTTCGATCAATTCCTGGCCCTTGAAGTGGCGGGCAATAATGCCTTCGACATCGCTCAGGTGCTTCTGAAACTGGACCGAATGCGCCTGCTCATTTTGGTAGTCGGCGTCGTAGCTAAGCTTGTCGGCATCGAAGGCCTGGTTGAAGATCAACCCGCTCTGCTCATCCTGTACCAACACCATGTCGGCAGAGGCCGAAGCCCTGGCCGATTGCGGGTCGGCGAAGGTGCGATTCTGCAACACCGGCAGGTCGGCGACCCGATACAACTCATGCCTCATGCTCTGCTCCCAGTAGCTGTTGCAAGCGGTCCGCCACGCCCCAGAACGCCATCGGTTCATGGGTCGGGTATGGGTAGTGACCGAGGTTCAAACTGATCGATGCGTCACGTTCACGCAGCCGCTGCTCGACCAGCGCTCTGACCGATATCGGCTGGCCGCTGGAACAATTGATCACGCCATTGAAGTCCCGCTGTTGCAGGATCGCCGCGAGATAACCGGCGGCAGTCTCGATGGCCAGGTAATCGCGCAGTTGCTCACCGGCCGACATGTTGAAACGTTCGTCGCCGGCATCGATCGCCCGATCCAGCGCTGCCAGCAAACTATTGGGGTTCTGTCCGCTGCCGTGCAGGTAAAACAGCCGCGCCCATTGCAGGGTGAATGACTTCTCGCGCTGCAAGTTTTCGAGGAACACGCGCAAGGTGTTCTTTGCCAGCCCATAAGGGTTGCTTGGCTGCGGCGCGGTCTGCTCGCTGAGCGGCCCACTCTGCATGCCGTATTCGAAACAGGTTCCGGTGACCAGCACCTGCGACACGCCCGCCTCGACCGCGCCCTTGATGAACCGGTAGTCAGCCATCAGGTTGTGCTCGAAATGGAACAGTGCCTGATAGTTCGGCAACCCCGGCCAGGCCAAATGCGCCAAGGCATCGACACCCGTGGTCAGCTTGGCGATGTCCAGGTCAGCGGCGTGAATATCCGCGGCGATGAACTCCACCGCATTGATCCACGGCATGCTCGCGGCAGTCTCGGCATTGCGCGCCACGGCGCGAACTTCGCAACCACGAGCAAGCAAGGCCGCGACCAGATGCCGGCCGACAAACCCGGTGGCGCCGGTCACGAGCACTTTCACAGGACGGTCAACTCGGGCACGGCGATCACGAAACGGCCATCCCACTGACGCACCCGGGCCAATTGTTGACTGACTTCATGCAGCAAATTCCACGGCAAGACCAGCACGTAATCCGGTTTCTCGATGTCGATCTGCGCCGGCGAAACGATCGGGATACGACTGCCCGGCAGGTACTTGCCCTGCTTGTGCGGGTTGGCATCGGCGACCCAGGCCAGCAAGTCCGGTTTGACCCCTGCGTAGTTGAGCAAGGTGTTGCCCTTGGCAGCGGCGCCGTACCCGACCACACGCTTGCCGTCGGCTTTGGCCTGCAACAGGAAGCGCAGCAGTTCGTGCTTGATGTGTTCGGCGGCGGGCGCGAGGGTTGCGTAGTACTCGGGGGTTTTTACACCGGCATCGAGCTCGGCTTGCAGTTGCAGTTGAACCGCTGGCAGGACTTCGCGGCGCACACCATCGACGCGCTGAACGAACACGCGCAGCGAACCGCCGTGGGTCGAGAGCTGGCTGACATCGAACACTTCCAGACCGTTGCGCTCGCACAGCGTTTGCACGGCGGTCAGGGACAGGTAGGAATAGTGCTCGTGATACAGCGTGTCGAATTGCTGCCCTGCCATCAGGGTCAGCAACTGCGGAAATTCAAATGTCGCCACGCCCGTCGGCTTGAGCAAAGTAGCGAAACCGCAGAGGAAATCATTGATATCCGGCACGTGGGCCAACACGTTGTTGGCCGCCATCAGGTCGGCGGCCCAGCCTTCGTTTGTCAGCTGCAACGCGGTATCGCGGCCGAAGAACAGCTCGCGGATTTCCAGGCCTTTTCCCCGTGCAGCTTGCGCGGTGCTGCGGGTCGGCTCGACGCCCAGGCAAGGGATGCCGCGCCCGGCCACGTACTGCAACAAGTAACCGTCGTTCGCGGCGATTTCCACCACACGGCTGTCAGCCGTCAGACCGAAACGCTCGACCATCTCGCCCACATAGCGCTCGGCATGGGTCAGCCAGGTGCTGGAAAACGAACTGAAGTAGGCGTACTCGGCGTCGAACAGGCTGTCGGCGCTGGTGTAATCCTCGGTCTGCACCAGCCAGCATTGCTGACACACTGCAACCTTCAGCGGCACCCATTGCTCGGATTGTTCCAGCTGATCGGCGCGCACGTAGGCATTGGACGGCGGCGAAGTGCCCAGATCAATCAGCGGCAAGGCCAGCGGCGTTGCGCAACCACGGCAGTTCATACACGCACTCCAGCGAAGTGTTCATCGAGCACGGGATGGCTGGAATCCCTGGCCGACAGATTATTGACAGGCAACGGCCAGGCAATCGCCAGCCGTGGATCGTTCACCGACAAACCGCCCTCATGCGCAGGCGTGTAATCAGCGCTGTGCAGGTAAAGCAATTCGGCGTCATCGGTGAGGGTTTGGAAACCATGGGCAAAACCGGCCGGGATCAACAGGCTGCGGCCATCGCCAGCACGCAGGTGTTCGGCGTGCCAGTGCAGAAAGGTCTCCGAGTCCGGGCGTAAATCCACCGCCACGTCCCAGACCTCACCACGCAGACACGTGATCAATTTGGCTTCCGGTGCGCTGGCGTTCTGATAATGCAGACCCCGCACACTGCCCCGCTCACGGGTGCAGGAATGGTTGATCTGGCGGATATGAAACGGCTGGCCGAAGGCGCTCAGGCTGCCTTCGCAGAACAGCCGCGCAAAGTGCCCACGCTCATCTTCGAAGCGTTTGTGCTGCACGCTGAACAGTCCGGCCAGCGGCAATGACTTCAACAGAAACTCGCTCACAGCGCGCCTCGGTACAGGTTCAACTGGCCCAACGTGATGGCGCGCATGTCGTCGCCGTTTTGCCAGGCCAGGTGCCAATCGAGGGTATGGGTCAGGCATTGCTGCAACGACCAGCGCGGTTGCCAGGCCAACAGTTGACGGGCGCGGCTGCTGTCGAGGCGCAACAGACCGGCCTCATGCAAATCGCTCGGTTCGATGCGCAATCCGCGCGCTTGTGGCCAGCGGTTGGCGAGCAGTTCGACCACTTCGCCAACGCTGCACATGTCCGCTTCGCTCGGGCCAAAGTTCCAGGCACCGGCAAACCCAGGACCTTTTTCATAGAGACCGGCGGCCAGTTGCAGGTAACCGGCCAACGGTTCCAGAGCGTGCTGCCAAGGGCGCACGGCTTGCGGGTAACGCAGGGTCACCGGCTCATCCGCCGACCAGGCCTTGAGCACATCAGGGATCAAACGTTCTGGAGCGAAGTCACCACCGCCCAGCACGTTGCCGGCCCGGGCCGTGGCCAACGCCAGACCGTGTTCGGCATAGCGCTCGGCCGGGAAAAACGAAGCGGCATAGGACTGGGCCAGCAACTCGCAGCAGGCCTTGCTGCTGCTGTAAGGGTCGTGGCCGCCGAGGGCCTCGTCTTCGCGGTAGGGCCACAGCCATTCCTTGTTCGCGTAAACCTTGTCGGTCGTCACCAGCACGCAGGCGCGTACGCCACCGACCTGACGGATCGCTTCGAGCAGGTTGAGGGTGCCCATGACGTTGCTGGAATAGGTCCCGAGCGGATCGCGATAGCCTTCGCGCACCAGTGGCTGGGCCGCCAGGTGCAGGACGATTTCCGGCTGCGTTTCGGCGATCAGTTCCAGCAGCGCGCCGAGGTCACGCAAATCGCCGCGCTGATCATTGATGCCCTCATGCACCCGGGCCAGTTCGAACAGGCTCGGTTCGGTCGACGGGTCGAGGGCAAAACCGCTGACTTGCGCGCCCAGGCTTTGCAGCCACAAGGTCAGCCAACTGCCCTTGAACCCGGTGTGGCCGGTCAGCAGAACGCGTTTGCCACGCCAGAATTCCGGGCTCAGTCCCATTGCTTCCATGGGGCCTCCCCGCTCTGCCACAGCGCTTCGAGGTAGTTCTTGTCGCGCAGAGTGTCCATCGGGTGCCAGAAGCCTTCATGCTCGAAGGCCTTCAATTGTTCGTCCCGGGCCAAACGGGCCAATGGCTCGGCTTCCCAAGTGGTGTCATCACCGCCGATGTACGAGAGCACTTTGGGCGAAAGCACAAAGAAACCGCCATTGATCCAGCCACCGTCACCACGGGGCTTCTCGGTGAAACCGAGCACCTGATCGCCGTGACGCTCCAGGGCCCCGTAACGGCCCGGCGGTTGTACGGCGGTGACGGTCGCCAGACGACCGTGGGTGGTGTGGTAGTCCACCAGTTGACGGATATTGATATCGGAGACGCCGTCGCCGTAGGTAAAGCAGAAGGCCTCTTCATCCTTGAGGTAACGGCCGGCGCGCAGCAAGCGGCCACCGGTCATGGTTTCCTCGCCGGTGTCGATGAGAGTGACGCTCCACGGCTCGCTGTAGTTCTGATGCACGTCCATGCGGTTGTTGCGCATGTCGAAGGTGACGTCGGAGGTGTGCAGGAAGTAGTTGGCGAAGAAGTCCTTGATGGCATAGCCCTTGTAGCCAAGGCAGATCACGAAGTCATGAATCCCGTGAGCGGAATACTGCTTCATGATGTGCCAAAGAATTGGCTTACCGCCGATCTCGATCATTGGCTTGGGCTTGAGGTGCGACTCTTCGCTGATGCGCGTGCCCAGGCCACCCGCCAGAATTACTGCCTTCATCGTCTCCCCTCTTGTTCTTCACAGAGCTCGGCCAAGCTATTTCAAGCTTTTGCGTGCTGTCTGGCTAAAACACTCTGCCGTGTCAGGCGGCGGCGTACCGGCCGCAAGCGCTCGTTTTATGGCGATATGAGGGGGACTTGCAGGAAACGCGCCAGCTCATGAATCCAAATAGCAGGCACAAAAAAGGGACGAATCCGGATCATGCAGACCGGGTTCGTCCCCAAGCGTAAAGCGGGCACCTTCAATCCCGTAGCAGGAGAAAGGCGTCTGATTCAGGTATGCAGGTGTACATCCATGCCCGATCAGTCAGGCAACCAGCCCTCGGCCCAGTAGTTGAGATTGTTGCCCTTGAGCATGTAATCGCGCAGCACTTCCTCACGCAGCGCATCGCCCATGCGATAGCTCGCATCAGGGTCGGACAGGTGCATGCGGATTGCCTCGAGCCATTCCTCGGTGCTGTTGCTCACGACCTTGGTGCAGGGCAGATAGCCGCGATAGGCTTCAGTGTCGGTGCAAATCACCGGGTAACCGCAGGCGCCGTACTCCAACAGACGCAGGTTGCTCTTGCAGTCGTTGAAGATGTGGAACTCCAGCGGTGCCAAGGCCAGATCGAGGTTCAGGCTGGCCAGTTTGGCCGGATAGGCCTCCAGGCCGATGCTGGGATGGAACTCATGGACAAATGGACGCAAAGCCGGCGGACACATGCCGAAGAACACCCATTCGACTTCGTTGGCAAGCAGGCGTACCACGTCCGCAATGATCGCCAGGTCTCCATCATGACTCGTCCCGCCACCCCAACCCACGCGAGGCTTGCGAGAGGTGCGGCGCTGACTGGTGAGCCCGGTCCAGAGATGCGGCGCAAGCATGTTCGGGACCACCCGGATATCGTGATGCATGTCCCGCAAAGCGTCGGCCAAGGGCTGGGTCGAGACCACAACCCGGTCACACAGCCCTATGCCACGGCGCACTATTTTATCGACCCCGACCTCAGCCTTGCGCAGGTGCGCGTTCTTCTTCGGGACATCAATCACATAATCGTCAAGTTCAAAGATGCGCAAAGCGTGCGAGCAGTTTTTGACTCGCTCAACCTCATCGACCGCATTCTGGCTATAGCGGCCCTGCAGCACGATCACGTCGGGGGAGCACCGTTCCAGGTCAATGTCTGTCGGCGTGTGATAACTCAGATGCCCCACCACGCGCCCGGCCGCCTCCAACTCACGGAACGGCTGGGCAACCCGGTAATGGCCCACTGCGGTGGTATTGATTGGAATCGCCAGAATCTTGGGCAAAAGCTGACGCGAGAACGGGTCCCAGCCATCCTTGAATCCCGGCTCCAAACTGAAGTTGCTGGTGCCCAGACTCAGATTAGGGTTGTAGGCCGGATCCCTGGCTATCACTGGCAACCATCGCTGGTAAAAGCTTTTCTGCTCGGCCTGCAACACCCTGGGAGCGGGAATGAAGGCAGAGGATGGAACCACTCGCATCAATTCGGCGTAGGGAGTCCACACCACCAGGTATCCGCTTTGCTTCACACGCAGGCAAAAGTCAGCGCCATTGAGTGCTTGCGCCAGATTCTGCTCGTCCAGGCCGTGCAGATCATCAAAAACCTTCTTGCGCACAAGCAGGCAATCGATGCCCACGGCACTGAAATTCTGTACGGTCTGCTGGCGCTGCATGTAACCGGACGTGTTGAGCAACTCACCACGATTGGGAACACCGACCGCCCCCCGCAACCCCAGTACCTGGGCCGTGCCCTCGATACGCCCTTGCGGACTCACCAGCCGACCGCCGACCACTCCGACTTCCGGACGCTGAGCGTGATTGAGCAACTCGTCGAGCCAATCAGGGCTCACAACGATACTGTAGGGACTGAGAAACAACAGATAGTCGCCACGGGCGTGGCCGGCAGCGAAGTTCTGCACTGCAGCCAGATTGTCACCATGATCACAGTGCAACACCCGAAGTTTGTCACTGCCCATTTGCTCCATGGCCGACAGCCAGTTGCAGGCATCAACGGCAGTACTGCCATTGTCGACAATGAGAACTTCATAGCGTTGGCAGGCGGTTTTCTCCAACAGACTTTCGACGCAACGCTCCAGGGAACCCAATTCATCGCGGGTCGCAATGACGATCGAAACCATGGCCGGCTCATCATGCAGGTAGTCCACACGATTGATCATCGGCTGATTGCCAGGGCGAATCCGGTGTGGTGCACCGAGCCGCTGCAGGTGCGCGGCCAGCACGCGAGGGTTCTGCTCGTTAATCTGCGGCTGCGTGAGCCACTGGGAGAGACACAGAGCAGATTCCACGAGAACTTCAGCGATGTGCCCAATCGCATGTGGCCCGTTACTCTCCACCAGTCGCCAGACCAGATCATGCACACCCAGCTCGCCAAAACCGTGTTGCATGCCACCCAGCTCGATCATCCGCTGCCGCTGCAGGGCCAGCACGCGGCCGACATAGGGATAGCTGCGCATCAGATCCAGGTTGAAGTCGGGCTTGAACACCGGCTCGACCGAGACGTCATCACGTAATCCGCCCTCGTCACTGTAGAGGCAGCGCACGTCAGGCATTTCCACCATGCGCTCTGCCAGTAACAGTAAAGCCAGTTCATTCAAGCGATCGCCCGCGCGAACCAGATAGATCCAGTCTGCGTTATCCAACTGGGCCAGCAGGCGATTGAACTGGGCAACCGGTTCATCATCCAGACGTATATGACGCACACCGTCGAATGGCGCGTGCTGTAATTGGGACAGCACTACCACGTGCTCGGCGGCGTAGGTCTGATGACGAATGCTCTTGAGCGTCTCTTCCAGCGCCGGAACATCGCCTTCGCTGTCGAGAACAATCGGCACAATGCGCGGACGCCAGCTCCAACCCTGCAAACGGGCGTCGAGCAAACGTTGCTGGGCCGGTTTCAAACGACGGCACGACAGCCATTCCCGGTACATGTCGACAAAGCTGTCGCTCTTGACGCCTACCCGGGTGTGCACCATCGTTTGAATGAAGCCCAGTTGCCGTCCCAGCGCGGTTTCTTCCCAGGCATAGGCGTGCCCCTCAGTCGCATCGGCCAGTGCCAGATAACGTACCCAGCCCGGCGCAGGCGCCGGCTCACCACTGCGCAAGGCAAGCATTTGCTTGAGCCAGTCGAGTTCGGTCATTACCGCAGCCTTGACTGGTGTCTGATCGCTCAGCCGCGCCGGATGCAAACGCTCAAGGCTCAACACCTGACCCACCACCACCAGATTGCCACGCCGTAGCAGGCAGGCAAACAAGGCGAAGTCCAGACACGCGATAAAGCCTTCGCCAATCTGAGTCAGGGCCGGCAAATATTCCAGCGCATGCCGGGTTCGCAACAACGCCCCGCTGAGGCCAGTGAGAAAATTGACCAGACTGCTTTCCAGAATACCCAGCAGATCCTCACCCTTGAACAAGGTGACACCCGTGGAAAAACAGCAATTTTCCACACGGTCAGAAAGCAGGATGTAATCACCGTCGTAAAACTGCCGCTGGCCGGTCACCAGGTTGACGTCTTCGTGGTCGATGAAGCCGACAATCTGCTGAGTGATGCATTCGGGGAGTAGCTGGTCGTCGTCGCACAGTAACTTCAGATAGTCACCGCTGGCCTCTTGCGCACAGGCCATGAGGTTAGCCTGAAAACCCAGGCGCTGCGGATTGCGCACATAGCGCAGGCGAATCGAGACAGGCACCTCGCAGGCATCGACGATCTCGCGGATCTCGTTGCCACCACTGTCATCGCAGACGATCACTTCAAGATTGGCGTAGGTCTGATTCAGCGCGCTTTGCAGTGCCGTCTGGAAGAACTGCGGGTTGAAGGCGGGGATGGCGATGGTGACAAGAGGAGCTGGTTTCACGGCGAGGGAACTCTCGAGCGGCGGGACCTCTCCTCTAAACAAGGAGAGTTCCCGGAACCGCTGAAAAAAGACGGTTTGCACTCAGCAGTCTTAAGCCCCCGCGACAACATCGCGAGGGCCTTGACTCAGACTTTGTTGAACAACCCCAACTGAGCAATTTTGCTGAACGCCAGTTGCGAGGCTTGAAGCATGGTTTGCTGCAGCGTCAGACGGGTCATCACTTCGGCAGGGTCTGAATCACGAATCGCACCCTGCGTCTGCGTATTGGCCAGTGCCAGGCTCTGGTTGATGTCAGTCTGGGTGACCAATGATGCGCCGCGACCACCCACGGAGCTGAGACCCGACGCCAACTGGTCGATGCCACTGGACAAGTTGCCAACACCCGAGCCGATTGCCGCGTTCAGTTTCTGAATGGCTATCGGATTATTGTTGGTCGGCGTCGACAGTGCTGTTTTGAGCTGACTGACAGTGTCCAGAACGTTTTGCGTCTGGTGAGTGTTGACCGCAACGGAAAACTGATCTCCCGCCGCCGGTGTACCTGCCAAAGTAAAGGAGACACCTGACGCTGTTGCTGTGGAACCCGCCATTGTGCCGCTGGAAACCGGTGTGCTGTTAGCGGTCAAAGGCGAGGCATACAAATCGTAATTCGTGGCACTGGTGAACTTGAGGATCGCGCCGCCACCCGGAAAACTGGCGTGGTAGTCGGCGCTATTGGTGACCGCCGTCCCGGTGACCAGCGCCGCCGAGGGGTTACCTGGGCTGCGGGACGCATTGAAGCTGTCCGGCTTGGCAGCCAGGGTGAAACTGTGTCCGGTGATCACCGTGCTCGGAACGTCACCCGCTTGCAGGTTAATGTTCAACTTCAGATCGACGCCACGGAAGTTGACAGTCTGCGTGGCCGCCCCACTGGTGGAACTGAACACGCCGTTCTGACTGGCCTCGGCCGTGACATCGTTACCCAGCGAGTCTGTGATTTGCAGCTGCGTGTCGCTGACGAAATTCACCGTGTACGGTTCGCCACTGCGGAATTTTGCGTTGTAGGTAACGTCGGACCCCACCTGACCGTTGGAAAGCACCACACGACCGTCATCGACGGCTGGCGAGGTCATTGCAGTCTGGGTGCGGCTGGTGTTGATGGCTTGCTGGAACACGTCCCAACCGGTGCTGTTGGTGGCCATCGACTGGGTATCGCCAATCGGCAGATCCAGCGTGACCTGATCACCGTTGTAGGTGTAGCTGCCATCGGTATTACGCGAGAACGGTGCGATATCGCCCTTGGATCCGGAGAAGATGTATTTGCCGTTCTCGTCCTTGGTGTTCATCAGGCTCAGCAGCTGCTCTTCGATCTGACCCAGTTCAGAGGCGTTGGCCTGGCGGTCAGCGTCGGTATAACCGGCGTTGCCCGCGCCCAGGGCTAGTTCCTTGGCGCGCTGCAGCACGTTGTTGATGCTGGTCATCACCGCTTCGGTCTGGCCGAGCGTGCCTTTGATGGTGGTCATATTGTTCGAGAACTGATCCAGCATCGAAGCCTGCTGCCCCAATTGCAGCAAGCGCGAGGCGCCGACCGGATCATCGGCTGCGGTGTTCACGCGAACCAGGCTGCTGGCCTCTTCGCTGCTCTTGACCACGTTGGCGAAATTCTTCTGATAGTTCGCAGCCGAGGACTCGTAAAACTGGGCGGTAGAAATGCGCATGGGCTACGACTCCTTAAATGCTGTTGATCAGGGTGCTGAAGATTTCCTGCGCAGCCTTGATGATCTGCGAAGAGGCGGTGTAGTACTGCTGATACTTGACCAGGTTGCCGGTTTCCTCATCGAGGTCGACACCCGAAAGCGAGTCGCGCGCACCTTTGGCGTTCGCCAGGATGGCTTCGGTCGCGGCGCTGTCGAGCTTGCCCTGAGCGGCCTTGGAGCCAACGCCTTCGACCAGTTTGCCGTAAGCGTCGCTCAGGGAAATGCCTTTGCTGGCGGAGCCGGTGTCCACGGTTTGCGCGGTCTGCAAACCCGCCAGGGCTGTACCGTTACGGTTGTCCAGGCTGCCCGGCTGACTGAGCGAGACGTTGATCGCCGTCGAGGTACCCGGCGAGCCTGCGATGGTCATGTCGAACGTCGCAGTGCGCTGCACGATTGGCGGCCCCGGATCATTGATCGGGGCCCCGCTGGCATCGACCAGAGGAATACTCAGCGACAACGTATTGTTCTGGCCCGGCACGATGGTACCGCTGCTGAGCGGATTACCCTTGGCATCGAGCATTTGGTAAGTCTGGGTCGCTCCGCCCGTCGCACCGAACACGATTTTGACTGGCGTGGAATTTTTCAGGCCGTTCTGCATCGCGGTGGTGGTGGCCGCGTCGTAGATGTCGAACTTCGTCGTCAGGGTCGGCTGGCCGCTGGCTGGAATCGTCAGCGTGCCACTGCCGCCTGCCGCAATGGCAGCACCCAACGGTGCAGCGATGGCCAGACGTTTGGAGTCGGTCATCTCGGTCTTGATATTGGCGGCCGCGTTACGGGTCGGGGTGATCTTGAAGGTATCGCCTGCAGCGGCGGTGCCACCGGTTAGCTTCAAGGAAAAACCGTCGATCACCGGCGCAGGTGTGGTCGCCGTGTTGAAGCTGCCCATAGACGTATTGTCTGGCAGGCGCTGCACGGTGTAGTCGGTGGCGCTGGTGAACGTCACTTTGTAATCGTTGATGGTCAGCTTGCCAGTGTCTTCAATGCTGACATCGAAGTTGCCCGAGCCCACGCTGTTATTGCCGGAGGCGATGCTGCGCTGAGCCATCTGCGCGGCACTGTTGATGCTGTTGAACAGGTTCGAACCGAAGTCACCGTTCTTGTCGATGCCCTGGGCCTGAATGCTGTTCATCTGATCGGCGACGACCAGAGCGACGCGACCCAGTTCGTTCATGGCCGGGTCAAGCACGGTGCTGCGATAGCGCAGCAAACCGCCGATTTCGCCACCGGTCATGATCGACGTGATATCGATGGTGCTCGAACCACGATTGAGTTGCAGCGCCAAGCGGTTCGGGTCGTCTTTGCCCGGCACGACTTCGAGTTTGTTGACGGTGTTGCCCATGACCAGCGGCTGGCCGCTGCCCAAGTAGATATCGACGTTACCTTCACGCTCGACGATCTGCGCGCCGGTAAAGGTCGAGAGCTGGCGAACGGTCTCGTTTCGGGCGTCGAGCAGCTCGTTCGGCATGCCACCGGAGCTGGAAATCTCGGAAATCTTCTGGTTCAACTGCGCCACGGTGGCGGCCAGTTTGTTGACCTGATCGGCCATGTTCGTCAGGTTGCCATTGATGTTCGCGTTCTGCTCGTTCAACTGGCTGGACACTGAATTGAAACGATTGCTCAAGGCCTGGGCATCGCTGAGCAGCAACTGGCGTGAAGCGTCGTCACCCGGCTTGGCGTTGACGTTCTGCACCGAGGCAAAGAACTTGGTCAGAGCGCCATTGAGGCCGGTGCTGGTGTCCGACAGCAGTTTGTCCAGCGGCGTGACCTGCCCCAGGTACGCGGCCGAATCACTGTTGAGCGACGTGGTGGTCTGCAGTTGGGCGTCAAGGTAGCTGTTGTACACCCGACGTACGTCGGCCAGGGTCGTGCCGGTACCGATGTAGACATTGCCGAACTGCTGCGAGGCTTTGGTTCCCTGCACGGTCTGCTGACGCGAGTAACCCGCGGTATCGACGTTGGCGATGTTGTTACCCGTCGTCATCAACGACGATTGGCTGGCTGACAGCCCCGACATCCCGATATTGAGCAAACTCATGGTTCAGACCTTAATCCTTGTGCCTATAAAGGCGTGGTGGAAGCGCCCGCCGCAGCGTAGTTCTGGTAACTCGTCATCTGCTTGGCTATCTGCGAAATCTTGCTCGCGTAGTCCGGGTCGGTTGCGTAACCGGCCTTTTGCAACTCGCGCACAAACTGTTCTGGGTTATCGGCCGACTTCACAACATCTTGATAGCGATTGTTGGTTTGCAGCAGCGTCACAAGGTCATGGAAGCTGTCCTTGTAAGAGTCATAGGAACGGAACTGCGCCGTCTCCTTGACCATCTCGCCATTCCTGAATTCGCTGGTGATTGCCCGCGCCGATTCGCCCTTCCAACTGCTGCTGGCCTTGATGCCGAACAGGTTGTGACTGCTGCTGCCATCCTGGGCGCGCATGACCGATTTGCCCCATCCGGTTTCCAGGGCGGCCTGCGCCACCAGGTAACGCGGATCGACCCCAATGCGTTCGGCGGCCTCTTTGGCCATCGGCAGCATGGTGTTGACGAATTCGTCGGCGGAACTGAACGCTTTCTTCGCCGGTGCCAGCGGTATTTGCGCCATGGCACGGCCATAAATCTGCAGGCGCCCGCTGGATGTCGCATCCGTTTGCGAAGCCAGCCAATCGCCGTTGTACAGGGGGCCGGCACCGGTCTTGGTGCTCTGCGGCATTTGGATGCTGTTCTGCGCCGTCGTGGCGGTCGCGGCAGGGGGCGTTGCCGACGGCACCAGCCCTGCGAGCAAGCGGTCGGCCAGTTTCGGCGGCAGCGCCAGACGTCGCTGATTGATCAGCGCCATATCATTGCGATGAGTGCCCTCGCCCGCGCTGGCCGACTTCACCGAGCGCGAAGCCCACAACGGACGCTCGCCATTGAGGCGCGACAGCGGCCCGTTGGTGGCGACCGTACCGGCGGCTATCGGGGTTTCCACGGCGGCTTTCGCGGCAGCTTGCTTGGCGGCTGACGCGGCAGCGGCCTCGCCCGGGGCCATCGGCTTGTTCTTCGACATCTGACGCATCAGCACGTCAGCCAGACCAATACCGCCACCCTCACGGGACATGGAAACGGCCAACTGCTGGTCGTACATTTCCTGATATTGCTTGGCTGCCGGCGTGTTGAGCGGATTGTCCTGGCCCAGCGTTTCAGTGGCCGAGCGCATGGACTTGAGCATTTCACCGAGGAACAGCGACTCGAATTCCTGCGCCACCTTGCGCATGTTGCCGTCGCTGTTCTTGTCGCCGACCTTGAGCTGGTTCAAGCGATTGAGGTCCGAATAGGAACCCGAATCGTTGCTGCTGACCCCCAATCCGCCCTTGCGCATATCCATGGTCGCCGTCCTCAGATCACGATCAGGTCGGCTTGCAGCGCACCGGCCTGTTTCAGTGCTTCAAGGATGGCCATCAAGTCACCTGGCGCCGCGCCGACCTGGTTCACCGCACGCACGATTTCGTCGAGGGTGGTACCCGGGCCGAACTTGAACATCGGCTTGGCTTCCTGCTGGGCGTTGACCCGCGAGCGCGGCACGACCGCCGTCTGCCCATTGGACAGAGGGCCGGGCTGGCTGACGATCGGGTCTTCGGTGATGGTCACGGTCAGGCTGCCGTGGGTCACGGCGGCCGGGGAAACCTTGACGTTCTGGCCGATCACGATGGTGCCGGTCCGCGAGTTGATGATGACTTTCGCCACCGCCTGACCCGGGTCGACTTCAAGGTTCTCGATGATCGACAAATAGTCGACGCGCTGACTCGGATCGAGTGGCGCACTGACGCGAATCGAACCGCCGTCGATGGCCTGGGCAACGCCAGGACCGAGCATGTCGTTGATCTTGTCGACGATGCGCTTGGCCGTGGTGAAGTCCGAACGGTTGAGGTTCAGCGTCAGGCTGTTGCCCTGGTTGAAACCGCTCGGCACCGAACGCTCAACCGACGCACCACCCGGGATACGACCGGCCGACGGAACGTTGACGGTGATCTTCGAACCGTCACGACCTTCGGCGTCGAAACCGCCGACCACCAGGTTGCCCTGAGCGACCGCATAGACGTTGCCATCGATACCCTTGAGCGGCGTCAGCAGCAAGGTGCCGCCGCGCAGGCTCTTGGAGTTACCGATGGACGATACGGTGATGTCGACCTGTTGACCCGGCTTGGCGAACGCCGGCAAATCAGCACTGATCGACACCGCCGCGACGTTCTTCAATTGCACGTTGCCCGAACCCGGCGGCACCTTGATGCCGAACTGCGAGAGCATGTTGTTGAAGGTCTGCAGGGTGAAGGGGGTTTGCGTCGTCTGGTCACCGGTGCCGTTAAGTCCGACCACCAGGCCGTAGCCGATCAATTGGTTGGAACGCACGCCGGAAATACTGGCGATATCCTTCAGCCGCTCGGCTTGAGCGTTGAACGCTGCGGACAGCATCAGGGCGGCCACCATGAGGTGTTTAAGATTCAACGTAGCCACCTAGAAAGGGAACAGCGGGCTGAGGAAGAAACGGTCGAACCAGCCTGGCTGACTCGCATCGGCAAACGAACCGGTGCCCGAATAGGTGATGCGTGCATCGGCGATACGGGTCGACGAAACGGTGTTGTCCGTCGCGATGTCATCGGCGCGAACAAGCCCTGCAATCCGCACCAGTTCATCACCGGTATTGAGGGTCATCCACTTCTCGCCGCGCACGGCGATGATGCCGTTAGGCAACACGTCGGCAACGGTCACCGTGATCGAGCCAGTGAGGCTGTTGCCCTGTCCAGCCTTGCTGTCACCCTTGGTCGCGCGGTCGCCGCTGTAAGCGGCATCCAGACTCAGGTCACCGCTGCCAATCGGATCGTTGGTACTCAAGCCGCCGCCGAACAGAGAGGACAGGCCAATGCTGGTCTTGCTGGTCTTGCCGACCTGGGAATTGGCGTTTTTGCTGGCCTGGGTCTTCTCGTTCAAGGTGATGGTGATGATGTCACCGACCCGGAACGCCTTGCGGTCGCTGTACAGGTTCTGTTCGAAACCGGCCTGGTAGATCGAGCCGTTATTGGCCGCCGCCGGCAGCGGCGTGCGCGGTAACACCGGGGCGTAGTAAGGGTCATTGGGCTTGGGCGTCGGACCGACGCAACCCGAAAGCGCGGCGATCCCACTCAGTGCCAGAACAGATACATAGCGATTCATGACCCTACCTCACGGTGTTGCAGGCGACCTCATGGCCGCCTCATAGACTTGATTACAGATTCTGCGTTACGAACGAGAGCATCTGGTCGGCGGTGGAGATCACCTTGGAGTTCATCTCGTAAGCGCGCTGAGTGGTGATCATGTTGACCATCTCTTCAACGGTGCTGACGTTCGAGGTTTCCAGAGTGTTCTGCAGCGTGGTGCCGAAACCGGCCAGGCCCGGGGTACCGACTTGCGGCGCGCCGCTGGCAGCGGTTTCCAGGAACAGGTTATTGCCCACAGCCTGCAGACCGGCCGGGTTGATGAAATCGGCGGTTTGCAGGTTGCCGATCACCTGGGAGGCCGGGTTGCCGGCAACGGTGATGGACACGGTGCCGTCGCGACCGACCGTGAAGGTCTGGGCATCGTTCGGGATGACGATGGCCGGTTCCAGGGCGAAGCCGCTGGCGTTCACGATCTGACCGTTGGAGTCCAGGTGGAACGTACCGTCACGGGTGTAGGAAGTCGTGCCGTCCGGCTGCAGAATCTGGAAGAAACCGCGACCGTCGATGGCCATGTCCAACGGCTGTTCGGTGGTTTGCAGGCTGCCGGCGGTGAAGTTTTTCTGGGT
>Ga0255334_1000369_pt1 | contig 39539 bp, 33 predicted proteins | sample EtOH5_35cm_T3_12_FD_202080 | JGI IMG/M metagenome (GOLD analysis project Ga0255334, IMG submission 202080) | Sandy soil microbial communities from University of British Columbia, Vancouver, Canada - EtOH5_35cm_T3_129 | ecosystem: Engineered > Artificial ecosystem > Sand microcosm > Unclassified ... | reverse complement strand
CGGTCACTGTTGCCACCACTGGAATCGCCTCGTCGATCAGCCCTGGCGCATCATGTCCATCGGCCTGCGCAACTGGGCGCATGGGTTCTGATCCGTGGGAGTTGGTATCAGCCGAAAGCGCAGAACCGACTCAAGAACGCCCCATCCAGAGTCTTCTTCCGGATTGCAGCTGATCAGGTGAGATCGCGCGAAAGCCCATTTTCGCCCAAAACCGTGCGGCCCGAGCATTGGCGCGATTGACGCCGACATGGGCGGCCACAGTGCCATGCTGCATTGTTCGGTCGAACCAAGCAGAAAGCAGCTTCGGGCCAACGCCGAGGCCCTGCAAACCCGGAAGCAGGTTCAGATGCAGGTGCGCGGGATAGTCCCGCGTCACCGCGGCCGGCGTGCCTTCTGGGCAGTGGATCATGGCAACCCGCCGTGCATCGGGCGTCCATTGCTCTCTTTCTGACAGATTCGGCGCGGGGTACTCGTGGCGAAGGTCAGGCCACCAGCACTGCTCCAATCGCTTCTGCCAATCCACAGTATCGAGCACACCGGCCACATACCCCGCCACGCAACCATCAACCTCAGCCACCAGGACGAATTCCGGCACGAGTCGGGCATAGGGCGCTGAATAAATGTGCCCGATCAGACGATGGTCATGGTAGCGGGCACTGGCGCATCCGCACCCATATGTCGTGTTGCCAATGATATTGCATACAGGGCATCAATATCGTCCGCTTGATATTGCCGGAACTGCACCATCATCCTGAATTCCGCACGGGAACAGCGCCTTGATACATGGATACGACCGATTAATTGTATACTGGATAACTTCCCTTCGTAGGAATGCGGAGGCGCCAACCGCTGCCGTGGACGCCGCTTGCCGCGCCCACAGCCCGGCCGTGCATCTGGACGCCGGGCGCGTCCGCCAGGGCATCCTGGCAGTGAACCCGATCGCCTTGCTGGACCGCGACCTGCCGGAGCTGGCTGCGGTCTTGCGCCGGTTGGCGGCTACTCCGCCAGCGACATCCCCAGCGCCGGCTTCACATCGGCCGGCAGCGGGCAGACATAGGGGCTTTCCGCCATACGGGCCGCGTGCTCGGCCTTGGCGCGGGCGATCAGCTCCGGGTTCTTCAGCGCATCCACCGCGGTGCCGGCCATGATCTTGGCGACATGCACCATGCCGGCATGCGCCGCCGGGTTCTTGCCCTGCGCCGTCAACTGCCAGGAATGGCCGGGCGTGCCGATCGCATAGGTCGCGCCCCGCGCCTGCACGGTCGGCACCTTCCAGGACACGTCACCGACGTCGGTCGAGCCGACGCCGGTGCCGCCGGCGCTGGCACCCATCGGCACGATGGCGTCGCACAGCGTCAGGCCCTTCTGCACCTTCAGGCCGTGGCGGCGGAAGGCGGCGGCGATGTCGTCCGAGGTCAGGGTCTTCTGGATCTCGGCGGCGAAGGCGCGATCCTCATCGGTGAACTGCGGCGGGCCGAGGCGATCGAAGTTCTCCTGCATCGCCTGCTCCATCGGCCCATTGCCGACGAGGTTGGACACCGCGCTGATGACCTGCGTGGTGACCGTCGTGCCGGTCATCAGCGCCGCCCCCTCGGCGATCTTGCGCACCCGCTCCACCACCGGGGTCAGCGTCGCCAGATCCACGGCGCGGATCAAATAGCGGACCTTGGCCGAGGATTGCACCACGTTCGGCGCGATGCCGCCGGCGTTCAGATAGGCATAGTGCAGGCGGCAATCCGACGGGATGTGCTCGCGCAAATAGTTCGCGCCGACGCTCATCAACTCGACCGCGTCCAGCGCCGAACGGCCGAGGTGCGGTGCGCCCGCGGCATGGGCGGCGCGGCCGGCGAAGGTGAAGTCGATGCGGGTATTGGCCAGCGACTCGGCCTCGTTCACGCCGGAAAAGGCGGCCGGGTGCCAGGAGATCGCGATGTCCACGTCGTCGAAGGCGCCTTCGCGGACCATGAAGCCCTTGGCGGCGCCGCCTTCCTCGGCCGGGCAGCCGTAGTAGCGCACGCGGCCTGGCAGATTGTTCGCCGCCAGCCAGTCCTTGACCGCGGCGGCGGCCATCAGGCTCGCCGAGCCCAGCAGGTTGTGGCCGCAGCCATGGCCGCTGCCATCGCCCGGCATCGGCCGGTGCTCGGCGACGCCGGCTTCCTGGCTCAGCCCCGGCAGCGCGTCATATTCGCCGAGGATGGCGATGACCGGCCCGCCCTCACCGGCCTCACCCATCACCGCGGTCGGGATGCCGGCGACGTTGCGGGTGACCCGAAAACCCTCGGCCTCCAGCATGGCGGTGTGTTCGGCGCAGGAGCGGGTTTCGGCGTAGCACAGCTCCGGCATTCCCCAGACCCGGTCGGAGAGGCCGATATAGGGCTCGCGCCGGTCCTCGACGTATTGCCAGATGGTTTCGCTGTTCCGCATCGCCGGGCTCCTTCAAGGCGGCGATTTTCGCATGGGCGGGGGCAATACGGAAGCTGGCGCCGGTGGGCTCGGCAAGGCTAACCTTGGCGGTCCCAGGAGGCCCATCCCATGCTCAACCGTCGCAGTTTTCTGGCCGCCACCGCCGGGGGCGCCTTGCTGAACTACAGCAGCATCGCCCATGCCCAGTCGCCCAGCGGCGCCATCGTGATGGCCAAGGTGATCGACGACATCACCAGCATCGATCCCCATGAATCCTTCGAATACACCGGCAATGAGATCTGCGGGAACGTCTACCAGAAGCTGGTGAACACCCCGAACAGCGACCCGGGGCGCCTGATGGGCGAGCTGGCGGAGTCCTGGGAGGTCTCGGCAGACGCCAAGACCTTCACCTTCAAGATGCGGCAGGGGCCGAAGTTTTCGTCCGGGGCTGCGGTGACGGCCGAGGATGCGGCCTTCTCCCTGCACCGCGCGGTGATCCTGAACAAATCCCCGGCCTTCATCATCAACCAGTTCGGCTTCACCAAGGACAATGTCGCAAGGCTGATCCAGGCGAGCGACCCGAAGACCCTGGTCATCACCCTGGAAACCCCGACCAGCCCAAGCTTCTTCCTCTATTGCCTCTCGGCCAATGTCGGCAGCGTGGTGGAAAGGGCGGTGGCCCTGCAGCACCAGCAGGGCGAGGACCTGGGCAATGCCTGGATGAAACAGAATTCCGCGGGGTCGGGCGCCTATCGGCTGGTGTCCTGGCGGGCCACGGAATCGGTGACGCTGGATGCCAATCCGCATGCGGCTTCGCCGCCGCGCACGCGCCGCTTCCTGATCCGCCACGTCGCCGATCCCTCGGCGCAGTTTCTGGGGTTGCAGCAGGGGGATTACGATATTGCCCGCAACCTTGGCTCCGACCAGATCCGCAGCCTGCAGGGCAATGCGGCGTTCCAGTTGCTGACCAACCGCCGCGCCAGCCTGATGTATCTGGCGATGAACCAGAACAACCCAAACCTGGCCAAGCCGCAGGTGCGCCAGGCGGTGAAATGGGCGATCGACTATGCCGGGATCCAGACCAATCTGGTCCCCTTCACCTATGCCGTGCACCAGACCTTCCTGCCGGCAGGCTTTCCCGCCGCGGTGAATGACGCGCCCTTCCGCCAGGACGTGGCCCGCGCCAAGGCGCTGCTGGCCGAGGCCGGGCTGGCCGATGGCTTCGAGGTGACGATCGATGTGCCGGCCTCCCAGCCCTATTCCGACATTGCCCAGGCGGTGCAGGCCAATCTCGCCGCCGTCGGCATCCGCGCCCGCGTGCTGCCCGGCGAACAGCGCGCCATCATCACCAAGACCCGCGCCCGCCAGCATGAGATGGCGCTGCTGCGCTGGGGGGCCGATTACTTCGACCCGCATACCAATGCCGAGACCTTCTGCATGAACCCCGACAATGCCGATGGCGCGCGCAACCGCACCCTGGCCTGGCGGTCGTCCTGGCAGAATGAGGATCTGACCGCCCGCGCCCTCGCCGCGGTGAAGGAAACCGACAGCACCAAGCGGGCCGAGATGTATGCCAGCCTGCAACGCGACCACCAGCAACTGAGCCCCTTCGCGATCATGCTGCAGGAGATCGAGGTGGTGGGCACGGGCCCCAAGATCACCGGCTTCGACCTCGGCACCATGTCCGATCGCGGCGTCTATCGCACCACCGCCAAGGGGTGAGGGCCCGGGCGCGCGCGCTGGCGGCGACCGCCGCCAGCATTCCGGTCACCTTGTTCGGCCTGACCATCGTCACCTTCCTGATCGGGCGCGTGGTGCCGATCGATCCGGTGCTGGCGGTCGTCGGCGATCGCGCACCGCAGGATGTGGTGGACCGCGCCCGGCTGGAACTGGGGCTGGACCAGCCGCTGGTGGTGCAGTTCTGGCACTACCTTGGCCAGATCCTTTCGGGCGACCTCGGCCGTTCGGTGATGACCGCCAATCCGGTGACGCAGGATATCGCCCGCTACTTCCCGGCGACCTTCGAACTGGCGACGGCGGCGATCATCCTGGCGGTGGCGATCGGGGTGCCGCTCGGCGTGCTGGCGGCAACACGGCAGGATTCCTGGGTGGATCAGGCGGTGCGGCTGTTTTGCCTCGCGGGGCATTCGGTGCCGGTCTTCGTGCTGGCTCTGCTGTCGCTGATGGTGTTCTACGCGACCCTGCACTGGGCCCCTGGCCCCGGCCGCCAGGGCATATTGTTCGAGGATATGGTCGATGTCCGCACCGGGCTGCTGACGGTCGATGCCGCACTGGCCGGGGATTGGCCGGCGTTTCGCGATGCGCTGCGGCATCTGGCGCAGCCGGCCTGCGTGCTGGCACTGTTCTCCCTGGCCTATATCGCCCGGATGACGCGGGCCTTCATGCTGGCGGAACTGCGTCAGGAATACATCACCACAGCACGGGCCAAGGGGCTGTCGCCGCTGCGCATCGTCTGGCGGCATGCCTTCGGCAATGTGCTGGTGCCATTGGTCACCGTGCTGTTCCTCACCTATGCCGGGCTGCTGGAAGGCGCCGTGCTGACCGAGACGATCTTCGCCTGGCCGGGGCTTGGGCAATATCTGACCGTGTCGCTGCTGAACGCCGACATGAATGCCGTGCTGGGCGCGACCTTGGTGGTCGGGCTGATCTACGTGGTGCTGAACCTGCTGGCCGACTTCCTCTACCGCGTGATGGACCCCAGGGTGTGACGACGCGGGCGTGGTTGCTGTCGGATACGCCGGCTTCCCGCCGGCAGGCCATTTGGGGGCGGCGCTACCAGGGCTGGCTGGCGCTGAAGCGGAACCCGCTGGCGGTGGCGGGGCTCGTCATCGTGCTGCTGATGCTGGCGATGGCGGCGGCGGCACCGATTCTGGCGACGCATGATCCGGGGACGCAGAATCTCGCGAACCGGTTGCAGCCGCCCTCCGCAGAACATTGGTTCGGCACCGATGAATTGGGGCGCGATGTCTGGTCGCGGGTGCTGTTCGGCGGGCGGCTGACGCTCGGCATGGTGGTGGCGGTGATGGCGCTGGTCGCGCCCGTCGGGCTGATCCTGGGCGCGGTCGCGGGCTATGCGGGGGGCTGGCTTGACCGGGTGCTGATGCGGGTGACGGATGTGTTCCTGGCCTTCCCGCGGCTGATCCTGGCGCTGGCCTTCGTCGCCGCGATGAAGCCGGGGGTGGAGAGTGCGGTCATCGCCATCGCGCTGACCGCGTGGCCACCCTATGCGCGGCTGGCGCGGGCCGAGACGCTGCTGGTCCGCAACGCCGACTACATCGCGGCGGTGCGGCTGACCGGAGCCTCGGGCGCGCGGATCGTGCTGCGGCATGTGCTGCCGATGTGCCTGGGCTCGCTGGTGGTTCGGGTCACGCTGGACATGTCCTCGATCATCCTGACTGCGGCGGGGCTTGGCTTCTTGGGGCTGGGGGCGCAGCCGCCGCTGCCGGAATGGGGGACGATGATCGCGACCGGACGGCGCTTCATCCTGGAACAATGGTGGGTGCCGCTGGTGCCGGGGGTGGCGATCTTCCTGGTCTCTCTGGCGTTCAACCTGCTGGGCGACGGGTTGCGCGACGTGCTGGACCCGAAGCAGCGATGAGCGAGCCGCTGGTCACCCCCTTGGTCACTATCGACGATCTGCACGTCGATTTCCCCGCCCGCACCGGCTGGCAGCCGGCGTTGCGCGGGGTATCGCTGAGCCTGGGGCGGGAAAAGCTCGCTATCGTCGGGGAATCCGGCTCGGGCAAATCCGTGACCGGCCGGGCGCTGATGCGGCTGCTGCCGCCGTCGGCCCGGGTCCGCGCGAAAACGCTGCGCTTCGACGGCATCGATGTGTTGAACGCGCCCGAGCGCCGGATGCGCGACCTGCGCGGCGGTCGCATCGGGCTGATCCTGCAGGACCCAAAATATGCGCTGAACCCGGTGATGACCGCCGGCCAGCAGATCGCGGAGGCCTTGCGCGCGCACCAAAGCATCAGCCGGCGAGAGGCCGCCGAACGCGCCGTCGCCCTGCTGGAACAGGTGCAGATCCGCGATCCCGGCCGCGTCGCCCGCGCCTATCCGCATGAGTTGTCGGGGGGCATGGGCCAGCGCGTGATGATCGCGATGATGCTGGCCCCAGGCCCCGATCTGCTGATCGCCGACGAACCGACCAGCGCGCTGTACGCCAGCGTCCAGGCCGAAATTCTGCGCCTGCTGGACGAATTGGTGGACCAGCGCGGCATGGCGTTGATCCTGATCAGCCATGATTTGCCGCTGGTCTCGCGCTTCTGCGACAAAGTGGTGGTGATGGTGGGCGGGCGCGTGGTGGAGCAATTGGCGGCGCGCGACCTCGCCCAGGCCACGCATCCTTATACGCGCGGGCTGCTGGATTGCCTGCCCTCGCTGACCCATCCCAGGGCGCGGCTGCCGGTGCTGGCGCGTGACCCGGCCTGGTTCGCATGATCGCGGCCGAGGCGCTGCACGTCCGCTTCGGCGCGGTCCATGCGGTGCGCGGCGTCTCCTTCACGGTGGCGCCAGGGGAAAGCTTTGGCCTGGTCGGGGAATCCGGATCGGGCAAATCGACGGTGCTGCGGGCGCTGGCCGGACTGGCGCCGGTCTCCGACGGCCGCCTGGTCATCGATGGGCAGGATCTGGCGCAGGGCCGCGACCGCGCCTTCTTCCGCAAGGTGCAGATGGTGTTCCAGGACCCCTATGGGTCGCTGCATCCGCGCCAGACCATCGACCGCATCCTGGCCGAACCGCTGCTGGTGCACGGGCTGCCGGAGGCGCGGATCGCGCGGGCGCTGGAGGAGGTCGCGCTTCCCCCGGCGCTGCGCTACCGCTTCCCGCACCAGTTGTCGGGCGGGCAGCGGCAGCGGGTGGCGATCGCGCGGGCGCTGATCGCCGATCCCTCGGTGCTGCTGCTGGATGAGCCGACCAGCGCGCTGGATGTCAGCGTGCAGGCGGAGGTGCTGAACCTGCTCGCCGATATCCGCGCGGCGCGGCAGCTGACCTTCATCCTGGTGTCCCACAATTTGCCGGTGGTGGCGCATCTCTGCGGGCGGATCGCGGTGATGCAGGCGGGGCGGATCGTCGAGACGCTCGATGAGGCCAGCCTGCGCGCCGGCGAGGCTTCCCACCCGCACACCCGCGACCTGATCGCGCTGTCGCGCGACCTGGAAGGCGCGTGACGCTTACCGCTGCGGGCGCGGCCCGCGGGTCGGGGGCGAGCGGCGCGGGGGCGCGTGGGCAGCGGGGCCGGCAGCCCGCACCGGCTCGGCCGGCTCGATCACGATATGCGCGTCATCCTCGCCAGGACGGCCCGCCGCGTGGAAGAAGCGTTCGGCGGCGTAGGAGGCGACCTCGAAGCGCGTTTCCCGTTCCATGATCCGGATGCGGCCGATCTCCTCACGCGTCACATGACCGCGACGGCAGAGGAAGGGCAGCACCCAGCGCGGATCGGCGTTCTGGTTGCGGCCGAGGTTCATGCGAAACCAGATGCCCTCGACCGGCGCATGGGCTGCGACCGGGCGGGCGGCATTGTCGCGGTCGCGCGGGGCGGGGCGGTCGTCGATGCTGGCCAGTTCTTCCGGCGCCGGCAGCGGAGCGCGCATCACATGCACCAGCAGGGCAGCCAGCGCCTCCGGCGAGCGGCCTTCCAGCAAGGTCTTGCCCAGGGCCAGATCCTCGGCATCCGGCTCCTCGGCCAGCAGGCCGATCGCGGTCTCGACGATTCGCTCGCCATCCTTGGCATGAATGGATTCGGCGGTCGGCGCCGGCATCCAGCTCGCCTTCAGGCGGGCCGCGAGCAACAGGCGCTCGGCGGAGCGGCGCCGGTTGTGCGGCACCAACATGGCGCTGATGCCCTTTCGCCCCGCACGGCCGGTGCGGCCGCTGCGATGCAGCAGCGTCTCCGGGTCCTTCGGCAGTTCGGCGTGGATGACCAAAGCGAGGTCGGGCAGATCGATGCCGCGGGCGGCGACATCGGTCGCGACGCACACCCGGGCGCGACCATCGCGCAGCCCCTGCATGGCGCGGGTGCGCTCGGCCTGCGACAATTCGCCGGAGAGCGCCACGGCGGCAAAGCCGCGCTCCACGAGGTTGGCGTGCAGCCGGTTCACCGCGGCGCGGGTGGTGCAGAACACCAGCGTGCTGCGACTGTCGTAGTAGCGCAGGGCATTGACCACGGCGCGCTCCACCTCATGCGGGGCGATCAGCAGCGCCTGGTAGTCGATGTCGCCATGCTGGTCGCCTTCGCCGGAAGCGGCGATGCGCATGGCATCGCGCTGGTAGCCGCGGGCCAGCGCCGCGATGGCGCGCGGCACTGTCGCGGAAAAGAGCAGCGTGCGCCGGGTGGTCGGCGTGGTCTCCAGGATGGCTTCCAGGTCCTCGCGAAAGCCGAGGTCCAGCATCTCATCGGCCTCGTCCAGCACCACGGCGCGCAAGGCGGCGGGGCGGAGCTGGCCACGTTCCAGATGGTCGCGCAGACGGCCGGGGGTGCCGACGACGATATGGGCCCCCTGGGCCAGGGCACGGCGCTCGGAGACGGGATCGACGCCACCGACGCAGACCACGACGCGGCCGCCGGCGCGGGCGTAGAGCCAGGCAAGCTCGGTCTGCACCTGCATCGCGAGTTCGCGCGTCGGCGCCACCACCAGCGCCAGCGGCATGCCGGGCGGCGGCAGGCGTTCGGCGTCGCCCAGGATCTCGGCGGCCATCGCCACACCATAGGCAACGGTCTTGCCCGAGCCGGTCTGAGCGGAGACCAGCAGGTCGCGGCCGATGGTATCGGGCTGCAGCACGGCGGCCTGGACCGCGGTGGGTTCGGCATAGCCGCGTTCGGTAAGGGCTGCGAGCAGCGGCGGCGGAAGCGCGGGAAAGGGCATGGAGGCGTCCTAGAGCAGCTTCTTGCGGGCGGAAACGCACAGCGTCCGGCCCGGCCGATAAAGCGGCCAAATCGTCGGTCAATCACAGGGCACGACGAGCTGCCGAGTGTGTCGCGGACGGCGTCGTGGGCAAAGGGAGGGTCTGGCACGGCCCATAGCAGCCGCACGCCCCTTCGCGTCGGCAAGCGCATAGGCCGTGCGGCGGCAAAGTGGAAGCCTGGATTGCGCTGGGCTGAACCCCCGTCAGTGCGGGGACGGGTCAGCTGTCGGCAGTGGAGCTTTCCCGCAGCGCCGTCTGCAGCCCGCGCTGGCTGCGCGCGGCCATCACCAGCCGGTCCAGCGTCTCCATGAACTGCGCCGCCTCGGTCGGCGCCAGATCCCGCAGCAGCTGTGTGTCCAGCGCACGATCATGCGGCGACATGGCGGAACACAGATCCTCGCCCTTGGCGGTCAGGCGCAGGGCTTGGCGGCGAACATCGCCGGGTGCCACGGCCCGGTCCAGATAGCCGCCCCGTTCGAGCACGCGAACCGCCCGGCTGATGGCCATCTTGTCGAGGCCAAGATCCTGCGCGAGCTCGCTCCCAGACACCCCGGGCTGGTCCCGGACCTTCAGCACGACCCGCCATTCGGGCAGGCTGATGCCCCATTTGCGTTCATGCACGCGCGCGAAAGGCTTCGCCGCGAGGCTGACGAGGAGGAGCAGCCGCGACAAGGCGGGGGCATCCGTCGATGGCATAAAGGGGGTCTGCATGTCCACGAATCGAAGTCTCGCATGTTCAAGATAACATTATCGCGAGAAAACCATGAAATATCGTTCATGTTGAGGACAGCCCTTCGCCCGCCGGCGATTTGACCGCAGTGTCATGCACAAGGCCGCCAATCCCGCACATGCTGAGCGCATGAGCAGCCTTTGCCGACATATCCTCGACCTTGACCGCCGCGGCCTGCTTCGGGGGGCCACCGCGATGGCGGCACTGGCCGCGACCCGCCCGGCCTTGGCCCAACTGGCGCCCGATCTGGCGTTACAGCAAAACCCCTTCACCCTGGGCGTGGCAAGCGGCGACCCCCGGCCGGATGGTATGGTGCTGTGGACGCGGCTTGCGCCCGATCCCCTGGCTCCCATGGGCGGCCTGCCGCATGTCGCCCAGCAAGTGGGCTGGGACATCGCCGAGGACGATACCTTCTCCCGTATCGTCCAGAGCGGCACCGCGCTGGCGCGGCCGGAACTCGGGTTTTCGGTGCATGTCGAGGTCGCGGGTCTCGCGCCTTCCCGGCCTTACTGGTATCGTTTTCACACCCGCCAGGCGACCTCGCCGACCGGCCGGACCCGCACCGTCCCCGCCGCGGATGCCATGCCCGACCGGTTCCGCCTGGTCAGCGCCGGCTGCCAGAATTGGGAGCACGGGCATTTCACCGCTTGGCGCCACATCGCCGAGGAAGCCGAGCTGGACGCCGTCTTTCATTATGGCGACTACATCTACGAGTCCGGTGCCCGGCTGCCCGGGTCCCGCGGCAGGGTCCCAAGCGTGCGGCCGCATGCCGGGGAGGAGACCTATGCGCTCGACGACTACCGCCAGCGTTATGCGCAGTACCGCGGCGACCCCGACCTCGCCGCGGCCCACGCCGCGCATCCCTTCATCGCGACCTTCGACGACCATGAGGTCGACAACAACTGGGCCGGCGCCAGCAGCGAGGAAGACGGCTCCGCCCGCCACCCGATCCTGGTGCCGCCGGAGATCTTCGCCTTGCGCAAGGCCGCGGCCTTCCAGGCCTGGTATGAGGCAATGCCGGTCCGCGCCTCGGTCATGCCGCGTGGCGATGTCATCCGGGCGCATCGGCGGCTGCGCTTCGGCCGCCTCGTCAGCCTGCATGCGTTGGACACTCGCCAGTTTCGCGACGACCAGCCCTGCGGCGACGTGACCGGCCCGCCCTGCGAGGCGGTGACCAGACCCGATGCCCAGATGCTGGGGACAGCGCAGGAAACCTGGCTGCTCGATGGGCTCGCCCAGCGGCCCGCGCGTTGGGAGATCCTGGCGCAGCAGGTGATGATGATGTGCCGCGAATTGCCGCAGGACGCCATCAGCATGGACAAATGGGATGCCTATCCCGCCGCCCGTGCGCGGCTGCTGGCCGGCTTGCGCGAACGCCGCGTCGCCAATGCGGTGGTGCTGAGCGGAGACGTCCATACCGCCTGGGCCGGCAGCATCCTCGGCGAGGATGGCGTCGCCATCGCGACGGAGTTCACGGCGCCCTCGATCTCCAGCGAGGGCGACGGCAGCGAGGCGCAGAACAGCACGGAGGAGATCCTCCGGCGCAACCCGCATATCGCCTTCTTCAACAATCGCCGCGGCTACACGCTGCACGAGGCGACGGCCGGGCGAATGGAGACGATCTTCCGCGCCCTTCCCTATGTCAGCCGCCCGGGCGCGCCGCGCGAGGACAAGGCGCGTTTTGTTCTGGAGCACGGCCGCCCGCTGCTCCACCGCGCCTGACGGCAGCGAGGCGCGTCGATCTAGAATTTCAATCTATGCTGTTGGGTCAGGCGACTGCCTGAACCGCCAGCCGCACCATGGGCGCTGCGACCCCCATCCCTCTTGGCACCAGCGGCATCCGCAACCTGGCCCCCTTGCCCATCCGCAAGGGCGGCTGCGCTGGTGTCGGCGAGGGCGGCGGCAACTCGACCGGCGGCGTCGGCTGTTCGGGGAGGTCAGGTGCCGGCGGCGGTGTCTCCGGCGGCACCGGTGGCGTCGCGGGATCGGAGGCGATTAGCGCCGACCCCGCGAAGCGTCGGTTCATCGACCGGTTCTGGCGCATGCGATCCTCCGGGTTGGGGACGGACCAGCAACCGCCGTCCGCGATCCATAGAAGGTGCTGCTCCGGTCCGGAATCAATGAAGAGATGGGCGAGGCCATTCCCACGCGAGGGGGAGAACGGCAGGGGCAGGTTCAGCTGGGTGATCATGCCGAAGCAACACCGACCCCCCGCTTGCGGTTGCTACCAGCCGTTCACCCGCGCCCAGCTCCCGATCACCTCCCGCCCGCCATCGACGACGAAGTAGCGCTCATGCGCTGCCGCCGTCAGGCAGGTGTGGTTGGGCTGCACCCGCAGCCGCGCGCCGACCGGCAGGCTGGGTGCGCCGGTGGCGACGCCATGTTCCTGGTAGGCGCGCTGGACCACGACGCGGCCGAGGCTCGGCCGCCCGTCCAGATCCAGCACCAGGCCGAAGCCATCGTCGCGGATGCCGGGAGCGGCGGTGCTGCGGTCCTTGGACAGGGCGATGGCGCCGGCATCCAGCAGCAGCGCGCCGGCGCGGCGGCCGATCACGCTGGTCAGCACGGTCATGGCGATATCGGCCTCGGCATGGGTGCCGATCTGCGCCTGGAACAGGTCGCCGAACATATAGACCCCGGCGCGGACCTCGGTGACGCCCTCCAGCGAGCGGGCGTAGAGCGCGGTCGGCGAAGACCCCATGGACACGATCCCGACCGCATGGCCCGCTGCCCGCAAACGGTCCGCCGCGCGAGAAATGCCGGCGCGTTCGGTCTCGGCGATCACGGCCATCTCGGCGGTGGAGCGGCCGGAGTAGGAATGCCCGGCATGGGTGATGACGCCGGCGAGCCTCGGCCCCAGGGCCGCGGCGATCGCCAGCACCCCGTCATCCTCCGGCCCCAGCCCGCCGCGGTGTTCGCCGACATCGACCTCGACCAGCGCCTGGATCGCGGCGGGATGCGCGGCGATGGCCTGGGCGACGGCCAGCTCGTCGGTGATCGCCTTCACCCCCGGCAGCGCCGCCAGCCGGTCCAGCTTCTGGGGGGTGATGCCGACGGCATAGATCTGGTCGTGGAACCCGGCGGCCCAGAAGGCCTCGGCCTCGGCCAAGGTGGAGACGGTGACCGGGGCATGGCCGGGGGCGGCGAGTTCGGCGACCTCGATGGATTTCGCGGTCTTCAGATGCGGGCGCAGTTGTACCCCCGGATGCCGCGCAATGGCCGCGGCCATCATCGCCAGGTTTTTTCGCAGGATGCCGAGGTCGAGCACCAGGCAAGGGGTCGTCAGATCATCGAGCGTCACAGCGCCACTCCCAGAATTTCGGCATGGCGTTGGGTGGATTTCAACCCGGAGCCGGTCAGCACCAGCACCGTGCGCTCAGTCGCGCCGATCTCCCCGCTCGCGCGCAGCCGTAAAAACGCGGCGGCGGCCTGGGCGGAGGTCGGCTCGACATAGATCCCCTGCTGGGCGAGGTCGCGGGTGGCGGCGATGATCTCCTCCTCCTCCAACAAGACGGCGCCGCCCTGGCTGTTGCGCAGCGCCTCAGTCACCTCCGGCAGGCGGATCGGCTGGGCGATGGCGGTGCCTTCGGCGATGGTCGGCCGCGGCGCGATCGGCGGCAGGCCGAGATGCGCACGCGCCAGCGGCCCGCAGGCGGCGGGCTGGGCAGCAAAAATGCGCGGCAGGCGCTGGATCTGCCCGGCCCGCAGCAGTTCCGAAAATCCGACGAAGCAGCCGAGCACATTGGAGCCCGCGCCACAGGGTACGATCACCGCATCCGGCGCCTGGAAGCCCAGATCCTCCCAAAGCTCATAGGCCAGGGTCTTGGTGCCCTGGACGAAGAAGGCCTGCCAGTTGTGGCTGGCGTAGAAGATGCGTTCGGCCTCGGCCAGGGCTGCATCGGCGCAATCCTGGCGCGATCCGGGGACCAGCGTGATGTGCGCACCCGTCGCCCGCGCCTGCACGGTCTTGGCCGGGCTGGTGCTGGCGGGCACGAAGATGGTCGATGCCATGCCGCCCGCCGCCGCATAGGTCGCGATCGCCGCCCCGCCATTGCCGGAGGAATCCTCGAGCACCGAGGCGATCCCCTGCGCCCGCAGCAGCGACAGCATCACCGAGGCGCCGCGATCCTTGAAGGAGCCGCTGGGCATGAACCATTCGCATTTGACCAGCGCGGTGTCCGCACCGATGCGGCGTTCCAGCAGCGGCGTGCAGCCCTCACCCAAGGTGATCGGCGCGACATCGCCCATCGGCAGGGCGGCGCGGTAACGCCACAGCGACCGCTCCCCGGTCACGATATCGGTGGGCGAAATCCCGGGCTGGTCGGTGAGGGTGAGGGGTGCGCCATCATCGCCCCGCCAACGCGGCGTATCGAGCGGATAGGTGCGACCCGAGCGGGGGTCGAGATAGGCGAGTGCTGTCATGGCCCGGACCCTCGCTTGCCGCGCGGCGCCCGGCAAGGGATAGGAGGCGCATGAAAGACAGTGACGCCGTGGCCGGGCTTGCGGCCGAACTCGTCCGGATCGACAGCCGCAGCAGCCTGTCCAACATCCCCGTGGCCGACCGGCTGGAAGCCGAGCTGGCCGGCTTCGCCATCGAGCGGCTGGACTACACCGACCCCGGCGGGGTCCAGAAGAGAGCCCTGGTCGCGCATCGTGGCGGCCCTGGCGGGCTGGCGCTGTCGGGGCACATGGACACGGTGCCCGATACCGGCTGGACCGAGGACCCCTGGTCCGGCCGCATCGCCGATGGCGTGCTGCACGGGCTCGGCTCGGTGGACATGAAAGGCCAGGTCGCGGCCGCCGTGATCGCCGCACGCGGCCTGCCGGTGGAGGTGCCGGTGACCCTGCTGATCACCACTGACGAGGAAACCACCAAGGAAGGCGCTCGGAGCATCGTCGCACGATCCGTGCTGGCGCGACAGGCGCAGCTTGCCGGCATCATCGTGGTCGAACCGACCGGGCTGGTGCCGATCCGCGGACACCGATCCTCGATCAATTTCGTGGCGGTGGCGGAGGGGGTGCAGGCGCATTCCTCGATGGGCGTGGGGCGCAATGCGAACTGGGCGCTGATCCCCTTCCTCGCCGAGATGAAGGGGATCCACGAGCGGCTGCGCGACGATCCGTCGCTGCATGATGCGGGCTATGATCCGGTGTTCTCCGATTTCAACATCGCGCTCGACAATCACGGCGCGGCGGTGAACGTCACCGTCCCGGTCGCCACCGCGCGCATAAAATTCCGCTACAGCCGTGCCATCGACCCGACCCCGATCATCGCCGCCGTGCACGCCGCCGCTGCCCGCGCCGGGGTGACGCTGACCGAGGCGCGGGAGGGCCCGCCGCCCGACCTGCCCGCCACGCATCCGCTGATCCGCGCCGCGGGGGCGGCGACCGGGCTGGCGGCGACCACCGTGCCCTTCGGCACCGATGCGTCGGAGCTGTCGCCGCTGGCGCCCTGCGTGATCCTTGGGCCAGGCACCACTGCGACCGCGCATACGCCGCGCGAACATGTGGTGCTGGCCGAATTGGCCGCCGCGGTGCCGCTGCTCCGCCAGCTGCTGACGACCGGGGTGTGAAGGGAACAGCCCTGACCGGCGCCACGCTGACCGGCATCGGGGCGATCGCGGTCTGGGCCTTCCTGGCGCTGCTGGGGCGCTGGGCGGCCCCTTTGCCGCCGTTGCAGGTCACGGCGCTGGCCTTCGCGGTCGGCGGAACCCTGGGTTTTGGGATCGTCGCGGCGCGGGGCGGGCTGGAACGGCTGCGGCAGCCGCCGCTGGCCTGGGCGCATGGGGTGGGCGGGCTGTTCGGCTACCATGCGCTGTATTTCGCGGCGATCACCTGGGCGCCGCCGGTGACGGCCAACCTGCTGAACTATTTGTGGCCGCTGCTGATCGTGCTGCTGTCGGCGCCGGTGCTGGGGATGCGGCTGGGGCCAAGGCGGCTGGCAGGCACTGCGCTGGGCTTCGCCGGCTGCGCGGTGCTGATCGGCGGCGGCGCGGATTTGCCCACCGGCAGCGCCCTGGGGCTCGTCTGCGCGCTGGCGGCGGCGCTGGTCTGGGCGACCTATTCCGTGGCCTCCCGCCGCATGGCCGCGGTGCCGACCGAGGCGGTGGCCGGGTTCTGCCTGGGCGCCGCCGTGCTGGCCGGGCTTGCGCATCTCGGCTTCGAGACCTGGATGCAGCCCGGTCCCGGCCAATGGCTGGCGGTGCTGCTGCTGGGCATGGGGCCGGTGGGGGCGGCCTTCTTCCTCTGGGATGTCGGCATGAAGCGCGGCGACCCGCGCCTGCTGGGCACGCTGGCCTATGCCACGCCGGTCGCGTCCACGGTGCTGCTGGTGGTGGCCGGGGAAGGTGTGCTTGATGCCCGGGTCGGGATCGCCACCGCGCTGGTCGCCGGCGGGGGCATGCTGGCGGCGACGGCGCGCTGATCCGACCGCCGACATGCCTAGGCTTGGGCTCGCGCGGCAACGGTCAACCTCGCCGTGGAGGCGCCAGCCGCCCGTAGAGGTCCACGAGCTTCCTCGCCTCCCCCTCCCACCCGAAATCCCCCGCCACCGCCGCGCGCCCCGCCGCGCCCAGTGCCGCGCGCCGTTCCGGTTGGGCCAAGGCGGTGACCGCCGCCGCCACCGCCCCGGCATCGGCCACATCCGCCAGCAGCCCGCAGCCGGCGCCGCGCACGACGGTCGCGACCTCGGTCGCAAAGGCGGGCGCGATCACCGGCAGCCCCGCCGCCATGCAATCGAACAGCTTGTGCGGCAATGCCAGGCGGTGGTTCTCCACGCCCGGCTGGAACAGCACGAGGCCGATGTCGTGCCGGGCGGTTTCGGCCAGCGCGGCCTCGGCCGGCATCCATCCGGTCAGGGTGATGCGCTCCTGGACCCCCCGTTCCCTGGCGCGGGCGAGAAACGCCGCCTCGCTGCCATCGGTGAAGCGGCCGAGCAGGGTGAGCACCGTCCCCGCCGGCGAGAGCGCCAGAATATCCGGCAGCAGCAGCGCTCCTCGGGACGCGCCGAGCGCGCCGAGATGCAACAGCCGCAGCGCGCCCGGGCCGTGGCGGCGGGGCGCGATGTTCGGCATGGCGGCGTAGTTGCGCACCGCGACGATCCGTTCCGCCGCGCCGAAATCCTCCGCCAGCCCATCCTTGGCGACCACGATCGCATCCGCCCCGGCGGCAGCAGCGCGGCAGGCAAGGCGGATCGCGCCCCGCACCAGCGGTCGAAGCCACCCCGGCACGCGCCCATCCAGCCGGGAGGGATAATGCTCATGCACATCCAGCACGACCCGCGCCCCGGAAAACCGTGCCGCGAGCAATGCGACGAACCAGGCGTCGGGCTCGGAGGCATGCAGCACCGCGGCGCCCGAACGCAGCGCGAGCCGCAGCAGCCCCGGCAAGCGCGCGATGCGGCGCCGGTCGCCGCGATACGGTCGTAAGCTGACCCCGGCCACCGCCGGCGGCACCGCCACGCGGCTGGGCGCGACATGCGCGACCGTCCAGCCGGCGGCGGCCAGCGCCGCGCCCTCCTTGCGGACCACCCGCGTGTCGTCGGGCGGATGCGCCGCGGAAAGCATCACCACCAGCGGGGTCAGGCGAGCACCTCGCGCAGATGCGCGGCCATGCGCAGCCCCGCCTTGCCGTCCCACAGCGGAATGGCCGCTGGCGGCGTCATCGGGACGGCCAGCGTCCTGGCCACTGCGTCCGGCAGTTCCGCCGCGTTCACCAGGCGGTTGCCACCGCCAAGGAGGGTGACCGGGCGTTCGGTCGCCTCGCGCAAGGTCAGGCAAGGCAATCCGATCGCCGCCGCTTCCTCCTGCACCCCGCCACTGTCGGTCGCAACCAGCCGAGCATGCGCCAGCAAGGCGATGAAATCGAGGTAGGCCAGCGGCGGCAAGGGCATCAGCCCGGCCGGCAGCTTGCGCCCGGCCAGGCGCGCGGCCGTTCGCGGATGCACGGGCCAGGCGAGCGGGAGGTGCTCGGCTGCAGCGCCCAGGGCCCGCAGCAGGGCGGCAAGCATCGCCGGGTCATCGACGTTCGAGGGCCGATGCAGGGTGACGACCCCATAGCGATGAGGAAGTAGCCCCCCCGGCAGCGGCCGCAGCCGCGCCGCCGGCAGGGCGCGGAACAGGCTGTCCACCATCGCATTGCCGACCGCGCGCACGGCATCCGGCGAATGCCCCTCCCGCAGCAGCCGGTCGGCGGTGCCTAGGTCCGGCGCCCAAAGCAGGTCGGAGATCGCATCGACCGCGCGGCGATTGATCTCCTCCGGCATCAGACGGTCGTTGGATCGCAGCCCCGCCTCTAGATGCGCGACCCGCAGCCCGAGCTTGCGAGCGGCGATGGCGGCCGCCAGCGTGCCATCCACGTCGCCGGCAACGACCACCAGGTCTGGGCGCTCGGCGATCCAGGCCGCCTCGGCCGCCATCATCGTATGGCCGGTCAGCGCGGCATGGCCGCCGCCGGCAGCGACACCAAGGGCCATGTGCGGCATCGGCAGGCCGAGGTCCGCGAGGTGCTGGCCGAACATCGCCGAATCGTGGTGCTGGCCGGTGTGCAGGATGCGCGGGCGGCAGAAGCAGGGGGCCTCCTCCAGCGCGTGCCAGAGTGCAGCGATCTTCGGCAGGTTGGGCCTGGCGGCAACGACCATGTGCAGCAAAGGCAGGCTCACGCGGCGGCGGCTTCGATGGCTGCCACGAAGTCCTGGGCGAGCTTCAACCGTCCCCAGCGCTGCACCGCCTGCCGCCGCCCGGCCAGCCCCATGGCGTGGCGCCGCCCCGGATCGTCGACCAGCGCCAGCAACGCCGCAGCAAAGGCCGCAGGGTCATGCGGCGGGGTTGCGATGCCGCAAGGCCCGGTCGCCAGCATCCGCGCCGCGCGGCCGCCCATGTTGGCAATCACCGGCAGCCCGGCCGCCAGATAGTCCATGAGCTTGTTGGGCGCGGTCCATTCGGCGAAGGCCGGCACCGGCGCCAGGCATTGCAGGCCGATCTGGCTGCCCGCGAACAGCCCCGCGAGCCGGGTCTTGGGCAGCGGGTCGAGAAAGGTGACATTGCGCAGCCCCTGCGCCCGCGCGACCAACTCCGATTTCGCCCCCCCACCGCCGACCAGCACAATGCGGAGACGGCGCTCCCCCCAGGTCTGCAGGATGGCGGCGGCATCCAGCAGCAGCTCCAGACCATTCGCCCGGCCATGCGCCCCGGCATAGACGGCCAGGACCTCCCAGGCGGCGGCCTCGGCCGGGCGCCAGGGGTCGATTTGCGGCCCGAACAGGTCGAGGTCGCAGCCGTTCGGCACCACATGCACCCGGCTTGCCCCCCGCGCCCGCGCGGTCTCGGCCATGCCATCGCTGAGCGCAATGACCGACACCGCCCTGCGGCAGGCGGCATCAGCCAACGGTTCCATCGCGGCCAGCACCGCCCCCGGCACGACCGCGCCCCGCCCCGCGGCGCGCGACCAGGCGGAGATGGCACGCGGCAATTCCGGCCAGGGGTCGCGTATCTCGAAGACGAAGGGCGTGCCGCGCCGGCGATGCGCCCAGAGCGCCGGCAGCGCGACGGTCAGCGGCGTCGAGGATGCAATGAGCAGATCCCAGGCCTCGGGTCCCGCCTGCGCGGCCAGCGGCGCCGTCGCGTAGGCAAAGCGCAGGAAAGCCCGGCTGCGCGCCAGAAAGCCCTGGGCATTGCCGCAGGGAATGGCGAATTCCACGATCTCGACGGCACCGACCCGCCCCTCGCGACGGCCGCGGCGATAGGCACCGCTCAGCCCGGTTTCGGCGCCTTCATAGGCACCACAGGCGATGGTGACCTTGTGCCCTGCGGCTGCGAGCGCCGTCGCCATGGCATGGGCGCGCGTGGCCGTGGCCCCGCTCGGCTGCGAAAAATGCTGATGCAGATAAAGAATACGCAAGGTCAACCACGCCGGCAGCCGCGAATAGCCTCGATCACCCTGGCCTGTTGCGCGGGCTCCAGCCCACTGCCGGAGGGTAGGCAGAGCCCACGTTCAAAAAGCGAGGTCGCGACCCCCGTGCCGAGCAGGGAACTGCCGCGGAAGGCAGGCTGCAGATGCAGCGGCTTCCATACCGGACGGCTCTCGATGCCCAGCGTGTCGAGGGTGCGCCGCACCGTCTCGCGTTCGACACCGAAAGCATGGGGATCGATCATGATGACCGAAAGCCAGCGCGTGGACCGGCCCCAGGCGGGTTCGGGCATGAAGGACAGGCCGGGCAGGTCGCGCAGGCCTTCGACATAGCGTTCGAAGATCTGCCGCCGGGCCGCCACCCGCGCCTCCAGCACCCCGAGCTGGGCAAGGCCGACGGCGGCCAGGACCGAGGAGAGGCCGTAGGAATAACCGGTGGTCTCGTGCTGGTAATGCGCCGCCACCTCCTTGGCCTGGCTGCCCAGGAAGCGCGCGCGGGCGACCAGATGCGCGTCCTCCGAACAGAGCGCGCCGCCGCCGCCCGCCGTGACGATCTTGTTGCCGTTGAAAGAGAAGACCGCGATCCGCGCCCCGGTTCCAGCCGGCCGGCCGCGGTGCAGCGCGCCCATCGCCTCGGCGCTGTCGGACATCACAGGCACGCCCCAGCGGTCGCAGATGGCGATGATGGGTTCGAGGTCGGCGCATTGCCCGTAGAGGTCGACCGGCACCACCATGCGAGGCAGTCGCCCGCGTGTCGCCGCCGCATGCAGGGCGGTCCGCAGCACGTCCGGGTCCATGGTCCAGGAGGCCGGGTCCACATCCAGGAAGCGCGGCACCGCCCCCATCTGCACCGCCGGCGCGATGGTCGCGACGAAGGTCAGCGTGCTGGTCCAAACCTCATCGCCGGGGGCAAGGTCCAGCACCCGGTAGCCGAGGTGCAGGGCGGCGGTGCCGGAGGCGACCGCGGCGACATGCGAGAAGCCGGTGGCCCGGCCGACCGCGGCCTCGAAGGCGGGGAGCATCGGCCCGGCCGGGGCGACCCAGCCGGAGTCCAGCGTGTCACGCAACGCCTCCATCTCGCCGCCGGCGAGATGCGGCGGTGACAGGTGCAGGCGGGGAAGGGCCTTGCCGGGAAAGCGGACGACCGCGGCATCCGGACCCCGCGGCGGCGCGAATTCGGGGTCGGGCAGCAGGTTCAGGCTCATTCTGGCGGCGCCTCCGCTTGCGACCGCCGGGAGGCGCCGCGATGGCATCATCAACTTGTCGTGAGGTAGAGATCAAGCCCGTTCTACAACCACAAGTAAATTTCCTCTTAATTGCTGCGACCAGCCCGCGCGGCTGCTTTCGGCCATGGCTATAGGCGAGCCGGCGCGGCACAGCTTCAACCCTCGGTCCCGGCATCAAAGCGCGGCATGGTGGCATGGCCCGGCGCCGTGACGCCCCGGCGAGCCAGCAGCACGCGGAGCGTGCCGACAAAGGCGGTCAGATCTCCGCGAAGGCTGGGCGGGGCTTCCGCGTAGCGGGCATCGGCCTCCAGCCGCGCGGCCCAGGGTACGGCATTGCGACCGAGTGCCTGGGCCGGCCCCGCGAGCCCCGGCCGCGGGCGCAGGCGCAGGGCCTGCCGCGGGCTGTAGTGCGGCAGGTATTCCGGGGGCAGCGGCCGCGGGCCGACCAGGCTCATGTCACCCCGCAACACGTTCGCCAGCTGCGGCAATTCGTCGAGCGCGGTGGCCCGCAGCCACCGCCCGAACCGGTCCAGGCGCTGTGCGTCCGGCTCCGGCCCTTGAGCCATGGAGCGAAACTTGCGGAGGGTGAAGACCACGCCGCCGCGGCCGGATCGCACCTGATGGAACAGCACCGGCCGGCCGAGCACCGCCAGCACCGCCAGCGCCACCGCCGCCGCCAGCGGCGCGAGCAGCAGCAGCAGCGCGAGCGCTGCCGCGACATCCACCGCCCGCTTGCCCCAGCGGGCATAGGCACCGGCGCCAGGCAGTGGATGGGGCGTGAGGTCAGGCATCGGCGTCCGATTCCACCCCGAGGCCGAGCAGCAGCCCCGCCGCCAGCCAGACCATGCGATTGCCCATGTCTGTCGAGACCAGCACGGAAACCGCGACCGGCAGCGCGATCCCCGCGACCTGGGCCGCGCGCAGCGGCGCGACCTGGCGCAGGCGCAGCCCGGCCACCAGCACCGCCCCGCCGAAACAGCAGAGCCAGAGCACGAGGCCGGGCCAGCCGCCCTCCACCATGGCCTCCAGCAGATGGTTGTGCGGGTAGCGCCCGCGCCATTCCCCGAAGCCGGCGGCGATGGGAAATGAGGCCGTGCCAACCCCGATCGGCGAGGCTGCGCCCGCGACCCGAAGGGCCTGGGTCCAGAGCCAGGGCCGCGCCGAAGCCTCCAGCCCGCCCGAGGTCAGGCGCTCGAGCGTGCGGAAGCCGGTGACGGCGGTCGGGTCCAGAAACAGCGCCGCCAACCCGATCGTTCCCCCGACCAGGGCCATCGCCACCCAGCCGAGCGAGGCCCGTGGCCGGCCCTGCGCCCAGAACCACACGGCCGGCGCCAAGGCCACGGCCACCGCCAGCCCGACCAACCCCGCCCGCCCGCCCGGCAACAGCGCCGCCACCGCCAACACCAGCGCCAGGCCGAGCCAGGCCAGGCGTCGGATCCCCTGCCGGCGGACAGCCGCCACTGCCGCCAGCGCCGCCGCCGAGGCGATCGCCAGACCGGCGATCTGGTACTGCACGCGGATCGCATCCGGCCGCGCATCCACCGCACCGCCCAGCACCACCACGCCGGTCGCCAACCCCCAGGCGACCGCCGCCCCGACCAGCGCCCCGATCCCGAGGGTAGTCGCGGAAAACACCCGCAGCGTCCGCGCATCGGCGGCGATGACCATGCCCGCGGCCAGCATGGCGGGGCCGAGCACCACCATCTCCGGCAACTTCACCGCAAGCATGGGGCGGGAGGCGCTCCAAAGCCCGGCCAGGGTGAACCACAGCCACAGCCCCGCTGCCCCAGCCAGAGGCAGCGCCAGGGCGCGGGAGAGCCGCCACCGCCGCCCGGCGGCGAGGAGCGCCAGGGACGGGATCGCCACCGCCCCGGCGACCAGTGTCAGATCGAAGGGCAGGGCAGCCAGCGGCGGCGCCGATTTCAGTGCCCCGCCAAAATGCATCGCCGCCAGCGGCACCGCCGCCAGCGCAAGGCCGGGAGTCCGCCCGGCGGCGGCAGCACTTTCCGGCTTCACCCCGAGCGGCCGAGCATGGGGTCAAGTGGTGGCTCCTTGCGGCCCGACGGCGACGCGCCCTGCGGCGTCCGCACCAGTACCAGACAGGCCGCGCCCACCAGCACCGCCATCGGCAGGGCGACCGCCAGCAGCAGCAGCAGCAGCGGCCGATTGGGCACCGAGGGACGAATCTCCACCACCGGCGCCGACACCATCCGCGCGGCCACGGCCTCGTCTGACCGCAACACCGCCCGCGCCCGCTGATGCTGCGCGATCAGCTCATAGAGCGGGGCCCGCTGGAACACGTCCCGCTCGGCCGCGGCCTGTGCCTCCAGCACCGAAAGGCGGCGCTCCACCAGATCGGCAAGCCCGGCGCGGACATGCGCCTCGGCGAAGTCATGCAGGCGGACCAGCAGGTCCAGCGCAAGCTCCCGATCCGGGTATTGCAGGTCGAGGTTCCAGGTCGTGGCCACCAGCGACTGCGTGACCGCAAGCCGTCGCTCCAGATAGGTCTGCACATCGTCGCGGTCGGCCTGCATGCGCAGCCCCAGCGCCCGCCGGATGCGACCGGCAAAGCCATCCCCGCGCCGCAGGGCGAAATCGGCCAGGATGGGGGTGTCCTCGGCCAGCATCGCCGCGGCCTCGGCGCTGCGCAGCGCGGATAGGTAGATCGCGAAATTACCGGTCGGCCGGGTATCGAACAGCCCGGTACCGCCCTGCGACAGCGACAAGGTGGCGATGAGCGTCGAGACGGCGAGGCCGCTGCCTTCGGCCGGGGCCACCACGGCCGAGGCAACATAGCTGCGCGGCCAGGCGAGCACGAGGCTGGCGCCGCCGCCATAGCCCAGCAGGATCAGGAGGATGATGCGTCCGCGATAAGCCCAGACGCCGTGCAGAAGCTGGTCCAAGGGCATCAGCCTTGGCTCCTTGGCAGGGCGATCTCGGTCACGACGTGCGCGACCGGCGCGCGGGCGCGCAGGGTCAGCACCGGCGCATCGCGAACCACGCCATAGGCGGGGCTTTCGTGGCCGCGTTCGATCGCGATGGCGCAGGCGGCGTCGGCCGAGAGGCGGATGCGGCCCTGCGGCCCCGCGGCGCCGTCCCCCGTCGCCTCCCATGTTCCGCCCAGGCGCCAGCGCAAGGCGATCTCACGGTACGGCCCGGCGAGCCGATCCTCCACGCGCCAATCCCGTCCGGCGACGGCGATGCGGCGTTCGTGGCGGCAACCGGCATGATCGGTGATGGCCGCGCCATCGTCGAAGCCCTCGGAGGCGGGCCAGCCGGCGAAGAGGAACCGTCCTGCCCGCGGCATCTGGTCGCGCCCGTCGAAGGCGATGGTGTTGTGCGCCGGGGTGCCCGGAAAATGCTCCAGCCACCAGCGATCGGCGGGCGCGGGGTTGTAGGCACCGGTGCCGCCATCCCGCAGCACCGCCTCCGGCCCATCCCAGAGGTCCAGGTGGAGCAGATCAGCATGGGCCGGGCGGAAGCGGATGGGGCCGCAGCGCAGGATCGCCCGGGCGCCCTGGCGGGCCCAGCCGCGCAAGCCTTCGGACGCCCAGTCCCCGGCGGAAGGCATCGGCCCGCCGACGAACAGGGCCCATGCGCGCAGGACACTGGGGCGCGCATCATCCGCGCCGGCCCCGGCCAGATCGGCGAAAGCAGATCCGTCGCAATGGCCGATACGCGGCAACGCACCCGTCTCGGCGCAGACGAGCCGCGCCAGCCAGCGCGTCGCCGCCGCCGCGCGTTCGGCAAAGGGGGCGGGGAAGGCCGCAGCGCCATACCGGCGGCGCAGGGTCTCGGCCGCCCAAAGCACGTCCAGCAACAGCCGCTGGTACTGCGGCGACACCGGCGCAAAGGTGCCGCAGGGCGATACCAGCCGCGCCAACAGCCGCGACAGCCGCCGCACGGGACGCGGCCGGCGCCCCAGCAACAGGTCGCAGGCGAAAAGCCCCGCCGCTTCGCTGATCGGGTGATTGTTGTCCTGCGCCAGCGCATAGGCCGGGCTTGCCGCGATGCGCCGCGCGTGCAGCGCGACCAGCCGGGCCAACCCGGGGCTCGGCGAACCTTCCACCGCCAAAGCGATATGCAGCACGCGAAGCGCCGCTTCCTGGCCGCAGGCCCAGTTGGGGCCGTGGAAGGGCGGGTTGGCCGCAACCCAGCCGGCCAGCAGCGCCTCGGCGGCTTCCGTTCGCCCGGCGGCCATCAGCCGCGGCAACTCGCCGAGGCGGCTTGCCTCCCACACCGGGCGCACATCGCCCGGGGCGAAGAGGTCGATGTGGCGGGCCGGCGCCTGGCGGTCGAAGGGAGCATGCCAGTCGCGCACCACCGGGGCGGCCGCCGCCTGCGCGCCAAAAAAGGGCCCGGTCGGTGTCGCCCGGTCCGGCAGGCTCCACCAGCCCGCGCGATGCCAGACGTAGCGCGCGACCGCCAGGGGACCGAGCCGCCAGGTGGCGTCGGCGCGCCACCGGGATCGGGCAAGCCGCTCCGATCCGGTCCGTCGCGCCAGCACTGGTAGCGCGAGAACCGCGCCCGGCTCACCTGATGGAATCATTGCATGGGCTTGTAGAACATAACTTCTGGTCCTGCACACTTTTTCGTGATCGCGTATAGGTTGCGAAGGTGGCAAGGGATTCGAGCCGATGCAGGCAGGCTTGTGGTCGGCGGTTGCGACGGGCGTGCTGTGGAGTGCGGCGGCATTCGCCCAGCCGGCGCCGGCGGCGCTGCCGCAGGCAGGTGGTTACCTGTCGGCGCCACAATTGCCCTCGGTCCTGCCTGGGGGTTTGCCGGTGCCGAGCCTGTCGCCGCAGGCGCAGCAGGATATCCTGCAGCGGATTCTCGATGCCGGCGGGGGCCGCCCGCTACCGGCCCCGGCGCCGGCCACCGCCGCGATGCCTTCGACGGTGCCGCCGACGCCGGCGCTGTCGCCCGGCGCTCCCCCGCCGCCCCCGGTCCCCACCGAACCGCTTTCGGGCAGCGAGGCGTTCTTTGCGCCCCGGATCGAGGGCGATCTGCGCCAGTTCGGCTACGAGATCTTTCGCCGCATGCCACCGCAGGCCCCCGCCGCGGGCGCCATCCCGGATGACTACATCCTGGGCCGCGACGACGAGGTGCAGATTGCCATTCGCGGGCGCAACCGTGCCGCCCACAGCCTGCGCATCGGCCGCGACGGCATGCTGCTGCTGCCCGACCTCGCGCCCTTCCCTGCCGCCGGGCGCAGTCTGCGCGACCTGCGCGCCGAGGTCGAAGCGCGGGTGAGCCGCGAGCTCGGCGGCTCGGAGGCCTTCGTGTCGATGGGGCAGCTGCGCCAGATGGGCATCCTGACCGCCGGCGAGGTGATTCGCCCCGGCGTGCAGCCTCTGCCCGCGCTCGCGACCGTGCTGGATGCGCTGGGGGCGGCGAGCGGGGTGAAGAAGACCGGATCGCTGCGCGCCATCCGCATCGAGGGGCCGCATGGGTCGCGGATCGTGGACCTTTACCCGCTGCTGGCCGGCGAGGGCGATTCCCCCGACCTGTCGCTCCGGGACGGGGACCGGGTGATCGTTCCGGCGCTCGGCGGCGTCATCGCGATCGGCGGCGAGGTCACGCGGCCGGGCATCTTTGAACTGCCGGCGGGGGCACGATCGGTGCCGCTGGCGGATGCCTTGCGACTGGCGGGCGAACCGCTGCGCCCGGCCGGCAACCGCTTCCTGTTGCAAGGCACCGATGCCTCCGGGCGGCGGGCGTTCAGCGAGATCGGACCGCACACCGCGATCCGGCGCGGCGATGCGGTGCTGGTTCGGCCGATGGCCGATGTGCCGGCCGGGGCCTTGCGCCTGGCGGGCCATGTGGTGGTGCCGGTCACCCGGGCGGTGGATCGCGGCGCGAGCCTGCGGTCGCTGCTGTCCGACCCCCGGCTGGTACGAGCCGATCCCTATGTCCGTCTCGGCGTGGTCTGGCGCGTGGACGCCGCGACGCGGGCGCGGCGTTTCATCGCCTTCGACCTCGGCCGCGTGTTGCAGCGCCAGGCCGATCTGCCGCTGCGGGACGCGGACGAGGTCATCCTGCTGGCGCAGCCCGATGTGCTGTGGCTGTCCAGCCCGCCGGTGCAGCATGCGCTGCGTGGCGAGGCCCCGGCAGCGTCGCCCACGACCTGCCCTGCGCTGATGGCGCTGGTGATCGCGGCGCGATCCAGCCCGCAGCGGTTTTCCCATGCGCGCGGGGCGGGCTTCCCGGATATCGGCGAGCCGCCCTGCCCGCAGATCTTCATCGACTACCCGAGCCTGCTGCCCTCCCTGGTCGATTCTGCGGTGCTGCTGACCGGGGAAGTGCGGCTGCCCGGGCTCTATCCGATCCTGGACGATACCGGGCTCGACATGGTGATAGCCGCCGCCGGGGGGATTACTGACACCGCCGATCTGGCGGCTATCGAACATGCTCGCGAGCCGTTGGAACAATCGGGCGCCATCCCGCTGGAACGCACCCTGCTGGACCTGCGCAGCGGCAATTTCGCCGCCATCCGCCTGTCGCCGCGCGATGCGGTGCGGGTGCCGCGCGGTTTTGGTGACCGCGACATCGGGCCGGTGACCCTACTGGGGGAGGTCGTGCGACCCGGCGTCTATGACATCCGCCGCGGTGAAAGACTGTCGGAACTGCTCGGCCGAGCCGGCGGGCTGACGCCGCAGGCCTATGCCTATGGCACTGTTTTCACCCGCGAAAGCGTGCGGCTGCGGCAGCAGGACGGCTTTGCCCGCACCGCGCAGCAGCTGGAGCAGAGCCTGATCCAGGTCGCCGCCGGCCAGGCGGTCGCCGGCAGCCGCGCCGGCGGCGTCGATCTTGGCAGCGCCATCACCGCGGGGCGGGAACTGGCCTCCGCCTTGCGGGAGGCGCGGGCGGCCGGGCGCATGGTGGTGGAGGCCAACCCCGTCGTGCTCACCGCGCGCCCCGATCTGGACGTGCTGCTGGAGCCGGGCGACCTAATTGCGCTGCCCAAGCGGCCGAATGAGGTGACGGTGGTCGGCGCCGTGCTGAACGCCGGCAGCCTGCAATTCACCACCGGCTGGCGGGCCTCCGACTACGTCCGAGGCGCGGGCGGCCAGCAACGGTTTGCCGATCCCTCGCGCGCCTTTGTGGTGCTGCCGAATGGGCAGAGCGTGCCGGCCGGGCTCGGGTCCTGGCAGCAAGGCGGGCCGCCGGTGCCGCCGGGGTCGCTGGTGGTGGTGCCGCAAGATCCCTCCCCCTACGAGACCTGGGGCTTCATCCGGGATCTGACGCAGGTGTTCAGCCAGGTCGGGATTTCGGCCGCGGCATTGGCAGTGGTGGCGCGGGAGGCGCGAAAGTAGACGTTACCGCTTCCACACCCGGTCCAGCGCAACAAAGCGGTTCACCACCAGCAGCAGCGCCACGGTCAGCAGGATGGTCAGCGTGCTGATTGCGTTGACCGTATTCTCCAGGCTGAAGGCGGCCTCGGCATAGATCCGCACCGGCAGGGTCTGCAGCCTGGCGGTGGTGAGGAAGGCGCTGACGGTGACCTCGCCGAAGGAGATGAGGAAGCCGAGTAGCGCCGCGACGAACACACCCGGCGCCAACTGCGGCAGCACGATGCGCAGGAACACCCGCACCGGCGGCGCGCCGAGCCCGCCGGCGGCTTCCTCCTGCGCCCGGTCCAAGGCGGCGACCGAGGCGCGTAGCATCGCCAGGGTGAAGGGCGCGACCAGCACCACATGCACCGCCAGCATCCCCAGGAACGGCGGGATCACGGTAAACCATTGCAACAGCTTCAGCATGCCGAGCCCGATCGCGATCCCCGGCAGCGCCAGCGGCAGCATCAGCGCAGCACCCAGCCCATGCCGGCCACGAAACCCACCGCGCACCAAAGCGAAGGCCGCCGGCAGCGAGATCACCAGCGAGACCGCCACCGCCGCCGCCGCCAGCTTCACGCTGGTCCAGGCATCGCCGAGGTAGCGTTCATTCGCCCAGATCAGCCCGTACCATTTCCAGGTGAAGCCGCGGAACTGCGCCATGGTCGCCTGCGGCGTGTCGTTGACCGAGGCGACCGCGACCAGCAGCAACGGAAACAGCAGCAGGAACAGCCCCAGCGCCAGCAGCAGGCGGCCGGTCCAGGGGCCGATCGCCTCCATCACCGCGACCAAAGCGCGGGGCACGACCAGCGGCGCCCGGGCGCGCGCCTGGCTCAGCCAGGGCGTGAACCGCCAGATCGCGCGCGACAGCAGCACCGTCACCAGGATCGAGGCCGCCATCATCAGCACCGCCAGCGCGGAGGCCAGCGGGTAGTTCAGATTCTCCAGCCCCTCGCGATAGACCACCATCGCCGAGACATAGACCTTTCGCCCCCCGACCAAGGTCGCCGAGACATAAGCGGTCGAGGCCAGCAGAAACACGACCGTCAGCCCTGCCCGCAGCCCTTGCAAGGACAGCGGCAGGGTCACCCGCCAGAAGGTCATGGCGGGGCCGGCGCCGAGGCCATTGGCGGCCTCGGCCAGCCGCGCATCCTGCCCGTCCAGCACGTCATAGAGCGCCAGTACCAGATAGGGCATGAAGACCTGCACCAGCGACAGCCCAACCGCGAACCAGCCGAACAGCAGGCTTGGCCGCGGCAGGCCAAAGGCCATGATCGCCTGGGCCAGCACGCCGGTCGGCGACAGCAGCAGGATGATGCCGAGCGAGCGCACCACGACATTGGTCAGCAGCGGCACCAGCACGCAGGCAAAGCCCAGCGGCCGCCAGCGCGCCGGCAGCCGCGTCAGCCATAGCGCCACCGGATAGGCCAGCACCGCCGAAGCCAGGGTCACCCCCGCCCCCAGCACCAGCGTGTTGAGGAAGGTGCGCCAGTAGAAGGCGTCCCCCAACAATTCGCCGTATTGGGTGAAGGCGGGGATCAGCGACAGCGGCGCAAACGGCTCCGTGCTGTCCTGCAGGCTCATCAGCAGCACGGCGCCGAGCGGGGCGGCGAAGGCCGCCAGCAGCCAGAGCGTATAGGGCAGCGCGCCGAGCGGCCCGCCGCCCTGTCGGAACATCAGCCGGCAATCTCGCGCGTAAAGCGGTTGGACCAGCGCGCCTGGTTGCGGATCACCACATCCCAGTCGAAGTCCACCAGCTTGTCCACGGCGGCCGGCCCGACCACCAGCTTGGCGGCCAGGTCCGGCGGCAGGTCCACATTGTTGACCGTCGGCGAGTAATAGATGCGCTCGGCATAGGCGCGCTGGCAGGCGGGCGAGAGATGCAGGTTCACCCAGGCATCGGCCAGCGCCTGCTTCGTCGTGCCCGTGGTGATGCAGGCGACGTTGGTGGCGACGGCCTGGCCCTCGCTGGGTTCGGCAATGACGATGTTCGGGTTGCGCGTCTCGGCATAGACGCGGGTGAAGGAGCCGAATTCGACGGAAGCCGCCCCCACCTCCTGGTCGAACATGGCATAGAGCTGGTCCTGGCTCGCCTGGATCGCGGCAAAGGGCTTCAGGGCCGCGATATGGGTGAAGGCGGGGTCGATGTTGTTCTCGCTGCCGCCCCAGACCTTGGCCGCCATCAGCAAGGCCGCGGTGCCCTGGGCACCCGGGTAGCTCGGCCAGATGATCTTGCCCTTCAAATCGTCGCGCCAGAAGTCTCGCCAGGACATCATGGGCGCGACCTTGCGCTTGTCATAGACGATGGTGACCGGGTTGAAGGCCACGCCATAGCCGCCGAGTTTCGCGACGGGGTACAGATGCGCGGCATTCGGCACATTGTCGGTGACGGGCTGGGTGACGCCATCCTTCACCGCCTGCCGGCTCTCGAAGATGTTCAGGTAGACGATGTCGAAGGATGGGCGGCCGCGTTCGGCATAGGCGCGCGCCCGGCGATCGGTGGTGCCGCCGAGGACGAAATTGATCTTCACCCCATGCTGCTGTTCCAGCGGGGTCGCGACGAATTCGCGCAGGATGCGTTCCTGCATCCCACCCCAGACGCCGACCGTCAGCTCATCGCCGGCGCGGATCTGGGCGACGGCATCCCGGCCCCAGATGACGGGGGCGGCGAGGGCGGCGCCGAGCGTGGCGCGGCGGGAAAGGCGGAAACTCATGCGGCGGCTCCTGTCGTGGTGTCGTGGATCCAGGCGATGGCGTCCGCCTCGGCGGTGACCAGGGCGGGCTGGCCGGGCGAAAAGGCAGACTCGGTCGAGGGGCGGATCACCCGCAGCCGGTGCGGGCCGGCGGTGACTTCATAGGCGATGGTGTCGCCGAGCCAGGCGGCTTCGGCCACCCGGCCCGCGATCGCCAGGGGGGCATCGGCCTGCGCCTCGGGCGGCAACAGCCGCAGCCGTGCGGCGCGCAGCACCAGATGGGTGGCGCCGGGCGGCGCGGGCAAAGCGATGCCATCGGCCAGGAACACCCCGGCTGCGGTCACCCCCGCGACCACGCTGCGCGACCCCAGGAAGCTGGCGGTGAAGACGTGCCGCGGGGCTTCGGACAGGCTGCGCGGGTCGCTGCATTCCACCATCCGCCCGGCCCGCATCACCGCGATGCGGTCGGCCAGGGCCAGGGCCTCCTCCTGGTCATGCGTCACGAACAGGGTGGTGATGCCGAGCCGCCGCCGCAGCCGGTCGATCTCGGACCGCATCTCCCCGCGCAGCGAGGCGTCGAGGTTGGACAGCGGCTCGTCCAGCAGCAGCAGGTCGGGTTCGGTGACCAGCGCCCGCGCCAGCGCCACCCGCTGCTGCTGCCCGCCCGAAAGCTGCGACGGCCAGCGGTCGGCCAGCGCCGCCAGCCCGACCATGTCCAGCGCCCGGCCGATGCGGGCATCGCGTTCGGCGCGGGCGATGTGGCGCATCTCCAGCCCGAAGCCGACATTGCCCGCAACCGTCATATGCGGGAACAGCGCATAGGCCTGGAAGACCATGCCGATGGCGCGGCGATGCGGCGGGTCTGCCTCGATCCGCCGGCCGCCCAGGGTGATGGTCCCGGCATCGGGGGCAACGAAGCCCGCGACCATGCGCAAGGTGGTGGTCTTGCCGCAGCCGGAAGGGCCGAGCAGGGCGATGCATTCCCCCCGCGCGACCTCCAACGACAGGCCATCGACCGCGATGGCGGCGCCATAGCGTCGGGTCAGGGAGTCCAGGATCAGATGCGCCATCACGGCCAAGGATGACCGCCCCGGGGTCGGGTGCAAGCGGCGTGTGGCGCCCTCGCCCCGGTCCGCGGAACGCTTTGCCCAGCCGCGCGCCAGGGCTGCCCAAGCCTGCGGCAGCCGGGTGGCCGACTGCTTGCGGGCGGGGCGGCTCTGCCGAGATGCCGGTGCGGGCCCACCCTGCCGAGGCTGGCGCAGGGCGGGCCTGCTGTGGCATCCAGAGCGTCAGCCGTTGGGGAGCACCATCATGCCCGCAAAATACCGGTTCGAACGCCGCATCCTGCTGGGCGGCACCATCGCCTCAGCCCTCGTCCCGGTCGCCGGGGCCAGGGTGTCCGCCCAGACCCTGGACCGCGTGTCCTTCCAGACCAATTGGCGGGCCCAGGCCGAACACGGCGGCTACTACCAGGCGGTCGCTGCCGGGCTCTATCGCAAGCATGGCATCGACTGCGAGCTGCGCATGGGCGGGCCGCAGCAGAATCCGGCGCAGCTGCTGCTGGCGGCGCGGGTGGACTTCACCATGTCCAACGGCTTCCAGGCGATTTCCTACGTCCGGGAAAATCTGCCCTTCCTGACCATCGGCGCGATCATGCAGAAGGATCCGCAGATCCTGATGGCGCATCCGGGCGTTGGCAACGACAGCTTCGAACAGATGCGCGGCAAGCCGATCATGATCGGCGCCTCAGGCCGCGTCACCTACTGGCCCTTCCTCCGCGCCAAATTCGGCTACACCGACGACCAGATCCGGCCCTATACCTTCAACATCCAGCCCTTCCTGGCCGATCGCAATGCGATCCAGCAGGGGTTCCTGTCCTCCGAACCCTTCTCGGCGATCCAGGCGGGGGTGACGCCCCAGGTGCATCTGATCGCCGATGCGGGCTACGAGAACTACCAGACCACCATCGATGTCAGCCGCAAGATGGTCGAGGAGAAGCGCGACCTGGTGCAGCGCTTCGTCACCGCGACGATCGAGGGCTGGACGCAATACATGGCCGGCACCGATGTCGGCGCCGCCAATGCCGCGATCAAGCACGACAACCCCGAGATGGACGACGCCAAGATCGACTACGCGGTCAAGGTGATGAACGAGAAGGGCATCGTGCGCTCCGGCGATGCGCTGACCCTGGGCATCGGCGCGATGAGCGATGCGCGCTGGGAACGCTTCTACCAGACGCTGGTGGTGGCCGGGGTCAATCCGGCCGGGCTGGACATCAAGCGCGCCTATAGCCTGGATTTCGTGAACCAGCGTGTCGGGGTCTGACGCTGCGATCCTGCTCGATGGCGTGGCCAAGCGCTATGCCAACGGCACGCTGGCGGTCAGCCGCGTCGATCTCGGCATCGGGCATGGGGATTTCGTGTCCCTGCTCGGCCCCTCCGGCTGCGGCAAATCGACCTTGCTGCGGATCATCGCCGGGCTGATCCCGGCCAGCAGCGGCACCGTCACCGTCTCCGGCGGCGCGGGGCCGGAGGCGCTGGGCTTCGTCTTCCAGGAACCGACCCTGATGCCCTGGGCGACCGCGTTGAAGAACGTGCGCCTGCCGCTCGACCTGCTCGGCATCGGCCGTGGCGAGGCCGAGGCGCGGGCGGCCGAGGCGCTGGCCAGCGTCGGCCTCAAGGGCTTCGAGAAGGCCTATCCCCGCGCGCTGTCGGGGGGGATGAAGATGCGGGTCTCGATCGCCCGCGGCCTGGTAACGCAGCCGCGGCTGCTGCTGATGGACGAACCCTTCGCGGCACTGGACGAGATCACCCGGCAGCGGCTGAACGATGACCTGCTGGCGCTGTGGCAGGCCCAGAAATTCACCGTGGTCTTCGTGACGCATTCGGTATTCGAGAGCGCCTATCTCTCCCGCCGCATCATCGTGATGGCGCCGCGGCCGGGGCGGGTCGCCGCCGACCTCGCGGTCGATGCACCCTATCCGCGCGGCGAATCCTTCCGGACCTCGGTGGAATATGCCGGGCATACGCGGGAAATCTCGGCGGCGCTGCATGAGGCGCTGCTGGCATGAAGGAACCGGGTTTCCTTGGCCTGACGAAAGACGGCTGGCTGCGCGTGATCGCGCCCGCGGTGATCGGGGTGCTGGTGCTCGCCGCCTGGGAGATCACGGTGCGGGTGAAGGAGGTTCCGAGCTACATCCTGCCCGGCCCGATCCTGATCGCGCAGACGCTGGTGGCGGATTGGCCGAGCCTGGCCGTCAGCCTCGGCATCACCCTGGAAATCACCTTTGCCGCCCTGGTCGCGGCGGCGGTGCTGGGGCTGTTGTTGGCGATCCTGTTCGCGCAGTCGCGCCTCATCGAGATCTCGCTGTTTCCCTATGCCGTCATCCTGCAGGTCACGCCGATCGTCGCGATCGCACCGCTGATCATCATCTGGGTGGATGACGTGCGGCTGGTGCTGCTGATCTGCGCCTGGATCGTCGCCTTCTTTCCGATCCTCTCGAACACCACGCTGGGGTTGAATTCTGCGGACCATAATCTGCTGGACCTGTTCCGCCTCTATCGCGCGAGCCGGTGGCAGGTGCTGTGGCGGCTGCGGCTGCCCTCGGCCATGCCGTATTTCCTGGCGGGGCTGCGTATCGCCGGCGGGCTGGCGCTGATCGGCGCCATCGTCGCGGAGTTTGTGGCGGGGACCGGGGGGCGGGCCTCGGGCCTCGCCTATCGCATCCTGGAGGCCGGGTATCAGCTGAAGATCCCGCGCATGTTCGCGGCCCTGGTGCTGGTGTCGCTGACCGGCATCGCGATCTTCCTGGTGCTGTCGCTGGTGTCGCACCTGCTGCTGCGGTCCTGGCACGAAAGCGCGTTGAAACGGGACGGACAATGACAGGCTTTTGGCTGCGCAACGCCCGCGCGCATGGGGCGGTGGTGGAAGGCCTGCAGGCGCCGGCGGATGCGGAGGGGTATCTGCGCCTCGACCTGCGGATCGAGGGCGACAAGATTGCCGCCCTCGCCCCCGCCGGCAGCGCGGCCGAAGGCCAGGACCTGCAAGGCGGGATCCTGTTTCCGGGCTTCGTGGATGCCCATACCCATATCGACAAGGGCCATATCTGGCCGCGCGCGCCCAATGCCGATGGCAGTTTCCTCGGCGCGCTGACAGCGGTGATGGCCGACCGCACCGGCCGCTGGACCGCCGAGGACATGAGTGCCCGCGCCGATTTCGCGCTGCGCTGCGCCCTGGCCCATGGCACGGTCGCGATCCGCACGCATCTGGACACCTATGCCGAACACGCTCCGGTCACCTGGGCGATGTTTGCCCGGCTCCGCGATGCCTGGGCGGGGCGCATCGCGCTGCAGGCCAGCAGCATCGCCCCCCTCGACCGCTTCTGGGGCGAGGAAGGCGAGATGATCGCCGATACCGTCGCCCGGCATGGCGGCATCCTTGGGATGGTGACGCGGCTGACCGGCGGGGTGCATGACGCAATGCCCGCGGAATTCCAGCCGATGCTGGACCGGTTCTTCGCGCTGGCGGAGGAACGCCAACTCGACCTCGACCTGCATGTGGACGAAAGCGGGGAAAGCGGCGCCCGCGCCTTGCGCGAGGTTGCCCTGACCGCCGTGCGTCGCGGCTTCAAGGGCCGCATCCAATGCGGGCATTGCTGCGCCCTCGCGATCCAGCCCGAGGTTTTCGCACGCGAGACCATTGTCGCCGTCGCAGATGCCGGCATCGCGATCGTCGTGCTGCCGATGTGCAACATGTATCTGCAGGACCGCGTACCGGGGCGGACTCCGCGCTGGCGCGGCGTGACCCTGGTGCACGAGCTGGCGCAGGCCGGGGTGCGGGTCTCCCTCGCATCGGACAACACCCGCGATCCCTTCTACGCCTATGGCGATCTGGACATGCTGGAGGTGCTGCGCGAATCCACCCGCATCCTGCATCTGGACCATCCCGTCGGCGCCTGGCCCGCCGCCGTCTGCCGCACCCCGGCCGAGGTCTGCGGTTTTGATGCCGGCGTGCTGCGCCTGGGCGCCACCGCCGATCTGGTGCTGACCCGCGCGCGCATGACGACGGAACTGCTCAGCCGCCCCTGGCACGACCGCGTGGTTTTGCGCGCAGGGCGGGTGCAGGAAGCGGCGGTGCCCGATTATGCGGAACTCGATGCCCTCACCGGCTTTGCCGGCTGATCACCAGCGGCTGAAATGGGCGCGGATCTTGTCCAGGTGCCGCGACAGTGCCGGCCGCTGGCGCCGGTCCATGTCATGCAGATAGAGCCAGTCGAGCCGGCAGCCCTTGGCACACAATCTGCGCAGCCCGCGCCGGATCAGCTTGTAATCGCCCCAGCCGACATACCAGAGCAGCCAGAGCGGCGAGCCGTAGCTCGTGACCACGGCGATCTTGCGGATATTGGTCAGCAGCGGCTCGATCGCACCATCGCCCAGCGCGAAGGTGACGCCGGGCACCCAGACGCGGTCCAGCCAGCCCTTCAGCATTGCCGGCAGCCCGTACCACCAGGTTGGATAGACCAGAACCAGCGCCTCGGTCGCGCGCAGGGCGGCGACATGGTCGTCGATCCCCTGAAGATTGGCCGGCGCGTCGAGGTAGCGGCCATGTTCCTCGGCGGTCATCGCCGGGGAAAACCCCTCGGCGTAAAGGTCGCGCTGGGTGATCTGATGCCCCGCGGCCCGCAGGCTGGCGATCACCGCATCCCGCTGTGCCGCGCAAAAACTGTCGGGGCGCGGATGGCAGTAGATGACGAGGACACGCATGCTGGCATGATCCTCCGACGCCCCTTCCTCCGCAAGAAGGTCCTTCCCGCATGATGCCCGAACCCGTGCTCGCCCGCCGCGTCGCCGATCTGCGCGGTTTCCGGATTGCGCCGCAGGATACGAATTACTTCGCCTGCCTGTTCGACCCCGTCGCCGATGGCGTCAGCTTCACCTTCGTGGTGGAGATTTTTGCACCCGGCGGTGCGACCCCGCCCAATACCCATGCGGCGGCGGAAGAATGCTTCTTCGTATTGTCCGGCACCGGCGTCGCCGAGGCCGCCGGGCAACGCATCGCCATCGGCCCCGGTGACAGCTTCGTGCTGCGCCCCGGCACCGAACACCGGGTGGAGAACACCGGCACGCAAAAACTCTATTGCCTCACCTTGATGACACCGAACGAGGGCTTTGCCGAACTGATCCGCAACGGCCAGGACGTGGAACTCACCGCCGAGGACCGCGCCATCATCGCCGGAGCCAAGCCATGAAAATCCTGTATCTCTACGCGCATCCGCTGGCCGACAGTTTTCACGCCGCTGTCAGAAAGGCGGCGCTGGATGGGCTGCTGGCGGCGGGGCATGAGGTCGATCTCTGCGATCTCTACGCGGAAAACTTCAATCCGGTGCTCTCGGCGGAGGAACGCCGCGGCTACCACGACATCCCCCAGAACCGTATCCCCGTCGAAAACCATGTCGCGCGGTTGGAGGCGGCCGAGGCGATCGTGCTGTCCTACCCCACCTGGTGTTTTGGCCTGCCGGCGATCCTGAAGGGCTGGTTCGATCGCGTGCTGCTGCCCGGCGTGTCCTTCAACCTAGAGGATGGGATCGCCACGCCGGCGCTGACCCATATCCGTAAGATTGCCGGCATCAGCACCTATGGCCGCCCGCGCTGGAACGCCATCTGGGTGGGCGATCCGCCACGCAAGGCGGTGACGCGATATCTGTACATGATCACGGGGCGAAAAGCCTCGGTGGATTATCTGGCGCTCTACGACATGAACCGCGCCGATCTGCATCGCCGCAGCCGGTTCCTCCAGACGGTGCAGCGCCGGATGGCGGCGTTCTAACCTTCCCCGTAGAGGTGCCGGGATTGCGGCCGTCCCGGCTGCCAGTCCGGGTTGTCCCAGGCGATCATCTTGCCCGGATTCAACAGCCCCTTGGGATCGGCGGCGCGCTTGAAGGCAAGCTGGCCGGCATCGACGCGCTTCATCCCGCCTTCCTCCAGCGTGAACACGTGCGGGTTGAAGATGGGCGCGCCCGCGGCCTCGTGGATCGCGATGATCTCGGCGAGGCGTTCCTCGGTAGAAAACCGCACGAGTTGCAGGCCGAAGGCGCAGACGCTGCCCTCCAGCCGCACGAATTCCAGATGGATCGGCACTTCCTCGCCGAAGCGGGCTTCCATCCGGGCAATCAGCGCGAGGTGGTCGGGCGCGGGGAACAGGGTCTGCAGATAGGTCACCGACCTGTCGGTCTTCAGCACCTGCAAGGTCGTGTGGTTCCAGGCGTGTTCGTAGAGCGGCACCGCCGCATCCTCCGATGCGATGCGATGCAGTTCCTCGCCGCCATGCTGCGCGATCAGCCCTGGCATAAGCTCAAGAAAAGGTGCCGCGACCATCAGCAGGGCAAGCGTCCGGCCGTCCGGCACGGCCACGCCAAGGTTGCGGAAATACGCCTGGGCGATGGGTGCAGCCACGACGCAGGCAAGCTTCTTCGCAACGCCGTCCATGCGGCAGAAGGCATCCGCAAACCCCGCCGCAGCCGTCAGCGTCGGAAAGGCGACCACCAGATCGACCCAGTCCCAGGCCGGCGCCAGCGGCAGCTCCACCTCGGTGATGATGCCATTGGTGCCATAGGCGTGGTTGACCTGCTGCACCGCCTCACCACGCAGTTCCAGCACGCGCGGCGCGGCCTCGCAGGTGACGACACGCAGGGCCAGGATATTGCCGGGCTCGCGCAAGGTGCCGTAGGTCGTGCTGCCGATGCCCGAGGACCCGCCGGCGATGAAGCCGCCGATCGTCGCGGTGCGTCTTGTGCTGGGATGGAAGCGCAGCTCCGCGCCCAGCCGTGCCCGCGTCTGGGTGTCGAGATCGATCAGTCGCATCCCCGCCTCTGCCCGCACCACGCCGGGCCTGGCCCAGACCAGGCGGTCGAGACCCGACAGGTCCAGCACCACGCCGCCACGCAGCGGCATCGCCTGGCCGTAATTGCCGGTGCCGGCGCCGCGCGGCGTCACTACCACATCATGGCGATGGGCGGCGGCGAGGACGGCGATCACCTCCTCCTCCGACCGCACGGAGACCACGGCTTCGGCGGTGACGCGGCTCAACTGGCGTTTCAGCACCGGGGAGTACCAGAAGAAGTCCCGGCTCTTCTGGCGGACCAGCGCGGGATCGGTGGTCCAGTCCAGATCGGCGGTTTCGGCCATCATGGCGCCGAGGCTTGTAACTCCTCCACTCACCGGCGCGCCTCCTGGCTAAGGTTGCGCGTCGGTAGCTGGGAGAGGGTCGCCGCAGAGCGCTTGGGGGTCATTCCCCGTGCATGAGATTGGCGCCCTCGCCCGGC
>Ga0255334_1000368_pt1 | contig 39569 bp, 31 predicted proteins | sample EtOH5_35cm_T3_12_FD_202080 | JGI IMG/M metagenome (GOLD analysis project Ga0255334, IMG submission 202080) | Sandy soil microbial communities from University of British Columbia, Vancouver, Canada - EtOH5_35cm_T3_129 | ecosystem: Engineered > Artificial ecosystem > Sand microcosm > Unclassified ... | reverse complement strand
CATCATCAAAAGCAAACGGTGATTTAGATGGATATCGGGATGATTCGTGGCCTGGGCACCGTTGTTGTGATGGTGGCCTTCATCGGTCTGGCGTTGTGGGTATTCAGCCCCAAGCGCAAGTCGGAGTTTGAAGACGCGACCTTGCTGCCTTTCGCGGATGATCCCGAAGCCATCAAGCACGTCGAGCAAGCTTCTAGGAGTAACAAAGAATGACTACGTTCTGGAGTCTGTACGTCACAGTCCTCAGTCTCGGCACAATCTTCGCCCTGACCTGGCTGCTGCTGTCCACCCGCAAGGGCCAGCGCAGCGAAGCCACCGAAGAAACGGTTGGCCACTCCTTCGACGGGATCGAGGAGTACGACAACCCACTGCCAAAATGGTGGTTCATGCTGTTCGTGGGCACCATCATCTTCGCCCTGGGCTACCTGGTGCTGTACCCGGGCCTGGGTAACTGGAAAGGCCTGCTGCCGGGGTACAACTACCTCGATAACGAGAAGCAGACCGCGTTCGCCAACGGCCAGAGCGGCTGGACCGGCGTTCACGAGTGGGAAAAGGAAATGGCCAAGTCGGACGCCAAGTTCGGCCCGATCTTCGCCAAGTTCGCTTCCATGCCGATTGAGGAAGTCGCCAAGGACCCGCAAGCCCTGAAGATGGGTGGCCGCCTGTTCGCCTCCAACTGCTCGGTCTGCCACGGTTCCGATGCCAAGGGCGCCTACGGTTTCCCTAACCTGACTGACGCCGACTGGCGCTGGGGCGGCGAAGCGCAAACCATCAAGACCACCATCATGGGCGGTCGTCACGCTGTGATGCCTGCCTGGGCAGAAGTGATCGGCGAGCAAGGCGTTGCGAACGTTGCTGCGTTCGTACTGACCAACCTCGATGGCCGCAAACTGCCGGAAGGCACCAAGGCTGACCCGGTAGCCGGGCAGAAGCTGTTCGCTGCCAACTGCGTGGCGTGCCACGGTCCGGAAGGCAAAGGTACGCCAGCCATGGGCGCGCCTAACCTGACCCACCCGGCAGCGTTCATCTACGGTTCGAGCTTCGCTCAACTGCAGCAGACCATCCGATACGGCCGTCAGGGCCAGATGCCTGCGCAAGAACAGCTGCAAGGCAACGACAAGGTTCACCTGCTGGCCGCTTACGTCTACAGCCTCTCTCACGGTGAGAAAGCGCCAGTGGCGGACGCCCAGTAAGGCAAACGCCTGACTGCAACACTAAACGGCCCCGCCAATGAGAATTGACGGGGCCGTTTTCATTTCACGACCGGTTCGACTTAACGCTTGACCGGAATAGTTGCCTCAAGCTTTCGGCTAGGCCAGTTGTTGCCCGTCACGCGGTAGACCATCAACTTGTCCCTTTCCTTGGTGAAGCTCGCAATCAGGTACGTTTGCTGCGAAGCCGCCCCGCTCAGAAACACAGGCACGTCGCCAAACTCGCTGGAGGCGCTTGTGTATTGGCCATGAAACCAGTGGTAGTGCCCGGCAAACACCGCGGTCACCTTGTAATCCTTGATCATCTTTCTGAAGCGACTCAATTGCTCGTCACTGCCACCCCACCTGGGTTTATGCATATTCAGGATTATGACCTGGCCTTTTTCACGTGCATCCTTCAAATCCTTTTCCAACCAATCAAGTGCGTCCGTCAGGTAATAGCCCTTCGGCACAAGCCAGTCATAAGCGGTAAAACTGACCGAGTAAGTAGGCTCATTATTCAGCTGTACTAAATGAACATCTCCAAAGTTCTTGGAATAAGCCAGACTGCCATCAACACGTTTCTTTACGGTGCCGTCCTCCACGAGTTGAATATCAATACTGTCAGCCCTGCCCTCTTGACCGGTATAGCGAGCCAAAAAGTCTTCAACACTCCCTGCGGCACAAGTGTTGAAAAGACAGTCATCAATATTATTTTCATAGTCGTGATTACCCAACCCATAGTCATACTGACCGAGCAACTTGCTGTCCAGAATCGGCTTGACCACTGAACGCTGCCAACCATGACCATAGGCAGTAATATCACCATTGATCATTACCGGCACTCGCGCGGCGCCGCCAAAGTTCTGCCTGAAATTGGCAATGTCATTGTATTGAGTTTCAATCAGCCACTTGGAACGCGAATCACGCTCCGAGTCGGTCTGGGCTTCACCGGCATCGGTTTTCTCAGTCCACGGATATTGCGGATCAGAGGTAAACACCATGTCACCTGGAGATACTGCTGTTGCATGTGCAAAAGGCGCCATAACAGCAAAGGCCAGGCACGCCAAAAGTCCACTTGAAGTTGATACGCTCATAGAATTCCATTTCCGATAATATTATTAATTTTGCGATAGACAATCTATCCGACTGCAAACATATAGAAAACTTCAAACTCACACAAACACTAAACACCCGACAACTAATTAACCATGTTTCAAACCAACAACTAACACACCTACAAACTCTTTCAAGCTCGGCTATATAAGCGCTGCAGAAGATAATAATAACAAGATTAAAACACCAGACTCCCAACAGCCATCGAATCACCCGCTTACCCTCAGGCAGGCCGAAACAGTCGGACAGTGTGTAGAAGGCAGGATGCGAAAAACCGTCCATACTTCACAAGTCAATTGATCTGCATCACGTTTTGTTACATCTGCTACACCATTCATGATTTTTCCCCAACGCGACCAAAGGTCGCACCCTTACGCTAGAGCTACAGGCGTATCATTGCGCCACTGCAACACCTCTTTTTGACCGCGGTCGGCATGTACTGACCGGGGCATTTTTCCACTGCCGTGGGATGCAATGATGAGCAATCAGATTCCGGTACACGACGTCACACCGCCTGCCAAGAACGCGAACAACAGCGTCGACCTTTACGCCTCTCGAGAAAAAATCTACACGCGCGCCTTCACCGGTCTGTTCCGCAACCTGCGGATGATGGGCGGTGCCGGGCTGTTTCTGCTGTATTTCGGCACGGTCTGGCTGAGCTGGGGCGGCCATCAGGCCGTCTGGTGGAACCTGCCGGAACGCAAATTCTTCATCTTTGGTGCAACCTTTTGGCCGCAGGACTTCATCCTGCTCTCGGGAATCCTGATCGTCAGCGCCTTCGGCCTGTTCTTCATTACCGTGTACGCCGGGCGGGTCTGGTGCGGCTATACCTGCCCGCAAAGTGTCTGGACCTGGATTTTCATGTGGTGCGAGAAGGTCACCGAAGGCGACCGCAACCAGCGCATCAAGCTCGACAAAGCGCCCATGAGCGCCAACAAATTCCTGCGCAAACTCAGCAAACACTCGATGTGGCTGTTGATCGGCTTTGTGACCGGCATGACCTTCGTCGGTTACTTCTCGCCGATCCGCGAGCTGACCATCGACTTCTTCACCGGCGAAGCCGACGGCTGGTCGTATTTCTGGGTCGGCTTTTTCACCCTCGCCACCTACGGCAATGCCGGCTGGTTGCGCGAGCAGGTGTGCATTTACATGTGTCCGTACGCACGTTTCCAGAGCGTGATGTTCGATAAAGACACGCTGATCGTTTCCTACGACCCACGTCGTGGTGAAAGCCGCGGCCCGCGCAAGAAAGGCGCCGACTACAAGGCCATGGGCCTGGGTGACTGCATCGACTGCACCATGTGCGTCCAGGTCTGCCCGACCGGTATCGACATCCGCGACGGCCTGCAAATCGAATGCATCGGCTGTGCGGCCTGCATCGATGCCTGCGACAGCATCATGGACAAGATGGATTACCCGCGCGGTCTGATCAGCTACACCACCGAGCACAACCTGTCCGGGCAAAAAACCCATAAACTGCGCCCGCGCCTGATCGGCTATGCGCTGGTGCTGCTGACAATGATGGGATTGCTGGCGGGCGCGTTCTTCATGCGCTCATTGGTCGGATTCGACGTCAGCAAGGACCGCGTGCTGTACCGCGAGAACGCCGAAGGCCGGATCGAAAACGTCTACAGCCTGAAGATCATGAACAAAGACCAACGCGACCACACCTACGTGCTCGAAGCCGCTGGCCTGCCGGACCTCAAGCTGCAAGGCAAGCGCGAAATCAAAGTTGCCGCCGGGGAGATTTTCAGCCAGCCGGTTGAATTGTCCATCGCACCGGAAAAACTGCCGTCTAGCACCAACGAGGTGAAATTCATCCTCAAGGATGCCGACGACGACAGCATCCACGTTGAAGCCAAGAGCCGGTTCATCGGCCCACAAATTCGTTGAGAGAAGTGATCATGCCCGCAGCAACTGCCGCTAGCCCCTGGTACAAGCACCTTTGGCCGTGGATCATCATCGCCATCCTGGCGTGCTCCGTGACCCTGACCTTGTCCATGGTGACCATCGCGGTGAACAACCCGGACAACCTGGTCAACGACAACTATTACGAGGCCGGCAAAGGCATCAACCGTTCCCTCGACCGTGAGTTGCTGGCGCAGACCCTGCTGCTACGCGCCAGCGTTCATCTGGACGACGTGACCGGTGAAGTCGACCTGCGCCTGAGCGGCAACAGCCAACCGAAAACCCTGGAGCTGAACCTGATTTCGCCGACTCAGCCGGAGAAGGATCGCAAGATCACCCTGGCACGCAGCGAAACCGAACAGGGCCGCTACATTGGCCAGTTGAACGACAAGGTCGACGGTCGCCGCTTTGTAGAGCTGCTGGGCGTACAGGATGACAAGACCTGGCGCATGTTCGAAGAAGAACAGGTCAGCCATGACAAGGATTTGCTGCTGGGTGATGAACCGCTGCAGGGCGCGGAAGACCTGAAGAAGTAAGCCTCACCCTGATCGTTCCCACGCTCTGCGTGGGAACGCAGCCAGGGACGCTCCGCGTCCCAGCCGAAGCGGACGCGGAGCGTCCGGGGAGGCATTCCCACGCAGAGCGTGGGAACGATCATCGGACAACGCCTCATGACCACTCCACTCCCCTGCTACCACTGCGCCCTGCCCGTCCCGGCCGGCAGCCGCTTCACCGCTGCCGTCCTCGGTGAAACCCGCGAGTTCTGCTGCCCGGGTTGCCAGGCCGTGGCCGAAGCCATCGTGGCCGGCGGACTGGAAACCTATTACCAGCATCGCAGCGAGTCATCGGCCAACCCCGAAGCGCTGCCGGTGCAGTTGGTGGACGAACTGGCGCTGTACGACCGCGCCGACGTGCAAGCCCCCTTCGTCCGCCACGAAGGCGAACTGGCCGAAACCACCCTGTTGATGGAAGGCATCAGTTGCGCCGCCTGCGGCTGGTTGATCGAGAAACACCTGCGCGGCTTGCCAGCGGTGGCCGAAGCGCGCCTGAACCTGTCCAACCATCGCCTGCATGTGCGCTGGGCCGATGCGCAACTGCCGCTGAGCCAGGTACTCAGCGAATTGCGCCACATCGGTTACGCCGCGCACCCCTATCAGGCCGACCGCGCCAGCGAACAACTGGCCAGCGAAAACCGCCTGGCCCTGCGCCAACTCGGCGTGGCCGGGCTACTGTGGTTCCAGGCGATGATGGCGACCATGGCCACCTGGCCGGAATTCAACATCGACCTCAGCCCCGAATTGCACACCATCCTGCGTTGGGTCGCGCTGTTCCTCACCACCCCGATCGTGTTCTACAGCTGCGCGCCCTTCTTCAAAGGCGCCATGCGCGACTTGCGCACCCGCCACCTGACCATGGACGTCTCGGTGTCGCTGGCCATTGGCAGCGCCTACATCGCCGGGATCTGGACCTCGATCACCGGCGTCGGCGAGTTGTATTTCGACGCGGTCGGCATGTTTGCCCTATTCCTGCTGGCCGGGCGTTATCTGGAACGTCGCGCCCGCGAACGCACCGCCGCCGCCACCGCACAGCTTGTAAACCTGCTGCCCGCCTCGTGCTTGCGCCTGAGTGCCGACGGCCAGAGCGAGCGGATCCTGCTCAGCGAACTGCGCGTCGGCGATCAGGTGCTGGTGCATCCCGGCGCGATCCTCCCGGCGGACGGCAAGATCCTCGACGGCCAGTCGAGCATCGACGAATCCCTGCTCACCGGCGAATACCTGCCGCAACCGCGCACGCCGGGGGATGCCGTCACCGCCGGCACCCTGAACGTCGAAGGCGCGCTGACCGTGGAAGTCTTGGCTCTCGGCCAGGACACCCGACTGTCCGCTATCGTCCGCCTGCTGGACCGCGCCCAGGCCGAGAAGCCGCGACTGGCGGAAATCGCTGATCGCGCCGCGCAGTGGTTCCTGCTGCTGTCGCTGATTGCCGCAGCCGTCATCGGTCTGATCTGGTGGGAACTGGATTCGTCGCGAGCCTTCTGGATCGTGTTGGCGATGCTCGTTGCAACGTGCCCTTGCGCCTTGTCCCTGGCCACGCCGACCGCCCTCACCGCCGCCACCGGCACCCTGCACAAACTCGGTTTGCTGCTGACTCGCGGCCATGTGCTGGAAGGCCTCAATCAGATCGACACGGTGATTTTCGACAAGACCGGCACGTTGACGGAAGGTCGCCTGGCCTTGCGTTCGATTCGCCCGCTCGGCGCGCTCAACAGCGATCAATGCCTGAGCCTCGCCGCTGCACTGGAAAACCGTTCCGAACATCCGATCGCCCGGGCGTTTGGCCGGGCACCGCTGGCCGCCGAAGAAGTCCACAGCACGCCGGGGCTAGGACTTGAAGGGTTGGTCGGTGAACAACGCCTGCGCATCGGCCAACCGGGTTTTGTCTGTGAACTCAGTGGCGCTGCCGTGCCATCGATGCCGGATGAAGCTGGCCAATGGTTGCTGCTCGGTAACAGCCAGGGGCCATTGGCATGGTTTGTTCTCGACGACCGTCTGCGTGCCGACGCACCTGCCCTGCTCGCCGCCTGCAAGGCCCGCGGCTGGCGAACATTGCTGCTGTCCGGTGACAGCTCGCCGATGGTCGTCAGTGTTGCCGCGGAACTGGGCATCGATGAAGCCCGAGGCGGCTTGCGTCCGGACGATAAATTGCAGGTCTTGCAACAGCTGCACAAGGAAGGCCGCAAGGTGTTGATGCTCGGTGACGGGGTCAACGACGTGCCCGTGCTGGCCGCCGCCGACATCAGCGTGGCCATGGGGTCGGCCACCGATCTGGCGAAAACCAGTGCTGACGCGGTATTGCTGTCGAACCGCCTCGACGCACTGGTCCAAGCCTTTAGCCTGGCGCGGCGCACCCGCCGGGTAATCATCGAGAACCTGCTGTGGGCCGGGCTGTACAATGGCCTCATGTTGCCGTTCGCCGCCCTCGGCTGGATCACTCCGGTATGGGCCGCGGTCGGCATGTCCATCAGTTCGTTGACCGTGGTGCTGAACGCCCTGCGCCTGACTCGCATGCCCAACACGCCTGCGGTCAGCGCCACGCCAGAAACCCGTCCGCTGCCGGCCTGAGCCGCGCGGGCATGGAGTCAAGATGCCAGCTCTCTACGTGATGATCCCGGCCGCGCTGCTGATCGTGGCCATCGCCATTTACATCTTTTTCTGGGCAGTCGACAGCGGTCAGTACGACGACCTCGACGGCCCGGCCCACAGTATCCTGTTTGACGACCAGGACCCGAACCACAAGGCCGCGGTCGACGAAGCCAGCGGTCATCCGGCCAAACCGGACGACAAGGCGCCACCCCATGCTTGAGTTGGCACCGCTGCTGGTGTCTGCGGTGATCCTCGGTCTGCTCGGCGGAGGTCATTGCCTGGGCATGTGCGGCGGCTTGATGGGCGCGTTGACCCTGGCAATTCCCAAGGAGCAACGCAGCCGGCGTTTTCGACTGCTGCTGGCCTACAACCTGGGGCGAATTCTCAGCTATGCAACGGCCGGCCTGCTGATCGGTCTGGCCGGGTGGGCGGTGGCCAACAGCCCGGCGGCGATGTTCATGCGCGTCATTGCCGGATTGCTGCTGGTCGCCATGGGCCTGTACCTCGCCGGTTGGTGGAGTGGCCTGACCCGCATCGAAAGCCTCGGTCGCGGCCTGTGGCGCCACATCCAGCCCGTGGCCAACAAACTGCTGCCGGTGTCGAGCGTCCCCCGCGCGTTGCTGCTGGGCGCGCTCTGGGGCTGGCTGCCGTGCGGGTTGGTTTACAGCACCCTGCTGTGGTCGGCGAGCCAGGGCAATGCGCTGGACAGCGCACTTTTGATGCTCGCGTTCGGGCTCGGCACCTGGCCGGTGTTGCTCGCCACGGGGCTGGCGGCTGAGAGGGTCACGGCGCTGTTGCGCAAACGTAGCGTGCGGATGACGGGCGGATTGCTGGTGATTCTGTTCGGCATCTGGACCTTGCCGGGGCCGCATCAGCATTGGCTCATGGGCCATTAGATCGGCGGTGCTGCCTTCGCGAGCAAGTCGAATCGTCGCACCGCCGCTCCCACAGTTGACCGCGTTCCAATGTGGGAGCGGCGGTGCGGCGATCCGACTTGCTCGCGAAGAGGCCCGCACCGACAACACAAATCCTGACCGTTGATGCAAATCAAGACGCCCCATCGCCGCGCCCCCTAGACTCGCCGACATTGCCAGCCTATCCGGGGGAATGCCCGCATGATGCTCGACGCCATTCGTTGGGACACCGATCTGATCCGCCGTTACGACCTGGCGGGACCGCGCTACACCTCCTACCCGACCGCGGCGCAATTCGACGGTCAGGTCGGCACGTTCGACCTGTTCCACGCCCTGCGTGACAGCCGTAAAGCCCTGCGCCCGTTATCGCTGTATGTGCACGTGCCGTTCTGCGCGAACATTTGCTACTACTGCGCCTGCAATAAAGTCATCACCAAGGACCGCGGCCGGGCCCAGCCCTATTTGCAGCGCCTTGAGCAGGAAATCCAGCTGATCGCCTGCCACCTCGATCCTGCACAGAAAGTCGAGCAACTGCACTTTGGCGGCGGCACTCCGACCTTTCTCAGTCACGATGAACTGCGCCAGTTGATGGCCCAGTTACGCAAGAACTTCAACTTGCTGGACGACGATTCCGGCGACTACGGCATCGAAATCGACCCTCGCGAAGCTGACTGGTCGACCATGGGCCTGCTCCGTGAACTGGGTTTCAACCGGGTCAGTATCGGCCTGCAAGACCTCGATCCGGCAGTGCAACGAGCAGTCAATCGCCTGCAAAGCCTGGAAGAAACCCGCGCGGTGATCGACGCTGCCCGCACGCTGCAGTTTCGCTCGATCAACATTGACCTGATCTATGGCTTGCCGAGGCAAACACCCGATAGTTTCGCCCGCACGGTTGATGAAGTGATCAACCTGCAACCGGACCGCCTCTCGGTGTTCAACTACGCGCACCTGCCGGAACGCTTCATGTCGCAACGGCGCATCAACAGCGACGAACTGCCGACACCGGCGCAAAAACTGGAAATGCTCCAGGGCACCATCGAGCAGTTGACCAAGGCCGGCTACCGCTACATTGGCATGGACCACTTCGCGCTGCCCGACGATGAACTGGCGATTGCTCAGGAAGAATCGACCCTGCAACGCAACTTCCAGGGCTACACCACCCACGGTCATTGCGACCTGATTGGCCTGGGCGTGTCAGCCATCAGCCAGATCGGCGATCTGTATTGCCAGAACAACAGCGACCTGAATCAGTACCAGAACACGCTGGCCAGCTCTCAGCTGGCCACCAGCCGGGGCCTGCTGTGCAACGCCGATGACCGTCTGCGACGTGCGGTCATCCAGCAACTGATCTGCACGTTCAGCCTGGAGTTTGCCGCGATCGAACACGCCTTCAACATCGACTTTCAGGGTTACTTCGGCGAACTTTGGCCGCAGTTGCAGGGAATGGCCGACGACGGTCTGATCGAACTGGATAACCAACGGATCACCGTATTGCCCGCCGGACGATTGCTGGTTCGCTCGGTCTGCATGGTGTTCGACGCGTACCTGGAACAGCACAATCGCCAGCGGTTTTCGCGGGTGATCTAGCCATCACCTCACTGACCGGTCAGCAAAACGCTGACTTTACGACCCTGCGACAAAATCGCCGCGTGCCTGAATGTCCTCCCGTGGGTTACCCTTACGGCTTATGTGTGTTTTTTCCCACAAGGATTGAAGAAATGTCCGAGCCAGTAAAGCTGCGCGCTCATAGTCAGGCCCATTGCAAGGATTGCAGCCTGGCCCCTCTCTGTTTGCCACTTTCCTTGAATCTGGAAGACATGGAAGCGCTGGACGAAATCGTTAAACGTGGTCGCCCGCTGAAAAAGGGCGAATTCCTGTTCCGCCAGGGCGACACCTTCGATTCCGTTTATGCAGTACGCTCTGGCGCCCTGAAGACCTTCAGCCTGAGCGATGGCGGCGAAGAACAACTCACCGGCTTCCACCTGCCCAGCGAACTGGTCGGCCTGTCGGGCATGGACACCGAAAAACACCCGGTCTCGGCGCAAGCCATGGAAACCACATCGGTGTGTGAAATCCCTTTCGAACGCCTCGACGAACTGGCGCTGCAACTGCCGCAACTGCGCCGTCAGTTGATGCGTGTGATGAGTCGCGAGATTCGCGACGATCAGCAAATGATGTTGCTGCTGTCGAAGAAAACCGCCGACGAGCGCATCGCCACGTTCCTGGTCAACCTGTCGGCCCGTTTCCGCGCCCGGGGTTTCTCGGCCAACCAGTTCCGCCTGAGCATGTCGCGCAACGAAATCGGCAATTACCTGGGCCTGGCGGTGGAAACCGTGTCCCGGGTGTTCACGCGTTTCCAGCAAAACGAACTGATTGCGGCTGAAGGCAAGGAAATCCATATCCTCGACCCGATCCAGCTCTGCGCCTTGGCCGGCGGCTCGCTGGACGGCTGATTTCGGCGATGGCGGCTGAGCGAAACGGTTCAGCCGCCGTTATACTGCGTCGTTTGCAGCCTGCCAGGACACCTCGACGATGGTCTTCGACTCCTTCGACATCAAATCCCTGATCCGCCCTGTGATCGACTTTCCCAAGCCGGGCGTGATCTTTCGCGACATTACCCCGCTGTTCCAGTCGCCCACGGCCCTGCGCCTGGTGATGGACAGTTTCGCCCATCGTTATGTCGAGGCCGACTTCACCCACATCGGCGCGATGGACGCCCGTGGTTTTCTGATCGGTTCGATCCTGGCCTATCAGTTGAACAAGCCGCTGGTGCTGTTCCGCAAGCAAGGCAAACTGCCGGCCGACGTGCTGGCCGAGGGTTATGCGACCGAATACGGCGAAGCCTTCCTCGAAGTCCACGCCGACAGCCTGTGCGAGGGTGATTCGGTGGTGATGTTCGATGACCTGATCGCCACGGGCGGGACACTGATTGCCGCGGCGAACCTGGTTCGACGCATGGGCGCGCGGGTTCATGAAGCGGCGGCGATCATTGATTTGCCGGAGCTGGGTGGGTCACAGCGCCTGGAAGATATGGGGATTCCGACGTTTTGCCTGACGCAGTTTGCGTTGTCTGATAAATAGGCGGCGTCTGGGATGGCGTCATCGCGAGCAGGCTCGCTCCCACAGGGGATTGTCGTTAGATACAAATCTTGCATACGACAAAGATCACTGTGTGTGCGAGCCTGCTCGCGATAGCGTCAGCCGCCACACCTCCGATCAAAGCCCCATCTGCTTACTGATGATCTCGTTCATCACTTCCCGCGTCCCCCCGCCGATCGACAAAATCCGGTTATCGCGATACAGCCGCTCCACCAGGCTCTCGCGCATGTAACCGAGGCCACCCAAAATCTGCACCGCATCTGTAGTAATCCGGTCAGCCGTGTCGGTAGCAAAATTCTTGGCCATGGAAATCTCCTTGATCACACTCTGCCCCGCCGCCATTTTCGCCGCCTGGCGGTAGGTGAATTCCCGTGACACCTCCAGCGCCGTGGCCATTTCGGCAAGGCGATGCTTGAGCACCTGAAACTTGCCGATGGGTTTACCGAAGGCTTCACGCTGTTGAGCCCATTTCAGGCTTTCTTCCAGCGCCAGTTGTGCGGTCATGTTGGCCATTAGCGCCAGCGCCAGGCGTTCGCTCTGGAAGTTGCCCATGATGCAGGCGAAGCCCATGTTTTCGGCACCGATCAGATTTCCTGCCGGCACCCGGCAATCGTCGAAGAACAGTTCGGCAGTGTCCGACGCCCACCAACCCATTTTCTTCAACTGACGGCCAACGGTGAAACCGGGCGTACCCTTCTCGATCAACAGCAAGCTGATGCCAGCAAAACCCGGCGCACCGGTGCGCACCGCGACGGTGTAGAAATCCGCGCGGACGCCGCTGGTGATAAAGGTTTTGCTGCCGCTGACCCGGTAGAACTCGCCGTCACGCACGGCGCGGGTTTGCAGGTTGGCAACGTCGGAGCCACCACTGGGCTCGGTCACGGCCAGGGCGCTGATTTTCTCGCCGGCGAGTACCTGAGGCACAACGCGATTGCGGACTTCGGGCCTGGCCCACTTGAGGATCGGCGGCAGGCCGATGTCCAGCGAGCCGAGCCCCGCCACCAAGCCGCCGGAACCACAGCGCATCAGTTCTTCGCTGGCGGCGACCTTGGCGAACAGATCACCTTCATGGCTGCCACCCAGGGCTTCGGGGTAACCGATCCCCAGAATCCCCGCCGCACCGGCCTTGAGGTAGAGCTCACGGGGAAAGCTTTCGGCTTCTTCCCACTGGTCGATGTCCGGCAAGATCTCGCGCTCGACGAAACGTCTGACGCTGTCGCGGACCATTTGGTGGCTGGGGTCGAAGTATTCCTGAAAGGCAGGCATCGGCGAGCTCCACTGAAGGTTCAGCGAAGTTAACCGAGCGCTTGCTTGGTTTTCAACAGGATTGTGTGAATCAGATGGACCGCGTCGTCTGCATCGCGGGCAAGCCTTGCTCCTACAAAAGCAACGCGCTACCTGTAGGAGCCGAGCTTGCTCGCGATGGCGTCAATTCAGACACTACAAAACGATCGGCTTACGCCCGGCAAACGAATGCGCCAGCGTCCCGCCATCCACCAATTCCAGCTCGCCACCCAATGGCACGCCATGGGCAATGCGTGAGGCGATCAGGCCTTTGTTGTTGAGCAACTGGGCAATGTAATGCGCTGTGGCTTCACCTTCCACGGTCGGGTTGGTCGCCAGAATGACTTCAGTGAACGTGCCCGCCTCTTCGATCCGCGCCAGCAGTTGCGGAATACCGATGGCCTCAGGCCCGAGCCCGTCGAGTGGCGACAGATGGCCCTTGAGCACAAAGTAGCGACCACGGAAGCCGGTCTGCTCCACCGCGTAGACGTCCATCGGCCCTTCCACCACGCAGAGCAAGGTGTCGTCGCGACGGGTATCGGCGCATTGCGGGCAGAGGTCGTCTTCGGTCAGCGTGCGGCACAACCGGCAGTGACCCACCCCTTCCATGGCCTGGCTCAGTGCCGAGGCCAATCGTGAGCCGCCGCTGCGATCACGCTCGAGCAGCTGCAACGCCATGCGTTGGGCAGTTTTCTGACCCACACCTGGCAAAATTCGCAGGGCGTCGATCAGTTGGCGAATCAAAGGGCTGAAGCTCATGGGGAAAAGTCCGACAAAACAACGAGACGCGGTTTATACCCGCGCCTCTGTTTAGCGTCAATTACTCAGTCCTGGGCGACCCGCACAACCAGTTTGCCGAAGTTGCGTCCTTCCAGCAGACCGATAAATGCTTCAGGTGCCTGCTCCAGGCCATCGACCACGTCTTCGCGGAACTTCACCTTGCCGTCGCGCACCCACGGCGCCATGGCGCTGACGAATTCCGGCTGACGATCACCGTAGTCGTCGAACACGATAAAGCCCTGGATTCGCACGCGCTTGGTCAGCAGCGTGCGCTGCAATTGCGGCAGTCGATCCGGACCGGTGGGTGCTTCGCGAGCGTTGTAGGACGCGATCAGACCGCAGAGTGGAATTCGCGCCTTGGGATTGAGCAGCGGCAGCACGGCATCGAACACCTTGCCGCCGACGTTTTCGTAATAGATGTCGATGCCTTCGGAGCACGCCTTGGCCAACTCATCGGCGAAGTTCGGGCTCTTGTGGTCGATGCAGGCATCAAAACCCAACTCATCGACCACATAACGGCACTTGTCCACGCCACCGGCCACGCCGACCACGCGCAAGCCCCTGATCTTCGCTACCTGACCGACCACCGAACCCACTGCGCCGGATGCAGCCGCCACCACCAGGGTTTCGCCGGCCTTGGGCTGGCCGATATCCATCAGGCCCATATACGCGGTCATGCCGGGCATGCCCAACACGCCCAGCGCCATTGACGGGCTCGGCAGCCCGGACGGTACCGGAATGATGTCGCGACCATCGCTGAGGCTGTGGCTCTGCCAACCGGTAGAACCGACCACCAGATCACCTTCCTGAAACTTCGGATTCAGCGAGCGCTCGACCCGGCTGACAGCGCCACCGGTCATCACCTCACCGATCTCAACCGGTGCGGCGTAGGACGGCGCGTCGCTCATGCGTCCGCGCATGTAGGGATCGAGCGACAAGTAAAGGGTCTTGAGCAGCACCTGACCGTCGGCCAGGTCCGGCAGTGCAACGCGCTCCAGGCGGAAATTCTCCGGCGTCGGCGCGCCTACCGGGCGGGACGCCAGGACGATACGTTGGTTGAGGGTCAATGCTTGTGGCATGTGAGCGTCTCCTTTGATCGATGAATTTGGCGGTATAGGGAGCAGACCTTAATGGCGATAGCGCGTTCGATGTTTCTGGTCAGATCGTTCCCACGCTCTGCGTGGGAATGCAGCCCGGGACGCTCCGCGTCCCAAAGCGGACGCAGAGCGTCCATTGAGGCATTCCCACGCAGAGCATGGGAACGATCAGTGTGTGCCAGAAACAAAAATGCCAGGCGCGATGCCTGGCATTTTTTTGTAGCCCATCCGAAGCGCTTTGGCGAATCAGAATGGCAGTTTCATACCCGGTGGCAGTTGCATGCCAGCGGTCATGCCGGACATTTTGTCCTGGCTGTTGGCTTCGATCTTGCGCACTACATCGTTGACGGCGGCGGCGAATACGGCCTCCAGCATCTCTTTGTCGTCTTCGCTCAAGCCTTCGACCAGGCTTGGATCGATGGTCACGCGCTTGACGTCGTGACGACCGGTCATCACCACGGTGACCATATCGCCACCAGCTTTACCGGTGACTTCGGCGTTGGCCAGTTCTTCCTGCATCTTGGCCATTTTTTCCTGCATCTGCTGTGCCTGCTTCATCAGGCCGGCCATGCCACCTTTCATCATGGGAATCACCTCAAAAGTACTTGGATAAATACAGCACCCGGCCCTTTCGGCCGAACACCTTCAGTTATTAGCCCTGAGTGACCAGGGTCTCGACAGGTTCAATAGTATCGTTACGGACCACCGCACCGAACTGCTGCATCATTTGCTGGATGAACGGATCACCGTGGATCGACTCTTCGGCCTCGCGCTGACGGTTCGCACGGCGGCGGGACGCAGCCTGGGCCGGGGTTTCCTGCTCGGGCTTGATCAGCTCCATGCGCAGGGTCAGCGTACGCCCGTGAAACTGGTTCAACGCATCGTTCAGCCGACGCTGTTGAGTCGCGTTGAACAACGCGCTGTGGGCCGGGTCCAGGTGCATCAGCCAATTGTCACCCTCAACGGCGATCAGCGTGCAGTTGGCGGCGATGCTGCCGGTCATGCCAGAGATCGGCAGTTTCGGGAACAACTCCAGCCATTGCAACGCCAGACCGGTGGCCGGCATGGCGGCCGGCTCAGGCTCGGCTTCCGGCGCTGGCTCGGTGGTGTGTTCGCTGGCCAGTTCATCGAGGTAGCTGTAGGCCGACTCCATGTCCGGCTCGATGTAGTCCTCGTCCAGCGGCGGCTCGTCGTCCAGGTCCATGCCCGGCGTCGCGGCATCGACGTCGGCTACCGACGGCTCCGGAATCGGCGCAGCGGCCCACTCCGGCGCGTCAGGGACCACGCTGTCTGGCGCTGGCAAAGGCATCGGCGCCAATTCGGGTTGCTCGCTGGCAGTTTCCAGCACCGGTTCGACAGCAGGTTGCTGAACGACTTCGGGTTCTATCGGATCGTTCCAGGGCAGATCGACAACGACTTCGACCGCTGCTGCTTCAACGACAGGCTCAGGCGCAACGACGGGCGCGACCGGCTCAGGCTCGGGCGCTTGTACTGGAGCAACCACCGTCGCAACCGGCACGGGTGCAACGGGTGCAACTGCCGCAGCGACTACCGGCGCAACAACGGGCGCGGCAGCCACTGAATTTGCGGAATCAACTGTGGCCTGGCTGATCCCCACTGTCTTTAGCGGTTGCCTCGGCGCGTCCGTGGTGTCTGCCGGGCGGAACGCGAGCATTCGCAGCAGGACCATTTCGAAGCCACCGCGCGGATCCGGCGCCAGCGGCAAGTCGCGGCGACCGATCAGGCCCATCTGGTAATAGAACTGCACGTCTTCGGCCGGCAACGCCTGGGCCAGCGCCAGCACCCGGTCACGGTCGCCATGACCGTTGTCGACGCCTTCAGGCAGGGCCTGGGCGATGGCGACACGGTGCAGCACGTTGAGAATTTCCGAGAGCACGCCGTTCCAGTCCGGGCCTTGTTCGGCCAGGTGACGGACGGCTTCGAGCAAGGCCTTGGCGTCGCCTTCGATCAGCGCATGCAGCACGTCGTAGACCTGACCGTGATCGAGTGTGCCGAGCATCGCCCGCACGTCGGCAGCCATGACTTTGCCTTCACCGAAGGCAATCGCCTGGTCGGTCAGGCTCATGGCGTCGCGCATCGAACCGTCGGCAGCACGGCCCAGTAGCCACAGTGCGTCGTCTTCGAACGGCACGTTCTCGACACCCAGCACGTGGGTCAAATGCTCGACCACACGCTCCGGCGTCATGTTCTTCAGAGAGAACTGCAGGCACCGCGAAAGAATCGTTGCAGGAAGTTTCTGCGGATCGGTGGTCGCCAGGATGAACTTGACGTAGGGCGGCGGCTCTTCAAGGGTTTTCAACAGCGCATTGAAGGAGTGGCTGGAGAGCATGTGCACTTCGTCGATCAGGTAGACCTTGAAGCGCCCACGGCTCGGCGCGTACTGCACGTTGTCGAGCAGTTCACGGGTGTCTTCGACCTTGGTCCGGCTCGCGGCGTCGATCTCGATCAGGTCGACAAAGCGACCTTCATCGATCTCGCGGCACACCGAGCACTCGCCGCAAGGCGTTGAAGTGATACCTGTTTCACAGTTCAGGCACTTGGCGATGATCCGCGCGATGGTGGTCTTGCCGACCCCGCGGGTACCGGTAAACAGATAGGCGTGGTGCAGCCGCTGGCTGTCCAAGGCATTGATCAGAGCCTTGAGCACATGGGTCTGGCCGACCATTTCGCGGAACGAGCGCGGACGCCATTTACGTGCAAGAACCTGATAACTCATCGAAAACCGTCGCAACGAAGGAACAGAAGCAGCTAATGCTATCGGAGCAAGACCAAAATTGCATCCGGTGCGCTCGTCTAATCTGGCTAAGATGGTCTTTGGGGGCTTTTATCGGCTCGGGTTTTATCAGCACCGGAGCGTTTATGCGGCTGGCCTTGGGGGCACTGCTGTCGATCAGCCTGAATGTCGCTGGCGCCGAGCCGCCATTGCGCTTCGTGGTGCCCGACAGTTGGGCGATGCCGATGGTGCAACTGGACCGCGGCCGCCCTACCCAAGGCATCCTGCACGACGTGATGGTCAGCCTCGCGACCCAGGTCGGCGTGCCGGCCGAATTTCACGTGCTGCCTCGCACTCGGGTGCAAAACGCCATGGAACATGGCGAGGTCGATATCCGCTGCTATGCCGCGCAGTCCTGGCAGCCGAATCAGTCCGGGGACTACATCTGGAGCATTCCACTGTGGTTTCAGCGCGACATGCTGATCAGCCGTTCAGATCCGCTGACCTCAGTGATACCTGCGGACTTGTCGCGACAACCCATCGGCACGGTACTCGGATACAGCTACCCGACCTTGCAGCCGCTGTTTGAGGCCGACCGACTGCATCGCGAAGATGCGCGCAACCAGGAGCAGGTGCTGGAAAAACTGTTGGCAGGACGCTATCACTACGCCGTAAGCAATCAATGGACGCTGGACTGGTTCAATCAGCGCCTGCTGCCTGGCCAGCAACTGCAAGGCGTGGCGGTTTTGCAGGAACAGAGTGTCGGTTGTTATGTGCGCAACGACCCCAAGGTGCCCGTGCAGCGCATTTTGCGCACCTTGGTGCGAATGAAAATGTCCGGGGAAATCGACGACATCATTCGACTGTATATCGGCTCGGAACCCGGAACACCTTAAGCGATCTTTCTGATAGACACCGGCCCCTGTGGGAGCGGGCTTGCTCGCGAAAGCGGTGTATCAATCAACATCAATGCTGAATGACACACCGCTTTCGCGAGCAAGCCCGCTCCCACAAGGGTTCGGTGTTGATCACAAACTTCAGCCTGCTTGATCCAGCGCCTGCCATTGCACTGGCGCGACAAACCCCGCAACCCAACCCGGTACTTCTGCGGACGGCATCGGCCGGGCAATGAAACAGCCTTGAGCAACTTCGCAACCCAGGCGCAGCAGCAATTCACCGTGCTCGATACTTTCCAGCCCTTCGGCGATCACCTGCCGGCCAAAGGCCCGAGCCAGGCCAATGACCGCCATGGTCAGGGCCAGATCATCACGATCATTAACGATGTCGCGCACGAACGACTTGTCGATCTTGATGGTTTGGGTTTGCAATCGCTTGAGGTTGCTCAGGGACGAATAACCGGTGCCGAAGCCCCCCAGTGAAAACTGCACCCCCAGCGCCTGACAGGCCTGTAAACAGGCGCTGACGTGCTGAATATTCTCAATCGCCACCGACTCGACGATTTCCAGATCGAGCATCTGCGGAGCCACCTGGGCATGCCGGGCGAGCACGTGTTTGAGCCGGCCGACAAAATCCGCGCGCTGGAAATGTCGTGCCGCAATATTAATGCTGACTGGCCAGCCCTGCCCCGCTTGCTGCCAATGGTGCAACTGCGACAGGACCTGATCCATTACCCACTCACCGATATCGATGATCAGGTCCGTTTCTTCCACCAGCGGCAAAAACTCCCTGGCCGGCATCATGCCGTGTTGCGGATGCTCCCAACGTAACAACGCCTCGAAGCCGACAACCTCCCCGCGACGCATGTTCACCTTGGGCTGGAAATGCACACGCAATTCACCGGCAGCCAGCGCCTGGCGCACTCGTTCGACCGTCTGGTGAGTGGCCTTGACCTCCTGATCCCGGGACACGTCGAACACATGAAAGCGATTGCGACCGCGTTGTTTCGCCACGTACATGGCCTGATCGGCATGACGCAGCAGGGTTTCGGCATCTTCATTGTCGAGGGGGAACAGGGTGACGCCGATACTGGCAAACACATTGACGCCCTTGCCATGCAGCGAGTACGGCGCCGAAATAGCGCCGAGCACCCGGTTCAACGCCGCACGCAGTTCCGGCAAATCCCGCACGTATCGCAACACCAGCACAAACTCGTCACCGGCCAGCCGCGCCACCACATCTTCGCCGCGAACAATGGTGCGCAAACGCTTGGCCACCTCGACCAACAGCTGATCGCCACTGGCATGCCCGTAGCCATCATTGACCGCTTTGAAGCCGTCAAGATCGAGCATGCACACCGCCAGCGGGATGTTTTCGTGACGGGAGAACTCCAGCGCCTGATCCAGCAAATCCGAGAGGAACGCGCGATTCGGCAGCCCGGTCAGCACGTCATGCCCCACCCGCCATTGCAGTGAATGCAGCAATTGGTGTTTTTCGCTGATGTCGAAACGAATCGAAAGGTAACGGTCAACCCGCCCGGTAGCGTCATCGAGCACCGGCACCATGGTGCTGTCGACCCAATACAGGCTGCCGTCCTTGGCGCGATTGCAAATCTCGCCTTTCCAGACCTTGCCCAAGGCGATGGTGCGCCACATAGCCGCGAAGAAATCGGTGGAGTGCAGACCCGAGTTGAGGAGACGATGGTTCTGCCCGAGCAGTTCTTCGCGGCTATAGCCGGACACGGCACAGAACTGATCGTTGACGTGGGTGATCCGGCCGCTCAGATCAGTCTCGGAAAAAATCGCGGCGGCATCCACGGCCCTGCGGTATTTCTCATCCATGAGTCAGGCTCGCTGTGGCTAGCGGTGATACCGCTCGACCAGTGCAGGATGCCCGGAAGAGATGTTTTTATAGGTAATGCGCAGCAACACGTTATCACTCCATGAACAGCGGTTGATGGCCTCCTGACAGCTGAGATCAACTAACCTTAAAGGCCGCAAATACCCATTTTGAGCGGCGATTCTACGAAACGCATCACATTTTGCAAAGCAAGGTGATGGATCATGCAGTTGTCTAATGCAAAAATCTATCGTTAAGTTCTTGATTCTAAATGGGAATTAAGCGATGCAAATTTCAAGTTTGGGTGCGGCCATTCGGCGCTACCGCAAGGTCGCTGGGCTTACTCAGGCTGAACTCGGTGAAAAAACCGGTTTTGACCCCAAAACCATCAGCCGCTTCGAAACCGGTACCTACACCCCCAGCGTGGAAGCCTTGTTCCTGTTTGCTGATGTGTTGGGTGTAAAGCTGAAAGCCTTTTTCGCAGATTTAGGCGATGAAGATGAACAGCGGGCGTATCTGTTCGGTGTCATACATAAAGCCACCCCGAAGGATCTGGGAAAGCTGATTGCAGCGGTTGACCAGGCCTTGTCCAAGCCTTAGTGCCAGAAATAAAAAAGGAGGCCGAGCTGTCGCATTCGACAGCTCGGCCTCCTTTTATGTGCTCGCCCTGAAAACCGGAAACGAAAAAACGCCGCCTGGACAAGATCCATGGCAGAGCAACACGTATGTAATTTTTTAGACAGATAACGCGAGAGAGGACTCGCGGTGCGTTATGGAGGCAACCCCACCAGCCACACCCCGGCACACAATGTTCCCGCTGTGGCTGCTTCCTTCCGGATCTGACCAGGTTCACGGGTAATCGTTGCGGGGGGACCGATGGGATCACCATAACGACGTTCACCTGACGGCGAACGGCGCCATTGTACCTATCTGAGACGAAGTTACAACCGTTCGATCCAGATTAAAAATATGAATCAGGTCAAGGACATGCACAGGGCGCGAAATACCACTGTCCGTAGCAGCCGCTACAAGTCCTGCAACACCTCATCCGCCCGGCCGCCCTCTTGCTGGATCACCAGGTGGATGAAGTGCAGCTTGGCGATCACTGCCGGCGGCAGGACGAACGGATAGAAATCCGGCTGCCCCATGCTGCGCGACAACTCATTGAGCATGCCGGCCAGTTCGATCCACGCATTGACGAACGACAGGAACGCCGCGCCGCCGGGATGCTGTGGGTCGTAGAGGGTACTTGGGGGAAACGGCTGATAGTCGAAATCCATCTCCCGGGCGCTCATTCCGAACCCCAACGCCGTATCCACTGCATCCATCATGTGCAAGTAGTGAGCCCAGGTTTCGGCCCAATCCTCCCACGGGTGCATGGTCGCGTAGGCGCTGACGTAATGTTGCTGCCAGTCAAGCGGTGCGCCTAGCTGGTAATGCCGTTCGAGAGCGTCGGAGTAGCTGGCGCGTTCGTCGCCGAACAGGCCGCGGAACGGCTCCAGCCATTGGCTGTTGGCGACCAACCGATCCCAGTAGTAATGCCCGACCTCATGCCGAAAATGCCCGAGCAATGTGCGATAAGGTTCGTGCATCTGCACCCGAATCTGCTCGCGATGAGCATCGTCGGCTTCCTTGATATCGAGGGTGATCAAACCGTTGGCGTGACCAGTAGTTGGCGGCTTGCCTGCAAGGTCGACACCAATGAAATCGAAAGCCAGCCCCGTCTCTTCGTACACGGTTTTCGGAATCACCTGTAAACCCAGGCTGACCAACTGTGCGACCAGTCGCCGCTTGGCTGTTTCGACCTTGCGCCAGCGTTCGTGGTTTTCGGCAATCGACAGGTCGGGAATGGTGTGGTTCAGGCTGCAGGCGATGCATAACGCATCGTGGTCATTGGCGGGCAACAGCCAATTGCACGCGGCCGGGGAATCGAGGTTGGCGCAACGGCGAAAGACACCCGCTTCGGGATCGGCGTCGAGCAACCAGGTATCAGCCTGCACGCCGGGCTGCAGCGAAGACAGGCGACCCTGCTCCGGTTGATACCCCAACGCCGCCGAACACGCCAGACACTGGCTGTTGCGAAAAAACAGTGACTGCCCGCAGCGGCACTGCCAGACCTTGCTGTTGCGCGAGCTTTCGCCGATGAAGGGCGCGGCGATGCGCGCACTGAGCTGTTCGAAGAAGCGGTACATGACGATCTCTCCCTGAGGCTTGCCAAGACTAGATCATCCTGAAGACAACAATGTTCCCCCTTTTAACATCGGTTTTGAGTGACATCACTAATGTGGCGAGGGGATTTATCCCCGTTCGGCGACGCAGTCGTCGCAAAACCGGCGTACGCAATCTGTCTGTGATAATGCAGTTGCCGGGTCTGGGGCTGCTGCGCAACCCAACGGGGATAAATCCCCTCGCCACAGGTTCAGTGTCAGTGTCAGTGTCAGTGTCAGTGTCAGTGTCAGTGTCAGTGTCAGTGTCAGTGTCAGTGTCAGTGTCAGACCGGGATGCCGTTCTTCTTCAGAAACTCGACAAACGCCTCTTCATCCAGAACCTTCAATCCCAGCTCATTAGCCTTCGTCAACTTGGAACCTGCACCCGGCCCGGCCACCACGCAATGAGTCTTGGCCGACACCGAGCCCGCCACTTTGGCACCGAGGCTTTCAAGTTTGTCCTTGGCGATGTCGCGGCTCATCAATTCCAGCGAACCGGTCAGCACCCAGGTCTGCCCGGCCAGCGGCAAGCCTTCAACGACTTTCTTCTCGCTCTGCCAGTGCATGCCGAAATCGCGCAGCTGTTTCTCGGCGGCTTCGGCAATCTGGCGATTTTGCGCAACCGCAAAGAACTCCCGAACCGAAGTGGCCTGTTTTTCCGGCAGCGCCTGGCGCATATCCAGCCAGTCGGCGCTGAAAACACCTTCAAGCGAACCAAACTTGTCCGCCAGCTTCTGCGCCCCACCCGGCCCGACCGAAGGGATGTGCAGCTTGTCGAGGAAACCACCCAGCGTAGTGCTGGCGGCAAACTCGGCGCCCAGTTCACCCTGATCCTGAATTTGCATGCCGTGCTTGAGCAGATCCTTGATCACCTGCTGGTTATGCGCATCTTCGAAGAAGCTGTGAATCTCATGAGCCACTTCCAGGCCCACGTCCGGCAAGTACGTGAGTACCTGCGGCAATGCCTGCTGAACCCGCTCCAGAGAGCCGAGAGAACGCGCCAGCACCTTGGCCGTCTCTTCGCCGACATCGGGAATCCCGAGAGCGTAGATGAAGCGCGCCAGGCTCGGTTGCTTGCTGTCTTCGATGGCGCTGAGCAAGTTCTTGCTCGACAACTCGGCAAAGCCTTCCAGATCGACAATCTGTTCGAACGTCAGCGCGTACAAATCAGCCGGCGAACTCACCAGCCCTTCGTCCACCAGTTGCTCGACGCTCTTCTCGCCCAGGCCTTCGATGTCCATGGCGCGACGGGAGACGAAGTGAATGATGGCCTGCTTGAGTTGCGCACCGCAGGCCAGACGACCGACGCAGCGGTACACCGCGCCTTCGCTGACGGTCTCGCGACCTTTACTGCGTTTGACCAGTTGCGTGCGCTCGACATGCGAGCCGCAGACCGGGCACTTCTCAGGAATCTGTACTGGCCGTGCGTTGTCAGGACGGCGCTCGATGACCACTTGCACCACCTGCGGAATGACATCGCCAGCGCGGCGAATGATCACGGTGTCGCCAATCATCAGGCCCAGACGCGCCACTTCGTCCATGTTGTGCAATGTCGCGTTGGCCACAGTCACACCGGCGACCTTGACCGGCTTCAAGCGCGCCACCGGCGTCACTGCACCGGTACGACCGACCTGGAATTCCACATCGAGCAATTCAGTGAGTTCTTCCATCGCCGGGAATTTGTGCGCGATCGCCCAGCGCGGTTCACGAGCACGGAAGCCCAGCTCACGCTGAGAGGCAATGCTGTTGACCTTGAACACCACGCCGTCGATTTCGTAAGGCAGCGAATTTCGGCGCTCACCGATGTCGCGGTAGTAATCCAGGCATTCAGCGATACCGTGAGCCAGTTTCAACTCATGACTGATCGGCATTCCCCAAGCCTTGAGCTGCTTGAGATTGCCAATGTGCGTATCAGCTATATCGGCCGAAATCTGGCCGATGCCGTAGCAGCAAAATTCCAACGGGCGGTTGGCGGTGATCTTCGAATCGAGCTGGCGCAAACTGCCCGCCGCCGCGTTGCGCGGGTTAGCGAAGGTCTTGCCGCCGACTTCCAGCTGCGTAGCGTTGAGGCGTTCGAAACCGGCCTTGGACATGAACACTTCGCCGCGTACTTCCAGGGTCGCTGGCCAGCCCGTACCGTGCAACTTGAGCGGAATGTTGCGCACGGTACGGACGTTGACGCTGATGTCTTCGCCAGTGGTGCCGTCACCGCGAGTCGCGCCGCGCACCAGCACGCCGTCCTGATACAGCAAGCTGACCGCCAGGCCATCGAGTTTGGGTTCACAGCTGTATTCCACCGCCGCGCCGCCGCCGAACAAGTCGCCAACCGGCAGGTCGAGACCTTCGGTTACCCGGCGATCGAACTCGCGCATGTCGGTTTCTTCGAAGGCGTTGCCGAGGCTGAGCATCGGCACTTCGTGACGCACTTGTGTGAACGCCGACAGCGCCGCACTGCCGACGCGCTGGGTTGGCGAGTCGCTGGTGATCAGTTCGGGATGGGCCGCTTCGAGGGCCTTGAGCTCGTGGAACAACCGGTCGTATTCGGCGTCCGGAATGCTCGGCTCGTCCAGCACGTGGTAGCGATAGTTGTGCTGATCGAGTTCATCGCGCAGCTCTAGAATGCGGTTTTTGGCGGCGGTCATGGGTGTTCTCTCATAAAGCAAAAGAGCAGCCGAGGCTGCTCAATCTTCTAATCACGATAGCCTGATGGCTTGCACTTTGTGGCGAGGGGGTTTACCCCCGTTGGGCTGCGAAGCAGTCGTAGATCCAGTGATCGTATTTTATCTGACACAGCGGGTTGGCTGGTTTGGGGGCTGCTTCGCAGCCCAACGGGGGCAAGCCCCCTCGCCACAAGAGCCCGCTCCAACCTCTTGAATCAGCGTTTCTGGGTCAGGGCGCGACGTTCGAATTCAACGATGCGCTGACGGTAATGCTCAATCGTCTGGGCAGTCAGTACGCTGCGCTGATCGTCTTTCAGTTCGCCGTTCAGCTCCTGGGACAGTTTGCGCGCCGCAGCCACCATCACGTCGAAGGCTTGCTTCGGATGACGCGGGCCTGGCAGACCCAGGAAGAAGCTCACTGCCGGTGTGCTGAAGTGGTCGATGTCGTCCAGATCGAAGACGCCCGGCTTGACCGCATTGGCCATCGAAAACAGGACTTCGCCATTGCCGGCCATGCTTTCGTGGCGGTGGAAGATGTCCATCTCGCCAAAACGCAGACCGCTTTCCAGAATGTTCTGCAACAGCGCCGGGCCTTTGAAGCCAGCGGCGTCGCGGCAGATCACGCTGATCACCAGCACTTCTTCGGCTTGCGGTTGTTCTTTGTCGCTGGCCGAACTCGAAGCCTTGGTGTCGTCCGGGAAATCGTCGTCCCGGCTGCTGAAGCTCGGGCCGCCGTCCAGATCCAGACTCAGGTTCATGTCGCCTTGCGAAGGCTCGCCATGGCCACGCTTGCCGCGCTTGGAACCCGACTCACGCGGCTCACGAGCAGGCATGCTCACCGACGGCAGATCGTGTTCGTCCAGTTGCGGCTCTTTATGCGTATCCAGCACACGGGGCGGGCCCAACAGCTCAGCGCTGGTGTCCTCGTCCGGTAAATTGGACAAACTTCGGTCGAGACGGAATTTCAGTTTCCCCTTGCCGCCGCGCATGCGACGCCAGCCATCAAAAAGAATACCGGCAATGACAATAATGCCGATGACGATCAGCCACTCGCGCAGACCGATTTCCATGTAATCCCGTGCCTCTATAAAAAATGCTGAAAAATAAGAGGTTTACAACTCGTAAACCGCTTTAAAACGTGGCGCCAACTCTATGTTCTGACAGGCGTTTTGCCCACGTATACGAAAAATTGACATTAAACTAGCACGACCAAAGGCAACTTTACACCGTCTGTCACAACGGCTTGCGCGAATATGTCGATTGGCCAGCAAGTCAAGGGAGGTAAATAAGTCCTACAACTCAAAAATACCTCTCCTACAAGCGCCGACTCAGGCATCCACCATCGCCATCGCCTCCTCGACATCCACTGCCACCAGACGCGAACAACCCGGCTCGTGCATCGTCACCCCCATCAGTTGCTCGGCCATTTCCATGGCGATCTTGTTGTGGGTGATATAGATGAACTGCACCGTCTGCGACATCTCTTTGACCAGCCGTGCGTAGCGTCCAACGTTAGCGTCATCCAATGGCGCGTCAACCTCATCGAGCATGCAGAACGGCGCCGGATTCAACTTGAAGATGGCAAAAACCAGAGCCAAGGCAGTCAGGGCTTTTTCGCCACCGGAGAGCAAATGGATGGTGCTGTTCTTCTTTCCTGGCGGCTGCGCCATGATCGTTACCCCTGTATCGAGTAGATCTTCGCCCGTCAGTTCCAAATAGGCGCGTCCTCCACCGAAAACTTTTGGGAAAAGGGCCTGTAAACCGCCATTGATCTGATCAAAGGTATCTTTGAAGCGGTTTCGGGTTTCCTTGTCGATCTTGCGAATCACGTTCTCGAGCGTATCCAGCGCTTCCACCAGATCGTCGTTCTGCGCATCCAGATAACGTTTACGCTCGGATTGTTGCTGGTATTCGTCAATGGCCGCCAGGTTGATCGCACCCAGACGCTGAATCCGCGCGGCAATGCGTTCGAGTTCTTCTTCGGCGTCTTTCTCGTTGGCGTCGGCCACCAGGGTGGCGAGTACGCCGTGGAGATCATAGCCGTCTTCCAGCAACTGATCTTCCAAGGTCTTGCGGCGCACGGTCAGGGCCTGCCATTCCATGCGCTGGGTTTCCATCTGCCCCCGAATCAACTGCGATTGCTGCTCGGCCTGGTTGCGACGTTTTTCCGCATCACGCAATTCTCGGTCAGCGTCTTCCAGAGCGATCTGCGCCGTCTTGAGTTCTTCGTCGACGGTCATGCGTTTGTCGAGCAGCTCTTCGAGTTTGAGGCGCAACTCTTCCAGCGGCGCCTCGCCCTCCTCCAGATTGAGGCTGAGCTGTTCGCGCTTCTCGGTCAGGCGCTCGGATTGCATTTCCAGACGTTCCAGCGCCTGACGCGTGGAGTCATGTTGCGCCTTGAGCGAACCCAGACGCACCGCCAGTTGATGCGCGTGATCCTTGTGCTGGCGGGCTTCCTGCCGCACCCGATCAAGTCGCTCGCGCAAGCTGTCGCGCTGAGCCAGCAGCAGCTCGCGCTGCTCGGTGTCCAGCGCCATGCTGTCGAGGGCTTCCTGCAATTGCAGACGCGCCTCGCCGATATTCTCGTGTTCCAGAGCGCGTTGCTCAGCCAATTCGGTGAGCTCTTCGTCCAGGCGTGTGCGGCGCAGGGTCAGTTGTTCGGCCTTGGCTTTGCCGGCGGACAACTGGGCTTTCAACTCACCTTGCTGACGCGCTTCGTCTTGCAGCAGACGGCGCAAATGTTCGCGACCGTTTTCCTGCTGACGCTGCTGCGCCCTGAGATTCTGAAGATGGGTTTCCAGGGTTTCAACTGTGGCTTCGCGCTCTTCGCGTTCGAGGCCCAGACGCTGGATTTCCTGACCGCGAGCGAGCACACCGCTTTCGGCTTCGCTGGCGCGACGTACGCGTAAAAAGTGCCGACCGACCCAGTAACCATCGCGGCTGATCAGACTCTGGCCGGCGGTCAATTGATTACGCAGGGCCAACGCCTGTTCGAGGCTGTCGACCGGTTTAACCTGCCCCAGCCATGGCGCCAGATCGATCTGCGCTTCAACTTTATCGAGCAAGCTGCCGGGCACGCGCACACCATCGGAGGCCGGGCTGAGCAAGCGCAAATCGCCCTGGGCAAAACCGGCCAGATCGAAATCGCCAAAGTCATCTACCAGTACCGCCTGCAGGTCGGCGCCGAGCACGGTTTCCACTGCCAGCTCCCAACCGGCTTCGACTTTCAGGCCTTCAGCCAGTCGCGGACGGTCGGCCAAATGTTGTTCGCGCAGCCATTCAGCGGTGCCGGTGCCGGGATCGAGTGCGGCTTGTTGCAAGGCCTCAAGGGAGGCGAGGCGACCGTTCAGACGCTGCAAATCACCTTGGGCCTGTTGCTGCGCCGTCAGCGCGTGCTGCAATTCCTGACGCAGTTGTTCAAGCTTTTCGACCTGAGCTTGTTCACTGGTCTGCAAATCCTCAAGTGTCGCTTCGGATTCAGCGAGCTGCTCGCTGAGTTCCATGATCGCCGCGTCTTCCGGGTCTGCCGAGAGCAACGCGCGCTCCTCGCCCAGCCGCTTCTGACGATCGGCCAGGCGCTCCATGCTCGTTTCCAGCTGCTGGATGCGCGACTGCTGAACTTCGGACTGGCGACGCGGTTCGGCGGCCGTCAGGTTGAAGGTGTCCCATTGCTCCTGCCAGGCGTGCATGGTGGTTTCGGATTCTTCCAGCGCAGCGGCAGCCTCTTCGGCGGCGGCGCTGGTGACTTCCTGTTCGGGGGTGAGCATGTCCAGCTCTTCGCCCAGGGTCAGCAGCAACGTACGGTCGTGACCCAGGTGCGACTCGGTTTCCAGACGCGCACGCTCGGCTTCTTTCAGATCGTCCTGCAGCTGACGTAGGCGTTGCTGACCATGCTGGATACTCTGCTCGACCCTGGCGATGTCGCCGCCGACCGAATAGAAGCGCCCCTGCACCAGATTGAAGCGCTCGGACAGGTCGTGGTGCCCGTCCCGCAAGCGTTCGATAGCCGCATCGGCGTTGCGCTGCTCGGCCACCAGCGCTTCGAAGGTGACTTCCTGATTGCCGATGATCGCTTCGCGCTGACCGACCTGTTCATTCAACGCCTGCCAGCGCAGGGCCGACAGTTGGGCCTTGAGCTGACGCTCCTCGCCCTTGAATTCCTGATACTTCTTGGCGGCCTCGGCCTGGCGGTACAAGCGTTCAAGCTGACGCTCGAGTTCTTCGCGCAGGTCGGTCAGGCGTGCCAGGTTTTCGTGGGTGCGACGAATGCGGTTTTCGGTCTCGCGCCGGCGCTCCTTGTACTTGGAGATGCCCGCGGCTTCTTCAATGAAGTTGCGCAGGTCTTCGGGCTTTGACTCGATCAGCTTGGAGATCATCCCCTGCTCGATAATCGAGTAGCTGCGCGGGCCGAGGCCGGTGCCGAGGAAGATATCCGTGATATCGCGGCGGCGGCATTTGGTGCCGTTGAGGTAGTAAGTGGTCTGGCTGTCGCGGGTCACTTTGCGGCGAATGGAAATTTCCGCGTAGGCCGCGTATTCGCCAAGCAGGGTGCCGTCGGAGTTATCAAACACCAGCTCGATGCTGGCCTGGCTCACCGGTTTACGGCTGGTCGAGCCGTTGAAGATGACGTCGGTCATCGACTCGCCGCGCAGGTTCTTGGCCGAACTCTCGCCCATCACCCAGCGGACGGCGTCGATGATGTTCGACTTGCCGCAACCATTGGGTCCGACCACCGCCGCCATGTTACTGGGGAAGTTCACCGTGGTCGGGTCGACGAAGGATTTGAACCCCGCCAGCTTGATGCACTTTAACCGCACGCTCAGGCGTCCGTCAGGGCAGAAACCACCAGATCACTGCTGCGCTGGGCATACGCCGTCAGCACAATGCGGATCTGCGGAAAATCACGGGCCAGCACGGCGGCGAGCAAGCGTTCGAACAATTCGAGGAACTCGCTCATCGAGGCCTTGCGCTGTTCCAGGGCGAGGAAATACGCGCGGCTCATGGCCGGCTGCAGATTCTCGACGGTTTCCTGCAAGTACGGGTTGTTGGCGAATGGATACGCGGCGCGCATCACACTGAAGCTGTCGTCGACAAAGGTGCGAATGTCCTGGCGCTCGTAGCTGGCAGTCAGGCGCTGCTGGATTTGTACGAACGGCGCCATGTCAGCCTGGACTTGCCAGCCACTGGCCACGGCATTGCCCAGCAGGATGTAAAGCTCGCTCATCAGCGTGCACAGGCTCTGGACCTTGTGGGCCGTGAGCTCGGTCACATGGGCGCCACGTCGCGGCAGGATCGCGATCAGGTGGCGGCGCTCGAGGATCAGCAAGGCTTCACGGACCGAACCGCGACTGACATTGAGGGCCAGCGTGACCTTCTGTTCCTGGATGCGCTCCCCGGGCTTCATTTCGCCACGAATGATGCGTTCGGCGAGGTGGTGAGCAATTTGCTCGGCGAGGCTGTCCGGCGCCTTGAACGTCATGGTTGTCCCTTCAAACTCTTCGATCTGCACAAGCGGCGCAGTGTAGCGCACATAAAGGGTCATGGCGGAGTGCCCACTCAGCGGTTTTTGGCACGAATCCAGCAAAAAGCAGGCTATCCCGAGAGGGTCAATAATGAAGGAACGAGTCGTTGATCGACAAAATGCTATTTCCTGACCTTTAAGTCAGAAAATCATTGACCGCAAAGTCAGACCTGATAAATTCGGTTCAAGTCGGTTAACAACAATAATGAGTCTGCGAGGCCTTCCGTGATCCAGTTTTTACTTAACCAGGAACTCCGTAGCGAGCACGCCCTGGACCCAAACCTGACCGTGCTCAATTATCTGCGCGACCATGTGGGCAAACCCGGCACCAAAGAAGGTTGCGCCAGCGGTGACTGCGGCGCCTGCACCGTGGTGGTCGGCGAGCTGCAAACGGATGACGATGGCCGCGAACACATTCGCTATCGCAGCCTCAACTCGTGCCTGACGTTCGTTTCGTCACTGCACGGCAAACAATTGATCAGTGTCGAAGACCTCAAGCACCAAGGCGAACTGCACAGCGTGCAGAAAGCCATGGTCGAGTGCCACGGCTCGCAATGCGGTTTCTGCACACCCGGCTTCGTCATGTCGCTGTTCGCGCTGCAAAAGAACAGCGATCAACCGGATGCTCATAAAGCTCACGAAGCGCTGGCCGGCAACCTCTGCCGTTGCACCGGCTATCGGCCGATTCTGGCTGCCGCCGAACAATCCTGCTGCGGCAAGCAAACGGACCAGTTCGACGCCCGTGAAGCCGACACCATCGCTCGCCTGAAGGCCATCGCCCCTACCGATATCGGCGAACTCAACAGTGGCGACAAACGCTGCCTGGTGCCGCTGACCGTTGCCGATCTGGCTGACCTGTATGACGCTTATCCACAGGCTCGCCTGCTGGCCGGCGGCACGGATCTGGCGCTGGAAGTCACGCAGTTCCACCGCACCCTGCCGGTGATGATCTACGTCGGCAACGTCGCCGAGATGAAGCGCATCGAACGCTTTGACGATCGCCTGGAAATCGGTGCCGCCACCGCCCTCTCCGATTGCTACGAGGCCTTGAAAGCCGAGTACCCGGACTTCGGAGAACTGCTGCAACGCTTTGCTTCCCTGCAGATCCGCAACCAGGGCACCCTCGGCGGCAACATCGGCAATGCCTCGCCGATCGGTGACTCCCCGCCCCTGCTGATTGCACTCGGTGCGCAGATCGTTTTGTGCAAAGGCGAAACCCGCCGCACGATGGCGCTGGAAGATTACTTCATCGATTACCGGGTCACCGCGCGTCAGGAAAGCGAGTTCATCGAAAAGATCATCGTGCCGCGTGCCAGCGCCGAACAACTGTTCCGCGCCTACAAAGTCTCCAAGCGTCTGGACGATGACATTTCCGCCGTCTGCGCCGCGTTCAACCTGCGCATCGACAACGGCGTGATCGCCGACGCTCGCATCGCCTTCGGCGGCATGGCCGCAATCCCGAAACGCGCCAAGGCCTGCGAAGCCGTATTGCTCGGTGCCACCTGGAACAACGACACCGTCGAACGTGCCTGCGCCGCACTGGCCGAAGATTTCACGCCGCTCTCGGACTTCCGCGCCAGTAAGGAATACCGCCTGCTCAGTGCGCAGAACCTGCTACGCAAGTACTTCATCGAACTGCAAACACCGCACATCGAGACTCGGGTGACCGCTTATGTCTAATCATCACGCTGTAGAGAAGACCCAAGCCGAATTGGCTGAACTGTTCGCCAAGGACCTGACCACCGGTGTCGGCCGCAGCGTCAAGCACGACAGCGCCGCCAAGCATGTGTCCGGTGAAGCGCAGTACATCGACGACCGGCTGGAATTTCCGAACCAGTTGCATGTTTATGCACGCTTGTCGGACCGCGCTCACGCGAAAATCATCAGCATCGACACCCAGCCTTGCTACGCCTTCGAAGGCGTGCGCATCGCCATTACCCACGAAGACGTGCCGGGCCTGAAAGACATCGGCCCGTTGCTGCCGGGTGATCCGCTGCTGGCCATCGACGACGTGCAATTCGTCGGTCAACCGGTGCTCGCTGTTGCGGCGAAGGATCTGGAAACCGCGCGTAAAGCCGCAATGGCCGCGATCATCGAATACGAAGATCTGGAGCCAGTACTGGACGTGGTTGAAGCGCTGCGCAAACGCCACTTTGTGCTCGACAGCCACACCCATCAGCGCGGTGATTCGGCCGGCGCCCTGGCCACCGCCGAGCATCGTATCCAGGGCACGTTGCACATCGGCGGCCAGGAACACTTCTATCTGGAAACCCAGATCTCTTCGGTGATGCCGACTGAAGACGGCGGCATGATCGTCTACTGCTCGACGCAGAACCCCACCGAAGTGCAGAAGCTCGTCGCCGAAGTGCTCGATGTGTCGATGAACAAAATCGTCGTCGACATGCGCCGCATGGGCGGTGGTTTCGGCGGCAAGGAAACCCAGGCCGCGAGCCCGGCGTGCCTGTGCGCAGTGATTGCGCACCTCACCGGCCAGCCGACCAAAATGCGCCTGCCGCGCGTCGAAGACATGCTGATGACCGGCAAGCGTCACCCGTTCTACGTCGAGTACGACGTGGGCTTCGACAGCACTGGCCGGCTGCACGGAATCGCCCTGGAACTGGCCGGCAACTGCGGTTGCTCGCCCGACCTCTCGGCGTCGATTGTCGACCGTGCGATGTTCCACGCTGATAACTCGTACTACCTCGGCGATGCAACCATCAACGGTCATCGCTGCAAAACCAACACCGCGTCGAACACCGCTTACCGTGGTTTCGGTGGCCCGCAAGGCATGGTCGCTATTGAAGAAGTGATGGACGCCATCGCCCGCCATCTGGCCCTTGATCCGCTGGCGGTGCGCAAGGCCAACTACTACGGCAAGACCGAGCGCAACGTCACCCATTACTACCAGACCGTCGAGCACAACATGCTCGAGGAAATGACCGCCGAACTGGAAGAAAGCAGCCAGTACGCCGAGCGCCGCGAAGCGATTCGTCGCTACAACGCCAACAGCCCGATCCTGAAAAAAGGCCTGGCGTTGACCCCGGTGAAATTCGGTATTTCCTTCACCGCCAGCTTCCTCAACCAGGCTGGTGCGCTGATCCACGTCTACACCGATGGCAGCATCCACCTGAACCATGGCGGCACCGAAATGGGTCAGGGTTTGAATACCAAAGTCGCGCAGGTCGTGGCTGAAGTGTTCCAGGTGGAAATGGACCGCGTGCAGATCACCGCGACCAACACCGACAAGGTGCCAAACACCTCGCCGACCGCCGCTTCCAGTGGTGCCGATCTTAACGGTAAAGCCGCACAGAACGCGGCGGAAATCATCAAGAAACGCTTGGTTGAATTTGCCGCGCGGCAATACAAAGTCAGCGAAGAAGACGTGGAATTCCACAACGGTCATGTACGCGTTCGCGATCACATCCTGACCTTCGAATCGCTGATCCAGCAGGCGTATTTCGCCCAGGTTTCGCTGTCGAGTACCGGGTTCTACAAGACCCCGAAAATCTTCTACGACCGCAGCCAGGCGCGGGGCCGGCCATTCTATTACTACGCCTTCGGCGCAGCGTGCTGCGAGGTGATCATCGACACCCTCACCGGCGAGTACAAAATGCTGCGCACCGACATCCTCCACGACGTCGGCGACTCGCTGAACCCGGCGATCGACATCGGTCAGGTCGAGGGTGGTTTCATCCAGGGCATGGGGTGGCTGACCATGGAAGAACTGGTGTGGAACAACAAGGGCAAACTGATGACCAACGGCCCGGCCAGCTACAAGATCCCGGCGGTGGCGGACATGCCGCTGGACCTGCGGGTGAAGCTGGTGGAAAACCGTAAAAACCCGGAAGACACGGTGTTCCACTCCAAGGCAGTGGGCGAGCCGCCGTTCATGCTCGGCATCGCTGCGTGGTGTGCGATCAAGGACGCCGTGGCCAGTCTGGGCGACTACAAGCATCAACCGAAAATCGATGCGCCGGCGACGCCGGAGCGGGTGTTGTGGGGCTGTGAGCAGATGCGGCAGTTGAAGGAGGCGAAGGCGGCTGAAACCGAAGTTGAGTTGGCTTCGCTCTGATACCGAGGCGCGGCCAATCGCCAGCAGGCTGGCTCCCACAGGATTCGCGGTAATCCAGAATGTGTGGACACCACAAAACAATGTGGGAGCTAGCCTGCTAGCGATGAGGCCCGGATAGACAACAGTAATGTTGAGGTGAATATGTACAACTGGATCGACGCCCTCGCCGACCTGCAATCCCAGGGTGAACCCTGCGTGTTGGTCACCATCATCGAAGAGCTCGGCTCGACGCCGCGTAACGCCGGCTCGAAGATGGTCATCAGCGCCAACCAGACCTTCGACACCATCGGTGGCGGGCATCTGGAATACAAGGCCATGCAAATCGGCCGCGAGATGCTGGCCAGCGGTAAGCAGGACACCCACCTTGAGCGCTTCAGCCTCGGCGCCAGCCTGGGCCAGTGCTGCGGTGGCGTGACCGTATTGCTGTTCGAACCGATGGGCCAGGTCCAGGCGCAGATCGCCGTATTCGGTGCCGGCCACGTCGGCCGGGCGCTGGTGCCGCTGCTCGCCAGCCTGCCCTGCCGGGTGCGCTGGATCGATTCGCGAGAAGCCGAATTCCCGGAACAGATCCCCCACGGCGTACGCAAAATCGTCGCCGAAGAACCGGTGGACGAAATCGATGACCTGCCCGCCGGCAGCTACTGCATCGTCATGACCCACAATCACCAGCTCGACCTCGAACTCACTGCCGCGATCCTCAAGCGCAACGACTTCGCCTACTTCGGCCTGATCGGTTCGAAGACCAAACGGGTGAAATTCGAACACCGCTTGCGTGACCGAGGTTTCGACAGCGCCGTGCTGCAACGCATGCGCTGCCCGATGGGCATCGGCGAAGTCAAAGGCAAGTTGCCAGTGGAAATCGCCATCTCCATCGCCGGCGAAATCATCGCCACCTATAACGCCAATTTCGGCCAGCACACCGCCAGCGCCGGATCATCGATCGCCAAACTGCTGCCTGCCTCACGCCGCAGCCACGCTTCGAACTAAAAAGCCACGAATTGAGAACAACAATGCCTCTGACTCGCAAAGCCTACCGCGCCGCCATTCTGCACAGCATCGCCGACCCTGCCGAAGTGGGCATCGAAGACTCGTATGAGTATTTCGAAGATGGCTTGCTGGTGGTCGATAACGGCCAGATCAGCGCCCTCGGTCACGCCAGCGACTTGCTGCCGACCCTGCCCGCCGATATCCAGATAACGCATTATCAGGACGCGCTGATCACCCCGGGTTTCATCGACACCCACATTCACTTGCCGCAAACCGGCATGGTCGGCGCCTACGGCGAGCAGCTGCTGGACTGGCTCAACACCTACACCTTCCCGTGCGAAAGCCAGTTCGCCGACAAGGCTCACGCTGACCAAGTCGCGGACATTTTCATCAAGGAACTGCTGCGCAATGGCACCACCACCGCGCTGGTGTTCGGCAGCGTGCATCCGCAGTCGGTGAACTCGTTCTTTGAAGCCGCCGAACAGCTGGACCTGCGGATGATCGCCGGCAAAGTGATGATGGACCGCAACGCGCCGGACTACCTGACCGACACCGCCGAATCCAGCTACGTCGAAAGCAAGGCGCTGATCGAGCGCTGGCACGGCAAGGGTCGCCTGCACTACGCGGTCACCCCGCGCTTCGCCCCGACCAGCACCCCGGAACAGCTGACCCTCGCCGGCCAGTTACTCAGCGAATTCCCAGACCTGTACATGCAGACCCACATCAGCGAAAACCTCAAGGAAATCGAGTGGGTCAAGGAACTGTTCCCGGAGCGCAAGGGCTACCTGGACGTCTACGACCACTACAAACTGCTCGGCGAACGTTCGGTATTCGCCCATGGCGTGCACCTGTGCGATGACGAGTGCGCGCGACTGGCGGAAACCGGCTCGGCGATCGCCTTCTGCCCGACGTCGAACTTCTTCCTCGGCAGCGGCCTGTTCAACCTGCCGATGGCCGAGAAGCACAAGTTGAATGTCGGCATCGGTACGGACGTCGGTGGCGGCACCAGTTTCTCACTGCTGCAAACGCTGAACGAAGCGTACAAAGTCATGCAGCTGCAAGGTGCGCGACTGAGCCCGTTCAAATCGCTGTACCTGGCCACCCTCGGTGGCGCTCGCGCGCTGCGCCTGGAAGACAAGATCGGCACCCTGCAACCGGGCACTGATGCGGACTTCCTGGTGCTGGACTACAACGCCACACCGCTGCTGAGCTATCGCTTGAAGCAGGCCAATAACATTGCCGAGACGTTGTTTGTGTTGATGACGCTGGGGGATGACCGGACGGTGTTGCAGACGTATGCGGCGGGGAATCAGGTGCATCAGCGCTAGTTTTCTTCGGGCATAAAAAATCCCCCGCAGCTTTTACAGCCCGGGGGATTTTTTGATCGTTCCCACGCTCCGCGTGGGAATGCAGCCCGGGACGCTCCGCGTCCCAATCCAGAGCCGAACGCAGAGCGTCCGTTGAGGCATTCCCACGCAGAGCGTGGGAACGATCAGCGTCAGGAAGTCAGAGTTTGGCGACAGGCCGCCCTGGCTTCTTGGTCTGCAACAAATGCGAGAACACCGCATGCAAATCATCCGACGCGCTTTCTTCGTCCAGGTTGAGTTTGCTGTCGATGTGATCCATGTGATGCATCATCAGGTCCACCGCCAGCTCAGCGTTGCGCGCTTCGATGGCATCGATCAGCTGGGTGTGCTCGTCGTAGGAACAGTGGGAGCGATTGCCGCTTTCATACTGGGCAATGATCAACGAAGTCTGGGACACCAGGCTGCGCTGGAAGCTGATCAACGGCGCGTTTTTCGCCGCTTCGGCCAGCTTCAAGTGAAACTCGCCCGACAGACGAATACCGGCGCCGCGATCGCCCCGGGAGAAGCTGTCGCGCTCGTCGTTGACCATCTGGCGCAACTCGGCAATCTGCTCGGCAGTGGCGTGCTGCACCGCCAACTCCGTGATCGCACGCTCCACCAGACGCCGGGCCATGAACACCTGGCGAGCCTCTTCGACACTCGGGCTGGCCACGACAGCGCCACGATTCGGACGCAGCAGCACGACGCCTTCATGGGCCAGGCGCGACAGCGCGCGGCGAATGATGGTGCGACTGACCCCGAAAATTTCCCCCAGCGCTTCTTCGCTCAACTTGGTACCGGGCGCCAGACGCTGTTCGAGGATGGCCTCGAAAATATGCGCGTAGACGATATCGTCCTGGGTACCGCTGCGGCCGGCTTTGCCTGCTCGCGGTTGTTTCTTGAGGGGTTGCAACTGTTCGTTCATGGGCACTCGAGTCGGAAGAACTGCGGCGAATTGACCGTGACTGTAATACGGCACAGTGGGTCGCTGGCAAGTATCGCGTAAAAAACACTGCGATTGTACACAATGGACAGTGGCAACACGACTGTACGGCTGTTTGTCACTTCCGCTGTATTGCAACGACTGGTTACTTTTGAGTTTAGGCTTGAACGCAGAATCCGCCGCTTGAACACAATCCCCCTGTGGGAGCGGGCTTGCTCGCGAAAGCGGTGTGTCAGTCGACATCTGCTTCTACAGACTCACCGCTTTCGCGAGCAAGCCCGCTCCCACAATGGTTCTGTGTTGTGGCGGACATCTTCATTTGTATAAGGAACACCGCCGTCATGAACGACGCCACGCACACGCAGATACGCCCTTTTGCCGATACGTCGCCTTCTGCGATCGTCGCCGGCTTCATCGCGATGATGACCGGTTACACCAGCTCGCTGGTGCTGATGTTCCAGGCCGGGCAAGCGGCGGGGCTGACCAGCGCGCAGATTTCCTCGTGGATCTGGGCGATCTCGATTGGCATGGCGGTGTGTTCGATTGGCCTGTCTCTGCGTTACCGCACGCCGATCACCATCGCCTGGTCGACACCCGGCGCGGCGTTGCTGATCACCAGTCTGGGCGGCGTGACCTACGGCGAAGCCATCGGCGCCTACATTACCTGCGCGATTCTGGTGACCATTTGTGGCCTGACCGGCAGCTTCGAACGGCTGGTGAAAAAGATTCCGGCGTCATTGGCCGCTGCCCTGCTGGCGGGGATTCTGTTCAAGATCGGCAGCGAAATCTTCGTCGCCGCGCAGCATCGCACCGCGCTGGTGTTGGGCATGTTCTTCACTTATCTGGTGGTCAAACGTCTGTCGCCGCGTTATGCCGTACTGGCCGCGCTGTTGATCGGGACGGCGCTGTCAGGGCTCATGGGCCTGCTGGACTTCAGCGGTTTTCATCTGGAAGTGGCGACGCCGGTCTGGACCACGCCGCACTTCTCCCTCGCCGCGACCATCAGCATCGGCATTCCGCTGTTTGTCGTGGCAATGACCTCGCAGAACATGCCCGGCATCGCCGTATTACGCGCCGACGGTTACACCGTGCCGGCCTCGCCGCTGATTACCGCCACTGGCATCGCTTCGTTACTGCTGGCGCCGTTCGGTTCCCACGGGATCAACCTGGCGGCCATCAGCGCGGCGATTTGCACCGGGCCGCATGCCCATGAGGATCGCAACAAGCGCTACACGGCGGCCGTTTGGTGCGGGATCTTCTACGGGATTGCCGGGGTGTTCGGCGCGACACTGGCGGCGCTGTTTGCCGCATTACCGAAAGAATTGGTGCTGTCGATTGCGGCACTGGCGTTGTTCGGCTCGATCATCAATGGCTTGAGCATCGCCATGAATGAAGTGAAGGAACGTGAAGCGGCGCTGATTACCTTTATGGTCACGGCGTCGGGGCTGACGCTGTTTTCCATCGGTTCGGCATTCTGGGGAATTGTGGCGGGGGTTCTAACGATGGTGATTCTGAACTGGCGCAAGGCCCTGTAGGAGCGGGCATAAAAAAAACGGCGACCCTTGGGCCGCCGTTTTTTACAACATCAAACTACCGGATTGATCGGCTTTTCCGGGTACCAGACGTCGATCAGCGGGCTGACAGTCGCTTCGGTCAATTCGCTGCGGCCTTTGAGCCAGGCTTCAACAGCGGCACGCTGCTCTTTGGACACCGAGCCACGCTTCTGCAGGCAAACCAGACCGAAGTCGTCGCCGCCAACATAGCCCAGACCGTTGGCTTCCATGGCTTCTTTCAGGAACGCGTCGAGGAAAGCATCAATGGCTTCATCAGCC
>Ga0255334_1000367_pt1 | contig 39602 bp, 39 predicted proteins | sample EtOH5_35cm_T3_12_FD_202080 | JGI IMG/M metagenome (GOLD analysis project Ga0255334, IMG submission 202080) | Sandy soil microbial communities from University of British Columbia, Vancouver, Canada - EtOH5_35cm_T3_129 | ecosystem: Engineered > Artificial ecosystem > Sand microcosm > Unclassified ... | reverse complement strand
CCGCCCTTTCACGGCGGTAACAGGGGTTCGAGTCCCCTAGGGGACGCCATATGCGGGAATAGCTCAGTTGGTAGAGCACGACCTTGCCAAGGTCGGGGTCGCGAGTTCGAGTCTCGTTTCCCGCTCCAATTTTAAACAGCGTTGCTTTCGGGCAGGGCTGAGTGAAACCAGAACCAGCATCTTCGGATGCGGATTTGGGCACTGAGATACACACCATGTGTTTCAGTTAGCGTGTCCCCTTCGTCTAGTGGCCTAGGACACCGCCCTTTCACGGCGGTAACAGGGGTTCGAGTCCCCTAGGGGACGCCATTTGCGGGAATAGCTCAGTTGGTAGAGCACGACCTTGCCAAGGTCGGGGTCGCGAGTTCGAGTCTCGTTTCCCGCTCCATATTTAACAAAAACGCCGCTCAATGAGCGGCGTTTTTGTGTGCGCGTATAAAACCGCATCAACCGCTGAGGCTTTGAACCAGGCTTTCAAGCGCTTCAGTGGTTTTTTCATCGTGCACCATTTGCGCAGCGGCAGTCGCTCTGAGTTGGCGTGCCAAGCGGTATTCGCTGGGCGTGCAGTTTGCGAACTGCTTGAAGGCACGAGCGAAGTAGGAAGGATCCTTGAAGCCGGCCTCATAGCCGATGCTGGTAATAGGCATCTGGCTGTTGTCGAGTAGTTCTTTGGCGAAGTTCATGCGCTTGTTCAAGATGTAATCCGTGAAGCCAAGTCCATTGGCTTCCTTGAACAGGCGGCTGAAGCGAAATGTCGTCATGCCGCAGCGCTGCGCCAAATCTCTCTGATCAATGCTGTCCCGAAAGTGCTGCTCGATGTACAGCATGATGCTACTCAGCGCCTGATGTTTTTGGTGTCCGGAGGTCAGCCGGATGCTGTCCGGCAGGGTCGGGGAGTGATCGATGAGCCGTGTCTTGCGGTGGTCAACAACATTCCGGCGCAACTCGCAGAGCTGAACTACAGCAGTCAGGTAGCGATTCCTCTCACTGACCGAGAGGGGGAGCACTATGTATTCCCAGACGCTGGAACGCATGGCCCAGACGGCCAGTTCTTCTGAGTGCTGCACGGTGAACATGGTGATTGGGATGGCCGGTGCGCTGCGTTTGATCTCCAGCAACAGCCTCAGGCCTGGTGTGTCGGGGCGATCGAAATGGATGCAGATCATGTCTGCGTGCTCCCCGATGGGTAGCACGGAGTTTTTCGCCAGTTTGCCGTCGCAGGTACCCTCGAACTGCGCGATGAGTTCTTTCGTGGATCGATCATGAGTCAGATCGAACCATAGGAGCGTTGGCCTTTTGGTCAAGTTGGACGTCATGTCTCTACTCTTAGATTCTTAGCGACTCTTTACGCTAAGCAGTATCGTCAATGTGCCATCACCTTGCAGATTTAATCTCGATATGAAAGTCGGGTTTTAGTTCTATTAGCTATATGTATGGACTGGAAAGTAGCCGCGGGCGGCTGTTTGCTTGTGTGTTTTCGATGAGCTCGGGTCTAACCGCTTATCGCTTGTGAATTAGTGACAATCGCATTTGCCCTGTCATGCCTTATTTACCCCCTTCCGTTACTTCTACAAGGCCAATGATCCCTATTTGGCCGCTCCGCAAAAAAGTCCTAGCGATGTGCAAAATCCTCCTAACGGCTATGCCTTCACCCTGACTAAGGTTGCATCAGGCAGCGCAAAACGTACTGCTTCCGGAAAAACAACTTTCGAGTGAGGTGGGCAAAATGATCATGCAAACAATCAAGGCTTCGGTAGTGAAGTTCGCCAAAGACGAAGACGGTCTGACCATTGTGGAGTATGCGGTAGCGGGAGGGTTGATTACGGCAGCTGTTGCCCTCGCATTCACCAGTCTCGGAACGGCCGTGCATACCCAAATCACCGCCCTGTGCACTGCTGTTGGTGCTGGTGGTGCGTGCGCCTAACGACAATTATCAGGCAGCGCAAAACGTACTGCCTAAGAAAAACAACATTCGAGTGAGGTGGGCAAAATGATCATGCAAACAATCAAGGCTTCGGTAGTGAAGTTCGCCAAAGACGAAGACGGTCTGACCATTGTGGAGTATGCGGTAGCGGGAGGGTTGATTACGGCAGCTGTTGCCCTCGCATTCACCAGTCTCGGAACGGCCGTGCATACCCAAATCACGGCCCTGTGCACTGCCGTTGGTGCTGGCGGCGCGTGCGCCTAACGACAATTTCCGATAGGGAGATGCTGCAATGTCCATGGAGCAGCTGGTGGCAACGGGTGTGCTGATAGGGCTGCTGGGCGTAGCGGTGGTGAGCGATATTCGTCGCCACCGCATTCCCAACCTGCTGATCCTGGTGGGCTTGGCCTTGGGATTAGCCGGCCAGACTTATTCAGGTGGAATAAGCGGGTTGGGTGATGGGCTGTTGGGCATTCTGATCTGTTTTGCGCTGTTTCTGCCTATGTATGCTGTAGGCGGCATGGCCGCCGGCGACGTCAAGTTGATGGCCATGGTTGGTAGCTTCCTACCGGTTCATTACGCATTGTGGGCCGCGCTATACAGTCTGGTATTCGGCGGCCTGTGCGGTTTTCTGATCGTACTGGTGCACGGTCAGATGTTGCAGACCCTGGGGCGTTATTGGCTGATTCTGAAGGCTCGGGCCTATTTGGCGCCGAATGCAGACGAGGCGGCCGGCAAGCCCTTTCCTTATGCTGTTGCAATCCTGCTCGGCACTCTGGGCAGCATCTACTGGCAACTCGTTGCCGGTGGATTGGGAGATTAGTCATGCACGTCATGGTTGATACTGATGCCTTCCCCAATGAGCGGGAAGCGGTGCAACGACTGGCTCCTCAGCCGTGCACAATCCGCGAGACGGGTCTGACCGACAGTTTTCTCGGTGAGTTGGTGTGCAAGCATTTGTTTGATGCCGGCGTGCTGGACATGTCGCGGCTGGTGGAGCGCCTGGCGCTGACCGGCGCGGTACTTGAAGAGGTCCTGGCGTTTCTGCGCAAGGATGGTCGTGTCGAAGTGCTTGGCCAAGGGAGCCAAACAGGCGGGCAGATGTTGCGTTATGGCTTGACCGAGCGCGGTCGCAGTGCCGCCCGCGATGCCTTGTCGCGCAGCGGCTATATCGGTGCGGCACCCTTCCCGGTGAGTACCTACCGGTCCCTGATCAAACTACAGACCATTCACCATGGTCGCATCAACGCCAACGACATGCGCAATGCCCTCGCGGGCGTAGTGCTCACGGAGGGGATGCTCGATCAGTTGGGTGTGGCGATGAACTCCGGGCGCGCGATCATGATTTATGGCCCTGCGGGTACCGGCAAGACCTATGTCAGCAGTCGGCTGATTCGTCTGTTTGCCGAGGCCATCTGGGTGCCTCATGCCATCGTCATCAACGAGTCGGTGATCGAGATCTATGACCCGCAGGTGCATCAGCGGCTCGATGACAACGCTCAGCAGAACAATCTGATGCTCAACGAAGGGATCGACCGTCGACTGCTGCGCTGCAAACGCCCGATCGTCATTACCGGCGGTGAATTGAGCATGGAGCAACTGGACGTTCGCTATGACCCCTCCACCCGTCAATACCAGGCTGCCTTGCAGCTCAAGGCCAGCAATGGCTTGTTCATCATTGACGACATGGGGCGCCAGCGCATGGCACCCGCCGAGCTGTTGAATCGCTGGATCGTCCCGATGGAAGAGAAACGCGATTTCCTCAACCTGGGCGGTGGTCGGCATTGCGAACTGCCGTTCGATCTGATTCTGGTGTTTTCCACCAACCTCAATCCTCTGGAGCTGGCCGATGAGGCCTTCCTTCGCCGGATTGGCTACAAGCTGCAGTTCGGTTACCTGAAGCCCGAGGAGTACGAAAAGATCTGGCGTCAGGAAAGCGAGCGTCTGGGCATGCCTTATGACCAGCTGCTGTTGCGTTATGTGCTGCAAAGGCTTTATGCAAGTGAAGGCATGCCCCTGGTGCCTTGCCATCCCCGCGATCTCCTGAACATGGCGCTCGATCGTCAGCGTTATATGGGCGGTTCCGGACCACTGTCACCGCAAGATTTGGAATGGGCCTGGCACAACTACTTCGTCCAGCTCAATTTTCTTTGATACGGAGATACTGACATGAGCTCTCGTACTCTTACCCTGATAGGCGTTTCCCTGGTCATGGGCCTTGGAGCTGCATGGATGGCCAACTCCTGGCTGAGTGCACGGCTCAATGCCAGCCCGGATGACCACCTTCGAAGCGTGGTGGTCGCCACGGTAGAGATTCCATTCGGGCAGATGGTCGAGGCCCAGCAGGTCACGACCATGCGTATGCCCATGGACACGATCCCGGACGATGCCTTCGATTCCAGCGAAAAAGCAGTGGGCAAGATCGCTACGTTCGACATTTTGCGGGGCGACATTGTGCGCGGTGCGCGTCTGAGTGAGCACCTGGGTGGCAGCACCCTGGCCTCATTGATTGCCCCCGACAAGCGCGCCATATCGGTACGTGTGGACGATGTGGTCGGTGTCGGCGGATTCCTGTTGCCGGGTAACCGGGTCGATGTACTGGCGACCAAAACCACCAATGCTGGCAGTAACAGCGCCACGTCCAGAACCATCCTCGAGAACTTGCGGGTATTGGCGGTGGATCAGACGGCGGGTACCGACAAGACCCAACCAGTGGTGGTGCGCGCAGTGACACTGGAGATGTCGGCCTCTGAAGCGGAAACCCTGGTCACGGCGCAGACGGAAGGCAAGTTGCAACTGGCGCTGCGTAACCCACTGAACCTCGAGAAGAAAACCGCAGCCGTTGCGCCTGTTGTGCCGGCCATGGCTGTGGCCGCCGTCGCGGTGCCAAAACGCGTGGTACAGCGCAGCAGCGGCGAGGGTGGCGGGTCTATTACCGTTATCCGCGGGACCCAAGCCAGTGTCGTCAAACGTTGACAGGGCGGTAGGGGTGCCTGGGCACCAAAGTATTGGCGGAGCCGATCCGGATCAATATCGGCAAACGAGGGCTTGATGATGAATATTCGTATTCAGCGGCCGTTCACTGCGACGCCAAGGCGCCAGGAAGGATCGGTGAGTGTATTGATGGTGATCGCGTTGGCGGCGATGGCCATGATGGCGGTGTTGGCTTTGGACGGCGGGCATATGATGCTGAACAAAACGCGCCTGCAGAATGCAGTGGACGCCGCCGCCCTGAGTGGCGCCAAAACCCTGAGTCAGGTGGAGGGTGGCAGCAACATTGCCAGCGCGACGCGCGCCGCCGCGCTCAATACACTGATACAGAATGCCAGTGCCACGGGCAACAACGAATTGGCCACAGCTGTCGGCGGCAACGCAGGCGCATTCACAGTGGTGGAACTGGCAACGAGCGTCTATGGCCCGTTCTCCTATCCTGGGCCTTCGGATGCCAAGTACGTTCGGGTATCGGTACCGAACTATAACCTGACGGGATTTTTCTGGAGCTTCGCCCAGTCATTCGGCGGTCTGGGGACCAAAGCGGTGGCGGCGATTGCCACCGCTGGACCCAGCCCTACCAGTCCTTGTGATCTCTCACCTTTAATGATCTGTGGCGACCCGACTCAATACAACCCGGGCGCTGGCATGTTCTGGGGCTTCCAGTTTGGTGATTTGCAGGTGTTAAAGACGGCTGCCGGCAATTCGTCGCCCATTGGTCCAGGCAACTTTCAGTTGCTCGATTTTGGCTCGGGCGGCAGTACCGTCAGGGAGGACCTGGCCGGAGGTGGCAAGGTCTGCCGCAATGTGGGAGATAATGTCCAGACCGCCCCAGGCAATAAGGTCGGCCCTAGCTCTCAAGGCCTGAATACGCGCTTCGGCATCTACAACGGCCCGGTCAGTGCGTCGGACTATCCGCCGGACCTTGTGACCACGTCCAGCAACCCCGCAATCACTTACGACGACTCAGTCTCCCCGCCACAAGCGAAGTACAAGGGGCAAGCCGTCACCTCGAGCAACGGCAATCTCACCGCGGGCAGCAACGCGATATTTGACTACAACGACTGGCGTGCGAGCACTGCCGCGTGTGTGGGAGGGGCCAGTGGCTGTCAGAGCAATGGGGTGTTCGAGCGCCGGATGCTGAAAGTCGTGGTGGGCAACTGCACCGGGAAGCAGGGCGGTTCAACCTCGATCCCCGTCCTGGGTTTCGGCTGCTATTACGTGGTGCAGCCAATGGATGGCGGCGGCAAGGACGCGCAGATCTTCGGCCAGTTCGTGAAGGAGTGCGAAGGCGATAATGTAGCCGGCCCCTCGCCGTCAACCGATTCCGGGCCGCAGATCATTCAGCTCTACAAAACCTATCTCGGCAGCGGCACTGGCATTCCGAGCACTGACTCGTAGGAGGCGTCATGAGACTTCACGGGTTTAAACATCCGCAGCGCCAGCAAGGCCTGGCCATGGTGGAATTCACCCTCGTCCTGCCGGTGTTGTTGTTGCTGTTGCTGGCCTTCGGTGAGTTCGGCCGCATGCTCTATCAATACAACGTGCTGCTGCAGGCCAGCCGCGATGCCGACCGTTTCGTCGCTAGCCAGGCCTGGGACTCGACGCTTGGTCAGGTCGCTCTGAGCAATACGCTACTGACCCAGACGAAAAACGTTGCGGTCTATGGCGTGCCTGCCAATACCGGGACCGCTGTGGTGTCAGGGCTGACGACTGGCAACGTGGTCGTCGCCGCAGTGGGTACCGAGCATGTGCGGGTCACCATCACTTACACGTTCTGCCCGGTGATTGGCGGTGGCAATTGTGGCGGCTCGATTCCGGGTTTCTTTGGTAATCAGATTGCGCTGAGCATTCCGCTGGTTGCCACTACCGTGATGAGGGCACTGTGATGAATAGAAAACACATGCGCGGCACCTATACGGTGGAGTTCGCCTTCATTGGTCTGCTGGTGTTCACGCTGTTGTTCGGCGTGTTGGAAATGGGCCGCCTGTACTTCACGGTCAATGCACTGAATGAAGCCGTACGGCGTGGTACGCGCCTGGCTTCGGTGTGCAATATCAGCGATCCGGTGGTTTTGCGGCGGGCGATATTCAATGCCGCGACCGACGCAGGTACGAGCCAGCTGATTGGCAATCTGGCCACCACCAACCTGACGTTGACCTATCTGGACGTCAATGGTGCTCTGGTGGCCAACCCCGCTGACCTGGTCAGCGTCAATGGTTTTCGGGCCATCCGCTATGTCCGGTTGAGTCTGCAAAACTTCGTTTTCAATCTGTTTATTCCCGGGTTTGGCGTGCCCATTACCTTGCCCGAATTCAGGGCAACGTTGCCACGCGAAAGCCTCGGGCGTCATTCCGGTTCCGGGGAGATCACGCCATGCTGAATACCAAGGAAACACCCGTCTCCAGTTCGACCGGCAAAGCCGGGCTCAGGTTGCTGATCAGTAGCCGTGACGCCAGCTCTTTGCGCGACCTGCAGAGCGTCTGCCAACGCATGCCCAGCCTGGAGGTGAGTACTCGCCTGGTGAGCAACGGGCATGTCGACCCGCTCTACGGTCTGGACCGGATGCCCGATCTGTTGCTGTTGCGCGTTAGCGACCTGTGGCGTGAAGAGCTGTCGGCACTGTTGCAGCACCCGGCCCATGAGCGTCCGCCGATGTTGGTGTGCGGACTGCTGAGTGAACAGGAAGCCATGCGCCTGGCGATGCAGGCCGGTGCCCGGGACGTGCTGCCGGAGCCCATCGCCGAGACCGAACTGGTCGCCGCCTTGAATCGTCTGGTCACGGAAGTTCGGACCGGCAGCGGGGCAGAAGGAAAATTGATCGCCGTGATGAGCGCCAAGGGCGGCTCTGGCGGAACCCTGCTGGCCTGCAACCTGGCTCAGCAACTGAGCATCAAGGGTGGCAGCACCCTGTTGCTGGATATGGACCTGCAATTTGGCAGCGTGACGCATTATCTGGATGTGGCGCAGACGCACAGCCACCTGGAGGTGTTGCACCAGATCGACGGCATGGACAGCGTTGCGTTACGCGGTTTTTGCGGTCACTTCAGCCCGACCTTGCATGTGCTGGGCGGTCGGGCCGGTGAGCTGTGTCTGCCGCAGGATACCCAGCCCGAGCAACTGGATACCCTGTTGCAGTTGGCCCGCGCCAGCTATGGCTGGGTGGTGATCGACCTGCCGCGGCAAATCGATCACCTCACCGGCTCTGTGCTGGAGCAGGTGGATCGGGTGTACGTGGTGGTGCAACAGAGTGTCAGCCATCTGCGCGATGCCAGCTCCCTGGTGCGGATTCTTCGCGAAGACCTGGGCGTGCGTGGGGATCAATTGCAGATAGTGGTGAACCGCTATGACAAGGCGGCAGCGGTCAGCCTCAAAGATATCGGCGAGGCGTTGCGCTGCACCAATCTGTCGACGTTACCCAACGACTTCAATCTGGTCAGCCAGAGTCAGAACACTGGCGTGCCGTTGGGGCTGCATGCGCCGAGGGCAGCGATCACTGCTGCACTGCGCAACATGACCGAGGACCTGGTCGGTCAACAGGTGGCCGGCAACAAAGGCTTGCTCAAACGTGCCTTCAACCGTTTTTTCGGGGGATGACCCATGATCAGCGACTTTCGTAACCGCTTGCGCAAACAGTCCGGTAAACCCGCCGCTGCCCAACCGGGCGACGACCTGTTGGATCCGGTAGAGGAAATAATGGCGTGGGAGCGTGCAGCGCCGGACGTTCTTTACGAAACCAGAAGTCAGGTCACCCCGGTGGAGGCCGAGTGGCGGGAAAAGATCTACCAGCAGTTGCTCAAGGTCATGGACCTGTCCTTGCTGGACTCCCTTGAGCAGGCCGAGGCTACTCGGCAGATTCGAGATATTTGCCTGCGTCTGCTCGATGAACACTCGGCACCGGTGAGTACTTCCAGCCGGCAATTGATTATCAAGCAGATCACCGACGAGGTGCTCGGTCTGGGGCCTCTGGAACCGCTGCTGGCCGATCACACTGTGTCCGACATTTTGGTCAACCGGCATGACTCAGTGTATGTCGAGCGCTTCGGCAAGCTGCAACGCACCGATGTGCGTTTTCGCAATGATCAGCATTTGCTGAACATCATTGACCGCATCGTCTCCAGCCTGGGTCGGCGTATCGACGAGTCTTCGCCGTTGGTGGATGCGCGGCTCAAGGACGGTTCGCGGGTCAACGCGATTATTCCGCCGCTGGCCATCGACGGCCCGAGCATGTCGATCCGGCGTTTTTCCGTGGACCTGCTCAATACCGACAGCCTGATCCAGGTGGGGGCGTTGACCCCGGCCATTGCCCTGCTGCTCAAGGCGATTGTCCGTGGGCGTTTGAACGTGCTGATTTCCGGCGGTACCGGCAGCGGCAAGACCACCATGCTCAATGTGCTGTCCAGTTTCATCCCGCACAACGAGCGGATCGTTACCATCGAAGACTCTGCCGAACTGCAGTTGCAACAGCCCCACGTGGTACGCCTGGAAACCCGGCCTTCGAATATCGAAGGGCGTGGCGAGGTGGGCCAGCGGGAGTTGGTGCGCAACAGCTTGCGGATGCGTCCGGACCGCATTGTGATCGGCGAAGTGCGCGGTGCCGAGGCGCTGGACATGCTGACAGCGATGAACACCGGTCACGACGGCTCGTTGACCACGATCCACGCCAACACCGCACGCGATGCGCTGGGGCGGATCGAGAACATGGTGTCGATGACCGGGGCGACCTTCCCGATCAAGGCCATGCGCCAACAGATCGCTTCGGCCATCGGAGTGGTGATCCAGTTGGAACGCCAGGAGGACGGCAAGCGTCGCCTGGTCAGTGTGCAGGAGATCAACGGCATGGAGGGCGAAATCATCACCATGACCGAAATCTTCTCCTTCGTGCGCCAAGGCATAGGCGAAAACGGCGAAGTACTGGGTGATTTTCGGCCCAGCGGCATGATCCCCGCATTCCGCGATGTGCTGGCCAAGCGCGGCATCGAGTTGCCGCTGACGATGTTCAGGCCTGAGTGGATGGAGGCACGGCAGTCATGAGCCATATTCCTGGTGAATACATTCTGATGTTCCTCGGCATGGTGTTTATCGCTGTGTTCCTCCTGTCCCAAGGGGTGGTGGTGCCGGTGTTCGGCGAGGCCGGCAAGATGCGCAAGCGCATCCGCGGCCGTTTGCATGTATTGGAGAGGGCCAACAATCTGCCCAACATGCAAACGGTGTTGAGGCAGAAGTACCTGACACGTTTATCGCCTCTGGAGGCCAGGCTTGAGCAGCTGCCTTTTATGGGGACATTGACGCAAATGATCGAGCAGTCCGGGCACGAATACCGGGCCTATCGGGTATTACTGCTCGCTCTGGTGCTTGGCGTCTGGGCGGGTATCTTGATCTGGATGGTCTCGTCCATCTGGTGGCTGGCGTTGATGGCGAGCCTTGGGGCGTTCTGGTTACCCATTCTGAAAATTTCGCGTGACCGTGGCAAACGTTTCGCTGCGTTTGAGGAGGGCTTGCCAGATGCGCTGGATGCCATGTGCAGGGCCCTGAGAGCCGGGCATCCATTCAATGAAACCCTGCGTCTGGTAGCCGAGGAGCACAAGGGGCCAGTGGCTCAAGAGTTCGGCCTGACCTTCGCCGACATCAACTATGGCAACGATGTACGTCGGGCCATGCTCGGCCTGCTTGAGAGGATGCCGAGCATGACGGTGATGATGCTGGTGACCTCGATCCTTATTCATCGCGAGACCGGCGGTAATCTGACCGAGGTGCTGGAGCGTTTGAGTTGTCTGATCCGAGGGCGCTTCCGTTTCCAGCGCAAGGTCAAAACCTTGTCGGCCGAAGGACGCATGTCAGCTTGGGTGCTGGTAGCCATTCCGTTCGTGTTGGCTGCGGTGATCTTGGTCACAACCCCCAGTTATATGCCTTTGCTGCTCAATGATCCGCTTGGCCACAAGCTGATCATCGGGGCTTTCGGCGCCATGTTGCTCGGGATTCTCTGGATCCGCAAAATCATCCGGATTCAGGTTTAAGCGGTATTCGTTTTGCGGAGGTGCAGGTCATGGACTATTTGCTCGGGTTGTTCAGTCGGGTGGTGGGCAATGCGGAGCTGGCGCGTATGTTGTTCGTCAGTGCTATCGGTTTAAGTGCGATGCTCGCGGCCGTTACCGTGGTGTTGCTGGTATTGGGGCTGCAGGATCCGGTGCAGCGTCGTCTGGCGCTGATCAAGCGCGGTCATTCAGGGAATATCGCTGGGCAGGACGCACCGGGGAATCTGCAATTATTGCTGGAGCGAGTCGGCCAACGCTTTGGGTCGACTGGGGCGGCTCATACGTCCGCCACCCAAACCCTGTTGATGCACGCCGGTTACCGCTCACCGTCGGCGGTACAGATGTACTGGGCGGTGCGCTTGCTGTTGCCGCTGATATCGTTTTGTATTGCACTGTTGTTGTTGCCGATGTTCTCCAAGATTTCTCTGAATATGGGGTTGCTGCTGGTGTCAATTGCTGCTGCTGCCGGGTGGTTGCTGCCAGCGATATATGTCGAAAAGCGCAAGCAGGCTAGACAGGGCAGACTGCGTGCGGCCTTTCCGGACGCCCTGGACCTTATGGTGGTCTGTGTGGAGTCGGGTCTGGCATTGCCGCAGACCATTGAGCGGGTAGCTGAGGAAATGTCAGTCAGTCAGGTTGAACTGGCTGAAGAATTGGCGCTGGTCAACGCGCAAATCCGCGCCGGCATTGCCAGTACCGAAGCGCTCAAGCAACTGGCTGTACGCACCGGACTGGAGGAGATACAAGGGCTAGTCAGTCTGTTGGCGCAGAGTATCCGCTTCGGTACCAGCGTGGCTGATACCCTGCGCATCTATGCCGATGAGTTCCGTGACCGGCGTACGCAGGCCGCCGAAGAAGCAGGGGCGAAAATCGGTACCAAGCTGATTTTCCCATTGATTTTCTGTCTGTGGCCGAGCTTCTTTCTGGTAGCCGTTGGCCCCCCCCTGATCGGGGTGCTCAGAGCATTCGGGAAGCTTTGATATGAACAGGGGGTATGTGCTGTCGAGTCAGATGGCCTTGCCTCCTGAGCCTGATCTGCACGTCCTGCCATAAATCTACATCTCTCCTGAGCAGCCGAAGGCTGCGATCTTTTGCTTTTGATCTGTTGAGGCAATGAAATTGCCTGCCAGAAAAAGCAAAAGATCGCAGCCTCCGGCTGCTCCAGAGATTACGTACATCTATTAATCACGGGTGGATGTGGCCTGGCGCTGATTGTTGCGATCAGGCTGGTCAAGGCGGAAGCAATGGTTGCCAGGCGCCCTTTCAAGGAACACCGAGGCGGCAGGCGTCGGAGCTGGCCAGGATTGGATAATTTCAATGCTTTCCTGCACACGACATTAAGCCCGGCTTTGCAGCCAGGCTACTCTGGACTACGCCAGAGGCTGATCACCCATAGACAGGCCTCAGTTGCTGGTGGTGATTTTCCCCGCTGCATCCTGGTCAAAAAACTCCGGAATCGGGTAGTTGAAACTGTTCAGCCAGCGCTGCATGGCCAGGTCACGTTCGGTGGCCGAAGCGGTTTGCAGTTTAGGGGAGGCAACCACACCGCGAATCTGCAGTTGCAACCACTGCTCGGTGCCTTGTTGATACGGCGAAGAGGGGCCCGGCTCAATGGCCCAGGCAGTGGTGGACAGGCACGCCATGCACACGATCAACAGCCTTTTGGTCTTCATCTCGACTCCTCGTACGTTCTACTTGATCGCACTGGAAGAGGCATCGGCTACCTCAGTCCGGCGATTCCCCTCGGAAGCCACCACCTTGTTGGCGGAGGCCTTGAGTTTTTCCGCGCGGATTTGAGCTTCTGCGAATTGCTTGGGGCTCAAGTCGGCGCGGGTCACGAGTTCGGAAGCCGCCTTCCAGTTATCCTGGTAGATCAGCAACGTCACCATATTGAGTGCCGCCAGTGTGTTTGCCTGCTTGAGTTCCATGGCGGTCATGAACTCAAAACGCGCTTCCGGGATCCGTCGCTGATTGAGGTAGACGACCCCCAGGTCATTACGCATCCTGTCGTCAGTGGGGTCCATCTTCACCGCATTTTCAAGGTGAGCGGCAGCGGCGGCGTTATCATTTTTTTCTGCGGCCAACTGGCCCAGACCATGTTCCCCATCAGCAGCCAGACAGGTGCCGAGCAGACTTTGATACAACGGCCCCGCCTCGCTACGCCCCATCAAGCGCAGCACTCGAGCCTTGCGCAGGCGAACCTGGACCAGGTTATCGGGCAATCCTTCCAGATTCGCCAGGCTGGCATACAAACGGCCTTCGTTGGCCATGTTGTCGGCCAGGTTCAGGGCCAGTTCTTGATCAGAGCCGGGCTTGGCACAGCTCGCCGGTCGCGAAGACAGGCCATTGCTGGCACAACCTGCGAGCATTATTGTCGCCGCTATTGCAATGACTGCTTTCATCGAATGTCCTCTGGCTACAACACGTTGAACGCCTGGCCAATGGCAATGAAGCTGGCCTGGCAAGTGTTCAACATCACCGTTACGAGTGAGGGCGAGGCACGTCTGGTTCAGGCTTCGGTTCATTGCGAGAGCCCACTGAGACTGTCGAAGTTGCCATTTTCCAGGAAGAACATGCGGTAGAAGTTCGGGTCGTAATTGCGCAGTTGCTCGCCAGGCAATGACGGTAGTTGTGCATTCGCAGCCAGTGGCTGGACCAGGTGGGGGGTGACGATCATCAGCAGTTCGCGCTCTTCACGGTTGATGCTGTTGTCGCGGAAAAACGCGCCCAGAATCGGAATATCGCCCAACCCCGGAAACTTGTTCACCCGGGAATCGTTGTGGGTGCTGATCAGGCCGCTGATGACGAAGCTTTCGCCGTCGGCCAGAGAGATGCTGGTATCGGTACGGCGTACGGTCAGGGCCGGGACGATCGTGCCGGCGATGCTCACTGCGTTGGTGAAGTCCAGTTCACTGACTTCCGGCGCCACCTTCAGCGCGATACGGTTTTTCCCGACGATGGTCGGCGTCAGGGTCAGGCGGATACCGAACTCCTTGTACTCGATGGACACGTTATCGCTGCCTGAACTGGGCACCGGAATCGGTACTTCACCGCCGGCCAGGAAGCTCGCACTCTGCCCGCTGAGCGCTACCAGGCTTGGCCGCGCCAGGGTGTAGGCGAAACCACTACCCTCCAGCGCGTTGAGCGCCACCAGGGTATTGCCGGTAGCAAAACTGAGGTTGAACATGTCGTTGTTCACGGGCAGCGACGGCCTGACAATGCCGTTGATGGTGGGCAGGGTTCTCGGCGAGCCGAACAGGAAGTTGCCCCGGACGCCGAAAATCGAGGCGGAAGCTTCCTTGAGCTTGGTCCGGCTGACTTCAACGAAGCGGATATCGGTCTGCACCTGGCTTGGCAGCAGCGGGTCGTCGGAAGGCACCGACGGCACGCTGGTCAGCGCCGCGGTGGCCTTACCCTTGACGAACACCATGCTTTGGCGCGGCGTTTTCGAACAGGCGGTCCAGACCATCAGGCTGGTGGTCCCCGGTGCAACGCCCGTGAGTATGAAGGCGTTGTTGCTACTGTTTGCACTGGATTGCACGTCGGCAATTTTCGGGTCACCCACCGCCAGTTGTGTTATCGGAACGGGGCTGCGCAATTCACTTTGCAGCCCCTGGCCGACCTCATACGTTGTCGGCCAACTGTCCAGTTGCGAACAATTGTTCGGCGCGGCCTGAGCCGCATTCACGCTGAGGCCTGTCCAGAACAGGCCATGGATGATTCGCTTGAAAGCGGGCACGGGACGAAGGCTCATTTAATACATCCTCACTGGATAGGCCATCTTTAGGCTGACTGATTTGTCACGGATCACTTCACGGGGACCGGACTATCCCCCCCAATGCGTCAGACCACTTGTCCATGGTCTTGGTGTTATTCCTTACGTGCTACACACGAGCGAGCGCAATTCGCTGATCTGGCTGGATAGCGAGCGACCTTTGCTAAAACGGTTTTTAGTGATCCGGTTACCTGGACTGCTCGCCAGAGCGAAACTTGCGGCTATGGACGGTACTGTCCGCCGACTTGGCTCCCCCGGAAAGTAATCGGCAATGAAGGTACAGAGCCGGAAAACGCCTGACAGGATCATAGAGAGGTAACTCCTTTTGCCTATTCACCATCTGATCACTGAAGCTAACGTGAAAACTCGAGCCGTTATGACTTCTTATTGCTTCAACGTTAGTTCAATCAAACCAAAGTGCCATGATTTTTAAAAAAAACCACGGGTGCAAAGACTGGAGAAAGGCGGGCGGGAGAGCGGTGCAGGCAAGGTCATAGCGCAGTGCGGTTGCCTGATATTGACGGGTTATGCTGAGGGGCCAGTCCGTAGAACCGTAGGTACGGTGGTGTGAGAGGACGGCGGCTGTGAAGCCGCCTCCTGCTCGATTCACGGGTATTTACATCGACAAAATCAACCGACCGGCAAACAGGATCAGGATCACTCCCATGCTCCGTTCGAACCAGTGCCCCAGGCGCATGAACAGCAATCGCACCTTGCTGCTTGAAAAGAACAGCGCAACGATGACAAACCACAGTGCGTTCACGAAACACATCCAGAGACCGTATAGCGCCTGAATCTTGAGTGGTGTCGTGGTGCTGATGATCGTGGTGAAGATTGCCAGGAAAAACAGTGTCGCCTTGGGATTGGTGGCATTGGTCAGAAACCCGGTGGTAAACGCTTTTAGCAGTGTTTGCTCGACCATCGGTTCGTCTGCATTTTTTTCACCCTCCGGCATGGATTTGGGTTGGCTGCGCAGCAGGCTTACGCCGAGGTACAGAATGTAGGCGCCGCCCACGACCTTGGCCACGGTCAACAGCCAAGGCGTGGTGTGCATCAATGCGCCGACGCCGAACAGGGTGTAAAGCACATGCACGGAAATGCCCGCACCGATGCCCAGCGCGGTACAGATCCCCACCCATCGACCGAAACGCACGCTCTGGCGGATGGTGACCGCAAAATCCGGTCCGGGGGCGACGACGGCCAGAAAGTGGATAGTTGCCAGCGCCAGGAACTCGCCCAGGTAATTGGAAAGCTGCATCTCAACTCCAGAAGGTAAGGGGTGATGCATTGCCGCGATAGCCGACAAAGAATGAAAGGCTTAAGCGCGGATCGGCCACGCCCGGTGTCACCGAGTGCATGCGGCGTGAATTGAACATGATGAAATCTCCCGGATCCGGACGAATCTCCAGGGTCGGCGGGCCGAGCAGGGACGGATCGATGCCGTAACTGTCGCCGCGCATGTCGTCGAACTGCTCCGGGGAAATATCGTCGTCCCATATCTGCAGCGCGCCGCCCTCGATCGGCATGTTGAGGTAAACATTGCAGGCGAACTGCGACTCCAGACTTCGCGCCTGGAAACTGTCCGGGGCATCCTTGGCGAAAATGTCGTGATGGGCCAGAAAGCACACACCGGGTTTCACTACCCGTGAAAGCCCGACGTACATCTTGCGACCGTAGAGATTTTCCAGGTGCGCACCCGCCGGCCAGGACTCGTCGAGCATGCAGCGCAGGGTGTCGACCGGGGACGAGTAGGGCGCACAGCGACTGCGCAACTCCGCAATGTTGCGGGTGGCACGCTCGAAGTAATCTTCGATCAGGAGCGGCTGGTTTTCCGCTTCATAAAACGCCATGCCGATGCGACCGATACTCGGCGCGTTGATGTAACCCTCGAAGCCAGGGGCGAGGATCTTGTCGCCAATCTGAATCGCCAGCGGTCGGGGCAGAAAGCCTTTGACGCGCACGGCGAGGACTTCTTCATTGGCCAGTTTTTTTATGCACGTCTCATCGAGACGCTCGACGTCAAGCATCATGTCTTAGGTCCATCTATCAGATAGTCAACAGAGCCCGCGACCGCAGGCTCCCCCGGCGTCAGGCGATGACAGGAACGGCATCGCCCAAATGCTCAATCCACGCTGTAGTGGACTGACAGCGTTCCCTTCTTCAGTGAAAGGGAAGCGATCATGACCGTGCCCAAATCCTTCAGGCTGCGTACATGGGTGCCGTCACAGCCGTAGGCGGGCAGTTCACCGAAACTGATTTCCCGGGCGCCTTCACGCATCGACGTCAGGCGCGGCAGATCATGGGCGATCCACTGCTCGATGCCGTGCTGAATCATCTCGGCATCAACCTCTTTTGCCGACTCTGCCGGTTTGAATTGCACGCGTCCTTCGCCTGGCCAGTGATGAGCCTTGATCGGCATCCAGCCCATGGCCTGGACGAAGTGGCCGATCAGGTGGCCGGCGGAATGCATGCGTGAATTGAACTGGCGGCGTTGTTCGTCGACCCGGATCTGAGTCATGCCCAGTTTTACCGGATGGTCGACGAAATGAATGATCCGGTCCGGATCCTGAACAACCCGCAGGACACGGCTTTCGCCGATCCAGCCAGTGTCAAAGGGCTGTCCACCACCCTGGGGGTGAAACAACGTGGCGCGTAGCACCACGGCAAATTCGTTCTCGTGGGGCGTGCAATCCAGGACTTCCACATTAGCCTTGAGGTCATCACTATGGAAAAAGAGGCGAAGCGTCATATTCCATGCCCTTATTAACAATTCTATTTTTATTATATGAAGCGTGGAATTGCGTGATAATCCGTTCAAACATCAAAGGACTGTTGCGCTGTGAGCATAAATCTTCCACTACCGCTGCTCGGTGAAATGGCGATCTTCGTCAAGGTTGTCGAGACCGGCAGCTTCTCCGAGGCTGCTCGACAATTGGGTTCTTCTCCCTCAGCGGTCAGTCGCAGCATTTCGCGCCTGGAGAAGGCGCTCGCCACCCGTTTGCTGCAGCGAACCACGCGCAAGCTGCGCTTGAGTGATGGTGGGGAAGAGGTGTTCAAGCGTTGCCAGGATATGGTCAGCGCCGCCAAGTCGGTGATGGAGATCAGCGGTCAGTTCACCCATGAAGCCGAAGGACGGGTGCGCGTCAGTGTGCCGAAGGCGGTGGGGCGTTTCGTGATTCATCCGCATATGCCGGAATTTTTGCGTCGCTATCCCAAAGTGGATGTAGAGCTGTTGCTTGAGGACCGCCAGGTGGATTTGATCGACGACAACGTTGATCTGGCGATTCGTATTACAGATCGGCCACCTGCTGGGCTGGTCGGTCGGCAATTGCTCACCATCGATCACATGCTCTGTGCAACGCCGCAATACCTGGCCGAACACGGCACACCGACCCATCCCCACGACTTGCTCAACCACAGTTGCATCTATCTGGGCGAAACGCCGAGCGATGCACGCTGGAAATTCAAGAAAGGCACCAAGGCTGTCACCGTTGGCGTGCGCGGACGTTATGCGGCCAATCACACCGGCGTGCGGTTGGGCGCAGTGTTGCAGCACATCGGGATTGGCAGCCTGCCGTACTTCACCGCGCGTTATGCGCTGGAGCAGGGGTTGATCGTGCAGGTGCTGCCGGACTGGACCTTTCTGGCGTCCTACCACGGCGGTGCCTGGTTGCTGCATTCGCCAACCCGGTATTTGCCACCGAAGTTACGGGTGCTGATCGACTATCTGGTGGAGTGCCTGGAGAAGGAACCGACCCTGAGCAAGCCGGGCAAGTTGAGTGGCTCGGTTAGGGGCGCGGCGGAGTATGAGTTGCCCGAGAGTGATGGATTGCTCTGACAGACGCCTTCGCGGGCAAGTCGAACCGTCGCACCGCCGCTCCCACAGTTGATTGAGGTATGCCGCATTATTTGTGATCGGCACGGCCCCCCTGTGGGAGCGGCGGTGCGACGGTTCGACTTGCCCGCGAAGGGGCCTGACCAGCCACTGCATCACTTGAAGCAAGGCACAAAAAAGGCCCGCATGAATCACCATGCGGGCCTTTTGCATTTCTGACCGAGGATCAGTGCTTGCTGTCGTCTTTCGACATCGCCAGCAGCTGTTTTTCCTGGTTCCAGTCGAACGGTTCGTCGTTTTGTTCAGCTTCGAAACGACGTTCTTCCAGTGCCTGATACAAGTCGATTTCATCGTCGGGCATGTAATGCAGGCAGTCACCGGCGAAATACCACAGCAGGTCGCGCGGGACCAGGTGGGCGATTTGCGGGTAGCGGGTGATCACCTGGCACAGAATGTCCTGGCCCAGGTATTGGCTTTCGATCGGGTCGACCGGCAGCAACGCACGCAGTTCGTCGAAGCGCTCCAGGAACAAGGCATGGCTTTCTTCGGGAACCTGTTCGGCCTCACCTACGGCGACCAGGATGCTGCGCAGGTGGTCGAGCAAGACAAGATGATCGGCAACGACATTGGACACGAGATAAGTCCTCAAGAGCAAAACGGGCGCGGGAGTATAAAGCGCCCGCGCCCATTTTTACAGGTGGAAGGCACATGGCAGTCGGGATCAGCGGACCTTTCCTTTGCCCAGCGCCAGTTCCTTTTTGTCGAAATCATCGACATCAATTACCTTGCGTCGCGCCGCTTCGGCGTCACGCAGGGTCTGCGCTTCCCTGGGCTGCAACACACCGGCTTCAAGCGCTGCATCGATGACGTGTTCCCCGGCGACCGGTTTGACCTGGCCGCTTTTGAGCGCGACATGAAGCTTTTGGCGCAGCGGTTGCGCGGCACTCAGCAGGTTGCACGCATGTTGCAGGGCGCCAACCGGGTCATCAGTGGATTGCGGCCGGTAGCAACCGCCGAGCAACTCTTCCAGGGTCGGATCGCCCTTGGCGCGGCCGATCACCGCCGCCACTTCGGCGCCGAGTTTGTCCGATGGCCCTTTGTGACGACGACCGAACGGGAACACGATCACCCGCAACAGGCAACCCAACACTTTGTTCGGGAAGTTGGTCAGCAGCTCATCCAGTGCTCGTTCCGACTGCCCCAGGCTTTCTTCCATGGCCCAGGTAAACAGCGGTGCCATGTGCTCCGGTGAGTCGAGGTCGTGGTAACGCTTGAGCGCGGCGGAGGCGAGGTACATGTTGCTGAGCACATCCCCCAGACGTGCTGACAGACGTTCGCGTCGTTTCAATTCGCCGCCCAGCAGCATCATGCTCAGGTCGGCGAGCAGGGCGAACGCAGCCGCCTGGCGATTGAGGGCGCGGAAGTAACCCTGGCTGAGCTTGTCGCCTGGCGCGTGTTCGAAGTGACCGAAACCAAGGTTCAGCACCAGCGTGCTGGCGGCGTTACTCACGGCGAAACCGATGTGTTTGAGCAGCAGGCCATCAAATTCAGTGAGTGCCTGATCCTTGTCTTCACGACCGGCGAGGGCCATTTCCTTAAGTACGAAGGGATGGCAGCGAATCGCACCCTGGCCGAAGATCATCAAGTTACGCGAGAGAATGTTCGCGCCTTCCACTGTGATGAAAATCGGCGCGCCGTTCCAGCTGCGACCGAGGTAGTTGTTCGGCCCCATGATGATTGCCTTGCCGCCATGAACATCCATGGCGTGGCTGATGCACTCGCGGCCGCGTTCGGTGAGGTGATACTTGAGAATCGCCGACAGCACCGATGGCTTCTCGCCCAAATCCACCGCATTGGCGGTGAGCATCCGCGCGGCGTCCATCATCCAGGCGTTGCCGCCGATACGGGCCATCGCTTCCTGAATACCTTCGAAGGCCGACAAAGGAACGTTGAATTGTTCACGGACCTGAGCGTACTGGCCAGTCACCAGACTGGTGAACTTGGCGGCGCCGGTGCCGACCGCTGGCAACGAAATCGAACGCCCGACCGACAGGCAGTTCATCAGCATCATCCAGCCTTTGCCGAGCATTTCCTGGCCGCCGATGAGGAACTCCAAGGGTACGAACACATCTTTGCCGGAGTTCGGGCCGTTCATGAATGACGCGCCCAACGGCAAGTGGCGGCGGCCGATTTCGACACCGGCGATATCGGTCGGGATCAACGCCAGGCTGATCCCCAGGTCTTCCTCCTCGCCCAGCAAGTGATCCGGGTCGTAGGCCTTGAACGCGAGGCCGAGCAGGGTGGCGACAGGACCCAGAGTGATGTAACGCTTTTCCCAGTTCAGGCGCAGGCCCAGGGTTTCCTTGCCTTCCCATTCACCTTTGCAGATCACCCCGGTGTCGGGCATGGAGCCCGCATCAGAGCCGGCCAGTGGCCCGGTCAGGGCGAAGCACGGGATGTCATCGCCGCGCGCCAGTCGTGGCAGGTAGTGGTTGCGTTGCTCGTCGGTGCCGTAATGCAACAGCAGTTCGGCCGGGCCGAGGGAGTTTGGGACCATCACGGTAGAGGCAAGGTCGCCGCTGCGGGTCGCCAGTTTCATCGCCACCTGGGAGTGGGCATAGGCGGAGAAACCCTTGCCGCCGAACTCCTTGGGAATGATCAGGGCGAAGAAGCCGTTTTCCTTGATGTAGGCCCAGGCTTCGGGAGGCAGGTCCATGGTTTGACCGATCTGCCAGTCGCTGACCATGGCGCAGAGTTCTTCGGTCGGGCCGTCGATGAAGGCCTGTTCCTCTTCGCTCAGCTGCGCTTTTGGATAGGCCAGCAGTTTGTTCCAGTCCGGGCGACCGCTGAACAGTTCACCGTCCCACCACACCGTGCCGGCATCGATTGCATCGCGTTCGGTTTGCGACATCGGTGGCAGGGTTTTCTGGAACCAGCTGAACAGCGGCGCGCTGAAAAATTTGCGGCGCAGGTCGGGCAACAACAAGGGCGCAGCCACAGCCGCGATCAACACCCAGAGAACCAGCAGCAACCAGCCTGGCGCGCGGCTGAAAGCGCCCATCGCCACCACGTAAACGGCAACGATGCACAGGGCGGGCAACGGGGCGACACGACGGTGGGCTAAATAAGCAATCCCGACAACCAGAACCAGTATCCACAACAGCAGCATATTTAATCCTCCGTGAAACCAGGGCAAAACCAACTTTCAGAGCTTAGACGGCATCCGCAAAACAGGGTGGTCAGAGCGATGTGATTGAATTCGTGGGAAACCTTCGATGAGTTTTGTAGGCCCAGTGGGCAACAGGCCGCGGAAATCGTTCGTTGGGCGGTCGGCAAAGCGCCCATGTTTGGCCGAAACGTCGTTATCTCTGTGCTGAACGTGTCGCTAGACTCGTGGCTTCCCCTGGAGATTGTTCTCATGCACGCGTATCTGAGTCCCGGCCGCTTCATCGATAGTGACCACTCGTCGGTGGTGGAGTTCGCCGAAAAACATCGCGGCAACAGTCGTGATCCTCTAGAGCAGGCGATCAATCTCTATTACGCCGTGCGCGAAGCCGTGCGTTACAACCCTTACACCTTCAGTCTCGACCCGAATACCTTGCGCGGCAGTTATGCGCTGGCAGCGGGGGAGAGTTATTGCGTACCCAAAGCCACGTTGCTGGCAGGTGCCGCCCGGCATTGCGGGATTCCCGCGCGGATCGGTCTGGCGGATGTGCGCAATCATTTGTCGACGCCGCGGTTGCTCGAGTTGCTCAAGAGCGACGTGTTCGCCATGCACGGTTATACAGAGCTTCACCTGAACGGCCGCTGGGTCAAAGCCACGCCAGCGTTCAACCAAGGCTTGTGCGACCTGTTCAATGTCGCACCCCTGGAATTCGACGGCATCAACGACAGCGTTTTCCATCCGTTCAATCGCGACGGAGAGCAATTGATGGAATACCTGATCGACCACGGCCAGTTCACCGACGTGCCTGAAGCGTTCTTTTTCGAGCACCTGGAGAAGTGCTATCCGCATCTGTTCGGCGACCAATCGCCCGTGCTGCCGGGTGACATGCAGAGCGATTTGAGTCGCGCCTGATCCGGCGTATGCTGCCTGCGCATTCATTCATAAAGAGGCGGTCATGCTGAAGATCTGGGGTCGGAAAAACTCGTCGAATGTCAGAAAACCTTTGTGGGCCGCCGAGGAGCTGGGCCTGGCCTATGAAGCCATCGATGCCGGCGGCGCCTTTGGTGTAGTCGATACGCCGCAGTACCGCGCGATGAACCCCAATGGCCGCGTGCCGGTGATTGAAGACGAAGGTTTCGTGTTGTGGGAATCCAACGCCATCGTGCGTTACCTGATGGCTCGCCACGCCAGCGGCACGGCCTGGTATCCAGAGGATCTGCAGTCCCGGGCTTCTGCCGACAAGTGGATGGACTGGACCACTTCAAGTTTTGCCGGACCGTTCCGCACGGTGTTCTGGGGCGTATTGCGTACCCCGGAAGACCAGCAGGACTGGCCCGCAATCAACGCCGCGATCAAGGAGTGCGATGGCCTGCTGTCCATGGCCAACCAGGCGCTGGCGACCCAACCCTACCTGTCCGGTGATGAGATCGGCATGGGCGACATTCCTCTGGGCAGTTTCATTTATGCCTGGTTCGAGATGCCGATCGAGCGCGCACCGCAGCCTCATCTGCAAGCCTGGTATGCACGCCTGAAACAGCGTCCGGCGTATCAGAAAGCGGTTATGACCGCGTTGACTTAATACTCACTATCGACACGCTTGACTGTACTTGTGTGGCGGCGGCAAGCACCATTGCGCTCGTGCGCCGCGGTTGTATTCGTCGCCGCCCGCCCTTATTTGTCCCTTTCTTCCCTTCTTGGTGCGTAAATCCGATATGAGTTCCGCTCTGTCCATCCGGCAGCTAACCAAAACCTACGGCAACGGTTTCCAGGCCTTGAGTGGTATCGATCTGGACGTCGCCGAAGGTGACTTTTTTGCCTTGCTCGGCCCCAATGGCGCCGGCAAATCCACGACCATCGGCATTCTCTCGACCCTGGTGAACAAGACCAGCGGGACGGTGAATGTTTTCGGTCATGATCTGGACAAGAATCCTGCGCAGCTCAAGCGCTGCATCGGCGTGGTGCCCCAGGAATTCAACTTCAACCAGTTCGAGAAAACCTTCGATATCGTCGTGACCCAGGCCGGTTATTACGGCATCCCGCCGAAAATCGCCAAGGAACGTGCCGAGCAGTACCTCACCCAACTGGGCCTGTGGGACAAGCGCGATGTCCCGTCACGTTCACTGTCCGGCGGCATGAAGCGTCGACTGATGATCGCCCGTGCGCTGGTTCACGAACCACGCCTGCTGATCCTCGACGAACCGACGGCGGGTGTGGACATCGAACTGCGTCGCTCGATGTGGACGTTCCTCACTGAGCTGAACAAGAAAGGCATCACCATCATCCTCACCACCCACTACCTGGAAGAGGCTGAGCAGTTGTGCCGCAACATCGGCATCATCGATCACGGCACCATCGTCGAGAACACCAGCATGAAACAGTTGCTCAGCCAACTGCATGTGGAAACGTTCCTGCTCGACCTCAAAAACACAGTGCAAACCGCGCCGCAGTTGCTTGGTTACCCGACCAAGCTGCTCGACAGCCACACCCTTGAAGTTCAGGTCGACAAGGCCATGGGCATCACCGCGCTGTTCACCCAATTGGCGCAACAGAACATCGAAGTGTTGAGCCTGCGTAACAAAACCAATCGCCTCGAGGAGTTGTTCGTGTCCCTGGTGGAGAAAAATCTGTCGAAGGTGGCGGTATGAGTTCCGAGCTGCAACCCAACCTCGTTGCCCTCAACACCATCGTTTACCGAGAGGTCAGGCGCTTTACCCGGATCTGGCCGCAGACGCTGCTGCCGCCGGCTATCACCATGGTTCTGTACTTCGTGATCTTCGGCAATCTGATCGGCCGGCAGATCGGTGACATGGGTGGTTTCACCTACATGGAGTACATCGTGCCGGGGCTGATCATGATGTCGGTGATCACCAACTCCTACGGCAACGTGGTCTCGAGTTTCTTCGGCAGCAAGTTCCAGCGTTCCATCGAAGAATTGATGGTGTCGCCGGTGTCGCCGCATACGATTCTGATCGGTTACACCCTGGGCGGCGTACTGCGTGGCTTGATGGTTGGGGTCATTGTGACCCTGCTGTCGCTGTTCTTCACCCAATTGCAGGTGCATCACCTGGGCGTGACCATTCTGGTGGTGGTGCTGACGGCGACGATCTTCTCGCTGCTGGGCTTCATCAACGCTGTGTTTGCGCGCAACTTCGATGACATCTCGATCATCCCGACGTTTGTGCTGACACCGCTGACTTACCTGGGCGGGGTGTTCTACTCGATCTCCTTGCTGCCGCCGTTCTGGCAGACCGTGTCCCTGGCCAACCCGGTGCTGCACATGGTCAACGCCTTCCGTTACGGCATTCTTGGCGTTTCGGACATCAGGATCAGCGTGGCGATCACCTTCATGCTGGTGGCGACCGTGGTGTTGTACATCGGTTGCGCACGGCTGCTGGTCAGTGGTCGCGGGATGCGTACCTGAGGAAGACCGAGTCGCTTTCATCGCGGGCAAGCCTTGCTCCTACAGGAGTAAAGCTTGCTCGCGAAGGCGTCAGCCCAGACACCACAAAAAAACGGCCTCCAAAAAATGGAGGCCGTTTTGCGTTTACTGCATCCGTTTTTTCTGGCGCCGCCGCCACTGCCGTCCTACCCACCAGCGCCAATACATCATGGTCAGGCAATAGGCGAGCGCGCCGAGCACCAGTCCCGTCACCACCGAGCCGAGTAAAAACGGCTGCCAAAGCGTCGAGAGTTCGCCGCTGATCCATTCCCAGGTCAGCTCGTCCGGCAAATGGCGGGTGGGAACGTCCATCAGCCAGGCTCCGGTCTGGTAAGTGCAGAAGAACACCGCCGGCATGGTGATCGGATTGGTCAGCCAGACCAGGCTGACCGCAATCGGCAGGTTGCCGCGCACCATGATGGCGAGAATGGCCGCAACCAGCATTTGCAGTGGAATCGGCAGGAACGCCGCGAACAGACCCACCGCCATGGCCCGTGCGACGGAATGGCGGTTGAGGTGCCAGAGGTTCGGGTCATGCAGCAGGGTGCCGAGAAAGCGTAAGGACTTGTGTTCCCTGATGCTGATCGGGTCTGGCATGTAACGTTTGAATAAGCGCCGGGGCATAAGGCTTCTCGGTCGGTTAAGGCGGCAAGTATGTCTGGATTCTATGAGCTGCCCATTCAGACTTTGTGACAATTAATAACGATGCCTGTGCGATTAGCCGGCTATGCCTAGGAGGGGACTCTCAAGGACGGGCGTATGCGCACAGGGATGATGGCGCTGGCGTTGGGTCTGTTGATCCTGCGTTTTTTACCGGTATTACCGCCGGTCTGGTTATGGTTGTTGCTGCCGGTCATCGGTTTGATGTTGCTGCCGTTTCGCAGCTATCCACTGGCATTTTTGCTGTTCGGCTTCAGTTGGGCAGGCGCGAATGCGCAGTGGGCGCTGGATGATCGGCTGCCGATGAGCCTCGATGGCGAAACCCGTTGGGTCGAAGGTCGGGTGACGGGATTGCCCCAGAACAATGAGGCCGTCGTGCGTTTCGAGTTGGCCGACGCCCGGTCGCGACACGGCAAGGTGCCGCAACTGATGCGCCTGGCCTGGTATGACGGGCCGCCGGTCAACAGCGGCGAACAGTGGCGACTGGCGGTCAAGTTGAAGCGTCCTGCGGGGCTGCTCAACCCCCATGCCTTCGATTACGACGCCTGGCTGTTGGCGCAACACATCGGCGCGACCGGGACGGTCAAGGCTGGCGAGCGGCTCAAGGAAGCCCAATGGGCCTGGCGCGACGGCATCCGTCAGCGCTTGCAGTCCGTGGATGCCCAGGGGCGAACGGGAGCGCTGACGGCGTTGGTGCTGGGGGATGGCGCCGGACTGAGTCGCGAAGACTGGCAGGTGCTGCAAGACACCGGCACCGTCCATCTGTTGGTGATTTCCGGACAACACATCGGGTTGTTGGCGGGGCTGGTGTATCTGTTGATCGCCGGGCTGGCCCGTTATGGCCTGTGGCCCAAACGCTTGCCTTGGCTGCCGTGGGCCTGTGGACTCGCGTTCGCGGCGGCTCTCGGTTATGGGCTGCTGGCCGGTTTTGAGGTGCCGGTGCGGCGGGCCTGCGTGATGATCGGCCTGGTGCTGTTGTGGCGCCTGCGATTTCGTCACCTCGGCGCCTGGTGGCCGCTGTTGCTGGCGCTCGACGGTGTTTTGCTACTGGATCCGCTGGCGAGTCTGCAACCGGGTTTCTGGCTGTCGTTCGCGGCGGTGGCGGTGTTGATCTTCACTTTCGGTGGTCGGCTGGGCCCCTGGCGCTGGTGGCAAACCTGGACCCGCGCCCAATGGCTGATCGCGATTGGCCTGTGCCCGTTGCTGCTGGTGCTCGGGTTGCCGATCAGTCTCAGCGGGCCGGTGGCCAATTTGCTCGCGGTGCCCTGGATCAGCATGGTCGTGCTGCCTCCGGCATTGCTGGGCACGCTGTTTTTACCCCTTCCTTACGTGGGCGAAGGGTTGTTGTGGTTGGCAGGAGGTTTGATCGACCTTTTGTTCAAGGGCCTGACGCTGATGGCCGGGTACTTGCCCGCGTGGGTGCCGGTGGCCGTCCCGTTGTGGGTATGGGTACTCGGCACACTCGGTGCCTTTCTACTATTAATGCCTCGAGGTGTGCCGTTTCGCGCGTTGGGTTGGCCGATGCTGCTGTTGCTGGTTTTTCCGCCCCGGGAGCGCTTGCCTGAAGGCATCGCCGAAGTCTGGCAGCTGGATGTCGGCCAGGGTTTGGCCATCCTGGTGCGCACCCGACATCACGCACTGTTGTATGACACCGGGCCACGTTTCGGCGATTTCGACCTGGGCGAGCGTGTGGTGCTGCCGGCATTACGCAAACTGGGAGTGGAGGGGCTCGATTTGATGTTGATCAGCCATGCCGACGCCGATCATGCGGGCGGCGCCCGGGCCGTTGCCAATGGTCTGCCGGTGAAACGGGTGGTCAGTGGCGATCCCCAGGCGCTGCGGCCCGAGTTGCAGGCCGAAGGCTGCGAGAGCGGCAAGCAATGGGTCTGGGATGATGTGAGGTTCCAGCTCTGGCAATGGTCTTCGGCCAGCGACAGCAATCAAAAATCCTGCGTCCTGCAGATAGAAGCCAACGGTGAGCGTCTGTTACTGACCGGCGATATAGACGCCGCAGCCGAGCGGGCGCTGCTCGACAGTCCACTGGCCGTCACCACTGATTGGTTGCAGGCGCCGCACCACGGCAGTCGCAGTTCGTCATCGATGGCGTTGCTTGCCGCGTTGCAGCCCAAGGCGGTGTTGATCTCTCGTGGCCAGGGAAATTCATTCGGTCATCCCCATCCCACAATCATGGCGCGCTATCGAAAGCGAGGCATTTCGATCCATGACAGTGCCGAGCAGGGTGCCATCCGTCTGCAACTGGGACGCTTCAAGCCGCCATGGACGATGCGTCAAGAACGGCGTTTCTGGCGCTCTGCACAGTAACCCGGAGTGATTAAACACCGACTGGATGCGACATCACGGTCTTCGGTGCGCTCACCCCCTATGTTAGAGTGGCGCACTTTTTCGAGGGGGCTGTCACTGTGTGGGAATTGGTCAAATCCGGCGGCTGGATGATGCTGCCGATCATTTTGAGTTCCATCGCGGCCATGGCAATCGTCGCCGAGCGTCTCTGGACCCTGCGAGCCAGCCGTGTGACCCCGGAGCATTTGCTCGGGCAAGTCTGGGTGTGGATCAAGGACAAGCAACTCAATAAAGAAAAACTCAAGGAATTGCGCGCCAACTCGCCGTTGGGCGAAATCCTCGCGGCTGGCCTGGCCAACTCCAGGCATGGTCGCGAGATCATGAAAGAGTGCATCGAAGAGGCTGCGGCACGGGTCATTCACGAGCTCGAACGTTACATCAACGCGTTGGGCACCATCGCCGCCATGGCCCCGTTGCTGGGTCTGTTGGGTACGGTGCTGGGCATGATCGACATTTTCAGCGCGTTCATGGGCACGGGCATGGGTACCAATGCTGCGGTGCTGGCTGGCGGTATTTCCAAAGCGCTGATCACCACGGCCGCAGGCCTGATGGTCGGTATCCCGGCGGTCTTCTTCCACCGATTCCTGCAACGCCGGATCGATGAACTGGTGGTCGGCATGGAGCAGGAAGCGATCAAACTGGTCGAGGTGGTACAGGGTGACCGTGATGTCGACCTGAATGGGGGCAAAGCGTGAAATTCCGCCGTAAACCGCGGGAAACGGTAGACATCAACCTCGCGTCGCTGATTGACGTGGTGTTTATCCTGCTGCTGTTTTTCGTGGTCACCACCACGTTTACCCGTGAAACCCAGTTGCGCGTGGATCTGCCGGAAGCGGTCAGTGGTTCCCCTGCCGAAGACCAGCAGGTCAAACACCTGGACGTTGCCATCAGTGCCGAAGGTGCCTTCTCGGTGAATAATCAGGTATTGCCCAAGAACGACCTGGCGACCCTGATGGACGCACTGCAGAAAGAATCCAGTGGCGACACCAACCTGCCGCTGTCCATCAGCGCCGACGGCAAGACCCAGCATCAGTCCGTCATTACCGCCATGGACGCCGCCGGCAAACTCGGTTTCAGTCACCTGCGCATGACCACTGTCGAGGCGGCGCCGCCCGCGCCCTGATGGCCATGTCCGATCGCTTGCTCGCCGCGTGGTACCAAGGTCATCCGGCCCTGAAGCTGTTGCAGCCGCTGGAGTGGTTGTATCGGCGCGTGGTCATTAACAAGCGCAAGCGTTTTCTGGCGGGTGAGGGCGAGATCTATCAACCGCCGGTGCCGCTGATCGTCGTGGGTAATATCACCGTCGGCGGCACCGGCAAGACGCCGCTGATTCTGTGGATGATCCAGCACTGCCAGCGCAGCGGTTTGCGGGTCGGCGTGGTCAGTCGGGGTTATGGCGCCAAGCCGCCACAACTGCCGTGGCGGGTTGAGGCGGATCAAAGCGCCGAGATCGCGGGCGACGAACCGCTGTTGATCGTCCAGCGCACCGGCGTTCCGTTGATGATCGACCCGGACCGCAGCAGCGCCGTCAAAGCCCTGCTGGCGAGTGAACCACTGGACTTGATCCTGTCCGACGACGGCATGCAGCATTACCGACTGGCCCGCGACCTTGAACTGGTGCTGATCGATGCCGCCCGCGGCCTGGGCAATCAGCGTTGCCTGCCAGCCGGGCCGTTGCGTGAACCGGTCGAGCGTCTGCAAAGTGTCGACGCGGTGCTCTACAACGGTGCCGATGCCGATCGCGACGACGGTTTTGCCTTCCAGCTGCAACCCACCGAATTGATCAATCTGCACAGCGGCGAGCGGCGTCCCCTTGACCACTTTCCCGCTGGCCAGGCGCTGCACGCCGTGGCCGGGATCGGCAATCCGCAGCGTTTCTTCACAACCCTCGAAACGTTACACTGGCAACCAGTCCCGCATGCGTTTGCCGACCACGCCGAATACAGCGTGCAGGCCTTGAATTTCACACCGTCATTGCCGTTGGTGATGACCGAAAAGGACGCGGTGAAGTGCCGTGCCTTCGCCGCCGCCGATTGGTGGTACCTGGCGGTCGATGCTGCGCCATCACCGGCTTTCGTGGCCTGGTTCGATACGCAGCTGATGCGCCTGTTGCCGGCTCGTCTTTTGCCTTAAATCCATTTATCCAGGGAATGCTCATGGACACCAAATTGCTCGATATCCTCGCTTGCCCGGTCTGCAAAGGCCCGCTCAAGCTCAGCGCCGACAAAACCGAGCTGATCAGCAAAGGCGCAGGCCTGGCTTACCCGATTCGTGACGGCATCCCGGTGATGCTCGAAACCGAAGCCCGCACCCTGACCACCGACGAGCGTCTGGATAAATGACCACAGACTTTACCGTTGTCATTCCATCGCGTTACGCCTCCACCCGCTTGCCGGGCAAGCCGCTGCTGCTGATCGCCGGCAAGCCGATGATCCAGCACGTCTGGGAACAGGCGAGCAAAAGCAGTGCTCAGCGCGTGGTGGTTGCCACTGACGATGCGCGCATCGTCGAGGCCTGCAAAGGGTTTGGCGCTGAAGTGGTGCTGACCCGCGAAGATCACAATTCCGGCACCGACCGTTTGGCTGAAGTCGCCGCGAAACTGGGCCTGGCGCCCGACGCCATTGTGGTCAACGTCCAGGGTGACGAACCGCTGATCCCGCCGAGCGTGATCGATCAGGTGGCCGCCAACCTGGCCGCCCACACCGAAGCGCGCATGGCCACGCTGGCCGAGCCGATCGAAGACGTGGAAACCCTGTTCAATCCCAATGTGGTCAAGGTTGTCAGCGACCTTAATGGCCTGGCGCTGACCTTCAGTCGTGCCACCTTGCCGTGGGCCCGGGACGCGTTCGCCAAAAGCCGCGAGCAATTGCCGGAAGGCGTGCCGTATCGCCGCCACATTGGCATCTATGCCTACCGCGCCGGTTTCCTGCATGACTTCGTCAGCTGGGGCCCGTGCTGGCTGGAAAATACCGAATCCCTGGAACAGCTCCGCGCCCTGTGGCACGGCGTGCGGATTCACGTCGCCGACGCGCTGATCGCACCGCCGACCGGCGTCGATACCGTCGAAGACCTTGAGCGCGTTCGTCGCCTGCTGGAGGCCTGATGCGGGTTTTGTTTGTCTGCCTGGGCAACATCTGCCGTTCCCCCACGGCCGAAGGCGTGTTGCGACATAAACTGCGCGAAGCGGGGCTGGCCGATCAAATTGAAGTCGCCTCCGCGGGTACCGGTGACTGGCACGTCGGCAAGGCCCCGGACAAGCGCAGCCAGGCGGCGGCCAAGCTGCGCGGTTATGACCTGTCCGCCCAGCGCGCCCAGCAAGTGTCCCGCGCCGATTTCGCCACCTACGACCTGATTCTGGCGATGGACCACAGCAACCTGCGCAACCTCGAGGCCTTGCAACCGGCCAAGGGCAAAGCCGAGCTGGACCTGTTCCTGCGTCGCTATCAGTCGGAAATCGATGAAGTGCCGGATCCGTACTACGACGGCGACCAAGGCTTTGAGCAGGTGCTGGATCTGATCGAGCGCGCCAGTGATTTGCTGGTGATCGAATTGAAGGGACGGTTATGAGTTTGCAGGTCCAACCCCGGGTTTCGCTCAAGCCGTTCAACACCTTTGGCGTCGATGTTCAGGCCCGGCTGTTTGCCGAGGCCCATAACGATGCCGACGTGCGTGAAGCCCTGGCTTATGCGGTGGAACATGACGTGCCGCTGCTGGTGATTGGCGGTGGCAGCAACCTGCTGCTGACGGCCGATATCCAGTCGTTGGTGCTGCGCATGGCCACCCGCGGGATTCGCATCCTGAGCGATGACGGCAGCAAAGTCGTGATCGAAGCCGAGGCCGGTGAGCCTTGGCATCCGTTCGTGCAGCACACCCTGGCGCAGGGGTTGTCGGGACTGGAGAACCTCAGCCTGATTCCCGGCACCGTCGGTGCGGCACCGATGCAGAACATCGGCGCCTATGGTGTGGAGATCAAGGACGTGTTCGCCGGCTTGACCGCGCTGGATCGCCAGACCGGTGACTTGCGGGATTTCACCCTGGAAGAATGCAACTTCGCCTACCGCGACAGCCTGTTCAAACAGGAACCGGGGCGTTGGTTGATCCTGCGGGTACGTTTCATCCTGGACCGCGCCGCGCACCTGCATCTGGAGTACGGCCCGGTGCGTCAGCGCCTGACTGAGCAAGGTATCGATCACCCGACCGCCACCGATGTCAGCCAGGCGATTTGCAGCATTCGCAACGAAAAGCTTCCGGACCCGGCAGTGCTCGGCAATGCCGGCAGCTTCTTCAAGAATCCGTTGGTGCCAGCGGCGCTCGTCGCGCAACTCAAAGGTGAATACCCGGATCTGGTGGCCTACGCGCAACCCGACGGGCAGATGAAACTGGCGGCGGGGTGGCTGATCGAGCGGGCCGGCTGGAAAGGTTTCCGTGAAGCCGATGCCGGCGTGCATAAATTGCAGGCATTGGTGCTGGTCAACTACGGCAACGCGACCGGTCTGCAATTGCTGAACCTGGCGCAACGCATCCAGAAAGACATTTCAGAACGTTTTCATGTCGACCTGGAAATGGAGCCCAATCGGTATTGAGGCTACGCTTTCAAGAATGATCTAAAAGCCCTGCACACGTTTAACGGTGCAGGGCTTTTTTGTTAATGCTGGGTTAACTTAGCCACCTAACGATGCAAACGTTTGCTCCACCAAAGGCCCGATGCAGACGCTACCGTCCGTATAAGAGAGCCCATTTAGCCTGAGCCGATCTGCGTGATACCAACCGCCAACCCTGGGCGGCAGATTGCTCGACCCCATAACCAATAATATGCGGGCGTGCCCATGATTACCCTGAAGCTCAATGGTCAAGACCATCAACTCGATGTCACCGAGGACATGCCGCTGCTCTGGGCGATCCGCGACGTGGCCGGTTACAACGGCACCAAATTCGGCTGCGGCATGGGCCTGTGCGGCGCCTGCACCATCCATATCGACGGCGCCCCGGCGCGCAGTTGCATCACGCCGATCGGTTCAGTGGTCGGCCAGAACGTCACCACCATCGATAACCTGCACGCCGACCCGGTCGGGCAAGTCGTCCAGCAAGCCTGGCTCGACACCGCCGTGGCCCAGTGTGGTTTCTGCCAGGGCGGGCAGATCATGTCCGCCACGGCGTTGCTCAAGACCAACCCGAACCCCAGCGACGAACAGATCGAAGAGGCGATGGTCGGCAACATTTGCCGCTGCGGCACGTACAACCGCATCAAGACCGCCATCCGCCAGGCATCCACTCACCTGAAGGAGGCCAAGGCATGAGCCAGTTACCGAATGATTTCGCGCTGAGCAACCTCAGTCGTCGCGGTTTCCTCAAAGGCGTTGGCGCCACCGGTGCGTTGGTTTTGGTGGCGAGTTGGGGCTGGCAAGATGCTTTGGCTGCGGAGAAAGACAAGAAATTCGGCGCCGATGGCATGCCCAACGGCTGGATCGACGATCCAAAGGTTTACGTCAGCATTGCCGCTGACGGCAGGGTGACCGTGGTCTGCAACCGTTCGGAAATGGGCCAGGGTGTGCGCACCAGTCTGACGATGGTGGTGGCCGATGAACTGGACGCCGACTGGGCGATGATGAAGGTGCAACAGGCGCCGGGCGACGAAGTGCGCTTCGGCAACCAGGACACCGATGGCTCGCGCAGCATGCGCCACTGGTACGAGCCGATGCGTCGCTGCGGTGCTGCCGCGCGGACCATGCTTGAACAAGCCGCTGCCGAACAGTGGAAAGTGCCGGTCAGCGAATGCCATGCGCAATTGCATAAAGTCATCCATAAACCGAGCGGTCGTGAGCTGGGTTACGGCGCCTTGGCCGCCGCGGCCGGTGCGTTGGCAGTGCCGGCGCGTGACAGCCTGCGGCTCAAGCAGCCGTCGGAGTTCCGCTACATTGGCAAGGAAGGCACCAAGGCCATCGACGGTGCCGACATCGTCAATGGCCGCGCCATTTACGGTGCAGACGTTCATTTCGATGGCATGCTCTACGCCACCATTGCACGCCCTGCGGTGTACGGCGGCAAGGTCAAGTCCGTCGACTCCAGTGCCGCGATGAAAGTCCCGGGCGTGATCAAGGTCGTGCAGATCGAAGGCCATCCGCTGCCGTCGGAGTTTCAGCCATTGGGCGGCGTGGCCGTGGTCGCCAGTAATACCTGGGCGGCGATCAAGGGCCGTGAAGCGCTGAAAATCGAGTGGGATGATGGCCCTAACGCCAGTTACGACTCGATCGCCTACCGCAAGGAAATTGAGGCAGCCTCCCTCAAACCCGGCAAAGTGGTGCGCAATACCGGCAACATCGACGAAGTCATGGGCAGCGCCGACAGCACGCTCGAAGCGTCCTATTACCTGCCGCACCTGACGCAAGCACCCATGGAACCGATGGTCGCCATCGCCCGCTTCAAGGACGGTGTGTGCCAAGCCTGGGCCCCAAGCCAGGCCCCCCAAGTCACCCGCGAACGCATTGGCGAGCGCCTCGGCATTGCGTTCGATAACGTCACCTTTAACGTCACTTTGTTGGGCGGCGGTTTTGGGCGTAAATCCAAACCGGACTTCATCATCGAAGCGGCCATCCTCGCCAAGGAATTCCCCGGCAAGGCCGTGCGGGTGCAATGGACCCGTGAAGACGACATCCACTGCTCCTATTTCCACACGGTGTCGGCCGAGTACCTGAAAGCCAGCCTGAACAAGGACGGCCTGCCGTCCGGCTGGTTGCACCGCACCGTAGCGCCGAGCATCACCGCGTTGTTTGCGCCGGGCATGAACCACGAGGCAGCCTTCGAACTGGGCATGGGTTTCACCAACATGGCTTACGCGATCCCCAACGTGCGCCTGGAAAACCCGGAAGCGGCGATTCACACCCGGGTCGGCTGGTATCGCTCGGTGTCGAACATTCCTCACGGTTTTGCGATTCAGAGCTTTGTCGATGAACTGGCGCACAAGGCCGGCCAGGATCCGCTCAAGTACCAGATCAAATTGCTGGGCCCGGACCGGCAGATCGATCCGCGCACCTTGAGTGAAGAGTGGAACTACGGCGAATCCCCCGAGCGTTATCCGATCGATACCGCGCGGATGCGCACGGTGCTGGAAACCGCTGCCAAAGCCGCCGGTTGGGGTCGTGAGTTACCCAAGGGCCGAGGTTTGGGGCTGGCGGTGCATTACAGCTTCGTGACCTATGTGGCGGCGGTAATCGAGGTTGAAGTCAAAGACGACGGCACGCTGATCGTGCACAAGGCCGACATCGCAGTGGATTGCGGTCCGCAGATCAACCCCGAGCGGATTCGCTCGCAGTTCGAAGGCGCCTGTGTCATGGGGCTGGGCAACGCGGTGCTGGGGGAAATCAGCTTCAAGGACGGTAAGGTCCAGCAGGACAACTTCCACATGTACGAAGTGGCGCGCATGTCCCTGGCGCCGAAGGAAGTCGCGGTTCATCTGGTCACGCCGCCAGGCAATGTGCCACTGGGCGGTGTCGGTGAACCGGGCGTGCCACCGATTGCGCCAGCACTGTGCAACGCAATCTTTGCCGCCACCGGCAAGCGCATCCGCAACCTGCCGGTTCGTTATCAGCTGCAAGGTTGGCAGAAGGCACAAGCCTGATGGACAGCGTCGATCTGAACGTCCTGCGCAGCGTGCTCGAATGGCGCCGCGCCGGTCAGCGGGTGGTGTTGTACAGCGTGGTCCAGACCTGGGGCACCGCGCCGCGGGCACCTGGCGCCATGCTGGCGTTGCGTGAAGATGGTGTGGTGATTGGCTCGGTGTCCGGTGGTTGTGTCGAAGACGATTTGATTGCCCGGCTGCATGACGGTCGGATTCCCGCCGATGGGCCGCCGGTGCAGTTGATCACTTACGGCGTCACCCGTGAGGAGGCGGCACGCTTCGGTTTGCCGTGCGGCGGCACCTTGCGCCTGACCGAGGAGCGGGTCGGTGATCCGGCTTGGGTCGCCGAGTTGCTGGCGCGCTGCGAGGCGCATGAAATCGTGGCTCGCTCGCTCAGTATCGAGACGGGTGAAGTCACGCTGCAACCGGCTGACAAGACGGATGTCCTGACGTTCGATGGCAAAACGTTGCGGGCCATTTACGGTCCACGTTGGCGGCTGTTGCTGATCGGTGCGGGGCAGTTGTCCCGGTATGTCGCCGAGATGGCACGGTTGCTGGATTTCGAAGTGCTGATCTGCGATCCGCGCACCGAGTTCGTTTACGGCTGGGAAGAGCAGCACGGGCGATTTGTTTCGGGTATGCCCGATGACGCGGTGCTCAGCATCCAGACTGACGAGCGTACGGCCATCGTCGCACTGACCCACGATCCTCGACTCGATGACATGGCGCTGCTGACGGCGCTGGACTCCAGGGCGTTTTATGTCGGTGCCCTGGGGTCGCGGGTCAACAGCTTGAAGCGCCGGGACAATCTGGCTCAGCTAGGCTTGTCACAAGAGGCTATCGCTCGGCTGCACGGTCCGATCGGTTTGCACATTGGCAGCCACACACCGGCGGAAATCGCTTTATCGCTGCTGGCTGAAATTGTCGCGATCAAGAACGGTGTCGAGCTCAAGCAGAAGAAGCTGTTGCAGGAGGGCGTATGAGCGAACCCATCGGCGTCATTGTGCTGGCAGCGGGGCAGGGCCGTCGGTTTCGACAGGAGGCCGGTGTCGAGCGGGACAAGCTGGTGGCGGATTGCACGGGGCGCGACGGCGCTGTGCATTCGATGATCGAGCAAGTGCTGGTGAATTTGCCAGCGTCTCTTGAGAAGCGCGTCCTGGTGACCACGGTGGATCGACCGCAAGTGATCCGCATGGCCAAGGCTTATGGTTGCGAAATTGTGCTGATTGAATCGACCGGCATGGGTGACAGCATCGCGGCCGGGGTGGCGGCATGTCCGCAGCTCGGTGGCTGGCTGATTGTGCTGGGGGATATGCCGTTTATCCTTCCTGCGAGTATTGAGCGTGTGGTGGCGGAGATTGCTGATGACGCCGTCAGTGTTCCGGTGCATGAAGGCGAGTTCGGGCATCCGGTGGGATTTGGGCGCAGCTTTGGTGCCGCGTTGATGGCGTTGTCCGGTGATCGAGGCGCCAAGGCGTTGTTTGCGCAGGCCCGGGTGGTCGAGGTAGCCGTGGACGATCCCGGGGTGTTGTGGGATGTGGATGTGCCAGAGAAGTTGACCTTCAAGTAGCCTTGGAACAGATTCCCTGTGGGAGCGAGCCTGCTCGCGATAGCGTTGGATCAGCGTGCATAAATATCGAATGTTAAACCGCCATCGCGAGCAGGCTCACTCCCACAGAGGGGGATGTTCATGGACATAAAAAAGCCCCGCCTGGATCACCAGGCGGGGCTTTTTATTAGCCGATGGAATCAGACGAGAGGTTTAGGCTCGTGTTCTTTTTCCAGGGCTTGCTCGTGTTGCTCTACCGCTTCCTGAACGGAACGCGGTGCTTCTTCGATCACCGATTCAGCGGGTTCGGCAGCAGCGACTTCAGCAGCCAGGGCAGGTGCTGCCTCGACGACTTCAGCGACAACCGGTGCTGGTTCGACAGCCGCCGGAGCAGCAGCGGCAGCCAGTTCGGCTTCCTTCTGCAGACGCTCCTCTTCACGCTTGCGACGACGCACTTCACGTGGATCGTTCGGCGCACGGCCACTTGGCGTCAGGGCGCTGACAGGGGCGGCTTCGACTTGCGGTGCGGCCACTTCGGCAACAACCGGCGCTTCAACCACCGGAGCAGGCTCGGCAGCAGCAACCACTGGCTCGGACACCATGGCCTCGGCTTCTGGCGCTTCGGCGACAGGTGGCTCGGCAACCCAGTTGAACGCCGTTTGCTCTTCGCGAACTTCACGGACAGCTTCGGTGACTGTTTCGCTGGCTGTTTCGGCTGCCGGTTCTGCGGCAACTACTGGCTCAGCGGCAGCTTCGAATACAGGCTGTGCTTCACGAACCGGGGCCACTTCGATTTCCGGAGCGGCGGTGGCTTCGACCGGAGTCGTTGCTTCAACCACTGGCGCTTCCACTGGAGCCGTTTCCAGGGTGGCGGCAGTTGCGCGTTCGGCTTGCTCGTTAGCCTGTGCTTCGGCTGGAGCGCTGATCACGGTGCTGGCAACGGCTGCGGTAACAGCCAGGCCGGCGGCCAGATCGGCTGCGCTTGGCGCTTGGCTGGTTTCGGCAGCTTCGTTACCTTCGGCGGACTCGGATTCTTCCGAACCTTCGATCACGTTACCGTTGGCATCGCGCTGACGCTCGCGACGGTTGCTGCGACGACGCTGGCCACGGGAACGGCGGCGTGGGCGATCGCCTTCGGCGCCGTCCTGACTGTCTTCCTGCAGTTGCTCTTCGTTGGTAACCAGTTCTTCTTCAGCTACAGCGGCAGCGGCTTGGGCTTGCTCGGCACGTGGCTGACGTTCTTCACGCGGTGGGCGTGGAGCACGTTCTTCACGTGGCTGACGAGCTGGACGCTCTTCAACGGCAGCAGCGGTAGCAGCGGCGGCCGGAGCGGCATCCAGAGGCTCGCGCAGTTCACGAACCGGACGCTCTTCACGATCGCCACGTGGCTTGCGATCTTCGCGAGGAGCGCGCGGTGCACGTTCTTCACGAGGTGCGCGTGGTGCGCGCTCTTCACGTGGAGCGCGTTCTTCGCGGGCGACTGCTACTGCTGGCGTTTCCTCGCGGGCTTCGCGTGGCTCACGTGGTGCGCGCTCTTCACGCGGTGCACGTTCCTCGCGAGGCTTGCGTTCTTCATCGCGGCGACCGTTACGGTTGCGGCTCTGCTGACGACCATTGCGACGCTCTTCGTTGCGGGCCGGACGCTCGGTGGTTGCCGGTTTTTCAACCACCACCGGAGCAGCAGGCTCTTCCTTGGTCGCGAACAGGCTGACCAGCGACTTCACCAGGCCTTTGAACAGGCTTGGCTCCGGCGCGGCGACCGGTGCGGCAACAGGAGCGGCAGCGACGACTTCGGTCGGAACCGGAGCGTTGGCGCGGGCCGGAGCTGTCTTGACCGCGGCTTCCTGGCGTACCAGGGTGCGGGTCGCAGCGGCTGGCTGGACTTCTTCGACTTCGGCAGCGGCAGCAGCGATTTCGTAGCTGGACTGGCCGACTGCGGCTTCCGGGCTGTCATCGCGCAAACGCTGCACTTCGAAGTGCGGCGTTTCGAGGTGATCGTTCGGCAGAATGACGATGCGGGCACGGGTGCGCAGTTCGATCTTGGTGATCGAGTTGCGTTTTTCGTTGAGCAGGAACGCGGCGACCGGGATCGGCACTTGGGCACGAACTTCGGCAGTGCGGTCTTTCAGGGCTTCTTCTTCGATCAGGCGCAGAATCGCCAGCGACAGCGATTCAACGTCACGGATGATGCCGGTGCCGTTGCAACGCGGGCAAACGATGCCGCTGCTTTCGCCCAGCGATGGACGCAGGCG
>Ga0255334_1000366_pt1 | contig 39700 bp, 33 predicted proteins | sample EtOH5_35cm_T3_12_FD_202080 | JGI IMG/M metagenome (GOLD analysis project Ga0255334, IMG submission 202080) | Sandy soil microbial communities from University of British Columbia, Vancouver, Canada - EtOH5_35cm_T3_129 | ecosystem: Engineered > Artificial ecosystem > Sand microcosm > Unclassified ... | reverse complement strand
AAGGTCGACATAGCTGAACAAGGACCCAGCCACCGCGTCGCTGCCGCGCATTCTCACCCCGTCCGACTGCGCCAACAGCGAATCACGGACACGGAATTCAGGCTACGAATTTCAGCAGCCTGCTAGACGATGCGGCGGGTTTCCTCTGCGTTCATCCGATTCACGTAATCGGCGACGCCATTGGACTGAATAGCGATCAGGTCCACCGCCGAAAGCAGTTTTGCTAGAGCGGCTGTCGTGACGGCACCCGCAACGCAAGCGCCGACACTGCCGAGAGCCAGCGCCAGTGGGAGCCAGCTTAATTCGACGCAAGAATCGCCTCTGATAATCATCTGGCAGGCATCGTAAAGCTGCCTTCCCGCGCCTCGACCCAACGCGAACCATTCGATTATCAAAACAATGGCGCCGAGCAGAAGAATCCCCGCGATCATCCAACAGGCGCGAGACAGGAATTTCATGACGGCCTTTTGATTCAGATATGGAAAGGATGTCTGGTGGCCTGCGGCGCGTTCAGGGTGATGGCGCCTTTCGGCTGCGTGATATCCGAAACCGCGTTGGCTACACCGCCCCCGCAAGCCGAACCGGGCTTTTGCTGCGGCGAGCGTGGGCGCGTGGCCCTGACCGTTGGGGGTGCGTGTGGTGTGTCCACTTTTGTCCACCGCCAAAAAAAGTGGATAGAAGAGTGGATAAAGAAAAACATAATTAGTATAAGAGTTTACGGCCCTTTTATCCACTTTATCCACTTTATCCACTTTATCCATTAAAAATAAGAGATACGTGAAAAGCCAAAATTCATTCGGGAAAATTAATGAATTAATTAATTAAATCATTTAATTCGTTACGATAATTTTTCGATTAGGGGTTTAGAGCCCTTTCTCCGATTTCGAAAAACTAGTGGATAAAGTGGATAAAGTGGATAAAATCGGCGGAAAGGCAATTAGAATAAGGGTTTCCCCTTATCCACTCTTCTATCCACTCCCTATGGTGCGGGTAAAAAAGTGGATAAGGGAAAATTCACACCGTCAGAACGCTTCGCCCGGAGCGTGGGGACGCGAGATGGCGCTGATACCTGCACCCTCCACCCCCCCATAGCTTGGATCGCCAAAGCCCGTTTTATCGGCTGTGGCCCTGACCAAAGGGTAAGCCTGAACACCGCTGTTCTTGGGGACGTAGCGCTTCTTGTGCTCCCTGCTCCTACCCGGACCGACAAGGGAAAGACCGTTTAGGATGTTATGAATCTCTTTCGGCCCGAGAGTGCCTCCCTCAGCCCTCACCAGATTTTCGTCTGTGAGGTAAAAGTGGCGGTCGTCGTACCACCCTTCGCGGACCAGGCCCCTGGCGGTCGTCGGGTCGTCACATCCGCAAATGGTGGTTCCGAAGCGCTCTGTAATCCACTGGTTGATGCGATCCTTAACCGCTTCATTCCCGTTCGCGACCGGCCCTTCTAGGTAGAGGCCCCACAAGCGTCTGGTGGCGTCCTCGATGCGCTGCGCGGCTTCCACAGGGAGGATGCCTAAGCGCCCTACCAGCCGCGCAGCAAGGCAGATGGTAGCGGGGATTTCGGCCGTCCTGCCGAGCTTGCCACTCACGCCTTTGGCGAGGTCATGCGCGATCTCGCCATGCTCTTTCCTAAGTGAATTCGGATCAGAGACATACCCGCCATCGAAGAGCGACTGAACAAAGAGCTTCCCCGCGTGACCGAAATTCTTTCGAAACCCTTCTTCGCGAAAAGATTTGATAAACTCGTGAGAAACGGCTTCGTTAAATCCGACAACACCCACGTTCCATTGCCGAGTTTCTGCGCCACCACCCAAAATTTTACCGCTCTCTTTGGCAAGGTATTCGGCGGGTGTCTTCTCGCCCGTGATCACAACGAATGTGGACCAAGCGAATGGGTTGTCCCGCAAGTCACGGTTCACGTCCATGGCGTCCTTACCTACACCCGCGCTTACCGTGTAGATGATCTGCTCCAAGTCCTTCTTCGGCGCGAGGTTGAGTTCATCATACGCTAGGATCGTGCCGTTACCCCGGCTTGCAACGGCATCTACAGCGTTGGCGGTTGATCGAAAGGTCTTCGCCAAACCTGACCCCTTTTTGGGGTCAGGTTGCGACCATGGTGACACAGCCAACTCAAGCGACAGAGACTTGCCCGTGCTGCTCTTGCCGATCAGGCACACGCCAATCGTCGGCAAGCCTAGTAGGTCCATCAGAGGGCCACAGAAGCCCATACCGACGCCCATAGCCCAATGGGGTGTGTTCTCAACAGACATGGCTGTCAGGACGTGCTCCTGCCAGCCTTGGAAGGTCCCTAAAGTCCCGACTCCCAAAGGCAGAATTTGGCTGGACTCAAGGCGCATGTCATGCCCGCCATCACAGCCATTACCGAGCACCGTACCATCGGATGGCATGGCGAAAAGTTTCGCGTCCTCATCCCACCCCCGACGCGGAAGCACCTCAATCGTCTTTGGCGCGTGGTTCGCCATTACATAATCGGCGAATTCGTCTGAGGGTCTGCTGCCAGCTAGCCACCCTTTGCCTCTCAGAACGCTTACTAAACCCCCCCGGCTGGTCAGATCACCACGGCGCACCTCAATAGAGCGGGGGGCGCCGTCGAGGTCACGGATGAACAACTGAACGGTTGTATCGCCAGTGTCGCGTCTCACTAATTGAGCGTGCAGGGTCACGGGCGTCCACTTCTTCTGCTGCTCTACCTTACCACTGCCAACCTTGTCATTTTTCCCGCCACTCTCGGCTTTAAAGACGGTGTACCACCAGACGCCATTCGCATGTCGCACATACTTAGCAGGCGACCCCATCCACGTCTTTGGTATCGGGTATAGAGCCATGATGTCGTCTTCAGTTTCTGCTACGGGCTTCGGCTTATCTAGGCCCTTTGGCTTTGCGGGCGCCCTTCCCGCCGCAGCAAAGACGTCTTCTCCTTCCGCTGAAATCACAACCGAAGGGGATGCAACGATCTCAGTTACAAACATTTCAGAAGGAACGTCATCAAACTCAGCGTTTAACTCTTCGTCCAGCACCCCAGGCTGTTCGCGCGCCCATTCGGCGCACGCACCATAGTCGTTATCCCACATGAACATTTGGCAGATGTCAAAAGCGTTTGCCGGTCTACTATCAAACGGGCAAGAGGTATGCTTGAGCAGCAACTTAGTGTTGCCCGCCAGAATCTTCCCGCCGCCCGGTTTTCGACGGGCTTGCGGCCAAGCAACTCTGCGCGGCGCCTATACCAAGCAACCCAGGCGAAGCCGTCTAGGGGCTCTTCCATCCAAAACCAAAGATGTGCTGACAGACCCGGCTTCTTATTTCCTGGCTTAACGACCCCAGCACTGCTAGATAGTTGGTAAATGCAATCACTAATGGCAAACTCAGCACCAATCTCTTCGGTAATCGCCCTTTCAATATATTCGCGCGTATCCTTAAGGTCGAAAACACGACCAGGGATCGTATAATTATCAATATCAAAGCACACCCAATGGTGCGGGGTATCGCGCAGTAGGACTTGCCTTCGAAGGTAAGAGTACGATTCCTTCGTCGTGTCATCTGGTTGCAGCGTAGAGAACGTTTTGAAGAGCGACGCATCCATAAAATTTGATGGCTTACCCCCACCAACTACGATTGCAGCGACTTCTTTTTTCCGTTCTTCTTCGGCTGCCGCGACTTCGCTATGAGGAAAATACTCTCCGCGAATGGCGGCACGACGTTTGTTCATGCTGTTTTGGACGAGAATATCCCGCAAGTCCTCAAATGAGGAAAGCGGGAACTCCCTGTGTGCGAAATACAGATGGCTGCTATAATTTACTGTTACTTCCTTGCCATTGGCATCTAGTATAAACTTCTTAGCAAGGTGGCATTCCTTCGGGACACTGATGAATGTGATAAAATCCGGCGGTGGCGTCTTGTCTGTAACACGTTCTGCTGTGGCGGAAACATTATTTGACTTAGTGGGGGTAGTGGGCTGAGAATCAGACATGATGTCTATTAAAGTCCTTGACGCGAAGCACCTTTTCTGGGTATGAAGTGCTTACTAGGTTGATAAAAGATGTTACTCACCCCAGGTGCTTCACAGGCGCCTGGGGTTTTTGTTTTGGCGTGGGCATTTCAAAAATGCCCGCGCCTAGGCTCTCCCCAAAAGCCTGCCTAAGTCCGGCAGCCTTTTGGGTAATTTCAAAAATTGAATATGCGGTTCGGTGTTTCCCTGATCGCCTCAGCGGCGCGGCGGGGAAATCTAATATGACTCAGTGCTGAACGCTGGCTTCGCCAGAGCAAAAATTCAAAAGTGCTTCCCGAACGATGTAGATTCGGCCACCGATCTGGCGGTGTGGCACGACCGGGAGCAAGTGCCGGTAGACCGTAGCGCGAGACAGCCCAAGCTCTGCCGCCGCCTCGTCAATGGTGGTAAAAATAGTTTGCGGGCGCTGGGGGGTCAGAACACCGCCGTTTGTGGCGGGAGCCGGATGGTATGCGTAGGTTTCTTTTAGAATCTTGAGCTTATCAAGGCGCGGTAACTTAGGCATGGTGTGTTTTGGTCTCCAAAGTGATGCAGGTCAGTCTGCAAAAAAGCCATTACCAGATCAGGTTGACCAAATGCAAGATGGCGCTGCACTGAACCCAAAGAAAAATCAATCCTGAAAAATATTAAACATCGTCCATGTTGTGGGTCTAAGGTTGGCAGGCACGGTAGGTAAGGACGGGTTGCCGCTTCGACCCCCGTCCCCCGGCCGGGTCCCTCCGCTTCCTGAGCTACCAATCGCGCCCGCTGCCTTTCATGGGGCGCCACGCGGCTATGCGGCTCCGCTGGCACGCCTCGCCCCGCGCTGGCGCCGACAAGGGCGCTGCTCTCCAGATAAGCGCCCAGGTGCCCGTGCGGGCGGGGAGAGAGGGAAGGTATCGGGACGGGCTGCGCTACGCCGTTGCACCCACCAAACGCGGATATGCGCGCGCCCCGACTTCGCAACGGCAGGCAGGGGCGGGAGTCGCCCCGAGGGGGAAGTTTAGTGATTTGTTTATTGGCGGGGTGCCCAGGCGGGCTAACCCATTGAAAAAGCACCCGTCCCCAACGAGATTCGAACTCGTGTTACCGCCGTGAGAGGGCGGTGTCCTAGGCCTCTAGACGATGGGGACATATCCGAGGGTCGCGCCATGTACCCCCTGTCTCCGGCGGGATCAACCCCACCGGCCTCACTCGCTGACGCGCAGCTCGCCTGCCACCGTCCCGCGCCGCGCATCCAGCAGCAGCACGCGGTCGCCATCCGGGCGGCGCACCCAGACCGCGATCCGCCCTTCGGCCGCCGCCATCCCGCCGATGCTGGTGCCGGCCGGTTGGCCGAGGCTCAGCGCCAGCCGCGGCGGTTCTGCCCCGCCACCTGCGCGCTGGACGAGCAGCACGACGAGCGTCACGGTGCCCGCCACGATCAGCACCCCCATCACGGTCACCAGAATCTTGAGCGCGCCCACAACCCCTCCTGAATCCCACATCGTCCAGGTCCTGCCCGAGCAGGCCGGCGCCCGCCTGGACCGTTTCCTGGCCGAGGCGATAGGCTCGTTGTCGCGATCCCGCGTCAAGGCATTGATCGAGGCGGGGCACGCGACCCGCGACGGCATCCCGACCCGCGAACCCGCCGACGCCGTGCGCCTGGGCGCGACCTACGCCCTGCAGGTGCCGCCCCCGGTGCCGGCAACCCCCCAGGGCCAGGACATCCCGCTGACCATCCTGTTCGAGGATGCGCATCTCCTCATCCTCGACAAGCCGGCGGGGCTGGTGGTGCATCCCGCGCCCGGCAACCTCGATGGCACGCTGGTCAATGCGCTGATCTCCCATGCCGGCGACGAGCTGACCGGCATCGGCGGCGAGGCCCGTCCCGGCATCGTGCATCGGCTGGACAAGGACACCTCCGGCGTCATGGTCGTCGCCAAGTCGGAACTGGCGCATCGCCGCCTGTCGGACGCCTTCGCCGCGCGGGACCTTGATCGCGAATACATCGCCTTGGCCTGGGGCCTGCCGACCCCGGCCAGCGGCGAAGTCGATGCCGCCATCGGCCGCCATGCGACGGACCGCAAGCGCATGGCGGTGGTGGGGCCGGGCGGCGCCCGTTCGGGCAAGACCGCCCTGACCCGCTATGCGACCGACCGTGCCTGGGGGGCCTCGGTGTCGCTGCTGCGGCTGCATCTGGCGACCGGGCGGACCCATCAGATCCGGGTGCATATGGCGCATATCGGCCATCCGCTGGTCGGAGACCCCGTCTACCTGCGCCGCACCCCCGCCGCCGCCAAATCCCTGGCGGCCCCGGTGCGGGAGGCGCTGCTGGCCTTCCCTCGGCAGGCGCTGCATGCGGCCAGCCTGGGCTTTGTGCACCCCATCACCGGGGCGGCGCTGTCCTTCACCACGCCGCTGCCCGCCGATATGGCCATGCTGGTCGAAAAATTGGACGAAAAACCGCGCTGAACGCGACGTAGGCCCTTGTCTTGGCCGAAATAGCTCTCTATCTACTCGATATTGCCGCAACAGGCGGTTACGCTGCAGCCCCGGCACCCTATGTCGGTTGTGCTTGCACGCCTCCCTACATCGATGTAACCTTCGCGCGTTGGTGATGTCCGGTGCCACTTGAATGGCGTTGCGACCCGACTTTCTTCGGCCCCGTTCGTGACCGGGGCACAGGGTTTCGCGTTAGGGCCGGTAGTCGCCAGGTGTCCCATCCCGGGCACCGATCACAGGCCATATCGGGCCCCGCCGTCACGGGTGGCCCCCTCTGGCCCAGGAGGACGAGTCAATGGCGTCTTTCGCCCTGCCCATCGCGCCGGAAGGCAACCTCTCCCGCTACCTGCAGGAGATCCGCAAGTTCCCGATGCTCACGCCGGAGGAAGAACTCTCCCTGGCGAAGCGCTGGCGGGACCATGGAGACCATCCGGCCGCGCATAAGCTTGTCACCTCGCATCTGCGTCTCGTCGCCAAGATCGCCATGGGCTATCGCGGCTACGGCCTGCCGGTCGGGGAGCTGATCTCCGAAGGCAATGTCGGCATGATGCAGGCCGTCAAGCGCTTCGACCCCGACCGCGGCTTCCGCCTCGCGACCTATGCGATGTGGTGGATCCGCGCCGCCATTCAGGAATACATCCTGCACTCCTGGTCGCTGGTGAAGATGGGGACGACGGCGGCCCAAAAGAAGCTCTTTTTCAACCTGCGTCGGCTGAAGGGCCAGATGGCGGCGTTGGAGGAAGGCGATCTGCAGCCCGAACAGGTCGCCAAGATCGCCCATCGGCTCCAGGTGCCGGAGCAGGATGTGATCTCCATGAACCGCCGCCTGGCCAGCGCCGACAACAGCCTGAACGCCCCGCTGCGCGCCGATGGCGACGGTGAGTGGCAGGACTGGCTGGTGGATGAGAGCGATAGCCAGGAGACCGAGCTCGCCGAACGCGAGGACATGGGCAACCGTCGCGACCTGCTGAACAGCGCGCTCAAGACCCTCAATGAACGCGAGCGCCACATCCTGATCGAGCGTCGCCTCAAGGACGAGCCGACGACGCTGGAGGAACTCTCGCAGCAGTACAACATCAGCCGCGAGCGGGTGCGCCAGATCGAGGTGCGTGCCTTCGAGAAGCTGCAGAAGAGCATGAAGTCCCAGGTCGTCGAGCGTCGCCTGACCCTGGCCTGACCAAAGCCGGGGCCATTGCTCCCGCTGATGACGACCATCCCGCCCCGGCATTGGCTGCCGGGGCGGGGGAATGCCACCTTCCTCGGCGAAGGAGCATTCGCATGACCACCACACCCCCGAGCCTGCGCATCGGACACGTCCACCTCAAGGTCGCCGACATGGAGCGCGCCCTGGGGTTCTGGTGTGACGTGATCGGGCTGACCGTGATGCAGCGGGCCGGCAGCCGCGCCACCTTCCTGTCGGCCGATGGCTATCACCACCACATTGGGCTCAATACCTGGGAGTCGCTGGGTGGCAGCCCGCCGCCGGATGATGCGACCGGGCTCTATCATGTCGCGCTGCTCTATCCGGATCGCTGCGCGCTGGCGACCGCGCTGCAGCGGCTGGTGGCCGCAGGGGTGCCGCTGGAAGGCGCCTCCGACCATGGCGTCAGCGAGGCGCTGTATCTGCGCGACCCCGATGGCAATGGCGTGGAACTCTACCGCGACCGGCCGGAGGCGGAATGGCCGCGGGACGCCCAGGGGAATATCGCCATGACCACGGCGCGGCTGGACCTGCGGGCGTTGCTGGCGGAGGCGGTGGCTGCCTAGCGCATCTTCACGCCGGTCTCGCCGCGCGCCTCGGCCGCGGCGATCAGCCGGAGTTCGGCCGCCGCCCCCTCCTGGTCGGTGAAGAAGGTGAAGGCGGCCATGCGCTTGCCGCGGGTGACCGGCAGCGCCTCGTGCAGCAGGTCGCAACAGAAGACGGCGCAGCCGCCGGCCGCGGGCTCGTAGGACTCCGGGCCGAATTCGGGGAAGCGCAAGGTGCCGCCCTGATAGGCGCCAGTGTTGAGGTTCAGGCTCATCGCGAAGCGGCGATGGGCGGTATAGGGGGTGCGGTTGTCGCGATGCGCGCCGAAGGCGCCGGCATCCTCGGCGGCATAGCAGCCGATCCGCGGCGCCTCGAACCGTGCGGCGCGGAAACGAAAGGCACGCCACATCTCGGGCAGCACGCGACGCTCGATCCGCTGCCGGAACTGGGCGTAGAGCGCGCTGTCGTCCAGCATCACATCGATGCGCCGCTTGATCCCGGGCAACATTCCCGCGCCGGCGCCACCGGCCGCCGAGGCGACGCGGTCGCGGGTTTTTGCGCCCTGCTCCCAGTGGCGGAGGAAGGCGGTGATCAGTTCGGGCTCCAGCACGTCGGGGATCAGGAGCACGGGGGCGAAGCTGCGCGGGGCCTTGGGGTCCGGGCGCAGGCTGGCCAGGGCCGCGGCCAAGGCGCCATCCCCCGCGCCGCGAAAGCCGAGCCGGCCGCGCGGGGTGATCGTCGCGATGCCGCCGCCGGCCAAAGCAAAGCCGGTCATCAGCCGGCGATCCGGGTCGAACAGCCGCATGGGCCCCGGCGCATCGGGCAGGCGGTCGGGGCTGGCGGCGTGGATCACATAGGAGAGCACGTCCGGCGGCAGGGCCATGGTCGGCGGCGTCGCGTCCGGGCGCAGGATCAACAGACGATGCTGCCCGGCGATGGATTGCTGGAACAGATCCACCATCTGGCCGGCGGCGTTCGGCAGGCTCAGCGCCGGCAGATGGTCGCCGGGCAGGAAGGGGGCAGGGGTGGCCATGCGCCCATGATCCCACCCCGCGCCCGGCGCCGGAAGAGGGGCTGTCGGCCACCCCCATGCTCAGACCCTGCGATCCGCCAGCGGCGGCAGGAAGGCGTCAGTATAGACCTGGTCCACGGTCGGTTTGCGCGGCAGGTTGAAGACCGAGACGATACCGTCGATCTGCTTGGACAGGCGCGCGTTGTCCATCACCGACATGCCGTTGGCGCGGACATTGTCGCTGATCATCATCTCGGTGAAGGTGACCTGCTGGCGCTCGGTCTCGATGGCGACATCGGTCAGGGATTCGCGCTGCTTGAGGAAACCGATCGCCTCGACCGGGTGATGGTAGGCCCAGAGGGCGCCCTTCATCATGGCGCCGACGGTGGCGCGGACGAGCTCGGGCTTTTCCGCGATGAACTTGCGGGTGGTGAGCAGGCCGGAGCCGTAATAATCCATCCCGTAGTTCTTGTAGCGGAAGATCCGCTGGGCCGGCCAATCCATGCCCAGCCCCTTCAACGACAGCCCGGTCGAGGTGATGAAGCCGGTGATGCCATCGGCGCGGCGCTGGACCAGCATGGGCTCGCGCAGCTCGGGGCTGACGCTCATCCAGTTGACGCTGGCGGCGTCGATGCCGACCTGCTGGGCGAAGATCGGGAAGATCTGGCGGCCGCCGTCGAACTCCGGGGCGGCCAGGGTCTTGCCGGCGAGCAGCTTGGGCTCGGTGATCGGGCCATCGGCGCGGACGGTGCAGCAGGCCGGCGACTGGTCGTAGAGGATGCCGACACAGACCACGTCGCGGTCCGGGTTCTCGGCCATGAAACGGATCGCGGGGGTCAGGTCGCCGATCCCCATGTCATAGGTGCCGGCGGCGATGTCGATGGGCACGCGGCCGGAACCGAAGCCGCGGTTCAAGGTCACGTCCAGGCCCGCGGTCTCGAAGATGCCGTTGCGCTCGGCGGCGGCGGCGAAGGCGTAGGAGCCGTGGAACAGCCAGTCCAGCGTGAAACGCACCGGCGCACCGGCGGCACGGGCGAGGCGGGGGGCCGCCAACAGGCCGGCGGCGGCGCCGAGGGCGGTGCGGCGGGACAGAAGAAAGCTCATCCTGGGTCTCCGGTTTCTTGGGGGGTTTGGGGAATGTAGGAGGGCATCCTGCCGGGGTTCAGCAGCCCATGCGGATCGACCAGGGCCTTGAAGCCGAGCTGGTCGCCAGGCCCCCGCTTGTGGCGGCTGCCGTCCTCGACGGTCGCGACGTGAGGGTTCGCGACGGGGATCCCCGCCGCCTCGTGCGCCGCGATGATCTGGGCCAGCCGGGCGCGGGCGGCGGCGATGGCGATGACCTCGGCCTCCGTCCGGGGCTGGGCCAGGATCTCGGCGGTCTTGTGGCGGAAGGCGCGGTTGAGGATGGGGCTGAACCAGAAGAAGTCCCGCGATTTCTGGCGGAGCAGCGCCGCGTCCCGCTCGAAGGCCACGCCGGGACAGGCCGCGACCAAGGCGGCGATGTCGTGCTTGGGATAGGGGGCGTCGGGCATCACCGCTGAGACTGCCGGTGTGGTTGCCCGCGGAAAAGGCGAAACGGGACCTCATGCGCGGGGGGCAGGCCGGGTCTGCCATGGGGCTGGGCAAAGCCTGCCCAAAGGGGCGGCAAGCGGCGGGGGCAGCGGGGTCACGACCAGGCCAGGCGGAGCCAGCGGGGGATGTGCCGCCGCCCCGCGGTGGTGCGGAGGATGCGGCGGATCAGGCGGATACGCGGGATATCGCGGGCGGCGATGGCGGGCAGGGCCATGCGGAACAGGGTTTCGGACAAATCAGGATCGGGCAGCATCCAGGGCGGGCCGTTCAAGGCGGTGTGCATGCCGAGACGGCGGACGAAGAGCACCAGGCGGAAGCCGATGATCCGATAGGCGCGGCGACAGGCGCGGCAGATGAAAAGCTCGATCTGGCGCAGGGGATGGGTGGGGGCGAGGGTGGTGAGATCCTCCAGCAGTTTCTGCCAGAGGCCGGCGCGGGTCAGGCGGCGGAAGTAACGGGCGATGGTGTCGGGTTTGCCGTAACGCGCGGGCACCTCCCGCCAGGGGGCGGGGGTGGAGGCGAGGTGGAAGATCGCGTCCATGCGGCGGCGGAGATCGCCGACCTGCCGGCCCGCGGGGGAACGGTGGCGGAGGTAGGGGTAGAGGGCGTGCCATTCGAGGTCCGAGAGGGGGGACCAAGGGCGGGGCGGGGGGAAGTGGGGGGAGGAGGGCATGGAGGGGAAGGTAGCATGGGGCGGTGGCGGAATGGGGTAAAATTCCTAATTATGGATTGAGCTAGCCAAGGAACACCACCTTGCCTTGCCGATTGCTGGGACCTGCCCCAAAATCCGGCCCGGCTCAATGACATGACTTTATGCCTGCGCCGGAATTCAGTATGCATGGGGAATGGTAGTAGACGATCTTGCTGGGCGAAGTGATGCAGAAGCCTTAGATCGCGTTGCGATCATGGTCGATCACGCGAGCGATACGAAAAACGCGGACCTTACCGACCAAGCACTATGCCTAATAGAGCAACTCACCGCGCGCGCGAGCTTGAAAGGTGAGCAGCGGGCGTTGCTTCATTACTTTCGAGCCAACGCCTTCAAGAGTAAGCTGCACCAAGCAGGTGAAGCGCAAAGCTGGGCCTGGGAGATTCCTCCTCTCGAAAATGTACTCCTCGAACTACGGCGAGCCGTTCGGCACGACGCTTTCTCCGCCCTTGAGCCGTTTCGGCAGTGCCAGATCCTCACCAATCTTGGTAATGAGCTAAATTCAATCGGCCAGCCAGTCGAGGCATTGGTTCAATGGGACCGCGCTATCGCAATCAATCCTCGCTTTGCGATGGCGCTTGGCAATCGAGCAAGAGGGCTCGGCTCCTATGCTCAATCGGTCTACGATGAGGGACATTACGGTCTGCTCCTGCTGAGCGCCCATGACGCGCTCGTCGCCGCCTGCGCCAAAGACGCAGTTTACGACTCGCCGCAGACCTTCGCCAATCAAGCCCAGTTTAAGGATATGGCGGCGCAGATCGCTGACCACCTGCAACTCGAAGTGGCACGCGAGCAATTGCTGCGGGATTTCCGCCTCGGGCGTTCGCGCACCGAGCGCGCGTATCGCGCTTGGGCTCTCGACAAACGCCTCTTTCTCAATCCTTTGAACGACCTCGGCCCCTACAGCATCGCCGCGCGCGACGTGCTACATTTGCCATCTTTGACGACGGACCTCTCAGGAGGACCGGGGCCGCCTGTCGGGTTTGGCTTCTACAATCAACTCAAGCAGGAGTTCGTCTCAGCGCGGTGGCTCTGCTTTGAAGGCGTGTCTGAGCGCCGGGCGCATTTCAGCGACCACGGCACATATCTGTACGATACGCTCAGCATACCAGCCTACTCTCTGCCGGTGGAGAAGACGAAGGTCGCTTTGCGGATGGCTTACTCATTGCTCGACAAGATAGCGTTCTTCATCAACGACTATTTCAGGGTCGGCTTGCCCGAAAAGGCGGTGAGTTTCCGCAGCGTTTGGCATGAGCGTAGAGGCGATCCGAAGCCGCTCGCGCCAGTGTTTAATGACCGACCAAACTGGCCGCTTCGCGGCCTCTATTGGCTATCAAAGGACATCTACGAGCCCGCCTTCCAGGAAGTGGCCGAGCCGGAAGCCGAGGGGCTAGCCGAACTACGAAACCATATCGAGCATAAATATTGTCAAGTCCACGAAGATCTCGGTATCGGCTACAGCCGCTTCGCCACTTCCCGGAATGGTGCCGAGCTAGGCTTCCGCATCGGACGCGATATGCTTGAGGCAAAGTGCCTGCACATCCTCCGACAGGCGCGAGCGGCCTTGATTTATCTATCGTTGGCGGTTCACAGCGAGGAAACCGCCCGGAACGCGAACCGGGATGCCGACCTAGTAGCGACGATGCCTCTATGGATGTGGCGGGAAAGGCACCGGCTATGAGGTGGGGAGTTTGATAGCCAGCGCCAAGTTGAACGTATGACTGTTTTTGGGGCCACGCGATGGGGTTCGAATAGCCGAGCGGGTCGGAAGGAGTAGAACCGCGTCCCGAATACCGACGCCCTATGGAAATGCACTTGCCTGAAAGTGGATAGACAACTACCGGCAAAACCCGGACCTCTTTCACAGGACCTTATGGGTAACGGCGTCTGCTCGCCGGCTTTTTATATCGAGCTTCCGCCTTCCCAATTGATCAAACAACTCCGGAAGGTCCAGGAAACTCAGTTTCCTGGTAGGGGAGCGCGAGGGGGCAACGCCCCCTCGCAACCGCCTCACCCCGCAAACGGGTCCTGCACCAAAATCGTGTCATCCCGTTCCGGGCTGGTGGAGAGCAGCGCCACCGGGGCCTCAACCAGTTCCTCGATCCGCTTCACGTATTTGATCGCGGCGGCGGGAAGCTCCACCCAGGTGCGGGCGCCGCGGGTGGTGCCGGACCAGCCTTCGAGCGTCTCGTACACCGGCTTGGCGCAGGCCTGGGCGCCCATGGCGGCGGGCAGGCGCTTCATGATGGTGCCGCTGACGTCGTAGCCGGTGCAGATCTTCAGTTCCGGCATGCCGTCCAGCACGTCGAGCTTGGTCAGCGCCAGGCCCTGGATGCCGCCGACCTTCACCGCCTGGCGCACCATCACCGCGTCGAACCAGCCGCAGCGGCGGGGGCGGCCGGTGACGGTGCCGAATTCATGGCCGCGTTCGCCGAGCAGGCGGCCGGTGTCGTCGCTCAGTTCGGTGGGGAAGGGGCCGCTGCCGACGCGGGTCGTATAGGCCTTGGCGATGCCGAGCACGCGGCCGATCAGGTGCGGTGCGATCCCCGCACCACCGGCGGCGTTGCCGGCGATGGTGTTGCTGCTGGTGACGTAGGGGTAGGTGCCGTGGTCCACGTCCAGCATCACCGCCTGGGCGCCTTCGAACAGCACGCGCTTGCCGTCCGCGCGGGCGGCGTCGAGGCGTTCCCAGACGGCCTCGGCGTAGGGGAGGAGTTGCGGCGCGAGGGCGAGCAGCGCGTCGAGCAGGGGCTGTTTCTCGAAGGTCGGGGCGCCGAGGCCGGTGAGCAGCGAATTGTGGTGCAGCAGCAGTTCGTCGAGCTTGTTGGACAGGGTTTTCGGCTCGGCCAGGTCGCAGAGGCGGATGGCGCGGCGGCCGACCTTGTCCTCATAGGCCGGGCCGATGCCGCGGCCGGTGGTGCCGATCTTGTCCTCGCCCCGAGCGGCTTCGCGGGCGCGGTCGAGTGCCGGGTGCAGCGGCAGGATCAGGGGGACGTTCTCGGCGATGCGCAGGTTGTCGGGGCCGACGTGCAGGCCCTGGGCGCGGACGCGGGCGATTTCCGACAGCAGGGCGTCGGGGTCCAGCACCACGCCATTGCCGATGACGCCGAGTTTTCCGCGGACCACGCCGGAGGGGAGGAGGGAGAGCTTGTAGGTCTGGTTGCCCACGACCAGCGTGTGGCCGGCGTTGTGGCCGCCCTGGAAGCGGACGACGATATCGGCGCGGCTGGCGAGCCAGTCGACGACCTTGCCCTTACCCTCGTCGCCCCATTGGGCGCCGATGATGGCGACATTCGACATGGGTCAATCCTCGATCGGGACGGGGGTCTGCCCGTGCAGGATGTGTGAGCAGCGCAGGGCGCGCGGGGTGTCGCGGGCGGAGAGGGCGGCGACGGTGATGAAGCCGGCGGCGCGGTGGGCGGTGCCGTCCTGGCCGGGGGCGATGAAGAGGCGGGGGGCCTCGGCGGCCGGGGGGGCGGCGCGGAGCACGGCGTCGGGGTAGAGGGTGAGGCCGGTGGCGGGTTCGTCGCCGGAGAGGTAGCGGCCGCCGCGGGCGAGTTCGCCGCCCCGGCCGTAGAGGGTGAAGGCGACGCCGGTGTGGTAGGTGAAGCCGCGGAATTCGACCGGGTCGAGCGTGATGCGCAGGCCGGGGGCGCGGGCGCGGATGGCGGCGATGACGGCCGCGGCGTTGTCGGCGATGGCGCGGGCGGCGGGGGGCAGGTCGGCGGCGTCCAGGGCGGCGAGGGCGCCATCGGCGAGGCCGGCGGCGGCGAGCAGCGCGGTGAGGGCGGGGGCGCCGGCCTCGGCCGCCAGGGCGGCGACGTCGGCGGCGTCCTTGCGGTCCAGCGCGCGGGCGAGTTTTTGGCGCAGGCGGGGGGGGACGCGGGCGGCGTCGAGCAGGGCGGGGGTCATGGTCGGCATCAGCACGTCGAGGGCGACGTCGGTGACGCCGACCGCGGCCAGGGCCTCGACGCCGAGCAGGGCGACCTCGGCATCGGCCATGGCGGTGTCGGCGCCGATCAGCTCGACCCCGGCCTGGGGCAGCTGGCGGGCGGAATCGAGCGGGGTGCCGCGGACGCGCAGCACCTGGCCGGCGTAGGAGAGGCGCAGCGGGCGGGGGACGTTGGCGAGGCGGGTGGCGGCGATGCGGGCGACCTGGGGGGTGGTGTCGGCGCGCAGGCCCATCATGCGCTGGCTGACCGGGTCCATCAGGCGGAAGGTCTGTTCGGCGACGGCGGCGCCGCTGCCGGCGAGGAGGGAGTCCTCGAATTCCAGGAGGGGGGGTTTTACGCGTTCATAACCGTGGGCGGCGAAGATGCCGAGCATGGCCTCGACCAGGGCTGCTTCCCGCGCCGCATCGGGCGGCAGAAGGTCGGCAAGGCCCGAGGGCAGCAGGGCGCGGTGGGCCACGTCGCCGGGGAGCATGTCGCTTGGGAGCATGTCGTGGGGGGGCATGTCGTCGCTGGTCATTTTCGCGCCGTGTGTGACAGGCGGCCACAGGAGGGGCAAGTGGGGCGCAAGCAGGGCAGGGCAGAGAGCATACGTGCCGCGCGCGGTCGTGACACGACGCGGGGGGCGCGATCTGGCAGTACAGGCGCCATGATACGTCTGGTCCTTCCGCTGCTGCTCGGACTTGCCGCCTGTTCCCCGGATCCGGCGGCCTCCCATCTAGGGGGGATCGGGGATCCGGTTCGCGGCGCGGCGCTGAATGCCCTGGAGCAGTTCGGCGACCTGTCGAAGACGCGCGGCGATCCGGCGGCGGGGGCGCGGGCGATCGTGCAGATCGAGTTCCTGGCCGATGCCTTTCGCAACGATCCGGCCCGCGCCTCGCAGACCGATCCCATCGTGCAGATGCAGATGGCGGCGGCGCGGGATGCGGCGCGGCGCACCCTGGGCATCGCGAGCTTCGTTTCGCCCGCCGAGGTGATGGCGGCGCTGCGAGAGGCGGCGCGGCAGATCGACGCCGGCAGCATGGCGCGGGCCGAGGTTGCGCTGAGCCGGCGGGGTTTCGACGCGGGCGGGCCGGGCACCTTGCAGCGCCTCGGCAGCCTGCCGCGGCTGCCGGAGGCGACGATCGCCGCCGGGGCGGCGGTGGCCGAGATCCAGCGCCAGGACGGTACGGTCCGCCGCGGCAGCTGAGGCGAGGCTGGCGCTATCGCACGCCGGCCGGCTTGCGCCATTCCATGATCAGGAAATACGGCACGCGCCGGTAGCGTTCCGCCTTGGCGGGATCGCCGCCCTGTGGCGCGGGCTCGGCGAAATGCCGCAGCTCCAGCCCCAGATCCAGCAGCGCCGTCATGTAGGTGCCGAGCGGCCGGTGCCAGTTCTGGATGCGGATGCCGCGCCAGGAGAGCCATTCGGCGCGCTCTTCCAAATAATGGTCGATCGGGAAGCTGAGCTTGCCCGCCTGGTCCCGAACCCAGCCGCCCGGCGTGCCGGCGGTATTGAAGCTGGCCATATTGGCGATCAGCAGCGCGCCCCCCGGCCGCAGCACGCGGGCCATCTCGGCGAGCGCCGAGGCGAGGTCCGGGATGTCGATCAAGGTCAGGTAGCTGACCACGAGGTCGAAGCTGGCATCGGGAAACCCCAGCGCCTCGGCCCGGCCTGCGCGGTAGTCGCCGCCGGGGTCGCGGGCGCGGGCCACCTCCAGCAGCGGCGCGGTCGGGTCGATGCCGGTGGCGGCGATGCCGGCGGCGGACAGCATGCGGCAGAACCGGCCCTCGCCGCAGCCGACGTCCAGCGCGTTGCGGTAGGCCCCCGCCGCCACGCGCGCCAGCATCGGCGCATCCAGCACAAAACGGCGGCCGTAGTCGCCCTCCTCGCCTTGCTCGGTAAGCCAGGCGGAGGCCGATTCCTCCCAATCAGTCACGGCATCCCCCTGAAGTCAGCTCTCCAACTCCGCCATCGCCCAGTCGATCCAGGGCAGCAATGCGAAAATATCGGCCGTCTCCACCGTGGCCCCGCCCCAGATGCGCAGGCTGGGCGGCGCGTCGCGATAGCCGGCGATGTCATAGGCGACCTTCTCGGCCTCCAGCATCGCCGCCAGCCGCTGGATCACGCTGGCCTGGCCTTCCGGCGTCAGCGCGCGGAACCAGGGCGGGCGGGGGGCGATGCAGATGGAGGTCGGCGAGATCGAGGCCGCCGGCACCTGCGCCAGGAACCGGAACGTGGCCCCCGGGGCGTCGATCCAGGCGGCGATGGCGGCGAGATTCGCCTCCGACCGCGCCACCAGCCCCGGCACCCCGCCGACCGCCTCGGCCCAGCGCAAGCCATCCAGCGCATCCTCGACGCAGAGCATCGAGGGCGTGTTGATGGTGTCGCCCTTGAAAATACCTTCGATGAGCTTGCCGCCGCTGGTCAGCCGGAAAATCTTGGGCAGCGGCCAGGCGGGGGTATGGGTCACCAGCCGCTCCACCGCGCGGGGCGACAGCGCCAGCATCCCATGCGCTGCCTCGCCCCCCAAAACCTTCTGCCAGGACCAGGTGACGACATCCAAGCGGTCCCAGGGCAGCGCCATGGCAAAGGCGGCCGAGGTCGCATCGCAGATCGCCAGCCCTTCGCGATCCGGGGCGATCCAATCGGCATCGGCGATGCGCACGCCGCTGGTGGTGCCGTTCCAGGTGAAGACGACATCATGCGTCCAATCCACCGCCGTCAGATCCGGCAGCGCGCCATAGGGCGCGGCCAGGCTGCGGGCCGGCAGGCGCAAATGCTTCAGGATATCGGCGGCCCAGGTCTCGCCGAAGGATTCGAAGGCCACGACATCCACCGGGCGCGGACCCAGCAGGCTCCACAGCGCCATTTCGACCGCCCCGGTGTCGGAGCCCGGCACGATGCCGAGCCGCCAGCCCTGCGGCATCCCCAGCACGGCTTGGGAGCGTTCGATGACCTCGGCCAGCCGCGCCTTGGGGGCGGCGGCGCGATGGCTGCGCCCCAGCATCGCGGTATCCAGCCCGGCCAGCGACCAGCCCGGCCGCTTGGCGCAGGGGCCGGAAGAAAAACACGGATTCCTGGGTCGCAGGCTCGGCGGGGTCTGGCGCATGGGCAGCGGGTTAGCCCCGGCTCAGAGGGGCAGCAAGACCTCACCACGCGCGTAAAGGGCGGCGGTCCCGGCCATGCTGACCCGCGCCCCGTTCATCGCACACCAAAGCGTGCCGCCGCGGGGGCTGACCTGGCGGCAGACCAGGGTCTTTCGCTCCAGCCGCGCGGCCCAGAAGGGCACCAGCTGGGTATGGGCGGTGCCGGTCACCGGGTCCTCGGCGGTGCCGGCCTTGATCGCGAAGTAGCGCGAGGCGATGTCGAACCCCGGCTCCCCCGGCGCCGTCGCGATCACCCGGGCCAGGCCCGGGGCGGGCAGAGGCGCACCCTCCGGCGTCAGCCCGCCATCGGGCAAGGCGGCGATCAGCGCATGGTCGGGGCGCAGGGCGCGGACGGCGGCGGCATCGGGGAACAGCGCCAGCCAGTCGCGCGCCTTCCAGACCTCCAGCGGCTCCGCCCCGCCCAAAGCGGCAGCCAGGCCAGGGGGCGGCACCGCGCGGACCGGGGGGCTGGCCGGGAAATCCAGCACATAGCGCTTGTCCTCCCGCGCCACCCGCAATTCCCCGGACAGGGTGCGGAAGGCGAAGGGGCCGGGATGCCCCAAGACCTCGGCCAGCACGAAGGCGGTGGCGAGGGTGGCATGGCCGCACATCTCGACCTCGACCGCCGAGGTGAACCAGCGCAGATGCCAGCCGGCCCCCTCCCGCATCACGAAGGCGGTTTCGGACAGGTTGTGTTCGGCCGCCATGGCCTGCATCACCGCATCCGGCAGCGACGCCTCCAGCGGCACCACGGCGGCGGGGTTGCCTTCGAAGGCCCGGGCGGCGAAGGCATCGACGACGTAATAGGGCAGGCGCATCAGATCAGGCTTTCCGGGTCCATGGTGATGGTGTGGTCGAGCGGCCCATGTCCGCTGCCAAAGCCCGGCGCCGCGGCGATCGCCGCCAGCACATAGGCCCGCGCCCGGACCACCGCCTCCCGCAACGCCATCCCCTGCGCCAGCCCCGCCGCGATGGCCGAGGCCAAGGTGCAGCCGGTGCCATGGGTATGGCGCGTGTCGATCCGCGCGCTTTCGAATGCTTCCATGCCGTCGCGTGTCGCCAGCAGGTCCACAACCACGGGCCCCGCCAGATGCCCGCCCTTCAGCAGCACCGCCGGCACGCCGAGCGCCAGCAGCCGCGCCGCCGCCGCCGGCATCGCGTCACGATCGGGGATGGCGAGGCCCGTCAATACCTCGGCCTCGGGGATATTGGGGGTCAGCAAGGCGGCATGCGGCAGCAGCCTGGCGGTCAGGGTCGCGACCGCGGCTGCGGCCAGCAGCGGATGCCCGCCCTTGGCCACCATCACCGGATCGACCACCACGGGAATGCCTTGCGCGTCGCTGTCCAGCACGTCGCAGACCGCCTCGATGGTCGCGGCATCACCCAGCATGCCGGTCTTGATCGCATCCGCGCCGATGTCGCGCAGCACCATGCGCATCTGCAGCCGGATGAAATCGGCCGGCACGCCGATCACCGCCTGGACCCCATGCGTGTCCTGCGCGGTCAGCGCGGTGATGGCGGTGGCGGCATAGGTGCCAAGCGCGGTGCAGCTCTTGATATCGGCCTGGATGCCGGCACCGCCACCGCTGTCGGAGCCGGCGCAGATCAGCACACGCCCACGCAGCCGGTGGCCCGAGGTCACTCGGCGGCCTCGCGCATTGCGGCACGGGCGCGGATGGTGGCGGCAAGCTCGGTGGCCAGCGCATCGACCAGGCTCTCGTCCTCGGCCTCGACCATCACGCGGATCACCGGCTCGGTGCCGCTGGCGCGGATCAGCACGCGGCCGCGGCTGCCGAGGCGCGCCTCGGCGGCGGCGATGGCCGATTTGACCTGCGGATCGGCCAGCGGCGCGCCCCCGGCGTGGCGGACATTCACCAGGCGCTGCGGCAGCGGTGCGAAGCGGCGGCAGGTCTCGCTGGCCGGGCGGCCTTCCTCGGCCAGCACCGCCAGGACCTGCAGGGCCGCGACCAGCCCATCGCCGGTGGTGCCGAAATCGGACAGGATCAGATGGCCCGACTGCTCGCCGCCGACATTGCAGCCATCCTCGCGCATGCGCTCGCTGACATAGCGGTCGCCGACCCTTGTGCGCTTCAGCCCGATGTTTTCGGACGCGAGGTAGCGTTCCAGCCCGAGGTTGCTCATCACCGTCGCGACCACGGCGCCGCCGGCAAGCCGGCCCTGCTTGGCCCAGGACTGCCCGACCAAGGCCAGAATCTGGTCGCCATCGACGATCTGGCCGTTCTCATCGGCCAGCACCAGCCGGTCGGCGTCGCCATCCAGCGCGATGCCGAGATCGGCGCGGCGTTCGATCACCATCTCGGCCAAGCGCCGGGGCGCGGTGCTGCCGCAATCCTTGTTGATGTTGAAGCCATCGGGCGAGGTGCCGAGCGAGACCACCTCCGCCCCCAATTCCCAGAGCACGGTGGGGGCGACCTTGTAGGCGGCGCCATGGGCGCAATCGACCACGATGCGCATCTTCTCCAGGCTGAGGCGCTTGGGGAAGGAGGCCTTGGCGGCCTCGATATAGCGGCCGGGGGCGTCATCCAGCCGGCTGGCGCGGCCAAGCCGGCCCGCCGGCACCAGAGCGGTGGACAGGTCCGAGCCCATCAAGGCCTCGATGCCGGCCTCCTGTTCATCGGTCAGCTTCAGCCCATCGGGGCCGAAGAGCTTGATCCCATTGTCCTCGAAGGGGTTGTGGGAGGCGGAGATCATCACCCCGAGATCGGCCCGCAGCGAGCGCGTCAGCAGCGCGATCGCCGGTGTCGGCAGCGGTCCGACCAGCACCACATCCATGCCCGCGCCGACGAAGCCCGCGGTCAGCGCCGGTTCCAGCATATAGCCGGACAGGCGGGTGTCCTTGCCGATCACCACGCGGTGGCGATGGGTGCCGCGGTTGAAGAAGCGCCCGGCGGCCTGACCCAGGGTCAGGGCGGTGGCGGCATCCATGGGCGCGCGATTGGCGACGCCGCGGATGCCGTCGGTGCCGAACAGGCGGCGGGTGGTCTGCATGACGCGAGTCCCTTTCATGGCGTCGAGTCCTACGCCGGGTGGGGCGGCAGCGTCCATGCTTCAGGTTTTTGGCAGGTCCGGGGCACCGCCGGCGACGCAGGCCTTCCACACCGCCAGGGCCTGGGCGGTTTCGGCGACATCATGCACGCGCAGGATCGCCGCCCCCCGCGCGGCGGCGGCCAGCGCCGCGCCGATGCTGCCCGGGCCGCGGCGCCCGGGCTCGGCCTGGCCGGAGAGGCTCCCGATAAAACGCTTGCGGCTGGCGCCGACCAGCACGGCGCAGCCGAGTCCCAGCAGCAATGGCAGCCGGTCCAGTATCGCGAGGTTGTGGGCCGCGGTCTTGCCGAAGCCGATGCCGGGGTCGATGGCGATGCGGGCGCGGGGGATGCCCGCGGCCTCGGCCGCCGCGATCCGGGCGGCGAGGTGTTCGGCGACCTCCAGCACCGGATCGGTGTAGTGGGCCGCGGCCTGCATGGTCTGCGGATCGGTGGTCGGCATGTGCATCAGCACGACCGGGGCGCGGGCGGCGGCGACGACGCGGCGCGATTCGGGGTCGTGCCGCAAGGCAGTGATGTCGTTGATGATCTCCGCCCCCGCCTCCAGCGCCAGCGCCATGGTGGTGGCGTTGCGGGTGTCGATGCTGATCGGGCCGGCGGTGGCCAAGGCGCGGACCACGGGCAGGATGCGGCGGCATTCCTCGGCCGAGGCGACGGGCTCGGCGCCGGGGCGGGTGCTTTCGCCGCCGATGTCCAGGATATCGGCGCCGGCCGCGAGCAGGGCATGGCCGGCGGCGATCGCCGCCGCATGGGCGGCGAAGAGCCCGCCGTCGGAAAAACTGTCGGGGGTGACATTGACGATGCCCATGACCAGCGGGCGGCAGGGGGTGGTGGCGAGCCCGGCGAAAGGGGCGGGGGCCGCGGCCAGATGGTCGACCGCGGCCAGCCAGTCGCCGGGCACCTCGGTCGCCGGCAGGATGGCGATGCTGGTGCCGGATTCGATCAGCCGGACCAGGGCGAAGGCGGCCGGCCCCCCGGCCAGCGGCAAGGCGCGGCCGGCGCCGACCGCGGCAAAGGCCGCCGGGCCATCCATCAGGCCCAGCGGTTCAACCCATCGCAAAAGCGGCGCTCAGGTGCCGGGCTGCGGGGCGGGGTTCAGCCCGCCCGGGGTCGGGCGCGGGGTCGGGCGGCCGCTAGTCGGCACGCTGCCGCGGCCCTGGTTCACGGGCTCGTCCGGTCGGCTGCGGATCACCGGTTCGCCGCGCATGACGGTGCGGATCTCCTCGCCGGACAGGGTCTCGTATTCCAGCAGCCCCTTGGCGATGGCGTGCAGCGCATCGACATTGGCTTCCAGCGTCGCCTTGGCATGGGCATAGGCGTGGTCGATGATCCGGCGGATCTCCTGGTCGATCGCCTGGGCGGTGGCCTCGGACAGGTTCTTGGACTGGGTCACGGAATGGCCCAGGAAGACCTCCTGGCTGTCGGCGCCATAGGCGATCATGCCGAGCGCATCCGACATGCCCCATTCGGCCACCATCATGCGCGCCTGGTTGGTGGCCATCTTGATGTCGCCGGAGGCGCCGTTGCTGACCTTGTCGGAGCCGAAGATGATCTCCTCGGCCGCACGGCCGCCCATCGCCATGGCCAGTTCCGCCAGCAGCTTGGACTTGTGCTTGGAGTAGCGATCGCCTTCCGGCAGCGACATCACGAGGCCGAGGGCGCGGCCGCGCGGGATGATGGTCGCCTTGTGGACCGGATCGCATTCCGGCTCCTTCATCGCCATCAGCGCGTGGCCGGCCTCGTGATAGGCGGTCATGCGCTTCTCGGCCTCGGACATCACCAGGGAGCGGCGTTCGCTGCCCATCATGACCTTGTCCTTGGCATGCTCGAATTCGAACATGCCGACGGTGCGGCGACCGGTGCGGGCGGCGAGCAAAGCGGCCTCATTGACCAGATTGGCCAGATCCGCACCCGAGAACCCCGGGGTGCCGCGGGCGATGACCTTGGGATCGACGTCCGACGCCAGCGGCACTTTTCGCATGTGCACGCGCAGGATCTTCTCGCGGCCGTTCACGTCGGGGTTGGGGACGACGACCTGGCGGTCGAAGCGGCCAGGGCGCAGCAAAGCGGGGTCCAGCACATCCGGGCGGTTGGTCGCGGCGATCAGGATGACGCCTTCGTTGGATTCGAAGCCGTCCATCTCGACCAGCATCTGGTTGAGGGTCTGTTCGCGCTCGTCATTGCCGCCGCCAAGGCCGGCGCCGCGATGGCGGCCGACCGCGTCGATCTCATCGATGAAGATGATGCAGGGGGCGTTCTTCTTGCCCTGTTCGAACATGTCGCGGACGCGGGATGCGCCGACGCCCACGAACATCTCGACGAAATCCGAGCCCGAGATGGTGAAGAAGGGCACATTCGCCTCACCGGCGATGGCGCGGGCGAGCAAGGTCTTGCCGGTGCCGGGCGGGCCGACCAGCAGCACGCCCTTGGGGATCTTGCCGCCCAGGCGCTGGAATTTCTGGGGGTCCCGGAGGAATTCGACGATTTCCTCGAGCTCGGACTTGGCCTCGTCGATGCCGGCGACGTCCTCGAAGGTGACGCGGCCTTCCTTCTGGGTCAGCAGCTTGGCCTTGGACTTGCCGAAGCCCATGGCGCGGCCGCCGCCGCCCTGCATCTGGCGCATGAAGAAGATCCAGACGCCGATCAGCAGCAGCATCGGGAACCAGGACAGCAGGTAATGGATCAGCGGATTGCCGTCGGCTTCCTCCGGCCGGGCCACGACGCGGACGTTCTTGTCGGTCAGGCGCGAGACCAGGGAAGGGTCTTCGGGGGCATAGGTGCTGAAGGTGCGGCCATCGGACAGCTGACCGGACAGGGTGCGGCCCTGGATGGTCACGTCGCGGACATGGCCGGCGTTCACCTCATTCACGAAGTCGCTGTAGGCGACCTGCTGGCCGGACCGGGTCGTGTTGGTGGTCGAGGGCTGGAAGAGGTTGAACAGCGCCACCAGCAGCAGGGCCACGATGACCCACAATGCGAGGTTCCGGCCGAAATTGTTCACCGTGCGTTTCCTGTGAAAGGCCGGCGGAAAAGCCGGCGTATATGAACATAGGGCGTCTTGCGTCCCGCATGAACCCTTGATTGATGCAACGCCGCGTTACACCGCCGCCCCGCTCCCCGGTTGAAACATGGTGTGCGCCGCCGTCGAACAAAGTGCCCCGCGGCAAAGCAGCGCCGGAAGCCCGGCACGGACCAGCGCGGGCAGCCCCGCCGGCCAGCCCGCGGCGGCCCAATTTTCGCCCGCCGGCCCGATGGTGGTGCCTTCCGGCAAGGGGGAGGTGACGCGCCAGCGGCCGTCCCAGAGCGTCGCCATCCGAGCCGGCGCCGGGGGGGCGAGGGCGGCCGGCTCCCGCGCCAGGACCCCGGATGCGGTCAGGATGGCGCCGCCAAGGGAGCCATGGCCGCGCCCGAGCAAAGCCGCGACCCCCGCCGCCGGGGCCGGGTGGACCGCCCCCGAGACCACGCGCAGCGCCGCCGCCAGCGCCGCCACGGCGATCCGGTCCCGGCCCAAGGCGGCGCGATCGAGCTGCACCCAGCCCTCGGGGCGGAAACTTGCGGCCTCGGCCAGGCGGGCTGCGATCTGCGGCCGGGCGCGGTCGCGGCGCATTGCCCAGGCGGCGGCGGCCTCGGCCAGGGCGGCGGCGCCCGGCCCGTCGGGGTCCATCACCGCGCGCAGCCGGGCGCGCAGAAAACGCGGATCGGCGTTGCTCGCATCCCGCACGGGGGGCAGGCCGGCCTCGGCGCAGACCGCCTCCAGCATCGCCGGCGCCATGCCGAGCAAGGGGCGCAGCACCAGCGCGCCGGGCCCCACCCGCGCCGGGGCCATGCCGGCCAGCCCATCCGGGCCGCTGCCGCGCAGGGCGCGGAAGGCGAGGGTCTCGGCCTGGTCGCCGCGATGGTGGCCGAGCAGCAGCCAGGGCGCGCCCTCGGCCTCGGCCGCCGCCAGCAAGGCGGCGAGCCGCGCCGCGCGGGCGCGGTCGTGCAGCGCCGGGCCGGGGGCGAGGCCGAGCGGCAGGAGGCGGACGGGAATTCCCAGCCCCGCCAGCAGGGCGGCGACCCCATTGGCCTCGGCCGCACTTTCGGCGCGCAGCCCGTGGTCGGCGACCAGCCCGACCAGGCGCCCGCCATGGGCGCCGACCCAGTGCCGCGCCAGCAGCGCCAGCGCCAGGCTATGCGGCCCGCCGGAGACGGCGACCGCCAGCACCGGGGCCGTGCCGAAGGGCCCCAGCCGCGCCATGGCGGCGGCGAATTGCGCCTGGGCGGTCACCGCAGCAGGTCGAACCCGGTCAGCGCATGGACCTGCATGACGGCGGCGAGCTCCTCGACCAGCACATATTCATCCGCGCCCCCCATGTTGAAGGGGGTGGGGCCATAGACGGCGGTGGGCAGCCCCGCCATGCGGAACCAGCGCGCATCGCTGCCGCCGACCCGCATGTTGACGGCGACCGGGGCGGCCAGCACTTCTTCCGCGACACGATGCATGGTGGTGATCAGGGGCGCCCCGGGATCGGTGTGATTCGGTTCGAATTTGCGGATCGCGCGCCAAATGATCCCGGGCAGCGTGTCCAGGGCGGCGGCCAAAGCGGCGCCCAGAGCCTCCCCGGACACCCCCACCGGCAGGCGGATATCGGCGGCGGCACTGGCAAAGCCCGGCACCAGATTCGGCGCCTGCCCGCCCGACACCTGGCCGATATTCACGGTGACCGAGCCCAGCACCTCGGCCTCGCCGGCGCCGCAGAGCGGCTCGCTGATGGGCCTGGAGGCGGCGATGGCGGCGGTGACGGCGGCGGGGGCTGCGACCGGCAGGCGGCGCAGCCCGCGCAAGGCCTCCAGCGCGACCGATAGCCGGTCCAGCGCATTTTCGCCCAGATGCACATGCGCGCCATGGGCGGCGCGGCCCCGGGCCTCGATCTCCACCCACCAAAACCCTTTCTCGCCAAAACGCAGCACGCGGGGGCTGCCGGCATCGCCGATGATCACCGCATCCCCGCGGGCATGGGGGATATTGTCCAGCAGCCAGCTTGTGCCGAGCACGCCCATGCTTTCCTCATCGCCGGCGAGGGTCAGCACCGCCTCGCCGTTCCAGTCGGCGCGGTGTTCGGCCAGCAGCGCCAGTGCGAGGAGGGAGGCGGCGATCCCACCCTTCATATCGGCCGCCCCGCGGCCATAAAGCCGCCCGTCGCGGATCAGACCGCCGAGCGGCGGCACCGTCCAGGGCAGCGCCTCGTTCACCGGATAGGTGTCCAGGTGGCCGTTGAACACGACCCGCCTGCCGGCGCCGGCGCCATGGATGCGGGCGACGAGGTTGGTCACCTCCGCCGAGGTCGGGTGCAGGGTCACCTCCGCCCCCGGCACCAGCTCGGCGATCAGCGACGCAGCCCCCTCGGCCGCCGCGCGGACATCGCCGGGCGGGTTGGGGGAGGCGATGGCGATCAGTGTCTGGGCGATGGCCACCACCTGGCCGGAACGGGCGCGGGCGGCGGCGGCAAAACGGGTTCTTGCGGTCATCCCCCATCCTGGCCCGCCGGGGCGGGGTTGCGCACCCCCGCGGCGGCCAGGATTTCGGCGATCGGCGGCGACCGGCCCCGCAGTCCTTGTCGCTGTCAACCGTTCCAGACGGTTTCGGGGTCCAGCGGCCAGACCGGACGCGGCAGCCGGCGGAAGCGGAAGTTCGCCAGCACCGGGCTGGTCAGCCCCGGGACATCGACCTCGAAAATCCGCGCGGGGTCGAAGAACTCGTCGAAGCCGGCGCGGAAATGCCCGCGGCTCTTCACCACCAGGCAGCGGGCAGCGGCGATGTCGATGCCGAAGATCTCCAGCATCCGCGGTTCGTAAAGCTGCCGGCGCAGGCTGCCGACCACGACCTGCAACCCCGAGCCTTCCAGGCGCAGCAGCGCCGAGGGGCCGAGCGAAAAATCCCGCCCCGCGCAGGTGCCGCGCCGCCCGGTGCCGCGGCCGTCCGACAGCGCCATGACACGGGCGGGGGCGGCGAAACGCAGGCCGAATTCATCCGGCACGCGGTTGAAGACGGCGGGCGCGAGCAGCGCGCCCACCCCCGCCGCATGCGCCTCGGCCGCCAGCGCCGGATCGACGAAGACGCCAAGCACCACGCCCAAAGCCCCCGCCTCATGCAGCGCCTGCAGCAGCCAGGCGGTGTTGCCGCGGCCGCCGCCGCCCGGATTGTCGCCGGCATCGGCGAGGCAGATCGGCGGATGTTCGCCGGAGCCTGCGCGCAAGGCGAGGGCGGTGGCCTCGGCCAGCGAAAGCAGCGTCCGGGTATGACGCTCCCGCTCCCGCCAGGCGCGTTGCGCGAGGCGCCGCGCGACGCTGCGGGCGGCGGCGACGTCCCGCGCGGTGACGGTCACGCAGATCCCGCATTTCGGCAGGTCGGAATAGACGAAGCCGCCGGTGACCGAGGCATTGGCGACCTCGCCTGTCGCCATCGCCGCCTCGGCGTCGCGGATCAGATCGGCATAGGGGCCGCTGTCGGTCAGCAGGGTGACGGTGGGGGGCGTCATCGGCAGGCGGATGAAGGCGACGGAAAACTTCTCCCCGGCCAGTATGCGGCGCAGCAACGCCGCGGCCTCGGCGCCGCGTTCGGCCATGTCCACATGCGGGTTGGTGCGATAGCCGATGAAGCCGTCGATGCTCGCCACCAGCCTTTCGCTGACATTGCAATGCAGGTCGTGGGTGACGACGATCGGGACATCGGGCCCGACGATGGCGCGGATCATGGCGGCGATGGTGCCGTCGCTGTCCTCGTCGCCGATCGCGCTGCTGGCGCCATGGCTGCAGAGATAGACACCGTCCAGCGGCAGCGCCGCGGCCAGCCCGGTGCGGATGGTTTCAAGGAAGTCATGGAACAGCGGCTGCTCGATCGGCCCGCCCGGCGGGGCCGAGGCGATCAGGATCGGCACCGGCGTCCAGTCCCCGCTGGTGTCCATGGCGGCGTAGAAGCCGGGCAGTTCCGCCGGCAGATGGCTGCTGGGCGCGCGGGCCAAAGCGGTGATGCAAGGCCCTGCTTCCAGGCAGGCCTCCACGAAATCCTCGCGCCGCGTGGTGGGCGCGAAGGCATTGGCTTCTAGATGCAGGCCCAGGATGGCGATGCGTGGCATGGACCAAGGCTCCCCGATGGATGGACGCGACCTCGCGCCCCCGGCAGGATGCCCCCTGCACTATACGGTTTCAGACTGGTTAAGCCTGAGACGAGGCTGGGCAGATACAAATTTTCATGGCGGGAGTCACGATCCGGCTTGACGAAAATCAGGCGGGCTCCCGCCATCGGGGATACCAATGGCACATGCTGCGGAGGCCACGGGCCTTCTGGAACGACTGGTCGGTTTCGACACCACGAGCCGGGTGACCAACCTGCCGCTGATCGGCTTCGTGGAGGATTTTCTGCGCGGGCATGGCGTGGCGCCGCGCATCCAGTTCGATGCCGCCACCGGCAAGGCCAATCTGCATGCGATCATCGGCCCGCGGGTGGCGGGCGGCATCGCGCTTTCCGGTCATGTCGATTGCGTGCCGGTCGATGGCCAGGCCTGGCGCGCCGACCCTTTCGTGCTGCGCGCCGAAGCAGGGCGGCTGATCGGCCGCGGCACCACCGACATGAAAGGCTTCTGCGCCTGCGCCCTGGCGGCGGTGCCGCAATTCGTGGCGGCGGGGCTGCAGCGGCCGGTGCATCTGCTGTTCACCTTCGATGAGGAAACGACATTTGCGGGCGCAAGGCTGCTCGCCCCGACGCTGGGCGCCGAGGCGCCGCCGCCCGCCGCGGTGATCGTCGGCGAACCCACCGGCATGGTGCCGATGCCGGGGCACAAGGGGCTGGCGACCTGGAACGCCTCGGTCGGCGGTGTCACCGGGCATTCCTCGCGCACGCATGAAACCGCCAATGCGCTGCAGGCTGCGGCCGAGGCTGTCGCATGGCTGTCGCGCGAACAGCGGCGGCTGAGGGAAGAGGGCGCGCGCGATCCGCGCTACGCGCCGCCGCACAGCACGGTGCATGTCGGCACCTTCCATGCCGGCAGCATCCTGAACATCGTGCCCGACCGCGCCGAATTCGTGTTCGAGACGCGCTGGCTCGCGGCCGATCCGCCGGGGCCGATGCTGGAGCGGCTGCGCGCCTATCTGGATGCCGAGGTGCTGCCGGTGCTGCGCGCGGTCGATCCCGGCATCGGCTTCACCTTCGAGGAACGCTGCGTCGCCGCCGGGCTCGACCTGCCGGACGGGCATTGGCTGATCGCCGAGGCCGAGGCGCTGTCCGGCCAGCCCGCCGGGGCGCGCGCCGCCTATGGCACCGAGGCGGGCACTTTCCAGCAGGCCGGGGTGCCGGCCATCGTCTGCGGCCCCGGCCATATCGCCCAGGCGCATCAGCCGGAGGAATGGGTGGCGGTGGAACAGCTCGGCGCCTGCACGGAGATGCTCTCGCGCCTCGCGACCCGGCTTGCGGCGTGACATGAGCGGGGGGCAGCCCGATCTGACGGTGCGGGTGCCGGTGCCCGACCTGCGGCCCTGGCTCGCGGGGAATGTGCTGGCCGGCGTCACCAGCTTCGCGGCGCCCGAACCGGGGCCGCATGTGGCGCTGAGCGCGCTGATGCATGGCAATGAGATCGCGGGCGCGATCGTGCTCGACCGGCTGCTGCGCCAGGGGCTGCGGCCGCGGCGGGGGCGGCTGTCCTTCGTCTTCGGGAATCTGCTGGCCTATGGCCGCTTCGATCCGATGGACCCGACCGCCAGCCGTTTCGTCGAGGAGGATCTGAACCGGGTCTGGGATCTCGAAACCCTGGAAGGCCCGCGGCGCAGCGCCGAATTGCGGCGGGCGCGGGAATTGCGGCCCTTCCTCGATACCGTCGATCTGCTGCTGGATCTGCATTCCATGCTTTGGCCCTCGGATCCGCTGATCCTGGGCGGGGCCACCGCCAAGGGGCGGGACCTGGCGCTGGCGATCGGCGTGCCGCCGCTGGTGATCACCGATTCGGGCCATGCCGCGGGCAAGCGCCTGCTCGACTACGGCCGCTTCGGCCAGGAGGACCAGCCGGCGACGGCGGTGCTGGTGGAAGGCGGGCCGCATTGGCGGCCGGCCACCATCGCGACCCTGGCGGATTCGGCCCGGCGCTTCCTGCGCCTGTCCGGGGCGGTGGCGGCGGCCGCGCTGCCGCCGGACCCGGCGCCGCCGGCGCCGCGCATCGCCACGGTGACGCGCACGGTGACGGCGGCGACCGACCGCTTCGCCTTCCTCGGCCCGGTCCGCGGCGGCGATGTGGTGCCGCGGCGCAACACGCTGATCGCGCTGGATGGCGAGGCGGAAATCCGCACCCCGCATGATCACTGCCTGCTGGTGATGCCCTCGCCCCGGGTCGCGGCGGGGCAGACCGCGGTGCGGCTGGCGCGGCTGGAGGTCTGAGCCTGTCACGCAACGGTCAAGGTAACACTTGACGCGATCAACCGTTGGGCGCGAGTGTCCGCGCCATGTATGCTTTGTATCAGGCTCAGGCCGACCTCATTGCCCCTTTTCGCGCCATGGCGCGCCACACCGCGGAGCTGCTTTCGGCCTGGGATGCCGGCCGGCCCGAGACCTGGGCGCTGCGCCGAACCGCGGCGGCGCTGGATATCTTCGGCCGCATGACCACGACGCATGTCCGCCCGCCCTTCGGCATTTCGGAGGTCGCGGTCGGCGGCGCGCCGATGGCGGTGGTGGAGGAAGCGGCCTTCGCCACCCCCTTCGGCACCCTGCTGCATTTCGCCAAGCCCGAGGCGCCGGCGCAGCCCAAGGTGCTCATCGCCGCGCCGATGTCGGGGCATTTCGCGACGCTGCTGCGCGAGACGGTGCGGACCATGCTGGCCGAGCACGACGTCTACATCACCGACTGGCACAACGCCCGCGTCATCCCGCCGGCCGAGGGCCGGTTCGGCTTCGACGAATACACCGCCCATATCATCGCCTTCCTGGAGGCGATGGGCCCCGGCGCGCATGTGCTGGCGGTCTGCCAGCCGGCGGTGCCGGTGCTGGCGGCCTGCGCGCTGATGGCCGAGGACGACAACCCCGCGACGCCGCTGAGTGCCGTGCTGATGGCGGGGCCGATCGATACCCGCATCAGCCCGACCAAGGTGAATGAGCTGGCGCAGTCGCAGCCGATCTCCTGGTTCGAGCGCAACCTGGTCTCCGCGGTGCCCTGGCGGCTGCCGGGGGCGGGGCGGCGGGTCTATCCGGGCGCGACGCAGATCACCGCCTTCCTGTCGATGAACCCGGACCGCCACATCAGCGCGCATCGCGACCAGTTCCGGCACCTGGTCGATGGCAATGCCGATCTGGCGGCGGCGCATCGGCGCTTCTACGACGAATACCTCGCGGTCATGGACCTGCCGGCGGAGTTCTTCCTGGAGACGGTGCAGCGCGTGTTCCAGGAGCATGATTTGCCGGAAGGGCGCATGATGTGGCGCGGCCGGAAGGTGCGGCCGGGCGAGATCCGAAACACCGCGATCATGACGGTGGAAGGCGAGCGCGACGACATCTGCGCGATCGGCCAGACCCGCGCGGCGCTGGACCTTTGCGCGGGGCTGCCGGAAGCGCGCAAGGCGCATCATCTGCAAACCGGCGTCGGGCATTACGGGGTTTTCGCGGGGCGGCGCTGGAATGCGGAGATCTACCCCGCGGTGCGCGGCTTCATGGCCGCGGCCGGATAGGCCGGATCACGCCAGCGCCGCGGCCGGCACCTCGTCGCCCAGCAGTTCGGGATCGGCATAGGCGCGCAGCGCCGCGAGATGGGCCGCGGCGTCCTCCCGGAACAGGGAGGCGGCGATCGCCTCGGCCAATCGCCGCGCGCCATCGCCGACGCCGGGGATGTCCCCGCTGATCAGCCCGAGGCTGGCGATCGCGCCGATGCTGAAGGCATGGATGCGCCCCAGCCACTCCGCCTCGCCGGCTTCGCGGGATTCCAGCTCGAAGCCCGGGCCGAGATGCGGATAGGTTGCGTATTCGCCGGTCTCGCCGGGCAGCGCATCGCCCCAGCAGCGCACCAGCGGCGCCAGCGCGGCAAGCTCCGGCCGCATCGACAGATCCACCGCGAAGCCGGTGCCAAGGATCAGCATAGCCGCGCGCAGCTCGCCCTTCGGCAGGCGCAGGGTGACGCCGCTCGCATCTTCCGCCACCGCCAGCACCGGGGTTGCGAGATGCAGCCGGAACCCCGGCTGCGCGGCGAGGCGCAGCAGGGAATCGCGCGGCGGCGCCACCGCATCCTCGGCGGCGCTGCGCAGCAACCGCAATCGCATCGCATCATCCAGCAGCGGCAGCCCGAAGGTGTAGCCGGCATGGGTCATGGATTTGAACCGGTTCAGCACCGGCAGGGCGGGGCGGCGCACCAGCATGTGCACGTTCGCGGCGCCATGCTCGAGCGCGGTCGCGGCATTGTCCACCGCCGAGGCGCTGGCGCCGACCACCGCCACGGTTTTCCCCGCCAGGGCGGCGAAATCCACCGTCTCGGCGCTGTGGCGGATGCGCGGGCCGCGCGGGCTCGGCACCCAGCCCGGCAGCCGCAGCCCGCCGAGCCCGTCGCGCCCCGTGGCCAGCACCACACGGCGGGTGAGCAGCGTGCCCTCGGTGTCGGTTCGCACCGCGATCAGCCCATCCGGGCCGGGGGCGACCGATTGGACCGCAATGCCATTGGTCACCGGCAGCGCCAGCACCGCGCGGAACCAGATGAGGTAGTCCATCCAGACGCCGCGCGGGATCTTGTCGAGCGCCTGCCAGCCGGCCTCGCCATGCAGCGCGGTGTACCAGGCGCGAAAGGTCAGGTTCGGAAGATCCTGCGCGGGGCCGACCAGGTGCTTCGGCGAACGCAGCGTGATCATGCGCGCATAGGTGACCCACGGGCCTTCCTGCCCCGCCGGCGCCGCATCCAGCAGGCGATGGTTGCGGATGCCGAGCCGCATCAGCGCGAGGCTGGCGGTCAGCCCCATCATCCCGCCGCCCACGATCAGCACGTCGCTGATGCCCGCCCCGCGTGGCGGCACCCAATTGGCCGGCGGCAGGTTCAGCATGGCCAGATCCTGCCGCAGCCGGGCTTCGAGGGCGGATAGGGACAAGCCGGATCTCCTGCTGGTGCACTCCGCCTGTGTAATCCTGCCGCGCTGCATGTGTCACGACGGCGCCGAACGCCCGCAACCGGTGCAGGGGTGACTGCGCGGCAGTCAGTTGCCGTCGCGAAGCGCGCATACAGTATCGCAATGTGACGTGAATTGGTGGACATGTCGGGCGCGAGTCGTCAGTTTCCCGGCGAATGACGACGACGGCAGCCCTCGAACTGATCGGTTTGCGCACCGAGTTCCGCATCGGCGGCACCTGGTATCCGGCCGTGCGCGACCTGTCGCTGCGGCTTGCGCGCAACGAGACCCTGGCGCTGGTCGGCGAAAGCGGCTGCGGCAAGAGCGTCACCGCATTGTCGGTGATGGGGCTGGTGCAGCCGCCCTTCGGCCGCGTCCGCGCCGGCAGCATCCTGCTGGATGGGGTCGAGCTTGCCGGTGCCTCGGAGAAGGCGCTGGAGAAGATTCGCGGCGACCGCATGGCGATGATTTTCCAGGAACCGATGACATCGCTGAATCCGGTGATGACGGTGGGCGACCAGGTCGCCGAATCCCTGATGATCCATCGCGGGCTTTCGCGCAGCGCGGCGCTGGAAAAGGCGCGCGCGCTGTTCGAGGAGGTGAAGATCCCCTCGGCCGCCGAACGTCTGCGCGAATATCCGCACCAGTTTTCCGGCGGCATGCGCCAGCGCGTGATGATCGCCATGGCGCTGGCCTGCCAACCCGCGGTGCTGCTGGCCGATGAGCCGACCACGGCGCTGGATGTGACGATCCAGGCGCAGGTGCTGGGGTTGCTTGCCGATCTGCGCGAACGCCATGGCATGGCGGTGCTGTTCATCACCCATAATTTGGGCGTGGTCGCGCAGATCGCCGATCGCGTCGCCGTCATGTATGCCGGCGAGATCGTCGAACAGGGGCCGGTGGAAGTGATCTTCGCCGATCCGCGGCATCCCTATACCCGCGCGCTGTTTGCCGCGATCCCGCGGCTGGACCAATCCGAACAGGAGCTGTCGGCGATCGGCGGGCGGGTGCCGCCGCTGGACGAGATGCCCGCCGGCTGCCGCTTCGCGCCGCGCTGCCCGCTGATCCAGGCCGGCTGCGAGGCCCCGCAGCCGCTGGTGGCGCTGGCCATCGGCCACGCCGCGCGCTGCCACGTCACCACCCGGGCCGCGGTCGCGGCGTGAGGCCGCCGGTGAGGTTCCGATCGTCTTCGGCATCGGCCGCGACTGGCTGGCGTTTTTTCAAGCCGGCCTTTTTTCGAATGGAGGAATTGATGGGAATTTTCAGCATCAGGGCAGCCGCGCTGGCCGCCGCCCTGGCGATCGCGACACCGGTCGTCGCCCAGACCCTGCCGACCCTGCGCGTCGCCATGGCGGCGCAGGATGTCGGCCGGCTGGACCCGCATTTCGCGGTCTCCACCATCGATCGCGTCGTCGTCGCCTGGATGTTCAGCGGGCTGGTGCGCTTCAAGCCCGGCTCGATCGACCCGGCCGAGATCGAACCCGATCTCGCGCAGAGCTGGGAGCGCAGCGAGGATGGGCTGGCCTGGACCTTCCACCTGCGCCCCAATGTCGCCTTCCAGGGCGGCTTCGGCATCCTGACCGCCGATGATGTGGTGTTCAGCCTGCGCAAGTCCGCGAATGCCGCGACCAGCGCCTTCGCCGCCGATTTCGCCGCCTTCGAGACCATCGAGGCGATCGACCCGCTGACCGTGCGCATCAAGCTGCGCAATCCGGTGCCGAGCCTGCTCGGCATCCTGACCAACTACGCGGGCGGCTACATCGTCTCCCGGCGCGCGGTCGAGGAACGCGGGGCCGCCTTCGTGCGCAGCCCGATCGGCACCGGGCCGTTCATGCTCGACCATGTGACGCCGAACCAGAGTGCCGAACTCGTGGCACACGAGGGCTATTTCCGCGGCAAGCCGCAGCTGGCGGGGATCAGCTACCGCTTCATTCCTTCCGATGCCTCGCGCGACCTCGCCTTCCAGGCCGGCGAGTTGGATGTGAACTACGGCCGCGCCGACCAGACCTGGGTGACGCGCACGCGCCAGCTGCCGAACACCACGGTCGATGTCTTCGAGCCGGGCGAGCTGACGCAGATCAGCCTGAACATCACGCGGCCGCCCTTCAACGACATCCGCGTGCGCCAGGCCGTCGCCCATGCGGTGAACCGGCCGGAATTCGTGCGCTGGCGCGGCGCGGATGTCAGCCGCGAGGGGCAGAGCGTGATCCCGCGCGGCTATCTCGGCTTCATCAACGATCCCGGCCTGCTGCCGCACAACATCGATCGCGCCAAGGCGCTGCTGGCCGAGGCGGGGTATCCCAATGGCCTGACCATCAAGGTGGTCCATACCCAGCTGCCGGAGATGCTCTCGGGCATGCAGGTGCTGCAGCAGCAGCTGCGCCGGGCGGGCATCACGCTTGATCTGAGCATCGTGGAGCATGCGACCTTCCACCAGCAGATCCGTCAGGATCTGTCGCCGATGGTCTATTACTCGGCGGCGCGGTTTCCGGTCGCCGACATCTACCTGACGCAGTTTTTCCACAGCCGCAGCATCGTCCAGACGCCGACGGCGGTGACCAACTTCAGCCATTGCAACCTGGCCGATGCGCAGATCGACGCGGCACGGGTCGCGACCGACCTTGCCGAACAGCGCCGGCTCTGGGCCGAGGCGCAGCGGCTGATCGCCCAGGCGGTCTGCGGCGTGCCGATCATCGAGACGCTGCTGGTCTATGGCCGCCACAACAATGTCGACTACGGCTATACGCTGAACGGGTCGATGAGCCTGGGTCCGCTGATCACCGAAAGGACGCGGCTGAACTGATCGGATGCTGGGCTTCGTCGTCAGGCGGCTGCTGGCGGCCATACCGACCTTGTTCGCGGTACTGACGCTGGTCTTCGTGATCGTCCGGATCGTTCCGGGCGATCCCGCCCTCGTCATCCTGGGCGACCAGGCGACGCCGGAGGCCGCGGCGGCGGTGCGGGAGCGGCTGGGGCTCGACCGGCCCATGCTGGTGCAATACCTCGATTTCGTCGGCAGCGCGCTGACCGGCGATTTCGGCAACAGCCTGGTGACCAACCGGCCGATCCTGGACGAGGTCGCCGCGGTGCTGCCGCATACCATCGACCTCACCCTCGCCTCCATGCTGATCGGGGTGGTGGTGGGGGTGCCGGTCGGCATCTGGGCGGCGCTGAACCGCAACGGCTTCGTTGATGTGATGGCGCGGCTGCTGTCGCTGATCGGGCTGTCGTTTCCGATCTTCGTGTCGGGCATCTTCCTGCTGCTGGCCTTCGGGCTGCACTGGCGGCTGTTCCCGGTGATCGGATCGGCCGACCTCAATGACCCGCTGGACCGGCTGTACAAGCTGGTCTTGCCGGCGACGGCACTCGGACTGCTGATGGCCGCCTACATCACCCGCGTCACCCGCAGCGCGATGCTGCAGGCGCTGGGCGAGGACTACATGCGCACCGCCCGCGCCAAGGGCGTGCCGCGGCGCCGCATCGTCTGGGTGCATGGCTTGCGCAATGCCGCGATCCCGATCGTCACCGTGGTCGGGCTCTATGTCGGCATCCTGCTCGGCAACAGCGTGCTGACCGAGATCGTCTTCAACCGGCCCGGGCTCGGCAAGATCATCGTCGGCGCGCTGAACCAGCGCGACTACACCATGCTGCAAGGACTGCTGGTCATCTATTGCTTCCTGATCGTCATCGTGAATCTGGTGACCGACCTGCTCTATGGCGTGATCGATCCGCGGGTGAAGGCGGTGTGAGCAAGGTGCTGGCCAGGCTGCGCCACAATCCGATGACGGTGCTGGGCGCCTTGCTGTGTCTTGCGATCGTGATGGCGGCGGTGCTGGCGCCCTGGATCGCGCCGCATGACCCGGCCGACCAGGACATCATCGCAAGGCTGGCGCCGCCGGGCGGCGACTACAGCCTGGGCACCGACCAGTTCGGGCGGGACATCCTGTCGCGGCTGCTGTGGGGGGCACGGATCTCGCTGACCGTGTCGCTGGGCGCGATCACCGTGGCCATGGTGATCGGCGGCGTCATCGGCATGGTCTCGGGTTATATCGGCGGCAGCTTCGACCTGATCGTGATGCAGGTGATGGATGTGCTGCTGTCCTTCCCCTCGCTGATCCTGGGGCTGATCGTGGTCGCGCTGCTGGGGCCGGACCTGATCAATCTTGTCGTCGCCATCGCATTGACCGCGGTCGCGCCCTTCGCGCGCATCGCCCGCGCGCCGACCATGGCATTGAAGGAACGCGCCTTCGTCGAGGCCGGGCGGGCGCTGGGCTTTTCGCATCTGCGCATCCTGTTCCGCCACATCCTGCCGAACATCATGTCCGAGGTGATGGTCATGACCAGCCTGTGGATGGCGACGGCGGTGCGGGTGGAGGCCTCGCTGTCCTTCATCGGCCTCGGCGTAAAGCCGCCGACCGCGACCTGGGGCGGCATGACGCGCGATGGCTTCGAGAACATACTGGATGCGCCCTGGCTCGCGATCCTGCCCGGGCTTGCGATCCTGTTGCTGGTGCTGGGGCTGAACATGGTGGGCGACGGCTTGCGCGACGCCACCGACCCGCGGCTGCGCCAGGAATGACCGAGCCCCTTCTGCGCGTCGAAGGCCTGCGCAAGCATTTCGTGCTGCGCAAGGGTTTTCCGAGACCCCGCACCATCCGCGTGCGCGCGGTGGAGGCGGTCAGCTTCACCATCGAGCCGGGCCAGGCCTTCGGGCTGGTCGGGGAATCCGGCTGCGGCAAATCCACCGCCGCCCGCGCCCTGCTGCGGCTGATCGAACCCGATGCCGGCCGCGTGCTGTTCCGTGGCGAGGATGTGCTGACCGCCAGGGGCGATGCGCTGAAGGCGTTGCGGCGGCGCATCCAGATCGTGTTCCAGGACCCCTATTCCTCCTTGGATCCGCGGCAATCGGTGGGCTCGGCGCTGACCGAGCCGATGCGCGTGCATGGCATCGCGACGGGGGCCGAGGCCCGCCGCCGCGCCGCCGCGCTGATGGAGGAGGTCGGGTTGCCGCCCTCGGCGCTCGACCGCCTGCCGCATGAATTCAGCGGCGGCCAGCGCCAGCGCATCGGCATCGCCCGCGCGCTGACCGTGGAGCCGGAACTGATCATCGCCGATGAGCCGGTCAGCGCGCTGGATGTCTCGGTGCAGGCGCAGGTGCTGCTGCTGCTGCGCGACCTGCGGGCGCGGCGGGGGCTGTCCTTCCTGTTCGTCAGCCATGATCTTTCGGTGGTGCGTTGGTTCTGCGACCGGGTGGCGGTGATGTACCTCGGCCATATCGTCGAGGAAGGCCCGGCCGCGCGCGTGCTGGCGCAGCCGCAGCACCCCTATGCGCAGGTGCTGCGCGATGCCTCGCCGGTGCCGGATCCCTCGCGCCGCGCCGCCCTGCCGCGCATCATCGGGGAGATCCCTTCGGCGGCGAATCCGCCGCCCGGCTGCCCCTTCCATCCGCGCTGCGTGCACGCCATGCCGGTCTGCTCGGAACGGATGCCGGAATGGACGCCCGCCCCGGGCGAAAATGCCGGGGGCGTCGCCTGCCATCTGGTGGGGTAGGTCAGCCCAGCTCGTTCTTCACGAAGCGTCCGCCCTGGAGGATCGCCGGCAGCTGCGCGCCCTGGTGCGTCAGCAGCGACAGATCGGCCAGCGGATCGCCATCGACCACGATCAGATCGGCAAAGGCGCCCGGGGCGATGCAGCCGATCCGGCCTTCCTGGCGCAGCATCACGGCGGCGTTGAGGGTGGCGCCACGGATCACCTCGATGGCCGGCTGCACGCGGCCGCGGATGACGAATTCCTCCGACTGGTGGCGGTGCATCGGCCCCAGCAGATCGGTGCCATAGACCATCATCAGCCCGGCGCTGCGCATCTTCTCCAGTGAGGCGAGACCCGCGAGGCGGACATCATCGATCTTGGCCACACTGCTCTCGGGC